>ERZ1023963.22-NODE-22-length-64030-cov-27.730676_pt1 | contig 64030 bp, 51 predicted proteins | sample MGYA00380427_ERZ1023963 | MGnify/ENA primary metagenome ERZ1023963 (study PRJEB33179, sample SAMN07449061) | human gut metagenome | biome: Human-gut; feature: Human associated habitat; material: Faeces | host: Homo sapiens | place: India:Kasaragod | collected... | reverse complement strand
GTTCTATAATTGCTCTGCTCTCACCTCGCTCGACCTCAGCAACTTCAACACTGCGAAGGTGACGGATATGAAAGACATGTTCGAAGGATGTACCAAGCTCTACTCGCTCGACCTCAGCAACTTCAACACTGCGGAGGTGACGGATATGAGTTGTATGTTCTATAACTGCCCAGCTCTCACCTCGCTCAACCTCTCTAATTTCAACACAGCGAAGGTGACGTATATGATCTATATGTTCAGTAACTGCTCTGCTCTCACAACCATCTTCGTCAGCGATAAGTTTGTTACGGACCATGTAACTAATAGTAGTAATATGTTCAGTGGTTGCAACAAACTTATCGGTGCCATAGAATACGCTGGAAACAATACCAACAACAAAGATTACGCCAACTACGAGACTGGCTACTTCACTCCGGAAGGCGGATTCCCTGGTTATGCCGAGTTTGACGAAGGCACAGGAACGCTTACATTCAAATGGAACAATTCCACTTCCATACCCGCAGGAGCTTATGGCCTTAACGTGGGGTATAACGATCCGAGGTGGCTTGAGATTACGGTAAAAATCCAAAAGGTGGTCTTCGATGCTTCGTTTGCCAACGCAAGACCCACGAGCTGTTATCACTGGTTCTCTTCCTGCGTAAAACTGACCACAATAGAAGGCATTGAGTATCTTAACACCGAGAAGGTGACGAATATGAGCGATATGTTCTATCGTTGCCCCATTCTCACCTCGCTCGACCTCAGCAACTTCAATACAGCGAAGGTGACGAAGATGAACGAAATGTTCATAGGCTGCTCAGCTCTCACGACCATCTACGTCAGCGATAAGTTTGTTACGGACAAGGTAACTAATGGTAGGAATATGTTCAGTGGTTGCAACAAACTTATCGGTGCCATAGAATACGACGAAAACAATAGCAAAATAGACCACACCTACGCTAACTACACGACTGGCTATTTCAGCAAGCTGGTAGGAAAGAATGGTAACGACAAGATTGGTGCTACGGGAGAAACTCTTGCTACGGAGAATCTCGTTCTTAACGATGACAAGGACTTCGTGGCTTACGAGCCGTTCGCAGCTAAGACTGCATCTTATAGCCGCACGATGAAGGAAGGTACTACCTGGGCTACGCTCTGCTTGCCTTTCGAGGTATCTCTCGCAAATCAGAACTTCCGTGCCTTCAAACTTCTTTCGGCTGATAAAGCTACAGGAACTGTAGAACTCGAAGAGATAGAGACAAGCATCGAGGCTGGTACTCCTGTTATCATCAAGATGAAGGATGGTGAAACACAGCTCAAATTCTCTGTAGCCAACAAGGCAATAGCAAAAAAAGTTCAGACCTCAGAAACTGCTGACGGCAACTGTCTGTTCAAGGGTCTCTACACCCAAAAGGAGTTCAGTAAGGATGCTGACAACAACTGCTACATCGTGAAGGGCAACAAGCTGATGAACCCTACAAAGCTGTTGGAGAATACAAAGGTAACAAGGGTGGCAAGCAAGCCGTTCCGTGCTTACATGGTACACAGCACTTCATTTGTTGATGGTGCCAGAATGTTCAGCATCAGCATCGGCGGTAGCACCACAGCCATCGAGCAGTTGGAGTCTACAGCAGATAGCAAGGCTGAATACTACGACCTTCAGGGCCGTCGCCTCCAGGATTTGCAGAAGGGTGTGAACATCGTGAAGCGTGGTGGCAAGACCATGAAGGTTATCATCAAGTAATTAAAAAATAGAAATGGTATGAAAAAGAAAAAATATATCAAGCCTGTGGTTAGCGTCATGGAAATGGAAACCACAGTCATCCTCGCCGGCTCTGTTATCCAGAAGGCGTCAGAAGCGGATTACAGCGACGAAAAAGTGAAGGATTTCTGGGATAATGAAACGAATAAGGGAATTTGGCCAGACTAGCCCCAGATTCTCTATCGTACCCCCAGGCAGCACATCTGATGCCTGGGGCAAAATAAACAGCCCCCGGAGCTATTACGCTTCGGGGGCTGTTTCTGCTTTCTAGGTATCATGTTGATAGGTAAGTTCATGAACATCCACAACATTTTTTCCGAAACTTTTCTCCTATTTTCTTTGCACTTTCAAAATAAAGTCGTAACTTTGCAATCAAGATAGGTTAAAAAAGGAGGTTGCTACAGCAGAGGCCTTTGTGAAGAAGTACTATAAGAATATAGTTGATAAATGGGTAAACTTCTTTATTTATAAGAAAAGAATACGTTCAACTAAAATAACGAAGAAATTATGAACTTAATTATTGTTTCTGCAAGATATGTGGCACCATTAAAAGTTGAATTACACTTTAATGATGACACTGTTAAGACGATAGATGTTGGGGCTTTTATTAGAAATCACCCACATCCGCAATATAACTCTTACTTGAATGAAAACAAATTCAAAAAGTTCAAGATAGAGTTTGGAAATATCGTTTGGGGAAAAAATTGGGATTTGATATTCCCTATAGATAAGTTATATGCTGGCGTTTGCTGCTGAACAAAAAGCCCCCGGAGCTATACGCATCGGGGGCTTTTCCGCTTTTTTTCTTCCCATATTGCGTATAGTGTATTTCTATATGGGTGAAGAGGGGTGAAGAGTGAAGAGATAAATCGGGATTGCTTACAACTGATAGAATTTGGTGAAAGCCTTCACGCAATATTCGTGGTCGATAACACTACCGTTTTCTATGTGTCACTGTGATAGGTGGGTTCAAGAACTACCACCATATTTTTTCGAAACTTTTCTCCTGTTTTCTTTGCACTTTCAAAATAAAAGCTTATCTTTGCAGACAAATAGAAGTAGAACTTTTAAATGGATAAATATGGCTTTAAAAATTAAAACTCGTGAAGAAGCAATTGCTGTATTACGAGACATGGTTAAACGTAAAAGAGAAATGGAGGCAAAGGCTCAAATAGACTTTGCTAAAGCACGTAAGGAGGCTGCAAATTGCTATGCAGGCCTTTAACTTAACGCGCCTCAATTCTCATTCTCCTTATAAGGTCTGGATAGATAATGGCTCATATAAGTTCTTGACAGATTATGGTGTTCAGTATCGAATAGAATTTGTTGAAAATAATAATATCTGGGAGGATGAAAAAGCGTATGAATTTGGTATTCTCAATGAAAACAAGAAGAATTCTCCTAACGATTCTAAAGTAAAAGAGACTGTACAAAGTATTATTGAAGAGTTCTTTCTCACGAATCCGGACATTCTTTTATATCAATGTGAAACGGGTGATAGCAGACAGGTTATGCGAGCTCGTCTTTTTACCAGATGGTTTAACGAATTCGATAAACGAGATCGGTTTTGTGTCAAGGTTTCTATTCTTAGAGATGAAGAAGTTGACAATTACATAGCTATTATAGTTCAAAAGAGTAATCCTAAGTTGACTGACATTCTTCGAGATTTTGATGAGTTTATCGGTTTCTTTGATACAAAGCCCGAATAAAAGCGGTAAGTGAGATACAGACAAACGGAATCTCTATCGTACCCCCACCAGGCAGCACCTTTGCTGCCTGGTGCATAAAAAAAAACTCCCGATGCGTATGGCACCGGGGGCTTTTTTCCGTTTCCTTCTTTATTCTTCTTTATATTTCCTTCCAATCTACCAATCCTTTTCCCTTATCATCCAGTTCTATGGCAAGGGCGATTACTTTTCGCTTATCAGCCTTGAATGGCTCGGCATACTGCTTGGCTGTTATCTGCTCCGTGGCAGCATCTACACCGCCGTTATTGCTCAGCTTCTGAAGTAAGTGCTGGCAATATCGTCTCATAAAGTGATTTTTTTACCTCAGAATTAGGGATTCTTCCCATATTGCGTATAGTGTATTACAAATTCTATATGGGTGAAGAGGGGTGAAGAGTGGGTGAAGAGATAAAGAAAACTCTTCACCTCCCGAAACCCCGATAAACAGAGGGGATACGGGCGAGAAGGTGAAGAGTGAAGAGATAAATCGGGATTGCTTAAATAGACAGAGAATTAAAAATTGTATTTTTCTCCTAGCATTTTATGGATAGTCTGAATGAGAATGTGGAAGGCTGGCTGTGCCATGGCACCATGACCATATCCGCCCAATTCGTAAAGCTGGGTGTCTGGGCGTCCTATCAGATTCATCATGCGCCACATATATGCATTTTCTTCATAACGGCCAAATAGTTCTATGTTGCGATCGCCTGTTATCAACACCAAGTGAGCTGCATCCTTGCGAACATGATAGAGTGGGGCATACTTGTCGATAGTTGGTTGCAGATTATCGATGCCGTTCATCTTGCGATAAGCAAAATGGCTAATCATCTGACCGCTGAATGGAATCAGACCGGCAATGTTGTTGGCATCAACTCCATAACGTGAAAGCCAAGTCTTATCTAATCCTAACATGGTTGTAATATAGCCGCCGGCAGAATGTCCCGAAACAAATATTTTCTTTGCATCTCCACCATATTGACTGATATTTTGGAATACCCATGCCAATGCAGCTGCACAATCATCTAGGCATTCGTCTATTTTTACCTTGGGAAGTAAACGGTAGTTTACACCTACTACAACAAAGCCTTGTTTCTTCAGCAGTCCGGGAATCTCTTTTTGGCCACTGGTCAATCCGCCTCCGTGATACCACACTACTACAGGTGAGTTTTTTTTACTCTTGTCATAGCAGATGTCGAGTTTGCAACGTTCTTTGATATAAGTATCTTTCCCATTCTTATATTGAATGTTGCTTGTTGTCACTTCGTCAGAAGAAATGGACTTCTGCGCATTCACGTTCAAGACCATAAAAGTCATGAATATCATCCATAAAACCTTTTTCATAAGTTGCTTTTGTTTAAATTATTTGGAATTTAGAAAAAATATTTGCAAATGTATACATAAATAAAGTAAATAGCAAATTTTGAAGAAATAATGTGATAATATTAACACGAATTAACCGGGAAGTTTAGGATGCTCCTTAATAATTGTACCTTTTACCATTATAAATCTACCACTTATTTTTAGAACTATGAAAAATGTAAAGTCCTGATAATCAGATGCAGTTGTAAAAACAGGTGGTCATTTTTACCACTTGATTATTTAATCAACCAACAAATATCAGACATTTTATATACTTTTGCAACCGGAAACCATCATGGATGGGTTCCCGACTATCAGACAACAATTTTAAACATAAATGAGAATAACTAAAGTTTAAATTATGAGAAAATCAAAAAGTAATGCGATGTTGCGAGGACTAGCAGCCTCAGCACTCGTCCTAATGGTCTCAGCGACAGCTTGGGGACAGAAGGTGAAGATTACGGGTACTGTAATCGACAATACCAATGAACCCGTTATCGGAGCTTCGGTTCTGGAGAATGGTACCAAAAATGGTGTTGCTACAGACCTGGATGGTCACTTCACCATCGAAGTACAGCCAGGTGCCAGACTCAAAATTTCTTATATAGGTTATAAGAATAAGGAAGTGAAAGCTTCTAACGGCGTACAGATTATGCTCGAAGAGGAGTCTAATATGCTCAACGAAGTGGTGGCTATCGGTTACGGCTCTGTCAAGCGTAAGGATGTAACTACTGCCGTATCCAGTGTGTCAGCTAAAGATCTTGATACCCGTCCTATCGTATCTGCCGCAGCAGGTATGCAGGGAAAGGCAGCCGGTTTGCAGATTTCGCAAGCCAACGGTCAGCCAGGTGCTTCACCAACCATACGTGTGCGTGGTACCACCTCTTTAAATGGCAGCAATGATCCGCTCTATGTAGTAGATGGTGTGCCAATGACTAATATCGACTTTCTGGCAGCTGATGATATTGATAATATCCAGGTATTGAAGGATGCTTCTTCTGCAGCAATCTATGGATCCCGTGCTGCCAATGGTGTCATCATTATCGGTACAAAGCAGGGTAAGGCTGGCGTAGCCAAGGTTTCTCTGAATGCTCATTATGCATTTAATACCGTACGCGATAACCAGGAATCTCTTAATGCGGCTCAGTATAAGGAGCTGATGGATGAAATCGGTTTGGTGAAACTGCCTGAAGGCTTGAAAGACCAGACCGACTGGAAAGACGAGGTGTTCCGTACGGGTAATGTACAGGACTACCAGCTTTCTATTACCAATGGTACCGACAAACTGAGATACTTTATCTCGGGTGGCTATACAGGCGAAAATGGTGTTATCAAGAAGTCAAGCTATCAGCGTTACAACTTCCGAGCATCTGTAGAGAACGATATACGTAAGTGGTTGCGACTCAATGCCAGTGTAACTTATTCTGATTATACCAACAAGGGTACAGGTATCATTTCGGGTGCCGGTTCTAACCGAGGCGGCGTAGTAACAGCTATCGTCAATACGCCAACCTATGCACCGGTATGGAATCCGGAGAATCCTAGCCAGTTCTACAACAACTTCTATGGCGTGAACATTACCTCGCCAGCAGAGAATATCGCCCGTACTCAGAATAATAAGTCGGCTTACAACCGATTGCTGGCAACAGGAAAAGCTACTGTCACCTTTATGCCTGAACTGACTTATAACACATCTCTCTCGTTCGACCGTACACAAGGAACAACCACCAACTTCCTTGACCCGATATCTACTACCATCGGCCGTCAGGAATTCGGTACAGGCTATGACGGCAGAAACATCAGCAGCGTTATCGTATGGGACAATGTATTAAACTATAAGAAGGCATTCGGAAAGCACAGTCTGGATGCAATGGCTGGTAGTTCCTGGACACAGAGCAAGTGGAGCCAGAACTATATCAATGGTAGCAACTATGCCAACGATCTGTTCCCAACCTTGAATGCAGCCAACAAGATTTCCTGGACAGGAACCGGTTCGTCAGCTTCTGATTGGGCTATTCTCTCAACATTCGCCCGTTTGCAGTACAACTGGAATGATACCTATATGGTAACCGCTAATATGCGTGCTGATGGTTCTTCCAAGTTGGCACCACATCACCGTTGGGGCTACTTCCCATCATTCTCTGGTGCCTGGCGCGTAAGCAATGAGAAATTCATGAAAGATATCAAGTGGATTGACGACTTGAAGATTCGTGGAGGCTGGGGACAGACCGGTAACCAGAGCGGTCTGGGCGATTACAGCTATCTGGCAAGATACAATATCAATCGTGTGCAGTGGTTTGGCGAGGGAAATGATGCCAATTCTACTCCTACTTTCTCACAGGGCAATCTGAGCAACCCTGAACTGACTTGGGAAACAACAACCCAGACCAATATAGGTCTCGACTTGACCGTACTGGGCAACCGCCTCACTTTCTATGCTGATTACTATTATAAGAAGACCAAGGATATGTTGATGAACATCACCTTGCCGGCAGGTAGTGCTGCAGCAAGAAACCTGACCTATAATGGCGGTTCGATGATCAACAAAGGCTGGGAGTTTGCCATCTCTTCACAGAATCTGACAGGCGCCTTGAAGTGGAATACAGATTTCAACATCTCATTCAACAAGAATAAGTTGGAGAGCCTGTCTCTGACTCAGGTATATTATGAAGCCACGACTACCGATTTCGTCAACGAACAGGTGGTTCGCAATACGCCAGGTAAGCCATTGGGCAGTTTCTGGGGATATGTAGCAGAAGGTGTGGATCCCGAGACCGGTGATATGAAGTATAAGGACGTGACCGGTGATGGTCTGGTATCAGCCAGTGACCGTACTTATATCGGTGATCCGAACCCAGACTTCACCTTCGGTTTGACCAATACCTTCTCTTATAAAGGCTTGAATCTCAGTATTCTTATCCAGGGAAGTTATGGCAACGATATCTACAACGTTTCACGTATGGAAACCGAAGGAATGTATGATGGTAAGAACCAAAGCACCAAGGTGCTTGCTCGCTGGAGAGTTCCTGGTCAGATTACCGATGTGCCAAAGGCTAAGTGGGATATCCGCAACTCAACCTACTTCGTAGAAGATGGCAGTTATCTCCGTGTAAAGGATATTTCTCTCTCTTACGATGTGCCTCGCAAACTGATTTCACGCTTCGGTCTGACCCGTCTGCAGCCATACGTATCAGCAACCAACCTGCTTACCCTGACCGACTATTCAGGTATGGATCCGGAGGTTAACCAGTATGGCAACAGTGGTAGTGTGCAGGGCATCGACTGGGGTACATATCCACTCAATAAGAGTGTAGTATTAGGTGTAAAAGTAGAATTCTAAACATCGACAACAATGAAAACATATCATACAATCAAGACATTGGCGCTCGGTGGCATCGCAATGTTCTCTTTGGCAAGTTGCTCTCTCGACTACGAGCCATTATCAGAGCCATCAGAAATAACACAGGGTGGTCAGACAGAGACCTCAACAGCCGTATTGAAGGACAAGGCTGCTGCTGATGCACAGCTCAAATCGCTCTATGAGTTGTTCCGCAACCGTCAGGAGCATACCCATCTCGACTATCTTCTGATAGGCGATTCACATAGTGATAATGCTTATGCCGGAACTACCGGTGCAGAGGTTGTACCTTATGAGACCAACTCTATCGATGCCAGCAACTCGGTATTGAGCCGTGACTGGAACCGCTATCTGGAGGATATCGCCCAGTCAAATGTGCTGATCAATGGTGTTGAGCAATTGAAGGAGAATGGTCAGATATCAGAAGCAGAATATCATTCCTTTAAGGCACAGGGCGAAATTTTCCGTGCCCTGATGATGTTCCGAATGGCTCGTCTGTGGGGGTCTTTCCCTGTCATCACGACTATCGCCAAGACCATTACATCCGAGAATATCAATGAGGTATATCCTACCTATTATCCTCCTCGCAAGACACCGAAGGAATGTTATGAGCAGATTATTGCCGACTTGACGGATGCTGAGCAGTATGCACCGGATAATGACAATTCCGACCGCACCAAGATGACCAAGACCGTAGCTCAGGCTATGCTTGCCAAGGTTTATGCCGAAAAGGAAGTGCAGGATTATGACAAGGTAATTGCTTATGCCGACAAGGTGATGAATACAACCGGTGTAGAGCTGGAAGACAGTTATGAAACCCTCTGGGGCTATGATGAGACTGCGATAGACTGCATGAAGCGCAATACCAAAGAAGGTATTCTGGAGGTGCACTGGTCAGGTGGCGGAAACTGGGAAACCTGGATGTACGGTCGTCAGTTAGACAACTGGGATTATTACTTTACCTGGGCAAAGTGGATTACTCCTTCACGAGACATCATCAATGACTTTGACAAGGAGGATGATGAGGTTCGTAAGAATCAGGCTATCGTATATTATGCCTGTACCTGGAGCAACTATTATCCAGCTTCCAACTATCCGTTCATGTATAAGTTGCGCTCTTCATACAATAATATTTATTGGGTTCGCCTAGCAGATATTATCCTGATGAAGGCTGAGGCAGAAGCCTATAAGGGAAATCTTGCCGAGAGTGCGAAACTCGTGAACCAGATTCGCAAGCGTGCCAAGCTGAAGGAACTGACATCCGACAAGACTGGCAGCAAGGAAGCTATGATAGAGGCCGTTCTCCATGAGCGCCGTCTTGAACTTGCCTTTGAGGGAGAACGCTGGTTCGACCTCTGCCGCAACAACAAGGTCGAGAAGTATCTCAACGGAATAGATAACCGTGACAGCGGACGCATCAGACAGGTGAAACAGTTTGACAGCAACTCATACCTGTTGCCAATCCCACAGACCGCTCTTGACCAGAATACCAATCTAGAGCAGAATCCAGGTTACTAAGCTAACCTGGATAGCTTTCAACTCAAACCGTTATTAACAAATAAAAGAAGAAACAAATATGAAATACTATAGCAATAAACTGATGATGCTGATCTGCGCAACTGCTTTCTCGGTGACAGCTTGCAGCAGCAGTAACTCCTTCTCAGATCCTGTAGACTTTGATACTCCTAGTGAGGCACCAAATCCGGTACCGGCACAAGGAACAGCCAAAACTTTCATTACAACAGCCGATGGAGTCTATTCATTGGCTCAGGGTGAGGTGAAGTTGTATAATGGTGTATCTATGGCACCTACCACCATCGAACTTGATTTGAACAAGAAGTATCAGACGATTGATGGCTTCGGTTATGCCATCACTTATTCATCCTGCTATAATCTGATGCAGATGACCCCAGAGGCGCGTCTGGCTCTCTTGAAGCGTATTTACTCTACCACAGAGGGTTATGGCGTAAGTTATGCCCGTATCTCTTTGGGATGCAACGACTTTTCAAGTACCGAGTATACCTATTGCGACAAGAAGGGCAGCGAGGCTGACCCTATCAGCAACTTTGCGCTCTATAGCGATGAGAACGATTATGTGATTCCGGTATTGAAGGAGATTCTTGCCATCAACCCAAATCTGAAGATTATCGCAGCTCCTTGGACTTGTCCGAAATGGATGAAGGTGACAGATATCAACACCAAGCAGCCAAAGGATTCATGGACTGACGGTCATCTCAATCCGGATTATCGCGAGGCTTATGCCAAGTACTTCGTGAAGTTTATCAATGTGATGAAGGAGAAAGGTATCAATATTTATGCTGTGAGTCCTCAGAATGAGCCATTGAACAAAGCAAACTGTGCTTCACTCTATATGCCTTGGCAGGAAGAGGCTCCTTTCGTGAAGGAGTTGGCCGCACAGTTTAAGAAGAATAATCTGCAGACCAAGATTTATGTCTTCGATCACAACTACAACTATGACAATATTGCCGATCAGGAAGATTATCCTGTGAAACTCTACAATGCTATCGGTGATAACTTTGAGGGCTCAGAGCTGGTTGTAGGTGCTGCTTATCATGATTATGGCGGCAACAACAGCGAGTTGACTGATATCCACAACCAGCGTCCAGACAAGGAACTGATATTCTCGGAAACCAGTATCGGAACCTGGAATAACGGACGTGACTTGAGTAAACGACTGATGGCGGATATGAAGAATGTGGCGCTCGCTACGGTAAACCAGTATTGCAAGGCTGTGCTTGTATGGAATCTGATGCTTGACAATAAGATGGGACCTAACCTGGATGGTGGATGCCAGACCTGCTATGGCGCTATTGATATCAATCAAAATGGTTACAACCAGTTGAGCTACAATTCTCATTATTACATCATCAACCACATGTCTAGTGTCGTTGCTCCTGGTGCGGTTCGCATTGGTAATACGTCCCGCACCGTTAATGACAGCAAGATTACACATGCTGAGTTTGTTAATCCTGATGGTAGTTATGCTGCTGTCATTATCAACGAGGGAGATGAGGCTAAGTCAATCAACCTCAGTGATGGAACTCATAATTTTACCTGCAAGGTTCCTGCTAATGGTGTGATTTCTTGCAAGTGGAATAAGTAATCCATAAACTATAGTAAATGATTCATTAAAGATACGATCATTATGAAACATATCAGATATTATATCATGGCGTTGCTCGCCCTGCCACTGATGGCATCTTGCGGCGATGATGATTACAGTGCGCCTACTCCTGCCGGTAATCCAGTGATGAGCTATACGGCTCCTGCTGCTGTATGGATGGGTGATGAAGTGGAGGTGAAAGTAAACTGCAAGGATGAGGGAGGCGTGGCTCTCTCTACCTTGAAAGCTAACCTCCTGTTTAGTGGGCAGAGTGTAGATGAAACTACCATCCGTACCAAGGAGGCTGGTGAATATACTGTCAAACTGAAAGTGCCTTATGCACAGAATGTTCCTGATGGAAAGGTGGATATTCAACTTACTCTGCAGAATGTATCAACCAAATCGAATACAGAGACCTTGTCGTTTGATATCAAGCGCCCTCACTTCAACAATCTGCAGTTTGTGAGTGCTGATGGTGTTAAATATGATATGACAGAGAAAAGCGACTTTGTTTATCAGGCTGTTCTTCCTAGCAGCAAGAAGACCTTCAAGGGATATTTTGCAACGAAGGATGGAAAGTTTGTCTTCGGTTCCAGTACAGGTAAGGATATCAGTTTGGGAGAAACAGGCAACTTCAACTTCACTTCTGAGAATATGAGCGATGTAGTTGTCACTTTCGATGCCAAGAACTATACGGCTGGTCCTACCGATGTATTGCCGGTTACTATCCTCGATTTTGCCGATTCTGATGCAGGTAAGACTTGGGTGGGTGATATCAAGCAAGGTGCTACCTGTAACCTTACTATCAACGGCAATAATCTGCCAGATGACTGGTATTATGACAGCGACTGGTTCCAGAAAGAAGAGGATGGAAGCTATACTTTCAAGGCTATTACCGGCAGATATACTATTTTGGCAGACTTCACCCATAAGTCATTCCGCATCTGGACAATGAATGGAAGTGAGCCTATGTCACTGAATGGCGATGGTACTGGTGCACTCTGGATCATCGGTAATGAAGGTGTCAACAAGCCAACTTGGGACGCTGTAAATCATAGCTGGTGGACAGGTGTTGACTCTGACGTCTGCCTCACTCCAATCAAGGCTAAGGTATATCAGGTTACACTCACCGTTGGTAAGCAGCTCAGAGCTACTGACGTAAACTTCAAGTTCTTCGGTCAGGCAAACTGGGGTATTGAGTTCAAGGGTAAGGATAACAGCCATATCATCTCAACTGAGAGCGAGGTATTCGGCATCGGCGACGGTAACGGCCACGACAACGGCAATGTTTATCTGAAAGATGGAGTAGAACTGAAGGATGGCGAGACATACGTTCTTACAGTTGACTTGACTGCCGGTGTAGACAAGGCAGTTCTCAAAGTAGAAAAGAAATAATATGTAGGTTTATAATCATTCATAAGCATTTTAGGTTTTAGTTTGATAATTTAGGTATAAAGCTTTGTTTAAGGCTGCTCCAAACCTTTTGGGGCAGCCTTTTTTTTGAGAGGTGCAAGGATGTAAGAACAACAAAAGTAAAAAAGAATATCAAAAAAATGCTAGAAAATTTGGAAATGTACCCAAAAAACTATACCTTTGTCCCTTGAATGTCCTATACAGCAGTAAGGGCAGGAACTAATGATACCTATACAACAAAATATGATCAACTAATGATGGAAAGATTATTATCTATATTGTATATCTGGTGTTTCGCTACACTTACATCATGCTTTGCTCAGAAGGAAAGCATCAGTGAACTGTATACCCAACTTGATCGGGCTATAGAGCAATCCCAGCACTATACCAAACTGAAAGAAAGCAGCATCGCTCAGTTGAAGGAATTGATTCATCAGGAAAACAATCCGAAGTTGCTCATCAATACTTATCGCAAGATCTATTCAGAATATAAGTCCTACCAGAGCGATTCTGCTGTGGCTTATATTCAGAAAGCCATTGTATTGGCTCAGAAGGAAGGACTGCCGGCTGAAGTTGCTGGATTGAAAAGTCAGTTAGCTTTACAGTATTCTACAGCCGGAGCTTTTGCTGAGGCTTTGGAGGTGCTCAATCATATAGATAAAAAGACATTGGATGAATTGAATCGGAAAGATTATTTCATCGCCTATTACCATGTCTATGGTGAGTTGGGCTTTTCTAATATGCATGTAGATACTGATTTAAGTCAGAATTTCTTTAGTCGTCAGAATGCATATCGGGATACTTTGTTTGCAATCCTTCCACATCATAGCGAAGATTATCTCATGCGTAAAGAGGTGATGCTTACCAGTCAGAATAAATGGGATGAAGCACTGAAGGTGAATGATGAACGGTTGAAAATGTGTAAGGAGGGGAGTCATGAATATGGCATTGTAGCCTACTATCGCTATCTGATTTACCGTTCTCTGAAAAACGAAGAAATGAAGAAATATTGGTTACTTAAATCTGCCATATGTGATGTGAAGTGTGCTATCAACGATCAGGCTTCGCTCTGGATGCTCGCCGATATTCTGAGTCAGGAGGGAGATGTTGAGCGTTCCTATAAATACATCAACTTCTCTTGGAATGCCAATAAAAGTTGCAGTACCCGTATACGTAACTGGCAGATTTCGCCAGTGCTTGGTACCATCGATCATAATTATCAGGCACAGCTCAAGAAAGCAAACCAGCGTCTTGTCTTTGCCATCATCTGTGTCAGTCTTCTGGTTCTTTCTTTAGGTGTTCTGGCTTTCTATGTCAATAAGCAGAAGAAATATGTTACCATAGCGAGAAATGAACTGAAGAAAACGAATGAACAATTGGAAGAACTGAATAAGAAACTTTCTGCTACCAACGAAATGTTGAAGACTTCGAATGATAAACTGAATGAGTCAAATGGTGTGAAGGAAGAATATATAGGCCAGTTCCTGGGAGCATGTTCTCATTATATAGACAAACTGGATAAGTTGCGTCTCCATGTCAATAAAATGGTAAAGAACCGTGAATATCAGGAACTTTATTCAATGACGAGAAGCAGTGAACTGAAGGAACACGAGTTGGGAGAACTCTATACAAATTTCGATAAGGTCTTCCTGCATCTGTTCCCGAATTTCGTGGAAGACCTCAATAGTCTTCTGAAGCCAGAGGCACAAATTCATCTTACTGATACTGCGAAACTTCCGGCAATGGTGAGGGTATTCGCCTTGATAAGACTGGGTATTGATGACAGTACGAAGATAGCAGAATTTCTTCATTATGCAGTTAATACGATATACAATTATCGGGCAAAGCTGCGTAATGGAGCTATTGGTGAAAGAAATGAATTTGAGAAGAATGTGAAAGAATTAGGAACGATAAAAGGAAAAGAATAATATATAAAATCAAAGAGGGTGTGTCATAAATACAGACACACCCTCTTTGTTTTTTATTACAACTGATAGAACTTGGTGAATGCCTTCACGCAATATTCGTGGTCGATAACGCTACCGGTTTCGCGGCAACTGTGCATAGCGAGGATGGCATTGCCCATATCCACACCCTTCAATGGGATGGAAGAGGCGAGGATATTGCCCAAGGTGCTGCCACCTGCTACATCGCTGTGGTTTACGAAACGCTGGCATGGTACACCGGCTGCATCGCAGATGTTGGCGAAGATGGCTGCTGATACAGCATCGCTCGCATACTTCTGGGCTGCATTGAACTTGATGACCGGACCACCGCCCAACTTAGGATGATTCGTAGGGTCGAATTTTTCGCTATAGTTAGGATGCCAGGCATGCGCATTATCGGCTGAAATCATGAAGGCACGCTCTACTGCCTGATAATAAGCCTCTTCTGTATGGCTCTGTGTCAGGGCGATGCGCTGAAGCATATATGAAAGGAATGGACTTCCGGCTCCCTGTTTGGTCTGAGACCCCGTTTCTTCATTATCGAAGATGGCGAGAACCTGGGTGGTATCATTGGCATCTGCTGCAATCATCGCCTCTACACCAGCCCAGCACATAGACAGGTCGTCGAGTCTGCCTGAAGAGATAAACTCATCGTGAACACCGAAGGTGCAGGCTGGAGTGGCATCAGCCAGATAGAGATCGAAATCAAGAACATTCTCTTTCTGGATATTCAGTTCGTCGGTTATCACATTCATCAGGAGATTACCCTTCTCCAGTTCATCATTGATGATGCCGAGGATAGGGAGCACATCCTTCTGCTTGCTCAACTTCACACCATCATTCACCTGACGGTTGAAGTGGATAGCGAGATTGCTGATCTGCAGCAATGGGCGCTTCACATGAAGAAGGAGCGTCTGGGGATTCATCGCATTCTCGCCCTTCACGATAACTCTACCTGCCAAAGTGAGCGGACGGTCGAACCAGGTTGACATGATAGGACCACCATAAACCTCGGTGTTCAGTTTTACGATACCGCCCTCGCAAAGCATCTCAGCATTTGGCTTGATGCGGAAGGTAGGCGAATCGCAGTGGGCGCAGATCATGTGGAAACCGGCATCTGCCAAAGGCTTCTTTCCGATTTGGAAGGCGTAGATGGAAGAGTCGTTCTTGGTAACGAAGAACTTTTCACCCGCTTCAATCTTGCTCAAAGGCTCCTGTGGGTTCATACGGCGGAACCCGTTCTTCTCCAATTCCTCGGAGATATTCTTTACTGCCAGGAAATTCACTGGCGATGCGTCTAGAAAGGATAATAATCTTTTGATCATAGTCTATATCTTTATATTAATATCTTGCAAAAATACGATATTTCTTTCAAATAACCTTCTCTTTCCTCAAGTTTTTTTCTGAATAGTTAAATATGTACAAGAATCTCCCATGATGCTTGGTATTGTGTTTTGAAAATATTACTTTTGCAAAACATAATTATTGCAGATTTACAGAATATCTTTTAATACGATAATGGAAATAGTAATTGGAATCATCCTAGGACTTGCCATCGGATTCTTCGTGGGCAAGCTGATGGAAGGAAAAAAGGCGGGAGAGGAGAAAACGCAGCTCATAGCGAAGGCTCAGGTGCTGGCGGCTAACATCGAACAGATAAAACTGCATCATGCTTCTGAGGTTCAATCAATGAAATCTCAAATGGAGAACGAGCGGCTGTATGCGGCGAAACTCAGGGCGGAAAGCGACCACCAGTGGGCACAGAAACTCGAGAGCCTGAAGCAGGAAATGCAGCGAATGACGATAGAACAGCAGAAGGTGGCGGCTGAGCAGTTGGCTGCCAAGCAGTCGGCTCTGCAGGAAAACAACCGTCTGCAGATGGATGAACTCCTGAAACCTATCAAGGAACAGTTTGCTGATTTCAAGAAATCGGTAGAGGAGAGCAAAACCCAGAACGAGGTGAACAAGAAGGAACTGCAGAACACCTTCGAGGCAACGATGAAACTCTTCCAGCAGGAACAGCAGCAGGCTGTAATGAACCTGAAGGAGCAGACCGAGAAGATTGGCTCCGATGCTGCCAACCTGACCAAGGCATTGAAGGGCGACAGCAAGATGCAGGGCGACTGGGGCGAGATGGTGTTGGAAACCATCCTGGAGAACAGCGGACTTCGTAAAGATGAGGAATTCTTCATTCAGGAGAATACGAAAGATGAAGAGGGAAAGAACTATCGTCCGGATGTCATCGTCAGATTCCCGGAAGGCAGAAGTGTGGTCATCGATTCCAAGGTTTCGCTTACCGCCTATTCCGATGCTCTGGCAGCTGAAGATGAGGCTGAACAGGAACGCCTGATGAAGGCACATGCGCTGAGCGTACGAAAGCACATCGATGAACTGGCAGCCAAAGACTATTCCAAACTGGTGGATGATGCCATCGGCTTCGTACTGATGTTCATTCCTAACGAGACCAGCTATATCGCAGCCATGAAGCAGCAGCCTGATCTCAGCCGTTATGCTTATCAGAAGAAGATTATCATCATCTCGCCAAGCAATCTGCTCATGGCACTCCAGCTTGCCTATAATCTCTGGCAGTATGACCGGCAGAACAAGAATGTGGAGAAAATCGTGAAGACGGCTGCTGACCTGTATGATAAGGTGGCTGGCTTCGAAGATACCTTTATGAGTGTGGGTGATCTGATAACCCGCCTTTCGGGCACCTTCGACAAGGCAAGAAAGCAGCTTTACGATGGAAGTGGCAACGTGATGCGCAGGGTGGAAAGCTTGAAAGGTCTCGGCGTAACGCCGAAGAAGCAGATCAAATCGCTGGAGGAATCGTAACATTTTCTTTTCCTGGTCTTACCATATTGTTCAAAAGTATTTGTTAATCGTTCAATTTTTGAAATTAGTTCTCTAAAAATGAGCGGTTTTCGATTTTTCTTTGTACTTTTGCCACGCCTATTCGGAAAGATAGGCACATACATGGAACAATCAAAAAAACGTATAATCATGAAACTGAACGAAATTCTTTCTCGCAGCTTTAATGCTGCAGAATGGGAAGCTAAGGGTTATGAGCTTCCTAAGTATGACATCGCAGCCGTAGCTAAGAAGACTCACGATGAGCCTACTTGGGTTCACTTTGGTGCAGGTAACATCTTCCGTGCTTTTCCGGCAGCCATCCTCAACGATGCACTTAACACCGGCAAGTACGATCGGGGTGTTATTGTTGCTGAAAGCTTCGACTACGAAATTATCGACAAGGCTTATCGCCCTTACAATAATCTCTCTCTTCTCGTCAGCCTCCAGAGCAACGGAACCATCGAGAAGAAGGTCATCGCTTCTATCACAGAAAGCCTCAAGGCGGATAAGCAGTTTGGTGAGGACTGGACCCGATTGGTCCAGATTTTCCAGGCACCAACTTTGCAGATGGTAACTTTCACCATCACAGAGAAGGGATATTCTTATAATGATGCCGATCTGGCACGTGGTCTCGATGCTGTATTTGCTATGGGTAAGCTTACCGCTCTTCTCTATGAGCGTTATAAGGCAGGCAAGTTGCCACTTACTCTTCAGTCTACCGACAACTGTTCTCACAACGGCGACCATGTTAAGGCTGGCGTAAAGGCTTATGCTGAGCGTTGGGCACAGGATGGTATCGTAGAGGCTGGTTTCGTAGATTATATCAATGACAGCAGCAAGATTACCTATCCTTGGTCTATGATTGATAAGATTACTCCTCGTCCACACGAGAAGGTCCAGGCGATGCTCGCTGAGGATGGTTTCGAGGATAACAATACGATTATCACCGAGAAGCATACTTTCACCGCTCCTTTCGTAAATGCCGAGGAAGTGCAGTATCTCGTTTGCGAGGATACTTATACCAACGGTCGTCCGCCATTGGAGTTGGGCGGTGCGCTCTATACCACCCGCAAGACTGTAGATGAGGTTGAGACCATGAAGGTAACCACCTGTCTGAACCCTCTCCATACAGCGATGTCTATCTATGGTTGCATGCTCGACTATACCTTGATTTCTGCCGAGATGGCTGATGAGGACCTTCGTGCCTTCATCCAGAAGATAGGTTATATCGAGGCGATGCCAGTGGTTACAGATCCAGGTGTATTGAACCCATACGAGTTTATCGGCACCGTTATCAACAAGCGTCTGCCTAACCCGTTCATGCCAGATGCTCCTCAGCGTATCGCTACCGATACCAGCCAGAAACTCTCTATCCGTTTCGGTGAGACTATCAAGAAGTATATCGACCGCGGTCTCGACAAGAGTAATCTCGTGTTGATTCCTCTGGTATTGGCAGGTTATGCCCGTTATCTCAAGGCATTGGATGATAACCTGAAGCCATTCGAGCCATCTTCCGACCCATTGTTGGCAGAGCTCCAGGCCATCGTGGCTCCTCTGGAGGTAGGCAAGGCAGATCAGGACTATTCTTGCCTGAAGAACCTCTATTCCCGCAAGGATGTATTCGGACTCGATCTCTACGAGGCTGGCTTCGGCGAGCAGATTGAGGGCATGGTGAAGGAACTCTTCGCCGGCAAGGGTGCCGTAAGACAGACATTGCATAAATATGTTTCTGCAAGATAATTCATTTTTAAACTTATACATTATTATATATGGAAAGAACATGGCGCTGGTTTGGCAAGAAAGATAAGATTACACTTGCACAGTTGAAGCAGATTGGTGTTGAGGGCATTGTTACCGCATTGCACGATGTTCCTCTGGGCGAGGTTTGGACACGCGAGAAGATTCATGAACTCAAGGAGTACATTGAGTCTTACGGTATGAAATGGAGCGTGGTAGAGTCTTTGCCTGTGGTTGAAACCCTGAAATATGGTGGTCCTGACCGTGATCATCAGATTGAGGTTTACAAGGAAAGTCTCCGCAATCTGGGCGAGGAAGGCATCAAGTGCATCTGCTACAACTTCATGCCTGTTTTGGACTGGGCTCGTACCGATTTGGCACACGAGAATCCTAACGGAGCCAACAACCTCTATATGAACTGGGGCGAGTTTGCCTACTTTGATATCTATATCCTGCAGCGTGAAGGCGCTCGTGAGGATTGGGCTGAGTTCTCTAAGGAGCACAAGTGGGGCAGAGACCTCGTGGCTGAGGCTGATGAAATCAAGAAGACTTCTACACCAGAGCAGGATCATGCCTTGGTAGAGAACATCATCATCAAGACCCAGGGTTTCGTATCCGGTAACTTCAGCGAGGGCGATTCAGCTCCTGTCCAGAAGTTCCGCGACCTCTTGAAGCTTTATGATGGCATCGACAAGAAGAAGTTGCAGGAGAACATGAAGTACTGGCTGGAGGCTATCATGCCTATCTGCGATGAATACGATATCAACATGTGTGTTCACCCAGACGATCCTCCTTATCCTGTATTCGGTTTGCCAAGAATCATCGGTCGTGCCGAGGATATCCAGTGGATGCTCGATGCTGTGCCAAACAAGCACAATGGTTTGACTTTCTGTGCAGGTTCATTCTCTGCTGGCGAGCACAACGACTGTGTGGCAATGGCTAAGCAGTTTGCTGACCGCACTCACTTTGTTCATCTGCGCTCTTGCTACATCTTCCCTAACGGCAACTTTACAGAGGCTTCTCACTTGGGTGGTCGCGGCCATCTGATAGAACTTTGCCGCATCTTCGAGAAGGCAGAGCAGGAAGGCAAGTGCAATTCCGGTCGTCGATTGCCAATGCGAGTAGACCACGGTATGACCTTCACTGATGAGCCAGGTGGCGTATTCGATGAGAGCAATCATGGTCACAATGCCGGTTACACTCTCCTCGGCCGTATGTTTGCCATGGGTCAGATTCAGGGTGTCATCGCAACAGTAGATGATGAACTCGGTATCGAGTATAAGCAGCCGGGATTCTATGATTAGTTGATAGTTTATAGTTGATAGTTTATAGGCTTAGTTTATAGGCTATTAAGTGATTTGAAATTCAGGTTAGATAAAATACGAAAAAGGCTAGTGTGCGTTTCGTGCATGCTAGCCTTTTTTGTGCTGATTTTTGGGGTTATTGGCTAAAGCACCACCTCCTCAACATACTTCACCAGTGAATCCTTGCCATTGAGGAGATAGAAGTCTACACGAACCACGTGGTTGATGTCGGCATTTCCCTTCACCTTGATGTGTCGGGTCTTGCTGTACATCATCGTGTCGCGGCGTGAAGGATAGGATACGAGTTCGATGAGGTCTTTGGTAGAGTTGCTGCCCACATAATAGATGCCTACACTGTCTTTTCCGTTCTTGATGGCAGCAATCTTCGCCATCTTCTTGGCATGAGCCGCAGAGGTATCTATCGGGTAAAACTCGCTGGCAGCTACCGTGTCGCCGTCATGCTGGTCGGGTGCAAACTTGCAGCTGGTACCCATCGTAGTGATAAAGGATGCAGCAGCCAGGGCTGCCACAAAGTATAATATTTTCTTCATTGTTATTTCCTTTCTTTTCTTTAAAGAATCCTGTTTTGTTCGCAAAATGCGTTATCGGCTGCAAAAGTACAAAAAATAACTCGAAAAGCCATACCTTTTTTATCTTTTTCCTTTTAATACTTCGGATGGAGAGACGTGTGCTGAAACTGGGCGGGAGGAGTTATGGGGATAGCATGGAAGGAGCGGCATGGTAGAGATGGATGGAATGGGTGGAATTCCGTGCAAAGATACGAATATTCTCTGATACTGCCAAATTTGGGGGTGTGATAAGGAAATGTTTGAACTATGCTTTCAGATTGAAAGTAGTTAAACTTCCTTACTCATAGTTTTGCGGGTGACAACTCATAGTTTTACGGGTAGCAACTCATAGCTTTGTTCTCTTAAAGTATAGAGTTAAGCAGTAAATCAGGTGTTTATGATGGTTGTGATGTTTTTACTGCAATGACTCAGTTCCTCAGTTCCTCAGTTTTTCTCTGACCCTTCACTTTTTCCTTTATTTAGAAGTTTATTATATATATATAATAATATATAATATATAACAATTTAAAACAACTTTGAACTATAAGGGCTATATACCCCTTAGGAAAAAACTGAGGAACTGAGGAACTGAGGAACTGAGGAAATGATAGAGACTTAGAATCTTACTCTTGATACTGTTGAATATGTGCTTATATTAAAAGTTAAGTATCAGATTATCAGATATATAAAACACTTGACCCCCTGAAATAAGGGGTCAAGTGTTTAACGTGATACCCATACCCCCTAAAACAGGGGGCATGGGTATGAAATGGAGTTTCGTTACATTGAACTTTCAAATCGTAACTTGATGAGATCTGGCTGATTTACATCTCAACCACTACTTCATGCTTGCCTTCAGAGCAAGGAACGATGGTGCCTGAGATAGGAGTGCCATCCACTGTAATCTGCTTCACGCCCTTCTGGTTTCCGCTAGGATTCTTTACTGTGATATGGTATTCGCCACCACGGAACTTGCGGGTTACCTCATACTCCTTAGCGGTGCTTGGGAGACAAGGATCGATGAGCAAACCTTCATAATCTGGCTTGATGCCGAGGATGAATTCTGATACTGTATACCACATCCATGCCGCTGTACCGGTGAGCCAGGAGTTCTTTCCTTCGCCCGGCTTGGCTGCATCCTTACCGGCTACCATCTGGCAGTTTACGTAAGGTTCTACCTTGTGAAGTGTCTGATATTTTTCCTCTACATAGCTAGGCAGAATCTTGGTATAATGGCTCCAGGCATCGTTGCCTCTGCCGGCTACAGTCTCTCCGATGATGACCCAAGGATTGTTGTGGCAGAAGATACCGGCATTCTCCTTGTAGCCTTCAGGATAAGAAGAAATCTCACCCATTTCTACATGATAGGTAGTGTAGGCTGGGTTGTTCAGCACCAGTCCGTGCTCGCATTCCAGTCGTTTCTTGCTGCTATCCAGTGCTTTATCGCAGAGCCCTTCTTCCAGACCGATACCAGCCATCGTACACCAGCCCTGGCTTTCGATGAAGATTTTGCCTTCCTCGTTCTCATCACTACCAATCTTGTTGCCGAAGAAATCGTAAGCGCGGAGGAACCATTCACCATCCCATCCATGCTGCTTCACAGCCTCGTTCATCTCATCTACAGCCTGCTGCATGCGTTCGGCTTCTGTCAAATAATCTTCCTCTGCACGACCGGCTATTTCGCCCTCGTTGCTTTCCATAGCTTCCTTGGCAAGCTGCTTGCACAGAGCCACATAATCCTTGCCGGTAACCACGAACAGACCGGCTATCATCAGACTCTCTGCCTTGCTTCCTTCGCCCTTGTTTTCGGTGGTCTGGAAACTCTCGTTAGGGTCCCAGGAGAAGCAGTTCAGGTTCAGACAGTCGTTCCAGTCGGCTCTTCCGATGAGTGGCAACTTGTGTGGACCCAGGTTGTTGATAACATGGTTCATCGAAATCTTGAGGTGCTCGAAGAGGCTTACTTCTGTGCCTGGCTGGTTGTCGAAAGGCACCTGTTCAGCGAGGATAGAGAAGTCGCCCGTCTCCTTGATATAGGCTACGGTACCGAAGATGAGCCAGCATGGGTCGTCGTTGAAACCGCCACCGATATCGTTGTTGCCGCGCTTGGTGAGCGGCTGATACTGGTGGTAGCAGCCACCATCAGGGAACTGGGTGCTGGCAATATCGATGATGCGCTGGCGGGCACGGGTAGGTATCTGATGAACGAAACCTACGAGGTCCTGGTTGGAATCGCGGAAGCCCATGCCTCGACCGATGCCGCTCTCGAAGAAACTTGCCGAACGCGACATACAGAAGGTGATCATGCACTGATACTGGTTCCAGATGTTCACCATGCGGTCTAACTTGTCGTTGCCGCTCTTCACGGTGAAGATGTTCAGCAGGTTATCCCAGTACTGGTTGAGTTCTGCGAAGGCAGCATCCACCTTTTCGGTGGTATCAAATTTGGCGATAAGCTGATGAGCTTTCTCCTTGTTGATTACCTTCTTGGCGCTGAACTTCTTGTCCTGTTCGTTCTCCACATAGCCCAGCAGGAAGATGAGGTCGCGGCTCTCGCCCGGCTGCAGGGTAACCTCTATATAATGAGATGCGATAGGGCTCCAGCCGTGGGCAAAGCTGTTGCGTGGCTTGCCTTCGATGACTGCCTCAGGCTCGGCAAACTCGTTATAGAGTCCGATGAAGCTCTCGCGGTCGGTATCATATCCCTGAATCTCTGTATTCACGGTGTAGAAAGCATAGTGGTTGCGGCGCTCACGATATTCGGTCTTGTGATAGATGGTAGAACCCTCTACCTCCACTTCGCCTGTAGAGAAGTTGCGCTGGAAGTTCTCCATGTCGGTAGCTGCGTTCCAGAGGCACCATTCGGCAAAGGAGAACACCTTGAGAGTCTTCACCTCCTCAGTCTGGTTTTTCAGCGTCATCTTCTGCACCTCAGCCCATGTATGGAGGGGTACGAAGAAGAGCACACCCGCCTCTACGCCGTTCTTGCTGCCCGTGATGCGGGTATAGTTCATGCCGTGGCGGCACTCGTAGCTGTCGAGCGGTGTCTTGCAAGGTTTCCATCCTGGGTTCCATACGGTATCGCCATCCTTGATGTAGAAATAGCGACCGCCGTTATCCATCGGCACTCCGTTGTAACGGTAACGGGTGATGCGGCGGAACTTGGCATCCTTGTAGAAGGAATAACCACCTGCAGTGTTGGATATGAGCGAGAAGAAATCCTCGTTACCCAAATAATTGATCCAAGGCCATGGGGTCTTTGGGTCAGTAATCACGTATTCGCGATTGGCGTCATCAAAATGACCATACTTTTTTTCTGCCATTGTTTTTTTAATGTTTATTTCTAGGTAAAATATATTATTTTCGTGCAAAGATAGTAAAAAGTTTCAGTTTCGGGGTTAGAAAACAGTTTTTTTTTGTATTTTTGCAATGAAAAGTTTGATGATTATCATCATTCTATTAACATTTTATACAGTTGGCTTATGAAAAGAAACATTTTATCACTTTTGGTAGCCCTCTTTGCAACCTTGCAGGTAGCGGCTCAGACATACGACAACTTGTGGAAGCAAGCTGAAATCAATGCTCAGAAGGACCAGCCTAAGAGCGAAATCGCGGTGATGAAGAAAATCATCGCCAAGGCTTCGGCTGCCAAGGATTATGGCCAGTTGCTGGCGGCTGAGATGCGGCAGGCGATACTCTGGAGAGAGATTTCGCCCGACTCGCTGACGCCCCATGTGAAGCGGATGGAAGCCGAGGTGCTGAAGGTGAAGGACCCGGCGTTGAAGGCCGTGAGATATGCTGTGCTGGGCAAGGTGTATCGTGATAGTCCTTACGGGATAGAGGTGGATGAGGTTGCCTTGGACCCAAGTGATGATGTTTCTTTGGATCAAAGTGCTTCTTCTTCTCTGAGCCAGCGGGATGTGAACTTAAAGAAAAGCCAGGAGTTCTTCAAGAAGGCCTTGGAACAGCCTGAACTTCTTGCCCGACATACATCTGCAGAGTATGTGCCATTGACGCAGAAGGGCGTGGATGGCAGTTCCTTTAACAACGATCTGCTGCATCTCATCGGATTCGAGGCAGACAGCAAGGAGGCGTATCATCTGCTGTACACCTATTATAATAAGGTGGAAAATAGGGGTGCGGCTTGTCTCTGTGCCTATAAGCTCATCGAGAAATACCGTCAGGACGACGTGAGAGAGGTGAAGAAGTCGAAGTATCTCCATACCATCGACTCGCTCATCCACGTATATCAGGACATTCCGGAGGCAGGCGAACTTGCCGTGGAGCATTTCCGCTTCATGGAAGGTGCTACCGATGCCAAACCGCTGGATAAGCTCAACTATATCAACTATGCGCTGAGCCGCTGGGGAGGATGGTCGAGAATGAACGAACTGAGAAATGCACAGAAGCGACTCACCGAACCGATGTTCCGGGTGAAGGATATGCCATTGGTGCTTCGTCCTTCAGAAAGGAAGTGGGTGCATCTGAACGTGCGCAATCTCCAGAACCTGAAGGTCAGCATTTCCCGCCTCAACATCACGGCAGATAATGAGTATGATGTTCAGAATGAGGCTACCTATAAGATGCTTCTGAAAAAGACTACGAAGCTGCATCAGAAGGATTTCGTCAGGAACTACTATGGTCGTCCGAATTACGAAGAGGTGAAGGATTCCATCGAAATCGGTGGCAATCTGCCGCTGGGTGCCTATCTGATGGAGGTGACTTCGGATAATACCGGCATCGCTCCGCAGCGAGAACTCTTCTATGTCAGCAATCTGGCGGTGATGATTCAGCAGTTGCCGGATGACAGGCATCGCTATGTTGTGGTGAATGCTACAGACGGACAGCCTATCGCCGGGGCGAAGATAGAACTCTATAACCAGCGGTATGATTTCAAGACGAAGAAGGACAAGCGAATAGTTCATGCCCGCTTGACAACCGATGAGAACGGCGAGGCTTACTTCAAGAATGTGGATGGAGAGGTATTGGTTTCTACCAACAATGACAAGTTTACGCCAGCCAAGTACATCTATCTCAGCCGTACCCGCTATTATGAGAAGAAGGATAATGAGACTAAATATCAGGTTTATACCGATCGTGCCATCTATCGCCCGGGGCAGAAGGTACATGCCTCAGCCATTTCCTATACTGTCAAGAAGGGGTTGGATGCCAGCGTGCCAGGAAAGAGTATGGAACTGAAGTTTGTCCTGAGTGATGCCAACTGGAAGCAGGTGGCAGAACAGAAGGTTACGACCGATGAATATGGTACGGCTTCAGTAGATTTCGAACTCCCAAAGGAGGGAAAGACAGGACAGTATTCCATCTCCGTGAATGGTACAGCAAGCGAATATTTCAGAGTGGAGGAGTACAAGCGTCCAACCTTCGAGATTACCTTCCCGAAGGTGAACGAGAAATATAACTGGGGCGACACCGTGGTGGTGAAGGCTACTGCCAAGACCTATGCCGGTGTGCCTGTGCAGGGTGCCAAGGTGGAGTATCAGGTGACTCGCAGAAACCAACTCTGGTGGTGGGGCGCAGGCTCTGCCGGACAGTTGGTGAAGACTGACAGTTGCGTGACTCGTGAGGACGGAACCTTCGATGTAGAGATTCCGCTGGAGGCTTCCTTGTCAGGAAAAGACGAGGCTGATATGAGCGATTTCATGCGCATCGCCCGTTTCTTCAACTTCGAGGTCTCAGCCATCGTTACCGACATCAGTGGTGAGAGCCATGAGGGCGTGATGAGTCTGCCTCTGGGCACCAAGCCAACCATCCTCACGGTGAATCTTCCTAAGCGTATCGAAACAGACAGTCTGAAGACGGTGACCTTTGCTTACCGCAATGCCAGTGGTATGCCGATTTCTAGTAGGTTGAAATATCGAATTGATAAGGGCGAATGGAAGGATGCCGAGGCGAATATCCCGGTTTCTATCAAGGAATATGCTTCTTCTGCAACTTCTGCCTCTTCTTCCCTTGTTTGGAAATCTGGCGTTCATCAGCTGGAGGCAATCTGCGGACAGGACACCCTGCAGCAGAAGTTCACACTCTTCAGTATGAAGGATACCCATCCGGTGGAGCCAACCACCGAATGGTATTATCAGACGGCGAAGACCTTCCCTCGTGATGGCAAGCCGGTCTATATCCAGGTGGGCTCTTCGGAAAACGGAGCGCATATCGTATATTCCATCATCGCCGGCAACAAACTGCTGGAGAAGGGCGCCTGGGAGTTGGGCGACAGCATCGTGACTCTGCCTTTCACCTACAAGGAGGAATATGCGTCGGGCATCGTACTGAACTATAGTTTCGTGAAGCAAGGCAAGTGCTATACCCGAATGATGAGCATCGCCCGTCCTTTGCCTGAGAAGAAACTGAACATCGCCTGGAAGACCTTCCGCAACCGTCTGACCCCTGGACAGAAGGAGGAGTGGACGCTGAGGATTACCACCCCTGACGGCAAGCCAGCCAAGGCGCAGCTGATGAGCGTGCTCTATGACAAGTCGCTCGACCAGATAGCCCCGCATTCCTGGAATCTCTCCCTGGGCTTCTATCAGAGTTTGCCAGACTGCTACTGGGAGGACAACCTCAGTTTCCGTTCATTTTGCTTGAATGGCGCTTATCTTACCAAGTATTATGACGAGAAGCAATTGGATGTGGATAAGTTTGATGGCAAATACTTTAGTTATTATGCTTATATGCAAGCGGTGGAACTGAGCAAGTTGGAACGTTCTTCTGGCGGAACCGTTGAGTCTGTTCGTATACAGAAAGACGAGCTGGTTCAGGAAGAAGGGAGGGGCATGAAAACTCGTGGGAGTAATATGAACCGTGTTGCAGCGGCTGCTCCATCTGCCAACAAGGTTTTTGATGTAGTAGAGGAGATGCCGCAGTTTGTAGGTGGTTCTGGCTCAGACGCAGGACAGTTCCTCGACAAGGTGCAGGTGCGTGAGAATATGAACGAGACCGCCTTCTTCTATCCTGCCTTGGAGAGCGACAACAATGGCAACGTAGCCATCAGGTTTACCCTGCCGGAGAGCGTGACTACCTGGAAGTTCATGGGATTGGCTCATGACAAGGAGATGCGCAACGGTTTGCTGGTGGATGAGGCTGTGGCTCAGAAGACCGTGATGGTGCAGCCTAACATGCCTCGCTTCCTGCGTGAGGGCGATAAGAGCACCATCGTGGTGAAACTCTTCAATACTTCCGACAAGAAGGTGAGCGGCAACGCCCGTATGCAGATTCTTGACCCGGAGACCAACAAGGTGGTTTGGCAGAAGACACAGAACTACAGCATTGATGCCGAGGGCTCTGCTACCATCTCCTTTGATGTTCAGGGACTGAAAGAAGGCGTATATATTAATAAAGTGGTGGCTGCCGGTAATGGCTACAGCGATGGTGAACAGCACTATCTGCCGGTTTTGAGCAACCGTGAACTCGTGGTGAACACCCTGCCTATCACCCTGCATCAGAAGGGTGAGCAGAACTTCGACCTGAGCAAACTCTTCCTGAACAAGGAGGGCAAACAGGCGAAGGGCGCTGAAGAGGCAAAGGTAACCATCGAGTACACCAATAACCCAAGTTGGCTGATGGTGAAGGCGCTGCCAGCCATCAGCAATCCGGATGAGGAGAACGCCATCTCGCTGATGTCTGCCATCTATGCCAATACCATCACCACCCATATCCAGAAGACTCTCTCTTTGGATAATCATTCTCAGAAGAATCTCTCTCAGGAGACCTTCCGCTTGCAGAATCAGGTGGAGAAACTGAAGAAGTTGCAGAACCCTAACGGTTCCTTCTCCTGGTGGAAGGGCATGAAGGGCAGCCGGTATATGACAACGTCGGTAGCCGAAATGATGGTTCGATTGAATGCCATCGCAGGTGTGCAGAAATCCACCGCCCGGATGCTGACTTCCGCCATTGATTATCTCTCCTGGCAGACAGCTCAGGAAGTAAGAGAGATGAAGAAGCAGGAGGAGAAAAAGCAGAAGGTGAATCCTAGCGAACAGGCGCTGCATTATCTCTACATCCTTTCGATGGATGGCAGAAAGATGAAGCAGAATCTGGAAGCTGACAAGGTTTATCTCCTGGACAAGATGTCGAAGATGACCGGTGATTTCTCCATCTATGGCAAGGCGCGTGCTGCCGTGGTACTCGCCAGAAACAGCCAGCAGAATGCTGCCTACCGCGAGAAGGCTGGCGAATATCTGCAGAGCGTGAACGAATATGCCGTTTACCGCGAGGAGATGGGCCGCTACTACGATACCCGCAAGGCACTCTACAGTTGGAGAAACTATAAGATACCAACCCAGGTATCCGTGATAGAGGCGCTGCAGATGCTGAAACCGAATGACAAGCAGACCATCGAGGAACTGCAGCGCTGGCTCCTGATGTCGAAACGTACCCAGGTTTGGGATACGCCGGTGAACACCGTGGATGCTGTTTACGCCTTTATGAAGGGCAATGAGAGCAACTGGAGCAGGAAGGCTGAGAATGCCGTTCTGAAACTGGACGGAAAGCTGCTGCCGATGCCGCAGGATTCCACTACTTTGGGCTATGTGAAGACCGAAAAGACGGGCAAGGCATCTAAGCTGAGCATCGACAAAAAGAGCGATTATACCAGCTGGGGTGCTGTCTATGCAGAGTTTAAGCAGCCTATCAGCGAAATCGGTTCCATGGAGTCGGGCATCAAGGTGCGCCGTGTCATCGTTCCTGCCGAATCTGAAGGCAAGGGCAAGGCGCAGGCGAAGGTAGGCGAGAAGGTGAAGATAACGCTGATCATTACCGCCGACCGCGACTACGACTTTGTGCAGATTACGGATAAGCGTGCGGCATGTCTGGAGCCGGTTAACCAGAAGAGCGGTTATCAGTGGGGCATAGGCTGCTATGTTTCTCCAAGAGATCATGCAACAAATTTCTATTTCGATCGTTTATCTAAAGGTAAGCACATCGTAGAAATGGAGTATTACGTGGATAGAAAGGGCGACTATCAGAGCGGAACTTGCACCGCTGAGTGTACCTACAGTCCGGAATTTGGTGGTCGCACAGAGGCTTATGAATTGAAAGTTAATAATTAAAGTTTATAGATTGATAATTTAAAATAGAATAGTATGAAACGGATGAATATATGGATGCTCTCAGCGCTGTTGGCGCTGCCTGCATCAGCACAGAAGATTACAACCCAGCACGAGGTGGTAGACTGCGGACAAGTGGTGTTCAACAAGCCTGTAACTGCCGAATTCGTGCTGAAGAATGACGGGCACAAGCCTTTGGTTATCAATAATGTATTGAAAAGCTGCGGCTGTACGGAGGTCGATTATCCGAAGACGGGCATTGCTGCCGGCGAAAGTTTCGTCATCAAGGCGGTATACGATGCCAAGCAGATGGGTACTTTCACCAAGCAGGTTTGCCTCTATACCAATGCGGATGAAGAGCCGTTCATCCTCTCTATGAGGGGAAAGGTAGTGGGTAGCGTAGTAGATTTCGCTGGTTCTTACGATGAGATGCTGGGTGTCATCAAGAGTGATGCCCAGGAGGTGGAGTTTGATGACGTGAACCGTGGCGACCGTCCGGTTCAGCGCATCCATATCTTCAATCCTACCGACGAATTACTGGAGCCGGTAGTGATGCATCTGCCATCCTATCTTCATGCTTTCGTATCGCCTTCCAAGGTAGCTCCGCGTCATTCTGCCGAAATCAGTTTCGTGCTGGATTCCAAGAAACTGCGTGACCTGGGCTTGAACCAGACATCGGTTTATCTCGGTGAGCGTCCTGGCGATAGGATTGCGCCTGAGAAGGAAATCGTGGTATCAGCCGTTCTTCTTCCTGGTTTCGAGAACATGACTCCAGCCAGGAAGGTACTGGCTCCGAAGATAGAGATGTCTACCACCGATCTCAATCTGGGTAGTTTCAATGGAAAGAAGAAGCTGAAGGGTGAGATTCTGATTACCAATAAGGGTAAGTCGGAACTGGATATCCGCAGCATGCAGATGTTTACGATGGGCTTGCAGGTGAACCTGAAGAAGAGTAAGATTCAGCCAGGAGAGACCGTTAAGATGAAGGTGACGGCTGTGGCTGCCGACTTGAAGAAATCGCGTGTCAGACACCCTCGTATCCTCATGATTACGAATGACCCTGACCATGCTAAGGTTGTGGTGAAGATTAATGTACAATGAATTAAAAACGAATATCGTGCAGATAGAAATAGATAACGGCAGTGGGTTCTGCTTTGGCGTAACCACTGCCATCAAGAAAGCTGAAGAGGAGTTGGCTAAGGGCGGTAAACTTTACTGCCTGGGCGATATTGTGCATAACGGTATGGAGGTGGAGCGCCTGCATGAAGCGGGACTCATCACGATAGACCATGAGCAGATGGAGGAACTGCAGGGCGTAAAGGTCTTGCTCCGTGCTCATGGGGAACCGCCTGAAACTTATGCCCTTGCCGAGCGAAACAACATCGAAATCATCGATGCTACCTGTCCTGTGGTGCTCCAGTTGCAGCGCCGCATCAAGAAGCAGTATGTCAACAATCCGGAGGCACAGATTGTGATTTTCGGCAAGAACGGCCATGCTGAGGTGCTCGGACTGGTGGGGCAGACGGAGAGTCATGCCATCGTGGTAGAGAAGTTTGAGGATGTGAAGCAGCTGAAGGAAAGCGGTCAGTTGGATTTCTCTAAAGATATCTATCTTTACTCCCAGACAACCAAGAGTCTCGATGAGTTCCACCGCATCATCGAATACTGCCAGGAGCATATTGTTGAGGGCGCTGTCTTCAAGAGTTTCGATACTATCTGCCGTCAGGTGGCTAACCGCATGCCTAACATCGCTGCCTTTGCCAGCAAGCATGATGTCATCCTCTTTGTGAGTGGCAGAAAGAGTTCGAACGGTAAGGTGCTTTTCAAGGAATGCAAGAGCGTGAATGCCAACAGCTACCAGATAGAAAGTGCCGACGAGATAGATATGAACTGGTTCAAGGATGTGGAAACGGTAGGTATCTGTGGTGCTACCAGTACGCCGAAGTGGCTGATGGAAGAGTGCAGGGAGAAGATTATCAACGATAGTTCTGCTCTTTTGCTGTAAGATTTAATGCGTTGATTGTTAGTTAGTTAACCCCCTTGCTACCGCGTTTTGCGGTAACAAGGGTATAGGGTAGTTTTATTGTTGATTGAAAAACTTAATATGTTGGTTATTAATTAGTTAACCCATTTGACGCTGTGTTTTACAGCGTCAAATGGGTTTATCTTTTTAAACTGTCTGAAAATAAAACAGGTGATAAATCTTCTCCCGAAGACCTATCACCTTCAAAAAACAGTAATTAACTCAAAATTTATAATCTATATCATTACTACCTTGTTAATATGGTTGCAAAGATACTAAATTGAAGTTTTTTTACCAAATCTTTTTCATCGAATAAAATAAATTTATCGGTAAAAATACAACATTTAACGTATTTTTGCACTAATAACCCGGCAGTCTCTTTTCTGTAGCTTATTCTGCTATTGCCTTTTGATATTGTTCCATCAGCCATGCCTTCTGTTCAGGAATGGTCATGTTGCTGTTGTCGAGCGTGATGGCATCATCAGCCTTTCTGAGTGGGGAAGTCTCGCGGTGGGTATCGATATAGTCGCGCTCCTCTACATTTTTCAGAATCGCATCGAAGTCGGCTGGCATTCCTTTCTCCTTCAGTTCATCGAAACGGCGCTGTGCTCTCACCTGTGAGCTGGCTGTAACGAAAATCTTCAGTTCGGCATTTGGGAACACGGTGGTACCTATATCTCGACCATCCATCACGATGCCCTTGTCTTCGCCCATCTTCTGCTGCTGCTCTACCAGTGCCTCTCTGACGAAAGGAACGGCGGCAATCGGACTAACGTGGTTGGAAACCTCTAACGAACGGATTTCCTTTTCTACCAGTTCGCCGTTCAGATAGCAGTCTGGGCGACCGGTTGTTTCATTAAACTTGAATGAGATGCTGATGTTCTTCATCTCCTTCTGCAGTTCTTCAGTCTTTACGGCTCCATCTGCTTCGAAGAGCTGATGACGCAGCGCATAGAGAGTTACCGAGCGGTACATGGCGCCCGTATCTACATAAACATAACCTATTTCCTTGGCAAGATCCTTTGCCATCGTACTCTTACCGCAAGAAGAGTATCCGTCTATTGCTATTGTTATTTTCTTCATAATTTCGAACTAACTTTAATGTATAATTTATAATGTAGAATTTATAATCTGTAACTTACGTTCAGCATGAGGCTGCTGCTACTGACGTGATATTTGCCGTAGGCAACGTTCAGATGGAAGCGCTCCAGGTTGATACCGCCACCCACAGAGAAACCGGCTCCATGACTGCTTTCCTCATCTTCTGAGGTACTGATTTTCATCTCGTTGGCTCTCCGGAAGTTGTAGCCGGCACCTATCCACAGGCTCTCCGAAAGCAGAATGTCGGCACCTACTACGGCATGATCACGAAGACTGCTGTCCCAATGGTTCAGGTTGACCAGTGTGGCTGATACCCTGAATGGTGCGTTGGCGAAGCGTTTCGTCACACCCAACTGCAGGTCGATCGGCATCTTCTCATATTCATTGTCGTAAGCTTTCAGCTGTCCACCCAGGTTCTTTGCCACGCAAGAAACCGACCATTCCGTTTCCGGGTCGTAATAGTTGATGCCCAAATCCACTCCCACAGCGATAGAATTGTAATCGCCAATATACGAAGTGATGAATTTGGCGGCAATACCACCTGCGAATTTCTCACCGAGCATATAAGAGAAGTAACCCGCAACGGCAATATCCTTTGCCGAGAACTCACCCGTCTGGATGTTGTTCTCATCCGTCTCTTTCATCTTGCCGTAGTCAACAAGCTGAGCCGAAACAGCCCACGAAGCCTTGTCGTTGACAGTACGGTTGAAACTAGCCGAGGCTGTATTCACCCCCGACATATAGTTCATATAATTGAGATTGACCGTCTTGTCGTTTACTGATGACAGGAGAGCCGGATTATGGAATATGAGTGCCTCATCATCTTCTATCAAGGTGATGTTGTCGCCACCCAGAGCTGCTGCATGAGCACTCACCGGCAAGCGAAGGAAATTATACCCCGTTTGGCTCTCTTGAGCATCAATAATTGTCGCAAAAAGCGTCAATATTGCGGAAATTACATATTTTTTCATTTAAATTTTCTAATTCTTTGGCAAAGATACTGCTTTTTTCAATAATAAGAAGTAATTTTGCAATGTTTTCGTAGGAAATAACGATTTTAAACGGTTTTTATTGTGGAAATTAAGAAATCAAATAGCGCACAACTGGAAGATAAGCGGGTTACATTTTTCCTGCTAGGGTTGCTGCTGGCTTTTACTTTCATCTTTGTAGGACTCCAATATCAGAGAGGTCCGCAGGGAGATGATGACTTGTCTGAATCGATGGAAGATCTTGCACAGGATCTGGAAATGTCGGCTCGTCCCGACCAGAAAGATATGGTGAGTGCAGAGGCTGTTTCGGCTCCTGCTTCTAAGTCAATTACCCAGGAAGTGAAGGCTGCCGAGCAACAGACTCAGAAGGCACCGCAGAAAATCAGTTCTACAACCAGCGAACTGGTTATCGGCGACGGCTCGGGTGTAGTGGATGGAGCAGAGGTGAAGGAAGCGGTTCCTGAAACTCCCATTGAGAATCCGGGAGCTGAGGCTCCTATCAAACTGACCGTCGTGCAGAAGATACCGCAGTTTCCTGGTGGCTGGTCTGCCTTCATGCAGTGGCTTACCAAGAACCTGAAGTACCCTGTAGCTGCCCAGAAAAGTAGGATTCAGGGAACCGTAGTGGTATCCTTTATCGTAAACAAGGATGGAAGTGTTGCCAATATCAAGGTAAGCACTTCGGTAGATCCATTGCTCGACAACGAGGCTTTGAGGGTGATGAAGATGATGCCGAAGTGGAAACCGGGCATCGATAAAGGCAAGGTCTGTCGCACGATGATTGCCATCCCGGTAGTGTTCCAGCTATAAATTATAAATTGTTCATTGTAAATTATACATTATAAATTATACATTATTATGAAGACAGCAGATGAAATTTTAAGCATGGTAAATGAGTTTCTGGCTAATTTGCCTTACGAAAGAAAGCCAAAGTCTCTTTATGAGCCTATCAGATACGTACTTTCTATGGGTGGCAAGCGTATTCGTCCTACGCTCATGCTTCTGGGCTACAATCTTTTCAAGGACAATCCTGAGAAGATTCTGATGAATGCCGTTGCCCTGGAAACTTATCATAACTATACTTTGCTGCATGATGACCTGATGGACAATGCTGATTTGCGTCGCGGTCATGAAACGGTTCATAAGAAATGGGATGCCAATATGGCAATCCTTTCGGGCGACAGCATGCTCGTTCTGGCTTATGAACGTATGGCTCAATGTGATGAAAAGCATCTTGCCAAGGTGTTGAAACTCTTTACGACCACTGCCCTGGAAATTGGTGAAGGTCAGCAGTTTGATATGGAGTTTGAAAACCGTAACGATGTGAAGGAGGAGGAATATATCGAGATGATTCGCCTCAAGACCAGCGTTCTCCTGGCTTGTGCCTTGAAGATGGGTGCTATCCTTGCCGATGCTTCTGATGAGGATGCAGAGAACCTGTATAAGTTTGGCGAGCAGATAGGATTGGCGTTCCAGTTGCAGGATGATTACCTCGATGTTTACGGCGATACCAAGGTGTTCGGTAAGGAGATAGGTGGCGATATCACATCTAACAAGAAGACGTATATGCTCATCAATGCCTTCAACCATGCCAACGACGCTCAGCGTGCAGAACTCCAGAAATGGGTGGATGCCAAGGATTTCGACCGCAAGGAGAAGGTGGCTGCCGTTACCCGTCTTTACAACGAGATAGGTATCGACAAACTGGCGCAGGATAAGATTGCTTATTATTTCGAGCAGAGCAAGAAGTATCTCGATGCCGTGAATGTGCCTGCTGAACGCAAGGAAGAACTGGCTAAGTATGCTCAGAAAATGATGAAGCGACAGTACTAGTTGATAGTTAATAGTTTATAGTTGACAGTTGATAGGGCAATGTTCAAAGTAATAGATACACATACGCATTTCGATGCGGAAGAATTTGATGAGGATAGGGCGGAGGCTTTCGCCCGTGCCAAGGAAGCGGGGGTAGGCAAGGTGTTCTTGCCTGCCATCGATGTGAAGACCACACACGCGGTCCTGGCATTGAGCAAGGAATATCCGGGCTATGCTTATCCGATGATTGGTCTGCATCCTGAAGAGGTGAAGGCTGACTGGAAGGAACAGCTGGCTGAACTCCGGAAGATACTGGAGGAGCATCGCATGACCGGTAATGCCAGTCAGGCGGGTGGTTCTCCTCAGTTTTCTGACTTGATTGCTATCGGAGAGGTAGGAATTGATTATTACTGGAGCCGTGAGTTCGAAAACGAGCAGCTCGAGGCTTTCGAGGAACAGGTAAAATGGTCGGTAGAAACCCAGCTCCCGCTGATGATTCATTGCCGCAAGGCGCAGAACGAGATGGTGCATCTGCTCAGAAAGTATGAGAAAGAACTGCCGGGTGGCGTCTTCCATTGCTTTACGGGCAACCAGAAGGAAGCCGAAGAACTCCTCTCCTTCGATAAGTTTGTATTGGGCGTCGGTGGCGTATCTACTTTCAAGAGCAGCCATCTCAGAGAAGACCTCCCTGCTGTAGTTCCTCTGGATCGCATCGTTCTGGAGACCGACAGTCCGTATATGGCGCCTGTTCCTTATCGCGGCAAGCGTAATGAGAGCGCTTTTGTGGTAGAAGTGATGAAGACGCTCGCCAAGGCTTATGGCATAAGCGAAGAGGAGTTTGCCCGACAGACCAACCTCAATGCAGAGCGGGTTTTTCCGCTATCCGTATCGCAAGTATAGGACGCAAGCGTTCAAAACTCCTTAAATAAACATAAAAAAACAATGAAAGTTATGGTATTTCGGAGGAAAAACAATAATTTTGCACTTCGAAATTGTTGCAGCAGCATGTTGCGGCGATTAAGAAGAGTTCTTCGGAATATGGAAAGGTGCTCGAGTGGCTGAAGAGGCACGCCTGGAAAGCGTGTAACCGGCAAAACCGGTTCGGGGGTTCGAATCCCCCTCTTTCCGCTTTTATATATATAATAAGGTATATGAAGAAAAATACAGCTATTGCACGTTTTGCAATATTGGTTTTCACATGGATGTGTTCTCTGCCTATGATGGCTCAAGAAGAGAACATGGGATTTCATCAAGCTCTTAAGACAAAGTTTATAGAGGGTAATGCGGGATTTATGTCTCTCGTTGCCATCGCTCTCATTGTGGGTATGGCTTTCTGTATCGAGCGCATCATCTATCTGAGTCTTTCTGAAATCAACGCCAAGAAGTTGATGCAGGATATCGACCAGAAGGTGGCGGCGGGAGATGTGGAAGGGGCTAAGACGCTCTGCCGGAATACCCGCGGACCGGTGGCTTCTATCTGCTACCAGGGTTTGATGCATATCAGCGAGAGTCTTGATGACATCGAGCGCTCGGTAAGCGGATATGGTACCGTTCAGGCGGCTAACCTGGAGAAGGGATGCTCCTGGATCAAACTCTTTATCGCTATGGCGCCATCGCTCGGATTCCTCGGAACCGTGATTGGTATGGTCATGTCGTTCGATCAGATTCAGCAGGCGGGCGATATCAGTCCTACTATCGTTGCTTCGGGTATGAAAGTGGCGCTCATCACTACTATCTTCGGTATCATCGTAGCCCTCATCCTTCAGGTTTTCTATAACTACATCCTTTCTAAGGTGGAGCACCTGACAAGCCAGATGGAGGAGTCGGCGGTTACTTTAATGGATATTATTGCCAAGAATAAATAAACGAAGAGAGAAATGGTTAAATTTCAATTTTCAAAGCAGAAGACGAAGTCGGCCGAAAAGATATCGCAGCAGGTGTTCTATATCATGATAGGACTGGCGGTGCTGGTTTTCGGTCTGTTCTTTTTGGTAGGCTACGATTTGCCTTTCGAAGAGAACCCCGACTTTAATGCGCCTCTCTTTACCGATGTGCTCATCCTGCTGATGTGGCTCTTCCTGATAGGAGGTACAGGTCTGGCAGTCTTTTCGATGATCAGAGATTATCGCAGCAGCAAGTCGGAGGCTGTAGTGAATGGCATTCCCGTGCGCCGCATCTTCCGCATCACATGGATCGGAACTTTGGCAGTTTTGCTGCTTACCTTCTTTTTGGGCGGTTCTGCTCCGATGCTCATCAATGGCGAGAATTATGCCGACTGGCTCTGGCTCAAGCTTTCAGATATGTTTGTCATCACATCGCTCCTGATGCTGGTGGCAGGAATCGGTGCCGTCTGTTTCGGTGCCACACGTTATATTCGAAAGAAAGACTAAAGAGAGTGCTTTGGGCTCTCTATTCTATAAATAAGGATTAAATATGCTGATTAGAAGGAAGCAACACGAAACCCCGGGACTGAATACCACATCTACAGCCGACATCTCGTTCATGCTGTTGATATTCTTCCTTGTCACCACATCGATGGATGTGGATAAGGGACTGTTGCGCCAACTCCCTTCACCTGAACCGCAGAAGAAGGAGCAGCAGCAGACGGTGGTAGACAAGGCTAACCTGATGGCGCTGCGCCTGACAGCTGGCGATACGCTTTTGGTTAATGACAAGCCGATGCAGGTGAGCCAGCTCAAGGAAGAAACCATCCGCTTTGTACACCGCCTGGGCAAGAAACATCTCATCTCTATCGAGAGTGACCGCGATGCCGACTATAATCTCTATTTCCAGATGCAGAATCAGCTGATGGAAGCCTATAGCCAGCTTCGCAACGAAACAGCCCAGAAGAAATATCACAGGGATTATGCCCTCTTGAACAATGACCAGAAAGAACAGGTGCGCACCATCTGTCCGCAGCGCATCACAGAGTCGTATGCCAACGCAATGACTCATGCCGACCAGCGTGTTGATGCCAATGCTGAAGAAAAGCAAGGGGAAGAAAATTCTACAGAAGCAGCTACTGAACAGCAGAAAGGAGGTAAACAATGATGAATTTTCATAAGAAATCGCATGAAGTGCCAGGGTTGAATACATCTTCTCTGCCAGACCTCATTTTCTCCGTACTGTTCTTCTTTATGATTGTTACCCACATGCGCCAGGTTACCTTGAAGGTAGACTGCCGTTTGCCACAAGGCAAGGAACTCACCCGCCTGACCAAAAAATCGGCGGTGAGCCATATTTATATAGGTAAGCCAACCAAAGAGATGCAGGCAAAGTATGGTACCGGTACCCAGATTCAGTTGAATGATAAGTTTGCTTCGGCTCCCGAAGTGATGGATTACATTTCGGCAGAAAAGAAGCGTATGTCGCCGGAAGACCAGAAGCTGATGACCGTATCAATCAAAGCAGATCAGGAAACCAAGATGGGTGTGATAACCGATGTAAAGCAGGCTTTGCGCCAGGCAAAAGCACTAAAAATCAGTTATTCTGCCACAGAAAAAGGAAAATAATATTAATTTATCATTTTTTTCTCTTAAAAAATTGCTTTTATTAATTTTTTGTATTATCTTTGCAAGCAAATTATTAGTATTATGTCAAAACAAATTTTAGATTCATTAGATAGGCAGATTCTGAAGCTGATTTCTCAGGATGCCCGTATTCCATTTTTGGAAGTGGCACGCGCTTGCAATGTTAGCGGTGCTGCCATTCATCAGCGTGTAGCTAAACTTACAAATCTTGGTATCATCAAGGGTTCACAATTCATCATTGACCCAGAAAAGATAGGTTACGAAACTTGTGCCTATATGGGACTCTATTTGAGGGAGCCTGAGAAGTTTGACCAGGTTGTAGAGGAGTTGAAGAAGATTCCTGAGGTTGTAGAGTGCCACTATACTACAGGCAGCTTTGATATGTTTATCAAGATTTACGCGCTCAACAACCATCATCTCCTGGAAATCATCCATGATAAGTTGCAGCCACTGGGATTGTCTCGCAGCGAGACCATCATCTCTTTTAATGCATCTATCAACCGTCAGCTTTCTATGCAGGACCTCAAGAGTTTCAACGATGATGAAGAGGAAACTGATGAGGAGGCTGCAGCAGAGAAATAAGATATAAAAAGAAAAAAGCAGTAGCTCCCTGCGGGATTACTGCTTTCTATAAAGGGTGAGGAATGTGAACGGCAAGCCGTTTTCATTCCTCATTTCTTTTTCTGTCACTTCCCATTCTGCCGGATTGATTTCTGGAAAGAAGGTATCGGCATGTTCAGGTTCCTTTTCAACGATTGTGAGATAAAGCTTGTCTGCAAAAGGCAAAGCCTGTTCATATATGCTGGCTCCTCCGATGATGAAACATTCATCTGAAGCTTCTTTGCTTCCAACCGTTTTTTTGTTTCCAACCTCTTCTTTGCTTCCAACAGATTCTTTCCTTGCTGCCAGCGCTTCTTCCAGAGAGGTGTATACTTCGCACCCTGTTATCTGCTCTTTTGTCTTCGAGATAACAATATTGCGGCGGTTGGGCAAGGCTCCGTTCGGCAGCGACTCAAATGTCTTCCTGCCCATGATGATCGTATGTCCAGTTGTGAGCATACGAAATCGGGACATGTCTGATGGGATGGCGTAGAGCAACCGGTTCTTGTACCCGATAGCTCTATGCACTTTTGATATACAGGCGATGATGCTAAGCATTTTTTATTTTAATGTTGAATGTTGAGTGTTGAATGTTGAATTATTCATTCTTGCTGTAAACTGTTAACTATAAACTATTAACTATAAACAGCTCTCCCGTCCCATGGCTACTTTTGATCTTCCACTCCTGCGGATAGAGGTTGTTGGCACGGTTGCCAATGTTCTTTTCCCAGCCTATCGGAACCTGTCTGTAGGTTACCAGAACATAACCCTTAGGCGTATCGGCAGGCAGATTCACAGCCTCCTTGCGAAGGTAGCGGATGGCATCTTCGTAGGATAACTCCACCTGTGGGAAGTAATCTTTGTTGAGCATCGTAGAGAGAGCGAGAGCCTGGTCGGGAATGAGACCCTTTCCCTTGTCTGTTCCCAGTTTCACACCTGCATGCAGCACCTTCAGGTTCTTTTCAGCCTGGTCGTAGATGTCTTTCCATCTGCCCGGAATGGCGTAAACCGTCTCGTTGCTTTCTGCAGGCATCCATTCCGTATCAGTCTTCAGCCAGCCGTCCGGAATCTCCGGTCCCTTTCCTTTAGCCACCTTCTTGTCTTTCTTCTTCTTATCCTTCCTGTTCTCCTTGGCTGAAGAACCTGCTTTCCATTCGCCCTCTTTCTTCAGAATCGCCATAAACAGACCTTCGCCTCGCGAAACGCCAGGAATAAATCGGTAAACAGGGAAGTCGGTGCCCGTGAGGTTGCGGGTGATGTTCCATGCATCTTCTACACCCTCCAGTGCCATCACTTCTGCGCCAAGTTCTTCGCATATCCAGTCCACGTTCTCCTCATCTTCGTGCGCATTGAAAGTGCAGGTAGAGTAAATCAGGATACCGCCTGGCTTCAGACAGTTCCAGATATCCGATACGATTTCGCGCTGCAGCTGCCAGCAGCTGTTCACATTCTGGGTACTCCATTCGCCGATAGCCCCTTCATCTTTGCGGAACATTCCTTCGCCGGAGCAGGGAACATCGGTAAGGATCACATCAAACTGCAATTTCGATTTCTTGTAATCGCGGGGATAGTTGTTGGTAACAATCATATCCGGATGACCGAACTTCTGTACGTTCTCGGCAAGAATCTGCGAGCGGGTGCGCATCGGTTCGTTGCTGAAAAGCAGACTCCCTTCCGGCAAGGCAGCCCTTACGGCAGTCGACTTTCCGCCAGGGGCAGCACAGAGATCCAGCATCATCACCGGTTCTTTTACGTACTGTCGGATAGCCATATCAACAAACATGGATGAGGCTTCCTGTACATAGTATAAGCCGGCATGCAGCAGCGGATCGAAGGTGAATCCGGGACGCGTAGAGAGATAACGTCCGGTTTCCGGACACCAGGGAATCGGTTCGCCATCAGCATCCTTGCATTTAAAAGGATTGATGCGGATACTGGTTGGTGCCTCCTCTTCGAGGATAGCATGCTCCAGACGCTGATACAGCTTTTCGCCCATCAGCGCCTGCGTATATGTTCTGAAATCTTCAGGTAATGTCTTCATTCTGTCTCTTTTTCTTTAATTTGTTTGCAAAAATAAGAAATTTTTCGTTTCTTTGCAACTAAATCGCGAAGAGATGCGTCTAAGAAGCAGAAATTTTTCAAAATAACAAGGTAAAACAATAAAAAATAATGATATGAAGAAAGCAATATTGGCATTAGCGCTCGTTATGAGCATCGGAGCCACCCAAGTGTCTTTGGCGTCTTCAGCTCCAAAACATCGTTATCATCCAACTACCCAACAGGTAGACCCAAAGGCTGCTCCTGCATCTGCCGCACAGCCATCTGCTTCGAAAGATAAAGACGACGAGGCGTTGGAGGCTTATTCTGATACAACCAGTACAGATTCGGCCAACTATGATGATTATGATGAGAATGATAATAGGTCTGTTCATTCTAGATACAGTTTAGACAACTATGATGATCCGTTCGATTTCATCGGTTCGGTATTTGGTGGCGGAGCGCTGGCTGTTATGATCATCTTCTGTATCATCTTCGGTCTGCTGTTTGTCTTTGCTCCGCTGATCATCGTATTTCTGGTTATCAGATATCTGATTCGCCGCCACAACGACCGGATGAAACTGGCGGAGATGGCGATGGAGAAGGGCATCAATGTTCCGGAAAGCGACCGTCCGATAGACAAGCAGAGCGATGAGTATCTGGTAAAGCGTGGATTGAGAAATGCCTTCCTGGGAGCCGGCTTATGCGCCATGTTTGCCTGGTGGGATGTTGATTTCCTGGCTGGCATCGGAGCCCTGGTCTTCTTCTATGGCATCGGTCAGACCGTTATCGGCTCGCTTCCTGCCATCAAGGACTGGTGGAAGAACCGTCATGGCGATCAGGGCACGGGCTATAATGGTACTCCGGTCTAGCAGCCGACATTCAATATATCATGGCTTCTCAATAGGAGAGGAAGTCACAAGGAAAAGAACAACAATTATTAGTTAATATATATAAGGTGGAAAAGTTATCCGATATCTCTCTCGTCACGAAGGTGGTGATGCTTCATGACCGCAAGTCGTTCGACCTGCTGGTCAGGAAGTATCAGTCACCCATTCGTGGGTTCTTCCTGCGGCAGACGCTGGGAGATGCGCAGCTGAGTGACGACTTGGCGCAGGATACCTTTGTCAAGGCATATACCCATCTGTCCGGTTTCAGGGGTACAGCCTCTTTCTCCACCTGGCTCTACCGCATCGCCTATAATGTATGGTATGATTATACCCGCAGTCATAAGGAGACGCAGGACATCGATACGCCTGCCGTTTCCAGTAAGAATGCACAGGGCGCCCATGCCGGATTAAAGATGGATTTGCTCAAGGCATTACAGATATTGAATGAAAATGAACGTACATGCATCACGCTGCAGCTGATGGATGGACTCTCTATAGATAAGATTGCAGAGGTGACGGGAATGGTGCAAGGCACCATCAAGTCGCATCTCTCTCGAGGAAAAAAGAAACTTGCAAGTTACTTAAAACAGAATGGTTATGACCGATAAGATAAATGATAAGAAGTTGGAGAGCATGAAAGGGGAACCGTTGAACCCTCAGGATGAAGAACTCTTGAAGATGTTCTTTTCCGATTGCCAGATGTCAGAGATTCCTGATGACGGATTCTCCGACAGGGTGATGCAGGCCTTGCCGGCTTTACCCGAAACTGATACTGCGATGTCGCTGGTTAAGCGCCAGCGCCTGGAACATTTATGGACGGCAGCCTGTGTGGCAGCAGGCATCATCATAGCAGTAGTCTGTCAGGGATGGGAGCAGATTCAGGAATGGCTTTTCTCTATGAAGATAGATTTCCTCCTCTCCGGCTCGCGTGCTCTTACGCATGTGGCAGATTCCGTCGCCCACTCTCAGAATCTCCTGATGGTGCTGGCTGGCATCGTTGTCCTCATCATGGTTTGGGGATATAATGAACTGGCTGATGCGCGTCAGTAGGCTTCTTCCCTGATATCAATTGTATGAATGATCAACTCTTTCTATTAGCAGAATAGTTTTTAGTGCTAATAGAAAGAGTTTTTTATTACTATAAATATCATCTTTATGCTCTTGAAATCTCCGTTCAAAGCTTTTGAATGTCCGTTCAGTGTCTTTGAACGGACATTCAATGACTTTGAACGGACATTCAATGTCTTTGAACGAAGATTTAATATTGCTGAATATAGAAAAACAAATAGGTGCTGCTACTTTTTCAGTAGAGCACCTATGCTTATGATATCGGTTTCTAAAACAATTTATAGGTAGTGCGGAGCACTTTGAACTCGGTTCGGCGGTTCAGCTGGTTGCAGATATCCTGATGCTCCTTGCTCTGCTTCAGGATAAATTCTTCGTTGAGCACATCGCCTTCCTTGAGCCAAGGATACTTCTCGGTGAGTTTCTTGCGCACATTCTTCGGCTTCTCCTTACCGTAGCCCACAGGGGTGAGGCGCTCTTTCTCTATGCCGTGTTTTATCAGATAGTCTACTACCGATTGGGCGCGACGCTGAGACAGATGCTTGTTATATTCGCTGTTTCCCTTGTAGTCGCAATGGGCGCTGAGTTCGATGGTAACGTGCGGGTTCTCTTTCAGCAGCATTACCAGCTGGTCGAGGGCTGTTGTACTGGCTTCGGTAAGGGTTGCCTTGTCGAAATCGTAGAAGATATTGTCGATGAGTACAGGGGCTGTGATGGAAGCCAGCGGGAACTGGAGCACGTATTCCTTACTCTCTTTAGCCGAATCAACCCGAAGTTCTTCCTTGTGGTTGAGGTAGCCTTTGCAGGATGCCATCACCAGGTAGTCGACATGCGGATTGATAGGGAGGACAAACGAACCGTCGCCCTTGACGGATAGTTTCCTGTTCGTTCCGTCGTTGCCTACGATTCTGACCTCGGCGGCAGGCAGTTCATAACCGTCTTTCTCGTAAACCCATCCCTTCATCGTGGTAACAATCTCCGGATTCTCGAAGGAGTAGATATGATCGTAGCCTCTTCCGTCTTTTCTGTTAGAGCAGAAGAAACCCTGGTTGTGGAGACCCTCGAAAGTCATTCCGAAGTCATCGGCTTCTGTATTCAGCGGATAGCCGGGGTGGGTGAGTTCATATTTCCGGGTGATGGAATTTACTTTGGCGATATAGATGTCGAGTCCGCCCATTCCCACATGACCATTGCTGCTGAAGTAGAAGTCGCCGTTAGGACGGAAGGTAGGGAACATCTCATCGCCTGGGGTGTTGATAGGTTCGCCCAGGTTCTCTACACCGCCCAGTCCGGCAGGAGTGATGCGTACTCGCCAGATGTCGAGACCGCCCTTTCCGCCCGGCATATCTGATACGAAATAGAGCCATTCGCCATCAGGGGAGATGGCTGGATGGGCAAAACAACTGAGCGTATCTTTGCTGATTTCCAGATTTGTAGGCTTGCTCCAGGCTGCATCCGAGCGGTTGGAGGTTACAATCTGGGCTAAGCGGGGCGAAGTGGGATCGGTGGTACACTGGGTGAGGTACATCTGCTTGCCGTCTGGGGTAAAGCAGCATGCGCCCTCTTCGTAGTCGGTGTTGAGACCGGTTCCGATGGCTTCCGGCTTGCTCCATTTGCCTTTGTCGTTCTTTTCAGAGAAGAAGATGTCGGCAGATTTCGTTCCCGTCACTCCGTTCAGGTCGCTGCCCTGGGCTTCGTTGCGGGTTGAGGTGAAATAGAGCTGGCTGTTGTCTTCGCTGAGGAACATCGGCGAATAGTCGTCTCTTCGGGAGTTGAAAACATCCATCCGCTTTACCTTGTACCGGCTTCCTTCCTTCTTCCAGACTGGTGCTTTTCGTGCCGATTCGAGTCCGTTCTTTACCAGCACGTTGTCGGGCATGGAATCGAGCAGGAATTCGAATTCCTTCGCAGCCTGTCTGTAACTTCCGTTCTTCAGGAGAAGCCGGGCGTAAGCCAGGCGGTCGTTGAGGTCTGCCTGCTTGTATCGGATGGCATTGCTGTAGGCAGCCAGTGCCTTCGGCGTACTGTTGATTTTATCATAGCAGCGTGCCATCTTCAGAGCCACCTTGCCCCGGGCAGCCCGCTCTTTGGTAGGTGTCTTGGTGTACACCTTTTTATATTGGGTTGCCGCATCGAAGTATTCGCCTAAAGAAAGATGCTTGTCTGCTTTCTTCAGGTTCTGTTCAATGCCGCAACTTATCAGAAAGAGGCAGCTGATTGCTGTTATGATTTGATAAAATCTTATTTGTTTCATATTGATTTACATCTGTGAGAATGGCTGGCGATATTGGCAGCCTGCCTTCCAGTTGCTGCAGCCATAAGCGGTCTTGCCCTTGATGATGACGCCCTTGCCGCAGAGCGGACATGGCTTGCCAACCATTGGGTCGGCAGCTGGAGCCGGCTGAGCAGGGGCATTCTGAGAATCAGTATTCTGTGCTGCAGCCTTATTGGCTTTCTTGGCTGGAGCTTTCTTGGCTGGAACTTTCTTGGCAGCCGGTTTCTTCTTGAGGTCTTCCTCTGTCATGATGGTCACTCTCCGGTTGCTGTTGTCTGACAACACATCGATGACTATCTTGTTGATCTGTTCTTTCAGTCCGTTGATGAAGTCGGCAGGGTCATAGGTCTTGTGTTCGATGTCGCGGAGTTTCTTCTCCCAGATACCGGTCAGTTCGCAACTCTTCAGCAGTTCCTCATGGATGGTGTCAATGAGTTCGATGCCTGTCGGGGTTGCCATCAGATTCTTGCGCTGGCGACGGATGTAGTGGCGCTTGAAGAGGGTCTCGATGATGCCGGCACGGGAGGATGGTCGGCCGATTCCGTTCTCCTTCAATGCTGCACGAAGTTCTTCGTCTTCTACGAATTTGCCGGCTGTCTCCATCGCACGCAGCAGGGTTGCCTCGGTATAATACTTAGGTGGCGTGGTCCATTTTTCCGTCAGGGTAGGCTGATGATCTCCCGATTCGCCTTTTGTGAAGGATGGGAGGGTTCTTTCTTCTACCACTTCCTTCTTGGCACCATTACCTGAGTCTGCATTTCCGTTGGCGTTATCTGAAGCATCATCGTCATCTGCATTCTTTACATCCTTGGCATAGACTACTCGCCAGCCTGGTTCGAGAATCTCCTTACCGCTCACCTTGAATTCTATCTTCTCCGGTTTCGGCCCGTCTTCGTTGATGACTTCGCCCAAAACGGTGGTGGTGGAGAATTTACAGTCCGGATAGAACACGCTGATGAAGCGCTTGGCGATGAGATCATACACGTTTGCCTCCATATCGGTGAGTCCGGTTGGCGGAACACCGGTTGGGATGATGGCGTGGTGGTCGGTTACCTTGCTATTATCGAAAACCTTCTTGCTCTTCGGCAATTTCTTGCTGATTGTTGCGAGCTGCTGAATGAGCGGGAGGTATTTCTGCTGACTCATGATCTTTGCCTGACTCACTCCGTTCAGAATCTGCGGACATTTCGGATAGATATCGTCGGTCAGAAACTGGGTATCTACACGAGGATAAGTGGTATACTTCTTCTCGTAGAGACTCTGGATGAGTTTCAGCGTAATATCGGCAGAGTAAGCAAACTTCTTGTTGCAATCCACCTGCAGCGAGGTGAGGTCGTAGAGATGAGGTGGCGCCTCGCTTCCCTTCTTCTTGCTTACATCGGTAACCTTGAAGGGCTTGCCGGCGATGGTACTGAATGCTTTCTCGCCTTCCTCCTTGCTGGTAAACTTGCCGCTGGTGGCGGTAAACTGGGTGTCGCGGTAGATGGTGGCGAGTACCCAGTAAGGTTCGGAAACGAAGTTGTCGATTTCCTTCTGGCGGTTTACGATGAGGGCAAGGGTAGGGGTCTGTACCCGGCCGATGCTGAGCACCTGTCGGTTCTGACCGTATTTCAATGTATAAAGTCGGGTGGCGTTCATACCGAGAATCCAGTCGCCGATGGCACGGGAAAGTCCGGCAAGATAGAGTGACTGATATTCCCCCTGGTCTTTCAGTTCCTGGAAGCCTTGCTTGATGGCTTCATCGGTCATGGACGAAATCCACAGTCTCTTGACGGGGCATTTTGCCTGTGCCTTCTGCATCACCCATCTCTGGATGAGCTCTCCTTCCTGTCCGGCGTCACCGCAGTTGATGATGCTGTCGGCAGCCTGCATCAGTTTCTCGATGGTAGCAAACTGCTTCTTGATGCCTTCATCGTTGATGAGCTTGATACCGAATCGCTGTGGAATCATCGGCAACGCCGAAAGGCTCCAATGTTTCCACATCGGAGTATAATCATCCGGTTCCTTCAGCTCACAAAGGTGGCCGAAGGTCCATGTTACTTGGTAACCATTACCTTCCATATAACCGTCGCGTGCCGTGGTAGCCCCGATGATTCGGGCGATATCCTTAGCCACACTCGGTTTCTCTGCTATACAAACTATCATGTTTTATTCTTATTTCTGTTTGCAAAGGTACAATAAAATAATGAGAAAGCCATCATTTCGCCTCCTTTTTCTCATTGCCGGGAATAAAAAAGCCCTGTAAGGCTTGGGCCTTACAGGGCGTATTTCATATAAATCTGCGTGCGATTACTCGTACTCCTGCCAGCTCTTAATCTGCAACTGATCCTGGCTCAATGTGCAGAATGCCTCGATGAAGGCGGAAGCCAGACGGGCATTGGTGATCAGAGGAATGTTGTGGTCGATGGCGCCACGACGGATTCTGTAACCATTGGTGAGCTCACGCTTGGTATGATTCTTAGGGATGTTGACGATGAGGTCGAACTTGTGGTCGGCAATCATCTGCATCACGTTAGGAATATCCTTGTGGTCCTCATCAGGCCATCCTACGGCTGTAGCCTTCACGTTGTTGTCGTTGAGGAACTTCGCTGTACCGGCTGTAGCATAGATGGTGTAACCGTTCTTCACCAGCGCCTGGGCAGCGTCGAGCAGAGAAGCCTTCTCCTTGGCACCACCGCTTGAAAGCATGATGCCCTTGTCCTTTGAAGGAATCTTGTAGCCGGTGGCAATCAATGAGTTGAGCAATGCCTCCTCGAAAGTATCACCCATACAACCTACCTCACCGGTAGAACTCATATCTACACCCAAAACTGGGTCGGCGTTCTGCAAGCGGGCGAATGAGAACTGTGAAGCCTTCACACCCATACGGTCGATATCGAAAGCAGACTTGTCTGGCTTCTGATATGGAGCATCGAGCATGATGCGGGTAGCAGTCTCGATGAAGTTGCGCTTCAATACCTTGCTCACGAATGGGAATGAACGGGATGCACGGAGATTACACTCGATTACCTTTACATCACGACCCTTAGCCAGGTACTGGATATTGAAAGGACCAGAGATGTTGAGCTCCTTGGCAATGGCACGTGAAATCTTCTTGATCTGACGGGCTGTAGCGAAGGAAATCTGCTGGGCAGGGAAGGTCATGGTAGCGTCGCCGGAGTGAACACCAGCATACTCTACGTGCTCTGAAATACCATACTCTACAATCTCACCGTTCTGAGCCACACCGTCGAACTCAATCTCGTTGGTCTCTGTCATGAACTGGGAGATAACTACCGGATATTCCTTAGAAACCTCAGAAGCTGCCTCCAGGAAGCGACGCAACTCATCATCATCGTGGCAAACGTTCATGGCTGCACCGGAAAGAACGTAAGATGGACGAACGAGAACAGGATAGCCTACCTCGTCGATGAACTTCTGAACATCCTCCATTGATGTGAGGGCGCTCCACTTAGGCTGGTCGATGCCCAGCTTATCGAGCATGGCAGAGAACTTACCGCGGTTCTCGGCACGGTCGATGTTGACTGGAGATGTTCCCAGGATTGGCACAGACTGGCGATGGAGCTTCATAGCCAGGTTGTTTGGAATCTGACCACCTACAGAAACAATCACACCACGTGGTGACTCCAGGTCGATGACATCGAGTACACGCTCGAATGAAAGCTCATCGAAGTAGAGACGGTCGCACATATCGTAGTCGGTAGATACGGTCTCCGGGTTGTAGTTGATCATGATTGACTTGTAACCCAACTTGCGGGCTGTATTGATGGCGTTTACTGAACACCAGTCGAACTCTACAGAAGAACCGATGCGGTAAGCACCCGAACCGAGAACGATGACAGACTTCTCGTTCTTGTAGTAGTTGATGTCGTAACCCTCTACAGCGTAAGTCATGTAGAGATAGTTGGTAAGGTCAGGATGCTCGCTTGCCACGGTAGGGATGCGTTTTACGGCAGGAAGGATGTTCAACTTCTTGCGCTGTGCACGAACTGCCAGCACCTCCTTCTCCATGTTTGTGTTCTGAGTCTTCAATACGAAGCGGCCAATCTGGAAGTCAGAGAAGCCCAATACCTTAGCCTCGCGCAATACCTCGGCAGGAATCTCCTCCAGAGTATTATATTCAGAAAGCTTGTGCTTGTAATCTACGATATTCTTCATGCGCTCGATGAACCAAGGATCAATCTTGGTCAACTCCTCGATGCGCTCGATGGTGTAACCTTCCTCCAGAGCCTGGGCAATGGCGAAGATACGGAGGTCGGTAGGGTTGGAAAGCTCCTCATCCAGGTTTTCGAACTTGGTATGGTCGTTGCCTACGAAACCGTGCATTCCCTGACCAATCATACGGAGACCCTTCTGGAGCATCTCTTCGAATGAGCGGCCGATAGACATGATTTCGCCTACAGACTTCATGGAAGAACCAATCTTGCGGCTTACACCGGCAAACTTGGTAAGGTCCCAACGAGGAATCTTGCAGATCATATAGTCGAGTGATGGAGCTACATAAGCTGAGTTAGGAGTACCCATCTCGCCAATCTGGTCGAGTGTATAACCGAGGGCAATCTTGGCTGCAACGAAGGCGAGCGGATAACCTGTAGCCTTAGATGCGAGGGCAGAAGAACGGCTCAAGCGAGCATTGATCTCGATGATACGGTAGTCGTTGGTCTCAGCGTTGAAAGCATACTGGATGTTGCACTCACCCACGATGTTGAGGTGACGGACGCACTTCACGGCGATGTCCTGCAACATCTTCACCTGCTCGTCGGTAAGAGAACAGGTTGGAGCCACCACGATAGATTCACCTGTGTGAATACCCAGTGGGTCGAAGTTTTCCATAGAGGCAACGGTGAAGCAACGGTCGTTAGCATCACGGATGCACTCAAACTCAATCTCCTTCCATCCCTTCAGGCTCTCCTCAACAAGCACCTGAGGTGCGAAAGTGAAGGCAGATTCAGCAATCTCCTTAAACTCCTCTTCGGTTTTGCAGACACCAGAACCGAGACCTCCCAGCGCATAGGCAGAACGGATCATGATAGGGTAGCCGATGTTGCGTGCCGCAGCCACAGCCTCCTCCATGTTCTCGCAAGCGTGGCTTACAGGAACCTTGAGGTCAACCTTGTTAAGCTCCTTTACGAAGAGGTCGCGGTCTTCTGTGTTCATGATAGCCTCTACCGAAGTACCCAACACATCTACACCGTACTCCTTGAGCACACCGTTGAGGTAAAGTTCTGTACCGACGTTCAAACCCGTCTGTCCACCCCAAGCCAGCATGATGCCGTCTGGGCGCTCCTTCTTGATAATTTCAGTTACAAAAAAAGGTGTCACCGGCAAGAAATAAACCTTGTCAGCAATACCTTCACTTGTCTGAATTGTAGCAACGTTTGGATTAATGAGGACGGAACTAATACCCTCCTCGCGCAAAGCCTTGAGAGCCTGCGAACCGGAATAGTCAAACTCACCTGCCTGGCCGATCTTCAAAGCACCGGAACCCAGAACGAGGACTTTCTTAAGCTGTTTCTTCATCATTAAATATAACTATAAGTTTGTTCTTTATATGTCTTGTTATTTATGTTTTTAGCAACTAAACTGTATTTGTGTTAGTTCACAAATGGTAGACACGCTATTTCTAGTTGCAAAGTTACGCTATTTATTTGATTATTCCAAATTTTCTGCAAATCTTTACAGTTAAATAACATCAATTATTATTATTTCTTCTCTAGAATGTCGTATTTTTGCAATTATTTTGTTACTTTTGCAGCGGCTTTTAGTCATGTAGAAAAAGAATAAAAAATAGCAAACAAGATAAATATAACAACAATGAAAGTCGGATTATTCGTCCCTTGTTATGTGGATGCCCTTTACCCTGAAGCGGGTGTGGCTACATACAAGTTGCTTAAGCATTACGGACTAGACGTGGGTTATCCCGAAAAACAGACTTGCTGCGGCCAGCCAATGGCTAATGCCGGTTTTCAGTACAAGTCGGAGAAGGTCATAGAGACATTTGATGAACTGTTCAAGGATTACGATTATATCGTAGCTCCTTCTGCCTCATGTGCCGCTTACGTAAAGGTGTATTATCCTAAAATCCTTGAGGGTAAGCACGAGTGTATTTCCTCAAAGAAAATCATGGATGTTGTGGAGTTCCTTCACGATGTGCTGAAGGTGGATCATGTGCCGGGCAAGTTCCCGCATGTGGTGAGTGTACACAACAGTTGTCACGGTGTGCGCGAACTGGGATTGTCATCTCCTTCTGAGCGCCACATCAAGCCTTTCAACAAAATCATTGACTTATTAAATATGGTGGAAGGCATTACCATCCACGAACCGGAGCGCAAGGATGAGTGCTGCGGATTCGGCGGTATGTTCTCTATTGAGGAACCTGCCGTTTCTACCCGTATGGGCGAGGACAAGATCAAGCGCCACATGGCTACAGGCGCTGAGTTTGTTACCGGACCGGATTCTTCCTGTCTGATGCACATGGCTGGAATCGCCAAGAAAGAGAATATGCCGATCAAGTTTATTCATGTTGTTCAAATATTAGCTGCAGGACTATGAGTACAGAACATTCCAAGAGAGCTGCGAAATTTACGCAGAACGTAGAGAAGACCACCTGGCACGATGCTACCTTCTGGTCTGTTCGTCAGAAGAGAGATAAGATGGCGCAGGAACTTCCTGAGTGGGAAGATCTCCGCGAGCATGCGTCTGAAATCAAGATGCATACGATTACCCATCTCGCCGATTACCTCGATATGTTTTCCAAGAATCTGGAGAGCCGCGGGGTAAAGGTTCACTGGGCAAAGGATGCACAGGAATTCAATGAGATTGTGCTCGGTATTCTGAAAGACCATAACGTGAAGAAGATGGTGAAGTCGAAGTCGATGCTCACCGAGGAGTGCGAGATGAATCCTTATCTGGAGCAGCACGGCATTGACGTGGTGGAGACCGACCTGGGTGAGCGCATCATCCAGCTCTTGCATCAGAAGCCTAGCCATATCGTGATGCCTGCCATCCACCTGAAGCGTGAGGAGGTAGGAAAGATGTTCGAGGAGAAGGGAATCTCAAAGGAAATCGGCAACTATGATCCTACTTACCTGACCCGCTGTGCCCGTCATCATCTCCGCGACCAGTTTATGGAAGCCGGAGCAGGTATGACCGGATGTAACTTCGGTGTGGCTGCTACCGGTGATTGCGTGGTTTGCACCAACGAGGGTAATGCGGATATGACCACTTCCATGCCTAAGCTCCATATCGTAGCGATGGGTATCGAGAAACTGGTTCCTGATTATAAGTCATTGGCTGTGTTCCAGCGTCTGCTTTGCCGCTGCGGAACCGGTCAGCCTACCACCGCCTTCACTTCTCATTTCCGCCAGGCTCGTCCGGGTGCCGAGATGCATGTGGTGCTGGTGGATAACGGCAGAAGCGACATTCTTGCTGATAAGGACCACTGGCAGACTTTGAAATGCATGCGTTGCGGAGCCTGCATGAATACCTGTCCGGTTTATCGTCGTTCGGGTGGTTACAGCTACACCTATTTTATTCCGGGTCCTATTGGCGTGAACCTGGGTATGCTGAAGAATCCTCAGAAGTACAGCGACAATGTTTCGGCATGTACTTTGTGCTTGTCATGTGATAATGTCTGTCCTTCCAAGGTAGGACCGGGTTCTCAGATTTATGTCTGGCGCCAGAGTCTGGAGAAGTTGGGCAAGGCAGATCCTGTGAAGAAGGCGATGTCGAATGGTATGAAGTATCTCTTCGACCGTCCTGCGCTCTACACCACAGCCCTGAAGTTTGCTCCGCTTGTCAATCTGGTTCCTGAATGCTGTACGCACTTCAGCAATTGGAATGCCTGGGGCATCGGTCACGCCATGCCTGAGTTTGCAAAGAAGAGTTTCCATCAGCTTTGGAAAGAAGGAAAGGTGAAGTAGTGGGTCATCATAAAGTTCAAAGTTCAAATTTCAAAGTTCAATGAAGAAAGAAGATTTCCTGAACAAGTTGCGTAAGAATACGCACGTTCAATTCGATATGCCTGCCGTAGATGTGAAGGGTATTCAGTATGAGGATACGCTGAAACAGTTTATTGAGATGACGGAATCGGTAGGTGGCCATGTGATAGAGGCGAAGGAGGGTGAGAGTCTGGATGAGCTGGTGAAGAAGGCTTATCCGGAAGCCAAGGTATTTGCCTCTCATCTGCCTGAAATCACCATCGCACAGAAGAATCCTGATACCGTGGCTGAGGCCAACGACCTGAATGGTACCGATGTGGGTATTGTTCGTGGTGAAGTTGGTGTAGCTGAGAATGGCTGCATCTGGATTCCTCAGACCATGAAGGAGAAAGCGGTGCTTTTCATCTCGGAATACCTTGTGATATTCCTCGAAAAAGAGAAAATTGTGAACAATATGCATGAGGCTTATGCCCGTATTGAGATGGATCCGAAGTACAATTTCGGTATTTTCATCAGTGGTCCTTCCAAGACTGCCGATATTGAGCAGGCACTGGTAATGGGTGCACAAGCTGCTCGTGGTGTGACAGTTATACTGATTTAGTTTATAGTTAAAAGTTGATGGTTTATAGGTCTTAGCCGTTCGCAAGATTGCTATAAACTATCAACTTTCAACTATTAACTATTATAAGCTCCATTCGTAAGTATCATAAACCACTCCTCTTCCTCCGAAACCTTCTTTCTGGCTGATGAGACCTTCGTTCAGATAATCACCATCGCCTTCTGTAGAACGACCAAAGTCAAAGAATTTATAATCGGCATAATCATGATTTAGAACCTGGTCGTAAATGGCGTCAATGCCTCCAAGTTCCTTACCTTTGTCGTTTGATGAACAGTATTGTCCATGTACCGTCTGTGGCGTGATGTAGAAGGTGAATCCTGCTACAATTTCATCTTTCAGGTAGGCATTGTATTGAATGATGTTGTCAGGAAAACGGCTATGTAAAAGTTCTATTTCTTGGAGAGTATGAACAGGATGCACCTGATATCGTTCTTCAAGATTAGCGTCAAGAACTTTCCAGAAATCTTCGAAATTATTCTCTTTCTTTACAATAATTCCTGCCTCCTGTGCTTTCTTTAGGGAGCGGCGGCGAAGTCTTCTCCATCTTGGCTTCTCTTGTAGGAAAAGAACTGACCCGATATCGCGTTTCACGATGCGTGCCTTGCATACCCAATAGATGGCATAAAGATCTTCTTCGGATGGCATCTGGTGGTAAACCCAAGGCACAGGTTTGTATAGTACCTTTTTGAAACCCTGTTGCCTGAGGTATTCGTTCAATTCTTTGAAAAGCTGGACAACGTCAGCTGCTGTCACATCCTTATTCATTATCAGTCCTCCATAAGTAAGGCCAAAGTGAGAGCAGAATATATCCTCTCTCTCATGGGCCGGCAATAGGGAATGGAGTTTTCCGTTCTTGTAGAACATCAGGGAATAGTCCTTGAACCGGTCGGAATGGTAATCCATATAGTTGCGATTGAAGAGGAAGGTGGCGTTGCGTGCATGTTCTACATAAGCATTCCACGCCTCCTTGTCTGCATCGTTGTATTTTTTTATCTCAAACATGATATTTAGCGTTATTGATTCTCTGTTTTTGAGAGATTAGGACTTTGGGATGAACTGATGAATCTGAGGTATTCGTCATATTCGCGTATGTAGTCTTCTTCCTTAAACTTTTGGGAAGCCAGAACCAGACACAATGAGCCGGAAGAGAAATCATCCAGTGTTCGCCAGATATTGACATCTACGAACAGTCCCTCCCAAGGGTGGTTGAGATGATAGGTCTTCTTCTGTTCTCCATTATCCAGTGTTACCGAAAAGGAACCGCTGGCTGCTATGATGAATTCCTGGCATTCCTTGTGAGCATGGCCACCGCGACTTTCTCCGCCCGGAACATCATAGGTCCAGTAGGTACGGGCAATGGCAAAGGGAATATGCGTTTCTCCCTCTGCCACTGTCAGGTTGCCTCTAGGGTCGAATATCTTGGGTAATGTGATAATTCTTCCTAATTCTTTCATGTCTTATTTCTTCATGTATGGGTCGGTTCCCAATACTGTCTTTGCCAGGCGCTTTGCCTTGTCGCGGAGCTGGTTGAGGTCATCGCCCTTCTCACCGTAGCAGAGTACGACGCCCATGCGGCGGCCTACGTGAGCCTCTGGCTTGCCGAAGATACGGATGCGGGTGTGGTCTTCCTTCAGGGCATCGAGCATATTGTAGTTTAATGGCTCGGTGCTTTCCTCTGGCGAGAGGATGACGGCAGAACAGCCGATGTGCTCCAGATGGATTCCGGCGATAGGCAAGCCCATCACGGCACGGAAGTGGAGCTCAAACTCGCTCAGGTTGGTGGTGTGACCGAGGGTTACCATACCTGTATCGTGTGGACGAGGACTCAACTCTGAGAAGATGACTTCGCCCTGCTTGCTCAGGAAGAACTCTACGCCCCAGAGACCGGCACCTGTCAAAGCCTTGGTTACTTCGCCGGCAATGTGCTCAGCCTTCTTCAAAGCCTCTTCAGGAATCTGGAATGGCTGCCAGCTCTCGCGGTAGTCGCCGCCCTTCTGTACGTGGCCGATAGGTGGACAGAAGAGGGTAGGACCGTCTTTCTGGGTGACGGTGAGCAGGGTGAACTCAGAATCGAAGTCGATAAATTCCTCGATGATTACTTCCTTCACGTCGCCACGACCTTCTTCCATTGCTTCCTTGTAAGCCTCCTTCAGTTCATCATCGTTGTGAACATAGCTCTGACCATGGCCACTTGAACTCATCAGAGGTTTCACTACGCATGGGAAACCGATTTCATCGGCAGCGTTCTTAAACTCCTCGAAGGTCTTGGCATAGAAATACTTGGCGGTGCGCAGACCCAGTTCCTTGGCGGCAAGGTCGCGGATGGCACGGCGGTTCATGGTGTAGTTCACGGCACGGGCAGAAGGCACAACCTGAATGCCCTCCTTCTCGAAGTCGAAGAGTCGCTCGGTGCGGATAGCTTCAATCTCAGGCACGATGATGTCTGGGTGATGTTTCTCTACCACTGCGGTCAATGCGTCGCCATCGAGCATCGAGAACACTTCTCGCTCGTCGGCTACCTGCATGGCTGGTGCATTGTCATACTTGTCGCAAGCGATGACGTACTGTCCTGCTCGCTTTGCGGCGATGGTAAATTCTTTGCCCAGTTCGCCTGAGCCCAAAAGCATAATCTTCTTCATTTATATGATGTTTAATATTTTATGTCCCTAAAATTAATCACTAATAATTAATCACTAAGTCCGAACTTCTTTCTGATAAATTCTGCGATAAACTTCTCTGTTTCTTCGATTCCCAGATGGCTGCTGTTGATGCAGAGGTCGTAGCTCTCGCTGTGTCCCCACTTCTTGCCTGTATAGTAATCGTAGTAAGAGGCGCGCTGCTCCTCATGGCTTTCGATGAACTTGCGGGCGGAGGCTCTGTCGATGTCCTTTCGCTTGCACACTGCCTTGATGCGATCGTCGATGTTGGCGGTGATGAAGATGTTGATTACGTTCTTGTAATCACGCAGCACATAGTCGGCGGTTCTGCCCACGAAAACGCAGTTGCCCTCATCGGCAGCCTTTCTGATGGCGTCGCTCTGGAACTTGTACAAGCCTTCCTGCGAGAAGTCGTTGTGATAGAAATTGCTGTCGCTCAGGAAGGGCAGATGGGTATGGAAGAGAGACTTGAAGAATCCCTTCTGCTCATCGTTCTGCTCGAAGAATTTCTCAGAGAATCCACTCTCCTTGGCGGCAAGGTTCAGCAGCTCACGGTCGTAACATTTGCAACCGAAATCCTCCGCCAGCTTCTCGGCGATGATATGGCCGCCGCTACCTATCTGGCGACCTACGTTTATGATAATCTTATTCATAATTCATAATTTATAGTTTATAATTTATAGGGCAATCTTGCTAAACTGCGAAGCTGCTATTAACTATTAACTTTTAACTTTTAGCTGTTCTTGGTGTTGTTTTTTCAGCTTGTTCATGTACCATGACATTACGATGGCGGCGATGACTGCGGCTGAGAAGTCGGAGATAGGCATGCTGTACCATACTCCATCAATGTCCCATATCATCGGCAGAAAAGCCAGGAGCGGCAGAAGGATGAGCAACTGTCTCGACAAGGAGAGGAAGATACTGATCTTCACCTTTCCGATGCACTGGAAGAAGTTCGTGATGACCATCTGGAATCCGATGATCGGGAAGCAGAACATCACCACTCTGATAGCCTTGATGCCCAAGTCTATCAGCTGCTTATCGGTAGTAAACATTCTCGCGCAGTAGTAAGGCAGGAACATCGCTATCAGCCAGCCCGTTACCATGATGGCGGTGGCGGCAATGATGCTCAGGTTCAATACGCGCATCAGTCGGTCCAGTTTCTGGGCTCCATAGTTGTATCCGGCTATAGGCTGCATTCCCTGGTTTACGCCTAATACGAACATGATGAACACCATCGCAATACCGTTGGCTATTCCGTAGGCTCCCACGGAGAGGTCGCCTCCGAACCGCACCAGCTGGTTGTTGATGAAGATGACGATGATGCAGGCGCACACATTCATCAGGAAAGGCGAAATGCCGATGGCGAGGATTTTATCCACGAGTTTCTTCTTCAGTCTGTAGATGCCTTTCTTGAAGTGGAGCAGTTCACTCTTGTTGCTGAAGAGCTTGATCTGCCACATCAGCGCCATCAGCTGCGAAAGGATGGTGGCGATGGCGGCACCCTGTATTCCCCATTTGAAGACGAGGATGAAGAGGGCATCCAGTATCACGTTCATTACCACCGTGAAGATGGTGGCGTACATCGCCTGCTTGGGCTTGCTCGCTGCTCGGAGCAGGGCGTTCATGCCGAAATACATGTGGCTTACCACATTGCCCAGCAGGATGATGACCATATACTCATGGGCATAGATGAGCGTCTGGTCGCTGGCTCCGAAGAATCTCAGGATAGGGTCGAGGAAGAGCAGACAGATGATGCTCAGTCCGATACCGATGATGAGATTCAGAGAAATCGTGTTACCCAGAATGTTTTGCGCTGTGGCATAGTCTTTTTGTCCCAACTTCACGCTGATGGCAGTAGACGCTCCTACGCCCACACCGGCTCCGAAGGCAGCGGTGAGGTTCATGAAGGGGAAGGTGATGGCGAGACCTGAGATAGCCATGGCTCCCACTCCCTGACCGATGAATACGCGGTCAACGATGTTGTAGAGTGAGGCGGCGGTCATCGCAATCATCGCTGGCAGGGCGTACTGAACGAGCAGCTTGCCCACCGGCTTGGTTCCTAATTCTAATGTCGCTTGTTTATTTTCCATTTATATCTGTTTTTTCCTCATAGCCGCTCGCCCAGCTTCTTTCAGAATGCAATTGCAGCGGCTACTTGTCTGCAAAAGTACAAAAAATATCTGATACCTTATTATATATATGAGAAAAACTTGCATTTCATGATAAAAACTTCCCTTTTCCTTTGGTGTTTTCGTACAATTTCTGTACTTTTGCACTTCAGAATAAACAATTCAACTCATAAACAAATGCAATACAGAAATATTGCAGCAACAACAATAACAAACCGGACTACCGATATAATGATGAAAAAATTTTTGATGCTTTATGCATTTTTAATGACCGCTCTTTCTTTGTTTGCTCGCGAAGACAGGGTTAGCAATTTTGAGCAACTGATGCGGTTGCCCCGCATCGCCGAAACCGATATGGTGTCGTATCCGGGAGGCAAGTGTATGATGTATCGTCTTTATCTCAGAGACAAAGACCTCAGTCACACTCCCTTTTCGGTAAGTCGCCCTGCAGATTTTCTCTCTCCCCGATCCATAGAGCGCAGAAAGAGGCAGAATCTGCCCATCGATGTTACCGATTTGCCTGTGGCTCCTGCTTATGAGCAGGCTGTAAGCGAGGCAGGCATCGAGATAGTGGGCAAGAGCAAGTGGAACAATACCCTGCTGGTCCGTATTCATAAGGAGAAGGAACTACGGAAACTGGATGAACTGGATTTCATCACACGGAAAATGAAGGTCTTCTCTGCTCCCGATTCTGTCAGTCAGCGCGTCAGAAGTAGCGTTCGCAGGGGATTGAACGATTGGACTGGTGGAGTAGGCGAATATGGTGCTGCCGATGCGCAGATCCTGTCGCTCAACGGCAAGCGGCTTCATGCTGCCGGACATCTGGGCAAGGGAATGATGATTGCTGTCTTCGACGGCGGATTCATGAATGTGGATAAGATTCCGGCGCTGCATAATATAAAGCTGGCGGGTGTGAAGGACTTCGTGGTTCCTCAATCCAAGAATGTTTTCGCCGAGATGGAGCATGGAACGATGGTGCTTTCTACGATGGCTGCCAACCAGCCCGAAAGATTCGTGGGAGTGGCGCCTGAGGCTCAATATCTGCTGGTGCGCTGTGAAGATGAGCGCACAGAGAGTCTGGCAGAAGAGGATTACTGGGCTTTTGCCGCTGAATATGCTGACAGTTGTGGTGTGGATGTCATCAACTCTTCGTTAGGCTATCATGGCTTCGATGATGTGTCTACCAACCATCATTATAATGAGCAGGATGGCAATTCTACCCTCATCTCCCGCACCGCTTCGATGTGTGCTGACAAGGGAATCATCTGTGTCAATTCTGCAGGAAACGACGGAATGGGAAGTTGGAAGAAAATCAATTTCCCTGCCGATGCACGCAATATCCTTACCGTGGGCAGCGTAAACGAAATGGGAGAGAATGCGGCTTTCAGTGCCGTGGGACCTACTGCTGACGGCAGAATCAAGCCTGATGTGATGGCTTACGGAAGTCCTACCTGTGTGATTACGGGCCGTGGAAATATCATCAATGATAACGGAACGTCTTTCTCATCTCCGCTCATCGCCGGAATGGTAGCGTGTCTCTGGCAGGCTTTGCCTCAGAAGACGGCTAAGCAGATTATGAAACTCGTGAGATTGGCTGGTAATAATCAGCATCATCCCGATAATGTATTCGGGTATGGTGTGCCTGATTTCTGGAAGGCTTATCAGACGGGGAAAGCGATTAAGTAGTTAATAGTTGATAGTTTATAGGGCAAACTTGCTCTGCTAGCTATAAACTTTCAACTATAAACTGTAAATTTTAAACAGTAAACAGCATGGAACGACTTCGATTATCCCTTTTTGAATTAAACTCCATGGTCCGCGACGTCATTTCGATGTCCTTGCCCGACAGCTATTGGGTGGAAGCGGAACTCTCCGAGGCTCGCGAGGGCTACGGCGGGCACTGCTATCTGGAACTCATCGAGAAGGATGAGCGCTCTAATACGCCCATTGCCAAGGCTCATGCCTCCTGCTGGCGAAACCGATGGATGTTCATCAAACCGAATTTCGAGCGCATCACCGGACAGCGCATTCATGCCGGAATGAAAGTGCTGCTCAAGGTACACGCGCAGTTTCATGAGAACTATGGTTTCTCCTGGATAGTAGATGATATTGACCCTAACTATACGATGGGCGATATGGCGCGCAAGCGGCTGGAAATCATCAATACGCTGAAAGCAGAGGGCGTATTCGAACTGCAGAAGGAGTTGGTGCTCCCGATGTTCTGCCAGCGCATCGCCGTCATTTCCAGTGCTACGGCAGCAGGTTATGGTGATTTCTGCAACCAGCTTGCCGATAACGATTATGGTCTGCAGTTTCAAACCCGCCTCTTTCCGGCTACGATGCAGGGCGAGGGGGTAGAGCAGAGTGTGATAGCTGCCCTCGACAGTATCAATGCCGAATGGGAACAGTTTGACTGCGTGGTCATCATCCGAGGCGGTGGTGCAACGAGCGATCTCTCGGGTTTCGACACCCTGGCGCTTGCCGAGAATGTGGCAAACTTCCCGCTGCCTATCATCACGGGAATAGGACATGAAAGGGACGAGAGTGTGCTGGATATGATTTCTTTCCAGCGTGTAAAGACACCGACTGCCGCTGCCGCCTTCCTCGTTAATCATCTTACTGAGGTTTATGCTCGTGTGGTGAATGCGCAAGAGGCTATCGTGCAGAATGTGAAGCATCGTCTGCAGGTGGAGAAGATGAGGCTCGACAGATTGAGCAACACGATTCCTGTCCAGTTTTCGCTGGTGAAGACGAAGCAGGGAGCTTATCTCGACCGCTTGATGAGCCGTTTAAGCACAAATGTCCAGTCGAAACTATCGGAAGCCCAGCGCCATTTCGAGATTCTTTCTCAGAATATTCAGCCGATATTGGAAAGGAAGATGCTCAACGAGAGTCATCGTCTGCAGCTTCTTTCCCAGCGCATTCAGGCACAAGATCCCGAATTGTTGCTGAAACGTGGCTACAGCATCACGCTGAAAGATGGCAAAAGCATCCGCTCTGCCTCGCAACTGAAGTCTGGCGACATCATCGAAACGAGGTTTGCCGAGGGCAGCGTGAAGGCAAAAGTTGAATAAAACTCTGTTACCCCAAAACAAAATAAAAATATGGAAAAAGAAGAAATGAAATACGAACAAGCCGTAAGAGAGCTTGAAGAAATCGTAGAAAGAATGGAGAATGATGAACTCGATATTGATCAGCTCTCCGAGCAGTTGAAACGTGCTAAAACCTTGGTGAAACTCTGTAAAGACAAACTTACCAAGACCGATGAGGAAATCAAGAAACTCCTCAGCGAGGATTGATTTACGATAAGCAGAAACTTGAATTTTCGCACACGGATCTTTTTCGTTGCAAGCAACGGGTATTCTCATTTTTGAGAACGAAAAAATCCCAACCCATAAGCTTTTTAGGACTTATAAGCTGGGATGATTTTGAACACGAATAACTCGAATAGCACGAATATCTGGAATCTGTTTGGGCTTTCTAGAGATGGAAGTCGATTTCCTTCAGCCATTCCTTGACATCGAAGCAAGGACAGCTCTTGCGAACCCAAGGGAGGTCGCGATGACCTAGGATCTCGGCATCGGGATAGTCGAGGACGAGACTGTAGAGGAGGTCTTCCAGAGATGCTTTCTGGGCTGGAGTGCGAGTATCGGCAGGCTTGCCTTTCTCGTCGAGGCCACCCTCGTAGCAGATTCCGATGCTATGGGCGTTGTAGTGGCGGGCGTGAGCGCCCTCCTCGGTTTCTGGACGGCAGGGATAGACCACGCCATCCTTCGTAATGTAATAGTGGTAACCGATGGAGTGGAAACCGCGGGCCTTGTGGCAGGCTTCTAAGGCTTCTACAGGGAAGTCCTGGTTAATACGTGTGGCACTGCAATGTACCACGATCAAATCGATTTTTCTTTGATTCTTCATTGGATTCTTTGGATTATTAAGGATAAATGTTTAATTTTGCACACGGATCTCACAGATCTCACGGATTTTTACTCCTTCGGAGTTTTCCTGTGAGGCATAGTGAGAACCGTTGCTTGCAACGAAAAGATCCGTGAGATCTGTGAGATCCGTGTGCGACTTCTCTTTCTGAATCGCATTGTTTTGCACACATATCTCACGGAATTCTTTGGATTATTAAGGATAAATGTTTAATTTTGCACACGGATCTCACAGATC
>ERZ1023963.13-NODE-13-length-74257-cov-32.348508_pt1 | contig 74257 bp, 48 predicted proteins | sample MGYA00380427_ERZ1023963 | MGnify/ENA primary metagenome ERZ1023963 (study PRJEB33179, sample SAMN07449061) | human gut metagenome | biome: Human-gut; feature: Human associated habitat; material: Faeces | host: Homo sapiens | place: India:Kasaragod | collected... | reverse complement strand
GGACAAAAAGCGAATTATAGTGTAAAAGGTGGATTTTCTGATGAAAATCCACCTTAATCATTACTTTTCTTTTCAAAAATCTTGCAAGCCTTGTTTCCTGCGATATAAGCTACGTATGCTTTTATTTGATAGTGAGGATAGGCTTTCTGCATATCTGCTGCATAAGCCTTTACCTGTTGGGCATCTTCTAGGTGTGCCTCTTCCAATTGATCAACAATGCCTGCGTCTTTTGACTTGAAATATTTAAACTCAATGATGCGGCAGTCGTTGTGGAATGATGTGCCAGGAATGCCGGTCAGCACTAAGTCTGCACGACCTGATGGCAAGTTCTGTTCGATGGCGAATGTATAGCAATTGCTCAAGTAGCGGCTCAGTAACTCGAAAAATGAACAGCGAATGAAATTCTCGTTCATCTTGTCAAAGGCTTGGGCTGGAAGCTGACCTAAGTATTCCTTCACATAGTTATGGAATAATGGCTCTAGTTCTCTGTCTCTGACAAATGCCTCGTATGCAGGAACAAACTTACGGGCATTGTCGCTGATACTATTCAATTCGTTGTAGTAACTCATATATACACTCTTGGTCGTCAAGTTTGGTAAAGCCATTTTGTAATTGTCCTTCAGGGTGGTCATACCCAAGTAGTAGAGGCTGATAGGGTAGAACTCTGGGGAGAAGAACTTTTGCTTGTTGAACTTGCTGCGTAAATCGGCTTGTGAATAGTACAATTCTCCATCCATCAACAGGTTGTCGAGCATTTCCTTGGCATTGTCAAGCGTGATGGTCAATCTTCTTATCCAACTAGTGTCAGTACGTAGGTTCTCATCTACCATTTCCGTAGGGATGCCGCCTTTCAGTTCTGCAAAGTTCTTGAGGAAGTAAGTCAGAATGGTAGAGTTAAATAATGGTTCTGCATTTGGTAAAAAGTGGTAACCATCATAATTGTTGAGTATCAGAGTCCATAATTCCTCGAAAGAGGCTTGAGGGCCATATTTATTGATGACATACTTCAGATATTGGGCTGCTTCCTCATGGGTAAAGCCCAATAGATTGGTAAATTCCGGCTTCAGAGTCAACATCTCTGCGATGTTATAGCCACTGGTTAAGTCATCCATGGTGACAGGCAGTACTCCTGTGCAGAAGCAGGTGCGGATGGTACCTTCGCCAATGCCTGCCTTGATAACCTTGAAGAATGTTCGTAGGAAACTTTCCCCTGTGGTCAGGTCCTGGTACAGCGAGTCCTTATAGACAACTAGTAGCTGGTTGGTAAAGTTGTCGTATTCGTCTATTAATATATAAAGAGGTGGAAGATTATGGGAAGAGATAAACTCGCATACTTCAACCAACATGTTGGAGGCATTGCCATCCTCTCTGAACCTGAAATCTCCAAAAAGGTCTCTGTTGCGTTCCACCAATGTACGGAGTGGACTGCAATTCACGGCATTGAAGTTCTTCTCGATGTCTTCCTTCTTGCTGGCAACGGAAGTTGTGGAAAAGTCATATCTTACAACGAGATATTGGTTGTGCTCGTTTGTTGGGTGTTCGCCAATCCAAGTTCCACCAAACAAATCTTTGAATTGTGTTGCCATGTTACGGTCGTAATAGTGAGCCAACATGGAAACGAGCAGACTCTTTCCGAATCTGCGAGGACGGAGAAAAACTGGTGCTTTGTAACGCTCAATCAGTGGAATATAGTTGGTCTTGTCCACATAATAATATCCCTTGTGGCGAATCTCTGCAAAGTTCGCCACAGCATATGGAACGGTAATATCTGCTTGTGAGTATGTCATGGTCTATCTCCTTTTTGTTGCAAATGTACGATTTTTATTTATTACTACCAAATAAAATCGAAAGATTTTGTTTAATATAGTAATACCAGTCCGGCAAAAGCCGAATAGAGAATCATGCGGATAGGATTGATCTTCATCACCTTCACGCCGATAAAGGTGGCGAAGAAGAGGGCGATGGAGATGTAGAAATGCCAGGGATTGGCTGGCGTAGAGAAGTTCTCGCCATTCATCAGAAGCAGGGCTGCGGCTCCTACCAGACCGACAATGGCTGGGCGAAGACCGATGAAGATGCTCTGGACGGCTGTGGTGTTCATATACTTGTACAGCATCTTGCTGATAAGAATCATCAAAACCAAGGATGGGAGAACCAGGGCAAAGGTCGCCATGGCACTTCCGAGTACAGCCATCATGCCACTCATGCCGGCATTATGGACAGCTGTATAGCCACAATAGGTAGCGGTGTTGATACCGATAGGTCCCGGTGTCATCTGAGAGATGGCAACCACATCGGTAAACTCTTGCATCGTCATCCAATGATACTGCGTAACAACCTGTCCCTGAATCAGGGATATCATGGAATAGCCACCTCCGAATCCGAAGATGCCTATCTGAATGAATACGATGAAAAGCTGAAAAAATATCATCATTATGTTTTAAGCGATTTACTTTTTTACCTTTTTACTTTTTTCCCCTTACTCTGTTGGCTGGATAAACTGTCCATAGATGTAGCCACCTACGGCAGCTGCGATAATCACCCAGATTGGGTTGACGCCCAAAAGCCAGATCAGAAGGGCGGATAGAATAGGAATCCAGCAGTTGACAAGCGAAATACCGGCACTCTTGGCAAGCGAGAATGTAGGTACGGCTATCAATGCCACGACGGCAGGACGGATGCCCGCAAACATGGCAGCAACAACCTTGTTGTCTTCAAACTGATGGAAAAACATGGCTATCGCTAAGATAATAAGGAACGATGGCAACGAAGCGCCGAGGGTGCAGACGATGGCTCCCGGTGTCTTTGCCAACTTATATCCGAGCAGGGAACTCATGTTGATGGCCAAGGCTCCTGGACAAACCTGGGTAGTGGCAATGGCATCCAAGAATTCCTCCTTCGTCATCCAATGATGCTTGTCAACGACTTCGGATTCTATAATAGGAATCATGGCATAGCCACCACCAAAGGTGACTATGCCAATCTTCAAAAATGTTTTGAATAATGTAAGATAACTTACGCTATTATTCATTTTTTACCTTTTTATTTTTTTACTTTTTCAAAGCTCTTTCTTCAATCCACTGACGTGCATTGACAAATGCCTCAATCCAAGGAGTTACTTCGTCGTTGCGGCGATCAGCTGGATACCAGGCGTTCTGCCATGGGAAGATGGCACGCTCCAAGTGTGGCATCATAGCCAAGTGGCGGCCATCTGCAGAGCAGATACCTGCTACATTGTAGTCACTGCCGTTAGGATTACCTGGGTACTCAGCGTAGTTGTACTTCGCAATGATGTTGTAGTGATCCTCTGGCTCTGGCAAGTAGAAACGGCCCTCGCCGTGAGCTACCCAGATACCGAGCTTATCACCGCTCAGGCTACCGAACATCACACTGTCGTTCTGAGGAATGGTCAGACCGAGGAATGTGCTCTCGAACTTCTTGGATGTATTGTGGCAGAGGTGTGAACGATGCTTGTGCTCAGGATTGATGAGGTTCAACTCAACCATCAGCTGACAACCGTTGCAGATACCGAGTGAAAGGGTATCCTCACGGGCATAGAACTTATCGAGTGCCTCTTTAGCCTTAGGATTGTAGAGGAATGCACCAGCCCAACCCTTGGCAGAACCGAGAACATCGGAGTTAGAGAAACCACCGCAGAATACGATGAAGTTCACATCCTCCAGAGTCTCACGACCAGAAATCAAGTCGGTCATCATCACATCCTTTACATCGAAGCCGGCGAGATACATAGAGTATGCCATCTCACGCTCACCATTGGTACCCTTCTCACGGATGATAGCTGCCTTGATGCCAGATGGCTTGCGACGGTTTGCGTCGAGGCTGTAGCTGGCGAGGGTTCCCTTGAAGCCGTAACCGAAGTTCATCTCGATAGGCTGCTTCTTATAGTTGGTGTAACGCTTCTTAGCCATACCGTTCATGCTCTGCTTGCGGTCGAGGAGGTAAGATGTCTTATACCAGTCGTCGCGCAAAGCATCGATATCGAACTCGTGCTCGAAGCCTTCCTTCTTGATGATAATCTTGCGGAGCTCAGGAGCTGGATAACCAATCTTGGCATAACCGATACCGTTCTCATCGAAGAATGCCTTCAACTCATCCTTGTGAGCATCGCTTACCTGGATGACAACACCTGGGTTCTCTGCGAAGAGAGTCTTGATGATGTCGGCATCTGCGATGTCGTGGAGGTTGATCTTCATACCGCCCTCTACGTTGGCGAATGTCATTTCGAGGAGAGTTGTAATCAAACCACCGGCGCTGATATCGTGACCAGCCATTACCCAGCCGCGGTTGATGAGTTCCTGTACAGCGTTGAAGCAGTCAACGAAGTACTCTGGGTTCTTGACGGTAGGAACATCGCTGCCCACCTTGCCCAGGCTCTGAGCGAAAGCAGAACCACCGAGACGCTGCTCGTCGAAACTGAAGTCGATATGGTAGAGGCTAGAGTTCTTGTCGTTAACGAGAACTGGGCTAACCACCTTCTTGACATCTGAAACCTCACCACCAGCACTTACGATAACGGTACCTGGAGCGATGATCTTCTCGCCGTTAGGATACTGCTGGGTCAAAGAGAGAGAGTCCTTACCTGTTGGTACGTTTACGTGGATGGCGCAGCAGAAGTCTGACAATGCCTTCACACCCTCGTACAGACGGGCATCCTCACCCTTCTGACTGCGGCAAGGCCACATCCAGTTGGCTGAGAGGCTGATGCTGTCCATGCCATCTGCCAATGGAGCCCATACGATATTGGTCAATGACTCTGCTACAGAGAGTACTGAACCTGCCTTAGGATCGGCAAGACCAGCCTGAGGTGCATGACCCATTGCTGTTACGATACCCTTCTCGCCACGGTAGTCGAGTGCTACGACACCACAGTCTGAGAGTGGCAACTGAATCTGACCCTGACCCTGCTGACGGGCAATCTTACCTGTTACGGAACGGTCTACCTTGTTGGTCAACCAGTCCTTACAAGCCACAGCCTCCATCTGGAGAACACGCTGCAAGTACTCGTCGAGGTTATCTGCAGAATAAGTTACATCTTCATATTTGCGCTCTACGGTCTCATCTACCATTACAGTCTTAGGAGTATGACCGAACATCTGAGCTACATCGAGGTCGAATGGCTTTACACCGTCAGCCTGCTTGAAGCTGAAGTGAGCATCGCCTGTAGTCTCACCAACCACGTACATTGGAGCACGCTCACGGTCGGCAATCTTCTGAACCTCGCTGATATACTTCTCGTCGATGAGCAAGCCCATGCGCTCCTGGCTCTCGTTGGCGATGATTTCCTTGGCGCTCAAAGTCTTGTCGCCGATAGGCAACTTAGACATGTCGATTTCGCCACCGCACTCTTCTACCAACTCAGAGAGACAGTTCAAGTGACCGGCTGAACCGTGGTCGTGGATGCTGACTACTGGGTTCTCATCGTTCTCAACAAGTGCACGAACCAGGTTGTAGGCACGCTTCTGCATCTCAGGGTTGGCACGCTGAACAGCGTTCAACTCAATACCGTTGCTGTAACGGCCTGTATCTACAGAAGAAACAGAACCACCACCAAGACCGATGCGATAGTTATCACCACCTACTACTACAACCTTGTTGCCCTTCTGTGGCTCACCCTTCTTGTAGTCACGCTTCTTGCCGTAGCCTACACCACCAGCAAGCATGATAACCTTATCGTATGCATACTTCTCACCATTCTCTTCGTGCTCGAATGTAAGCACAGAACCAGTGATGAGAGGCTGACCGAACTTGTTACCGAAGTCTGATGCACCGTTGGAAGCCTTGATCAGAATCTGCTCAGGAGTCTGATAGAGCCACTTACGTACTGGCATGATGTCTTCCCAGTCGCGCTCAACATCGCTCTTGCCGTTGTCATCCTTCAGGCGAGGATAAGCAGTCATGTAGCAGGCTGTACCTGCGATAGGCCATGAACCTACACCACCACCCATACGGTCGCGGATTTCACCACCCGTACCGGTAGCAGCACCATTGAAAGGCTCTACAGTAGTAGGGAAGTTGTGGGTCTCAGCCTTCAGAGAGATAACGCTCTCGATATCCTTCACCTGGAAGAAATCGCTGGTAGTCTGATCGGCTGGAGCAAACTGCTCGATAACAGGACCCTGAGAGAAAGCCACGTTGTCCTTGTAAGCAGAGAGGATCTTGTTAGGATTCTCGTTGGTGGTCTTCTTGATCATGTTGAAGAGAGAAGACTCCATCTCCTTACCGTCGATGATAAACTGGCCGCCGAAAATCTTGTGGCGGCAGTGCTCTGAGTTGATCTGTGCGAAACCGAAGATTTCGCTGTCGGTGAGAGGGCGTCCGTTCTCTTTCTCCAGCTTGTGGAGATAAGCCATTTCGTCCTCGCTGAGGGCAAGACCCTCTTCCTCGTTATACTTCTCGAGGTCATCGACGTACTTGATAGGTTCTGGCTGGTGATTCACGGTGAACACATCCTGTCCGATACCATTGTACATACGCTGGAGCATAGGGTCGTGCTCAGCGTCTTCGCTATCTACAGGGAAGTACTCCTCGATACGCGAAATGCCGTTAAGACTCATGTTCTGAGTAATCTCAACGGCATTCGTACTCCAAGGAGTAATCATTTCACGGCGTGGGCCGACATAGAAGCCCTGCAACTGCTGGGCGTCCTCTAAAGTCGCGTCACCATAAAGCCAACAAAGTTCATTGATTTCGTCCTGAGATGGTTTGTGGTCAATCTCGGTCGCAATCACACTCTTAGATGGAGTTCTAAAAAAAAGAATCATACTTGCTTTCTTTTATATTATTAATGTATTTATTTCTTTTCGAGTGCAAAGATAGTGCAATTTCAAGACACTACAAAATAAAACACTGTTTTTTATGTTTTTTTTGTTGAGATTTGGGCTATTCTTATCTTGAGAGGCTACATTTGACGGTTTAGCTATAAGAAAAGTGCTTTCTGTTGCCTTTTTTGGTTAAAAAGGTGATAAATAAAGATTTAGAGGTTAAAAATGTCTAAATGCATTTGACAAATATTGTTTATTCGAGTCTTATCTGTAACTTTGCAAGTGAAAGAAGTGAATCAGCTTCTATAATGCCCTAAAATGTAGAAACTTCCGGATAACGGATGAAAGCCGGGAGAACTCTAATATAAGAGGTAGAAAGCGACGTTAAGATATACTATAATCAATTAATAATAACAAGAAAATTTAAATTAGAAAGAATATGAAACAGACAAAGTTAATGGTAATGGCAATGATGGCTGTAGCTCTGATGGCTACAAGTTGTGCAAGTAAGAAGGATCTTCAGAATTGCCAGAATGAGAATAAGGAATTGTCAAGCAACTATCAGGCTACCAAGGAAAAGCTGGCAGCTACAGAGGCTAGTCTGGCAGCAGCCCAGGAGCAGCTCGCTACTGCAAAGAGCGATTACGCTAAGTTGCAGAACTCGCTTGACAAGAGTTTGAACAATGCAAGCCAGAACAACGTGAGCATTGAGAAACTCGTTGACCAGATCAACGAGAGCAACCAGTATATCCGTCACCTGGTTGAGGTAAAGAGCAAGAGCGATTCGCTCAACATGGTTCTTACCAACAACCTGACCCGCTCTTTGAGCAAGGAAGAGATGAAGGAGGTTGATGTTCAGGTTCTGAAGGGTGTAGTTTACATCTCTCTGGCTGACAATATGCTCTATCAGAGTGGTAGCTATGAGGTGAACAGCCGTGCTCAGGAAACATTGAGCAAGATTGCTAAGATCATCACAGACTACAAGGATTACGATGTGCTCGTAGAGGGTAATACCGATAACGTACCAGTAAGCACTACAAGTGCCAAGATGAAGAATATCCGCAACAACTGGGACCTCTCTGCTCTCCGTGCAGCTTCTGTTGTTCAGTACTTGCAGGATCACTTCGGTGTAAATCCTAAGCGCCTTACTGCTGGTGGCCGTGGTGAGTACAACCCTGTAACAACTAACGATACAGAGGTAGGCAAGCAGCGCAACCGCCGCACTCAGATTATCATCACTCCTAAGCTCGACCAGTTCATGGACTTGATCGACAAGGCTCCAGAGGAGAAGTAAAAAAGCTATTTAAAGGTAAAAAGGTAAAAGGGTAAAAAAAGTAAAAAGGTAAATAAGTAGAGGCATCAATGAGTTTCGGGCTCATTGATGCCTTTTTAGGTATAAATATACAGATTTTATGTTTTAAGTACGTAAAAAAGTGCTTTTTGTTATCATTTTGCTAGAATTATTCTTAATTTCCTTTCTTTTCTTGATTATTTTTATTAATTTTGCAGGCAAAATATCAAGGGGCCACTTGGCTGCCCTGATCATTGTACATTGTAAATTATTAATTATACATTATATTGTGTTATGGAAAAGATTAAGATGACGACTCCATTGGTAGAGATGGACGGTGATGAGATGACAAGAATTCTCTGGAAGATGATTAAGGACGAACTGATTCTTCCTTTCGTTGATTTGAAGTCTGAGTATTATGATCTCGGTCTGCCTTATCGCGACCAGACCAATGACCAGGTAACCATCGACTCTGCTGAGGCGGCTAAGAAATATGGCGTGGCTGTGAAGTGTGCTACTATCACTCCTAATGCACAGCGTATGGACGAGTATAAACTCCACAAAATGTGGAAGAGCCCTAATGGAACTATCCGTAGCATCATGGACGGTACCGTATTCCGTGCTCCTATCACCATCCCAAGTATCCACCCTTGTGTAAAGAACTGGGAGAAGCCTATTACCATCGCCCGTCATGCTTACGGCGATGTATACAAGAGCGTGGAACTTCGTGCTGATGAGCCAGGTACAGCCAAACTCGTGTTCGAGGGTAAGAGCGGCAAAAAGCAGGAGATTGAGATTCATTCTTTCGATGGTGCTGGCGTTATCCAGGGCATGCACAATACTGATAAGAGTATCCGCAGCTTTGCTCACAGCTGCTTCAAGTTTGCCATTGATACCAAGCAGGATCTCTGGTTTGCTACCAAGGATACCATCTCTAAGACTTATGATGCCCAGTTCCGTAAGATCTTTGAGGAAGTATATGAGAGCGACTATAAAGAGAAGTTTGCAGAACTCGGTATCGAGTATTTCTATACATTGATTGATGATGCAGTGGCTCGTGTTATCCGCAGCAAGGGCGGCTTTATCTGGGCTTGCAAGAACTATGACGGTGATGTGATGAGTGATATGCTCAGTACAGCTTTCGGTTCTCTGGCAATGATGACTTCCGTATTGGTTTCTCCTGACGGCAAGTATGAGTATGAGGCAGCTCACGGTACCGTGACCCGTCACTACTATCGCTACCTGAAGGGTGAAGATACATCTACCAACCCTATGGCTACCATCTTTGCATGGAGCGGTGCGTTGAGAAAGCGTGGCGAACTGGATGGCATCAAGGAACTTCAGAACTTTGGCGACCAACTGGAGGCTGCATGTTTCGATACATTGAACGACGGTATCGCTACCAAGGATCTCGTAAACCTGATGGAAGGTGTTGAGGCTAAGGCTGTAAACTCTGCCGGCTTTATCGCTGCCATCCGCGAGCGTCTGGAAAAGCGATTGGCATAAAAACAATAAGACCTGGGGTGATTAACCTCAGGTCTTATTGTTTTAGTTATTTTTAGTTTAAATCTTGATTCTTTTTCTTGCGTTTACGCAAAGCGTCTGAATAAACCTTAAACAAATCAATGTTCAGCAACTGACAGATATGGTAAAGCATACCCGTATCTATAGTGGCTCTGCCGTATACCTTATATATATTAGTACGATGGCAGCCTAATTGCTCAGCAAGCCATACTGTGGTCTTGCCTTGCTTGTTTAATTCCTCTTTGATGATTTCACCGATTAAGGGAATTGCATTTACTTTATCTTTCATACTCTTTCAGTTGTGTTATATGCTCACTTATAGTTATATCGGGTACAAAAGTAGTATTTCTGTTTCTAACTAGCAAAGAAACATGTAGCGAATTTGGAACACTAAGTTAAAATGTGTAACAAAACGGCCTTTTTTTTATGTTTTTTTTCTCTAAAGTACTAAATGTCACGAAATTGTAACCGAATGTAACGCTTATTACGAAAGAAAAGTCGTAATTTTGCAGCGATATTTTAAATAACATGAAATATGGAAGAGAATATGAAAAGAATACTTGTTGTTGATGATGAGCAAGACTTGTGTGAGATTCTGAAATTCAATCTCGAAACAGAAGGATATGAGGTAGAGACTGCCAATTCTGCAGAAGAGGCTTTGGAGATGGACATCGCTTCGTTCGACCTGCTGCTACTGGACGTCATGATGGGAGGAATGAGCGGTTTCCAGCTGGCTAAGCAGTTGAAGGACAATCCGATGACAGCCAATGTTCCGATTATCTTCCTTACTGCCCGAGATACGGAAAACGATACGGTGACTGGATTCAATATCGGTGCCGATGATTATATCTCGAAACCTTTCTCTATCCGAGAGGTGATGGTCAGAGTGCGTGCCGTCTTGCGCCGTACGGCTGAACAGGCTGGCGATGCTGATGAATCGAAGATCATCAACTATCAGGGACTGCAGTTGAATCTGGACAAGAAGACGGTGAGCATCGATGGTGAGGCTATCCCTTTCACCAAGACCGAGTTCGAACTCCTGCGTCTTTTCCTCGAAGAGCGCGGCAAGGTGTTCTCCCGTCAGGAACTTATCGACCGGGTATGGCCTAAGGATGTGATGGTACTCGACCGCACGGTGGATGTCAACATCACCCGTATGAGAAAGAAGATTGGTAAGTTTGCCAAGTGCATCGTTACCCGTCTGGGGTTCGGTTATTATTTTGATGCGTAATTAAAATGTTTAAGTTAAATAGTGTAGGTAGGAAGTTGTACTTCAGTGTACTGGCGGTGTTCCTTGTGTTCGCCGTCAGTTTTATCGTGTTCCAGCAGGCACGTGAGAAGCAGTATAAAATAGGTACGCTTACTATCAAGCTGGAAAATTATAATGAACTGCTGGCAGAAGATCTGGCGCTCTCTCCTGGTGAAGGAATTATTCTGCAGGATAGCCTTCACAATAAGAAAGTGACTGTGGCTCATGAGAAGTTACAGGCTTTTGTCCGAGAACATGAAAGCAAGGATCTTCGTGTTACGCTGGTGCGCCCTAACGGTAAGGTGATTTATGACAACATGAGTTCCGACTATGATCATTTTGCCAACCATGCCAAGCGTGAGGAAATAGCAGAGGCCTTGAAAAACAGGGTAGGCTCAAGCGTGGAGCGACAGTCTAAAACCCTGAAGCATGATTATTTCTATGTGGCTTCTTATTTTCCGGAAAGCAAGCTCATCATCCGTACGGCACTACCTTACAATAATGATTTGGCAAAATCGCTGCAGGCCGACCAGCATTTCATCTGGTTTGCTATCGTAGCCGTCATTCTGCTTACCATCGTGCTCTACCGTTTTACGGACCGTCTGGCTAAGAATGTTTCCAAACTGAGCATCTTTGCTTATAAGGCAGACCACAACGAGAGTCTGGAGGTGGAAGATCTCGCCAAGTTCCCTAACGATGAGTTGGGCGAGATAGCCGAGCGCATCATCAAGATGTATAAGCGCATACAGACCACCCGACGTGAACAGGATGTACTGAAGCGGCAGCTTACCCAGAATATCGCTCACGAGCTGAAGACTCCTGTAGCAAGTATCCAGGGTTATCTGGAAACGATACTCGACAATCCGCATATCAACGAAGAGATAAAGTCGCAGTTTCTGCAGCGCTGTTATGCCCAGAGCGAACGCCTCACCTCTCTGCTCCGCGACATCTCTACCCTGAACCGGTTGGATGACGGTTCGGATATGATAGATTTCGAGACGGTAGACATTACGCAGATGGTGAGTGAAATAGCCCATGAGACGGCGCTGGAAAGAGAGTCGCACAAGATGACTTTCGAAAATCTTCTTCCCGACCAGCATATTATCGTGAAGGGTAACCGCAGTCTGCTCTACAGTGTGTTCCGCAATCTTACCGACAATGCCATAGCTTATGCTGGCGAAGGGCGTAAGATAACGTTGAGTGCCAAGGAGCAGGGCAATAAGTGGCATTTCATCTTCTGTGATAACGGTCAAGGTGTTCCTGCCGAGCATCTCTCCCGTCTTTTCGAGCGTTTCTATCGGGTAGATAAGGGACGCAGCCGCAAGATGGGTGGCACCGGTTTGGGTCTTGCCATCGTCAAGAATGCCGTTCTCCTGCATGGCGGAACCATCCGTGTGAGCAATCAGCAGGAAGGCGGCTTGAAGTTTGAATTTACGCTTAAAAAATAAAAATGTTTTTTGAATAAAATATCTAAGCGGCAAATATAAATAATCAAGTGGCTGATAAAGGTACTTAAGTATAAAGAAAAGCAAGACTTCTGAGAAACTTCTGAATGGGGTTTTACAGAAACCTTGCCTTTTTTGTATTTTAGAATATTTTTGTTTTCTTTTCGTAAACTTTGCTTAAATCTATTGTTTCTGACTTTTTTCTATTAAAAGTGTAGACAATATTTCTAAATGTTGACGAAAATCAAGAAAAACTAACTTTTTTCTATAAAAATATCGATAAGGTTTGCATTAATCCAATACTTTTTCTTACCTTTGCACCCATAAAGCAACGAGAGAGGCTTAAAAAATGTAAGAAGAGAAAAAATAAATATATAAAGTTATATAAGAGTTGTTTAATTATTTAGAGAAGATTTTATGGAAAAAAGATTGCTTTTCTTGTTAGTCAATCTCTTCCTTTTTGTGGGGGGGGTATTGGCTCAAACGAAAGTAACAGGTACCGTAGTTTCTCAGGAAGATGGTGAACCTGTCATCGGTGCATCTGTCGTAGTCGCCGGAGCGGCACGTACAGGTACCGTCACCGATATTGACGGTCACTTCTCTTTGGAGGTACCTGCTGGTAAAAAACTTGTAGTTAGCTACATCGGTATGCAGAGCCAGACCTTGACTCCAGCCGCCAAGATGACTATCCGCCTGAAGGCAGATAGCAAGAGCTTGGGCGAGGTGGTTGTAACGGGTATGCAGAAGATGGATAAGCGTTTGTTTACTGGTGCTACTACAAAAATTTCTGGCGACAAGACAAAGCTGGATGGTGTCGCAGACATCAGTCGTGCCTTGGAAGGTAAAGCGGCCGGTGTGTCTGTGCAGAACGTCTCAGGTACTTTCGGTACAGCTCCAAAGATTCGTGTGCGTGGCGCTACTTCTATTTATGGTAGCTCAAAACCTCTTTGGGTGGTAGATGGTGTTATCATGGAGGACGTAACTGAGGTTGATGCTGATGATTTGTCTTCTGGTAACGCTGAGACCCTTATTTCTTCAGCCATAGCAGGTCTGAATGCTGATGATATTGAAAGTTTCCAGATTTTGAAGGATGGTTCTGCTACCTCTATTTATGGTGCACGTGCCATGGCTGGTGTCATCGTTGTTACAACCAAGAAAGGTAAAGCTGGTACAAACCGTATCAACTATACTGGTGAATTCACCATGCGTTTGAAGCCAAGCTACCGCAATTTCAATATCATGAATTCTCAGGATCAGATGGGTGTATATCGTGAGATGTACAACGATGGTTATTTCTCTTTTGAAAAGAGTTTTCGTGCTTCTAACAGTGGTGTCTTTGGCAAGATGTATCACCTGATGAATACATATGATTCGAAGACGGGAACTTTTGGATTGCCTAATACTGAGGAGGCGATGAATAGCTATCTCCAGAAGGCTGAGTACCAAAATACCGACTGGTTTGACTTACTCTTCAATAATAGTATCTCCCAGAATCATTCCGTCAGCATGTCTACTGGTACCGATAAGGCTCAGTATTATACATCTTTCAGTGTGATGAACGATCCAGGATGGTCTAAGCAGAGCAAGGTACAGCGTTATACAGCCAATGTAAATGCTCTTTACAATATTTCGAAGAAATTGTCTTTCAATGCCATAGCTAATGCTTCCTATCGTAAGCAGCGCGCTCCTGGTACTACTTCACAGTCTGTAAATAATGTGACAGGTGAGGTGTCTCGTGATTTTGATATCAACCCATATTCTTATGCGTTGAACACTTCTCGTACCATGGATCCTAATGAACTCTATGTGCGTAACTATGCTCCGTTCAATATTTTCCGTGAATTGGAAAACAACTATTTGAGTTTGGATGTGGTTGACATGAAATTCCAGGGCGAATTGAAATATAAGCCAATCTCTAAAGTAGAACTCGCAGTATTGGGCGCTTACAAGTATTCTACAACGACCAATGCCGCTACTATTACCGACCAGAGTAACCAGGCTTGGGCATACCGTGCCATGGATGATGCCACGATGCGTGATGCCAACCCATGGCTCTATACCGACCCAGACAAGGCTAACTCTTTGCCATTCTCTGTGTTGGACAAGGGTGGCTTCTATCGTGAGACCAAGTTCAAGATGAATAGCTGGGACTTCCGTGCCACAGCTAGTTATAATGATGTATACAACAAAGACCATATCGTGAACTTATTCGGTGGTTTGGAAATCAATTCACTCGACCGTAGCCGTTCTTATTTTAATGGCGTTGGCATGCAGTATGATATGGGTTATCTCCCTGCTTTCAACTATAACTTCTTCAAGCAGTTGGCGGAGGAGAATGGTCAATATTATAGTTTGGATAATTCATATCAGCGTGAGGCTTCTTTCTTTGGTACTGCCACCTATTCTTATAAGGGTCGCTACACAATTAATGGTACCATTCGTTATGAGGGTTCCAATAAGTTGGGTAAGAGTCGCTCAGCTCGTTGGTTGCCTACTTGGAACGTGTCTGGAGCATGGAATGCTCATGAGGAGAGTTGGTTTGCTAAGTTAAATCCAGTTCTTTCTCATCTTACATTAAAAGCATCATATTCATTGACAGCTGATCGAGGTCCTGCTTCCGTTTCTAACTCGTTGGTAGTGATACAGAGTTACAACCCTTGGCGTCCATTTGCCGGTGACAAGGAGACTGGACTTGAGATTTATCGCTTGGGTAATGATGATTTGACCTATGAAAAGAAGCATGAGTTGAACCTCGGTTTGGATATGGGCTTTTTGAATAACCGCATTAATGTGACTTTCGATTGGTATCGCCGCAACAATTATGATTTGATTGGTCCTAAGCGTACCATGGGTATTGGTGGTGAGATCTATAAATATGCCAATGTGGCAAGTATGCGTTCACATGGTGAGGAGTTGACTATTTCCACTCGCAACATTGAGACCAAGGATTTTAAATGGAGTACCGACTTCATTTTCTCTCACTCAAAGAATACTGTAACCGACTTGGATTCACGTGCTAACATCATGCAGATGATTACAGGTACCGGTTTCACAATGAATGGCTATCCTGTTCGCTCTTTGTTCTCTATTGATTTCAAGGGATTGAACAAAAAAGGTCTGCCTATCGTTGTGAATCAGAATGGCGAGGAGACAAGCTATGGTGGCGATCTCTACTTCCAGTCAACTACAACAGATTACTTGAAGTATGAAGGTCCAACAGACCCAACCATTAACGGCAGTTTCGGAAATACCTTCTCTTATAAGGGTTTAAAACTGAATGTGTTCATTACATACGCTGCAGGAAATAAAGTACGTCTTGATCCAGCTTTCAGTTCTTCATACTCAGACATGACTGCCATGCCAAAGGAATTTATAAATCGTTGGACTCAAGCCGGTGATGAAGCTTATACGGATGTGCCAGTCATAGCAGACCAGCGCATGAAGCAGAATGACAATTATATTGGTTATCTTTATAATGCATATAACTATTCTACGGCTCGCGTAGCTAAGGGTGATTTCATTCGCATGAAGGAGATTTCTTTGGCTTATGATTTCCCAGGCAAGTGGATTCAGGCCCTTCGCTTGAACAGCGTTAATTTGAAACTTCAGGCTACTAACTTGTTCTTGATTTATTCAGACAAGAAGTTGCACGGACAGGATCCTGAGTTTTTCAACACTGGTGGTGTGGCAACCCCAATGCCACGTCAGTTTACATTGACATTAAGAGTAGGACTTTAAAGAAAGAGAGATAATTATGAAAAAGAATAAATTATATATAGCATCGGTGGCTTTTGCGGCATTGTCATTGGTCACATCATGCGACAGCTTCCTGGACAAGTTGCCAGATGATCGTGCCGAGGTAAATACCGAGGAAAAGGTGACCTCTCTGCTTGTGTCTGCTTACCCAACTGCAAGCAGCAATCTGATATTGGAATGGAGCTCAGATGATTATGCAGACAATGGAAAGCAGTATAGTACCAATCAGGAAATAGAGCAGGTTTATCGTTTTCAGCCAATTACAGCTCAAACCAATGATTGCCCAAAGAGTTTGTGGAATGGTTATTATTCTGCAATTGCAGCAGCCAACCAGGCTTTGGCTTCCATCGATGAGATGGGTAATCCAGCATCGCTAAAGGCGCAGAGAGCTGAGGCTTTGCTCTGTCGTGCCTATAGCATGTATCGTCTTGCTACAACTTTCTGTATGACTTATAATCCAGATAATGCAGAGAAGTGCTTGGGACTTCCTTATCCAACAAAGCCTGAGACAACTGTAAACCCTGATTATAAGCGTGGTACACTGAAGCAACTTTATGAGCAGATTGATGCAGATATCGAGGCTGCCTTGCCTGATGTGAGCGATGATATCTATACCCAGCCTAAGTATCATTTCAACCAGAAGGCTGCGTATGCTTTTGCTGCTCGTTTCAACCTGTACTATATGAACTATGACAAAGTGATAACATATGCTAGCAAGGTGCTTGGAGCAAATCCAGCCTCTTTGTTGCGCAACTATGTGCCTTTTATGTCTTTGTCTAATTCAGAGGATATGGAGAATCGCTATATTTCTTCATCAGAGAACGCCAATCTCTTGTTGATGACGGCAGGTAGTAAAATTGGTAGAAATGTCAGTGGTGATGAAGAGCGTTTTTGTCACAATCAAAATGTAGGTCAGTATGAAACGATTTGGGCTAAGATGCCATGGGGAAGTGGATCCAGAAACAATACTCTCTACCAATCAAACTTGTTGTTTGGCAATACCCGTATTCTTATCTTCCCAAAGATGTTTGAACATTTTGAGTTTACCGACAAGATAAACCAAACTGGATATGTTCATGTTGTAGATGCTGTGTTCACTACTGATGAAACCCTTCTTTGTCGTGCTGAGGCTTATGCCATGAAGAAGGAGTATGATAATGCGGTGAAAGATATCAATACTTGGATTGTGTCGCATACTATGACTGCGAATGGTACAGCAAAACGCCCAACAATGACAGTTGAAAGTATCAAGACTTTTATCGAAAGCTTGCCGTATGCACCTGTTACACCAAAATCCAATTTGGAGCATAGCATTCGTAAGACATTCCATCCACAGGGATTCACGGTTGAGGCTGGTACCCAAGAGGATATTTTGCAATTCATCTTACAGATGCGTCGACTGGAGACCCTGTATCAAGGTCTTCGTTTCCTTGACATCAAGCGCTATGGCATTGAGTTCAGCCATGATGTTGACGAAGAGTCTCCTATTGTATTCAAGGCTGGTGACTTGCGAGGTGCGATTCAATTGCCTGATGATGTAATTGAGGCAGGATTACCTGCAAATCCAAGAGAAGAGTCTAACAAATAAAAAATGAGTAAACTATGAAATATATAAAATTATTCATACTGATAGCGTCAGTCTCTCTGTTTGCTGCCTGCTCAGACGATAGTCTTGATTCTAAGAGTATTTTCGATGCGCAGAATAAGGAAGAGCAGAATGACTTTGACAAGTGGCTCAAGACCAACTATGTGGATACCTATAATATCCGCTTTAACTATCGATATAGTGACAAGGAGACGAACAACAAGTATAATCTTGCACCTGCCGATTTTAATAAGTCTAAGGCATTGGCTATTATGGTCAAGCATATTTGGCTGGATGCTTATAAGGAAGTGATGGGCGATCAGTTTCTGAAGACCTATTCTCCTCGTGTGATGCAGTTGGTTGGCTCAGCAGCTTATGATTCTCAGTCTTCTATTGTGATGGGTACTGCTGAGGGTGGCTTGAAAGTAACTTTGTATAATGTAAATATTATCGATGTTGATAATCCAATCATAGATTCAGAAAATCCTTTCGTTGACAAGAAAAAAGGTACATACGATCTGAATTACTGGTTCTTCCATACAATGAATCATGAGTTCTGTCATATTCTGACTCAGAAAAAGAATTATTCTACTGAGTTCCAGACAGTTTCTGCTGGCAAGTATCAGACTTCAGGTTGGGTGAATGTAGAGGATAAAGATGCTCCATCCATGGGATTTGTATCCGGTTATGCCAGCGGTGAGTATAATGAGGACTTTGCTGAGATTTTTGCCCAATATGTAACCCATTCTGAAGCAGCATGGCAAAAAATACTGAGTGCAGGTATTGTATACGAAACAGATGAAAATGGCGAGTATGTGCTTGATGCAGACGGCAATCCTATAGTGAAGGATGCAAGTGGCTATAAAGCTATTATTCAGAAATTTAACATTCTCAAGGAATATTTTGCCAACACTTGGGGCATGGATATTACCAAGCTTCGTGAAGTTATCTTGCGTCGTACGGCAGAAGTAAAGGCAATGGATTTAGAAACATTAAAGTAAGACGGATATGAAAAAAATATATAACATATTATTTACGCTGATTGCGGTCTTGTCTTTCACATCTTGTTCCAACGACATAGATGAAGTGTTCGACAAACCTTCTGCAGAGCGAGTGAATGATGCAATAGCAGAGTATAAGACGGTTCTTACTTCTGCAGAGAATGGATGGCTGATGAAATATTATCCTAAGGCTAATACCAAGTATGGTGGATATAATCTGTTGTTGAAATTTGGAACAGATGGAAATGTTACTGCCATGAGCGATGCTTTGGGTGCAGACACGAAAGCCACATCACATTATAAATTGGAGCAGAGTGCTAGTATCGTTCTGTCTTTTGATGAGTATAATAAGGTGATTCATTTCTTCTCCGATCCAGCTAACCCTGCTGGTATTGGTGATAATGGTAAGGGTATGGAAGGTGACTTGGAGTTCCGGGTGCTTACCGCCACTGCTGATTCTGTAGTCATGCTTGGCAAGAAGCGTGGTACAAAAATAGTGATGACTCCTATGGCGAAGGATGCCGATTGGACTGAGACCATTAGTCATATAGATGATTTGGAGCAGGAGATGCAGTTCCCTAGATATACTTGCGAGGTGAATGATGTCAAGTATGTAGCTACATCAAGCTATCGTACCATTACTTTCACTAGTTCTAATGCCGAGGATGGCTCTACCACGATTCCTTATATCGTAACAGACAAGGGGATTGAGTTTTATAAGCCAATAACTCTTAATGGCGTTACTATCAAGGGATTCAACTATAAAGGGGGCGATAACTATGAGTTTGAATCCACAGATGCCGCTGTAAAGATGTTGGGCGTTGTTCCTCCTATCAGTGAGCAGGTTATCAGTGGAGACTGGTTCTTCTCTGTAGCTAATATGGGTAGCTATACTCAGGCGTATTGGAATGCTGGTAACGAGGAGGTTTCTAAGTATTATTCTCCTTGCAAATATGCTGCTTTTACCACTTCTGCGTTTGATGGCTATGCAGGACATTGGGGAATCTTGTTCAATGTGGCAGGCTATGCTTCGTTCATTGACATTACTCCTACTATCGTTGACGATGATCATATCTCATTTGCTTGTCCTGGCAAGTTTGGTGCGAATGGTCAGTATTTCTATGGTTGGGGTCAGATGTATATGATTTATGCACTGACTGGTGATCAGGGAAGTCATGCAGCCGGCGTGGCCAAGACTTATAAAATCGAGTTGCTGGAAGGTACAACGAAACAGCCTTCTTCTATAAAGTTGACTGATGAGAGTAATCCAAATAACTGGTTTGTCTTGACAACTAGTATGCCAGAATCTCTTTTTTAGAGTTCATCCATCATGAAATAAAATTATATACATAATGTTTAAATAGGATTCTTTGTGAAAAGAATACATAAAATCTCTCGTCTGGGGGCGTGCTCATTTAAGCACGCCCCTTATTTATCGTTGATTATAAGTCATTCAGCATGAAATCATAGATGCTCATGAAGAGTATACCATTTGCATCACGGTTGCTGATGAGGCTTTCGCCCACAATGACGATTCGCTCGAAACCATCATCTATGCGGCGCAATGAGTTGATTTCTTGCTCTATCTTGTCTTGCGATGGCAGGCTGAGGGCCGACTGGATATAGCATCGGCGACTGCCCTTGTTGCACACGAAGTCTACCTCTAGTTGTTTGCGATAACTAGTGCCGTTTTCGTCTTTTCCATTCACTGTTACCACGCCTACATCCACATTGAATCCCTGTCTTCTCAGCTCGCAATATATCGCATTCTCCATGAGATGGGTCTTCTCTATTTGGCGAAAATTGATGAGTGCATTGCGCAGTCCTAAGTCGGTGAAGTAATACTTCATAGGAGTACTGATATATTTTCTTCCCTTCACGTCGTATCTCTTGGCTTCCTCTATAAGAAAGGCATCTGAGCAATAATCGATGTATGTTTTCAGAGTGGTAGAGCCAATGGATATATTTTTGTTGGTCTTGAATGTATTCGATAGTTTTTGAGGATTTACCAGTCCTCCTATGCCAGATGATAACATACAGAGAAGTTCTTCTAGCTCAGCATTGTTCTTGATGCGATTTCTGTTAAGAATGTCAATCAAGTAAGTTTCTTGCCAAAGGTCTTTAAGTACCCTAATCTTATCTTCATCTGTAGGTTGTAGGATGACAGGTGGCAGTCCGCCATATTGTAGATATTCTACCCAACCGCTCTCTTGGCTGCCTTGGTAGACAGACATGAATTCGGAGAAACTGAGTGGTGAAATATGAATCTGGTAGCCTCGACCTCTGAACTCGGTAATGATGTCCTTTGACAAGAACTTGGCGTTGCTGCCTGTAACATATACGTCAGCATTGGGGATATGGAGCAATCCATTCAGAACATCCTCAAAATCTTTCAGCATCTGCACCTCGTCCAAAAGGATATAGTACATCCTACCGTCCTTGATGAGGCTCTTTACATACTGGTAGAACTTATCAGGGTCGCGATATACCTTATTGCCAAAGTCATCAAAAGCCATTTCTATGATGTGCTCTTTGTCTACACCATCTAGTTTGAGTTGTCTCTTGAATAAGTTGAATAGCAGGAAAGACTTTCCGCATCTTCTAATACCGGTGATGATTTTTACCAGTCCATTGTGTCTGCTATTGAGCAGTTGCTGTATGTATCTTTTGCGTTCGATGATCATAATCTATCTAAATATATTGATTTAATTTTACGTTAGATTTTTGCGTAAATACGCATTTTTCTGCTGCAAAGATACGCTTTTTTGATGAATTTACAAAAGATTTTTGCGTAAATACGCATTTTTCTGCTGTAAAAAGTGTTTTTATAATCTGTTCTTGTGCTGTTGGTTGGATGGCAATGGCGGAAACAAAATAAAGGGAGGGTGTGTCATAAGTTTATGATTCATCCTCTTCTTGTTGTTGGAAGAGTTAGAATATGTTGTTGGAAGAGTTGGAATATGTTGTTGGAAGAGCTAGGATATGTTGTTGGAAGAGATAGGATATGTTGTTGAGGCAGTCTGTATCTTCGGTCGCACAACAGCTGATATGCGCATGCACAACAGGTGATGTGCATGCGATGGTCAACTGTTATGCGCCAACATCCAGACTTATGACACACCCTCCTCAGGGACACCTAGCGGTCTTGCGCTGCAATTTACGCCTGTTGGTCTTTGGAATCGGTGAAGAGTGGTGAAGAGTGGGTGAAGAGTCGCTGCAAACTCTTCACCCCTCGGAATGCCGATAAACACAGGGGTCTCCGAAGGAAAGGTGAAGAGTGAAGAGTAAAAGCGTGTTCGCTTGCAGATAAAAAATGGGGCGCAAGCTGTTTCCTGGAAAGGAATCGCTTGCGCCCCCTGATATTTTTGCTTATGAGTAAATGAGCACCCTAAGATTAGAACTTGTAGATAGCACCAAATGAAATGTTGCTCGCATCTACGTTAAGTCCGAATGTTGATGAGTTGTCACCATGGTCAGGAGAATAACCTTTGTAACCGAGGAAACCTACCTTTGTGATGAAGTTTACGTGGTCTGAAAGCTTAACAGCCAAACCTGGCTTGATGCCTACCTCGTAAGAATCGCCACCGCCCTTGCTGTAACTGCTGTAACCGATTGTACCCTCAACGAAGAGGTTAACCAACTTGGTTTCTACGGCTGTGTAACGTACGTAAGGAGCTACTCTAAATGTTGTAGATTCACCTACAGGAGAAAGCTTGCAAACTTCTCCCTTCTTGATACCGATCTCGAGACCAGCCTCCCACTTGTTGTTGAATTCGTAACCGATTTCAGGCATCAGGGCGTAAGCTGTCTTGCTGTCACCACCCTCAAACTTGTTGCTAGAAATACCAGCTGTACCACCGATGTAAACCTGTGCGCTAGCGCAAACTGAAACGAGAGCCATAGCAAGGCTCAACATAATCTTCTTCATAATCAATCTTTTCTTTTAATTATTACTTTATTTTATCACTCTAATCAGGTAGCTTTTCAGCCCCTTTATTTATGATGGCAAAGCACATCCCAGACATGCCCTGCACTCTCTAATTCGGCGGCAAAGATATAGGAAATAACTTGAAACTCAAAACTATTTATCAGTTTTTCTTGCAAAACAAGCTGTATTGTTGATGTAAATCAAAAAAAACAGGCGTGCTGAATGTATCTAAAGCTATTTCTGCTGCAAAGCTACGGTTTTTTAGTGAAACCGCCAAATAATATGAGGGAATATTTGGGCAAACCAACTTTTTTCTCTATCTTTGCATGAACAAACAGTTTGAATCTTATTTTATAAATATCATAAATGAATCAATTTACAAAGCTGATAGCAGCCCAGCTCAATCTGAAGGAGCAGGCTGTAGAAAATACTCTGGCACTGCTCGAAGAGGGCTGCACCATTCCGTTTATCTCGCGATACCGCAAGGAGAAAACCGGTAATATGGACGAGGTAAACATTGAAGCCATCGCACAGGCTAATGAGAAACTCTCTGAGATGGCGAAGAGAAAGGAGACTATCCTCAAAACCATCGAGGAACAGGGAAAACTCTCGGATGAACTGAAAAAACGCATCGAACAGTGCTGGGATGCCACCGAACTGGAAGATATCTATCTTCCTTATAAGCCTAAGCGCCGCACCCGTGCACAGATAGCACGTGAGGCTGGCTTGGAGCCTCTGGCACAGCTGCTCCTCTTCCAGCGTGAGCGCAATCCGGAACAGGCTGCCAGAAAGTTTGTGGGCGATAAGGTGAAGGATGTGGAGGCTGCACTTCAGGGAGCCAAGGACATCATCGCCGAAACCGTAAGCGAGAATGAGCAGAGCCGCAATCAGATTCGCGGTGAGTTCAGACGCGGTGCCATCATCACTTCTAAGGTGGTAGCCAAGAAGAAGGATGAGGAAGAGGCGCAGCGTTTCTCCGACTATTTCGATTTCTCAGAACCATTGAAGAAATGTTCTTCGCACCGACTGCTGGCTATGCGTAGAGGCGAGGCGGCAGGATTCTTGCGTGTCAGCATCTCGGCTGATGATGAGCAGTGTCAGGATAAACTGAAGCGCCACTATGTACATGGCTTCGGTGAGTGCCAGACGCTGGTGGGTGAAGCGGTGGATGATGCCTTTAAGCGACTGCTGAAGCCTAGCATTGAAACCGAATTTGCTGCGCTCAGCAAGCAGAAGGCGGATGAGGAGGCTATTGTGGTCTTCGCCGAAAACCTGCGCCAGCTTCTGTTGGCGGCTCCTCTCGGACAGAAACGCGTGATGGCGGTTGACCCAGGTTTTGCCAATGGTTGCAAGACTTGCTGTCTCGATGCGCAGGGCAATCTGATTCATCATGAAATCGTTTATCCTCATCCTCCCCGCAACAGGAAGAGCGAGGCTACGGCTGCCATCCAGCGCATGGTAAAGATGTATCAGGTGGAGGCAATGGCTGTAGGTAACGGTACGGCAAGCCGCGAAACCAGCGACTGGCTGCATAGCATCGATTTCGTTCATCCGGTAGATATCTATGTGGTGAGCGAGGATGGCGCTTCTATCTATTCGGCTTCGAAGATTGCAAGAGATGAGTTCCCGGATGAGGATGTTACCGTGCGTGGTGCTGTGAGCATCGGACGAAGACTGATGGATCCGCTTGCAGAATTGGTGAAGATTGATCCGAAGAGCATCGGTGTGGGACAGTATCAGCATGATGTGGACCAGACTCAGTTGAAGAAAAGTCTGGATACGGTGGTAATGAGTTGCGTGAACTCGGTGGGTGTTAACCTGAATACCGCATCACAGCATCTCCTGACCTATGTGAGCGGTTTGGGACCTACGCTTGCCAAGAATATCGTGGAATATCGCCGCGAGAATGGAGCCTTCGCTTCCCGTGCCCAGTTGAAGAAGGTGCCACGTCTGGGTCCTTCGGCCTTCGAGCAGTGTGCCGGCTTCCTCCGCATTCCAGGCGCTAAGAATCCTTTGGATAACAGTGCCGTTCATCCGGAGCGCTATGCGCTGGTAGAGCAGATGGCGAAAGATCAGGGCGTAACGGTGAAGCAGCTGGTAGAAGACAAGGCGCTGCAGAAGAAAATTGATATCAGAAAATATGTGAGTGCCGAGGTGGGTATGCCTACTTTGACCGATATCATGGCTGAGCTTGACAAGCCGGGCTTGGACCCTCGTGGTGAGGTGGAGAAGTTTGAGTTTGATGCCAGCATCAAGGAGATAGAGGATTTGCAGGTGGGTATGGTTGTGCCGGGCATTGTTACCAATATTACCAAGTTTGGTGCCTTTGTAGATATAGGTGTCCACAACGATGGTCTGGTTCATGTATCCCAGATGTCAAACCGTTACATTCAGGATCCTTCTGAGGTGGTAAAACTTCATGAACATGTGATGGTGAGAGTGGCAGAAGTAGATTTGAAGCGCAAGCGCATCGCCTTGTCGATGAAGGGCGTGAAATAAAAAGGATATTCAGAATGAATCAGAATAATAATGGTGATGCTCTCTTGGCAGGGGACATCACCAGAGATAGTATAGAGTCGGCATATTGCTTTATTCATCAGAAGCTCAGGGTTTTTGAATTTTCCACCAATCCTACACAGCGTGATGATATAGAGTATGCCATCGCCCAGTATGTAGAGGGCATGAATCCGCAGCTCTATCTTCTTCTTTCGCAAGGCAGAACGGAATTCCTTCTAGACCATGTGAATTTTGAAAAAGATATGCGCGAGGCACAGGAAAAACTGGAAGGGATGATGTAGGTATCTCTCTGTTTAGGAGAAGGATAGACTGAGTCACGTTAATTTAAGTTGATGAGGGTGCGTCATGGACTTATGACACACTCTCTTTTTTTTATCGAGTTACATGCCAGTTACATGCTGGTTACATGCGTCAGGCACCGTTTTAAAGGGCTTTTGCACTGTTTAAGGGCTATTTCGAGTTGCCCAGTTACATGCTGGTTACATGAGTTATGCCCAAGTAACGACCTCAAATAGCCGAATTAACGACCGCAAACGACTGCAATAACGATTGGAATATGATAGCTCTTATGCTCCAAATTCTTCTTCACCTTTTTGGCTTATAATCCATTTTTTACCATTGGGTGATTTTGTTAGCAGGCCATCTTTTGCCATATTAATTAGTAGGCGACCTATTCTTCGTAATTTTTCATCATGGCTATTATTTGCAGGAAAAACATGCTGAAGACTTTCGAATGCATCTCTGCGCCAAAATCCCACCTTTCCTGCATTATGTGCCAATTGCAATAATAGCTTTTGGATACTTTTTTCTGCAAGTCCTTTCTCTTTTGTGTAGTGACCAATCTGGTTTGTCAGTTTGGCTACTTTTAATGATATGGTATAATGTGGAGCACGTCCTTCAATCAAACCTTTATCAAATAGTAGCTTGGCTGCTTCTTTTGTGATAGGATGATGCTTTTGTACGGCATCTAGCCAAAGGCATTCCTTTAGTGACAAAGACTGGTTGCTCTTTAGCAAGTTGGTATATTTCTCATCGATCATTTTGCCATAGATAGTTACGCCAACAGTACGATGTTCGTTGTCGATGTCGTAATCTGGCATTGGAAAGAATCGGTTGCGTTGCTCTGTGTAGATCTTCTTGATACCACGTCCTACTGTATCAATCATATTGAAATTGACCATGCCCTTGCAAAGACAATCGTTACGATAATGAAATTGAGGTCCTTTATGCTCCAGGGCATTTTCTATTGTTCCTGGTATGAAACTGCCACCATTGCCATAATATAAGGTACTAGGACCTTCTACAAAAACAATTCGCTGCTGTAAGGTGTAATCCTGATGTGCGATGGCGTTATGTAATGCCTCTCGTATGGTGTATTCATCATACTGTTTCATGGTGTCAGGGAACAGGGTTCCACCTGGCAACTCACGCATAGTCTTGTTACGTATTTTGCTCAACACCTTATCTACGGTCAAGATGAAAGGTATTGTAAAATGCTCATAATCTTGTACGATGCCTTCTTCATCTTCCCACGTCCAAGTGATTTGTGCTACGGCAGGATGAATCTTTTGAATAGAAAGGGGTTTGCCCAATAGTAGAATGGCTGCACGAGTGAGCTTCCCTTCTCGCATCATCATACTATTAGCCAAGAACTCTTCTGTACTCCACGCATCTATTTCTTCGGCAGGAATACTTGACGAACGAACTTTTTTGAACATGACTTTAGCTGTAGCTACGGCTAGTTCATCCAAGTCATTGATCGTGGCATTTGGTACGAGCTGAGCAGTCCAATCTGGTATGGGTGGCTGTTGGCGGATAGTATCTTGTTTTGCCTGGTTCAGTGGTTTCAGGCTTTCGCCATCACGACCATAAGCCACACCTTTCCAGTGCATCACTATATTGCGTGGTGATGCTGGTATCTGGAATAATAAAACTCGTTTGCCTTCGATATCTAAAGGTACAATATCTCTAAAGATAAGGTTGTCGGTGGTATGTTGAGACATATCTTGCTTCAAACGGTTGAGTGCAACTTCACCATCTTTGAATGTTGTACCGATAATCTGATGTTTTTTGTCCCAAACGCCAAATACAATCCAAGCAAACTCATGGTCACGTAAGTTTGCTTCATTGCTAAGAGCGGAGAAGTATTTGCCCAACTCATCGATATCAAAGTTGGTCTCTGCTTTCTTAAACTCGACAACCTCATTCTCTGAGTGTTCCCAAAGCTTGTTGAATATCTCTATATATTTTTCCATTGTTTCCTTCTTTATTGTTCCTAAATGAGCCTACTTAAAAAGTAAGGCATTGTCTTAGGACACATTTATATTAAACAGCTACAAAGATAGCATTTTTCTTTGAAAATAGGGTGTATATTCAGGAGGAAAATGTATTTTCTTTGTGATTTTTTCAGTTTTGGGCGAAAAACTCTATGTATGGGGATAAACTAAATATTAGTTGTACAGGCTTGATGGATGGTTCGCCTAACTATGGCATGAAAGCAATGAAGAGGGTAGAGCGTAAATGATAAGTTACTGATAATGCTAATATGCCTAATAGTTAGTTCTTTCTTTTACTCAAATTATGGTGAGTGTAATCGCAAGAAATAGTGTGAAAGTATGTAAAATGAAGCCTTGCTTTTGCCAACCGATTCAATTTAGTTTGGAATTATGTTGCCAAAATGTTGGCAATTTCTAGAAACGAAAAATCCTAACCGCTTATTATCAGGCAGTTAGGATTTTCTTCAGTGCGCCTGATAGGACTCGAACCTACACGGCCTAAACCACTAGATCCTAAGTCTAGCGCGTCTACCAATTTCGCCACAAGCGCATTCTTGGGTGCAAAGATACAATAATAATTTGAATAAAAAGAATAAAAATGAAAAAAATGATGGTTTTACTTGCTTTTTACGAGAAATAATGGTAATTTTGCAAACAGATATTGTTTTGTCTTTACATTGCAAAAATGAAGGCTGAATGGTAAGGACAGATAAAAACTATAATAACAGGAATATGAAAAAAATATGGGTTATGATGCTGGCTACATTGATGGTTTCTTCCACGATGATGGCTGGAAATGTGAAGAAATCAACTACTCTTCCTATTGGGGGAGAGATCGTAAAGGCTTCTCATCCGATGATTCAGTATGTTGGGCGTGTGAGCTTTGCTAAGAATCCTGACGTAGCCAGTTTCAATTATCCGGGAACTACGATTGAGGCTAGTTTTCAAGGTTCTTCTCTGAAAATGCTGTGTCGCCCGAAGACTGGATATTTCATGGCGCAGATTGATGGTTGCGAACCTTTCAAAGTGGGCTTTAATGCCGAACGCGATTCGGTTGTAACCCTGGCTGCGGCTTTGCCAAAGGGGGTGCATCATGCTAAGGTGATGTATGTGATAGAAGGCTTGTTCCGCAAACCGGAATTCAGGGGATTCGTTCTTGATAAGGGATGTCATCTCGTTGAGGCTCCGGCTCTTCCGGAACGGAAGATTGAATTTATCGGAAACTCCATCACCTGCGGCTATGGCGTAGAAAGTATCAACATGTCTGATCCTTTTGAGGATGAAACGGAGAACCATTGGCTTACTTATGCCAATATTGTAAGTGACAGTCTGAAGGCTCAGCATACTTCTATCTCCCGTAGTGGTATCGGTGTATATCGTAATTATAATGGTCCGAAGACAGGTGATGCCGATAACATGCCTTGGCAATATGAATATACCTTATTTGACCAGCATGATGAAAAATGGGATTTTGCCAAGTATCAGCCTCAGTTAGTCTGTATCAATCTGGGTACGAACGATCTTTCTACCAAGAATTATGATATTCAACTCTACGAGAAAAATTATCGCATGTTTCTTAAAACGGTACGTAGCAAGTATCCTCATGCAAAGATTGTGATGTTGACAGGTCCGATGCTCGGCGAGAAGGAGAGTAGCAAGCAGCGAACAGTGCTTGATAGAATCTGTGCAGATGCCAATAAAACTGATAAGAACATTTACCGTTTCGATTTCAGTTTCCAGAAAGGAGATTTAGGCTATGGCGCCAGCTGGCATCCTAGTATGCTGCAGCATCGGAAGATGGCGGCAGAATTGCTTCCGTTCCTGAGAAAACTGATGAATTGGAATTAAATGAAATTGCATGTTTCCAAAACAAAATTATATGATAACAATGAACACAAAAAATCTATTATTGTTGGCATCTCTTACATTGGCGATGCCTCTGACAGCACAGACTCCGCAAGAGGATTTCAAGCGGGATATTACGCTTTCGGGTAGTAACTATGTAGCTTATCGTGGTCCTCAGAAGCAGTTGACTGCGGCTCCTAAGGGTTATAAGCCATTCTATCTGAGCCATTATGGCCGGCATGGTTCCCGCTATATGATAGGCAAGCAGGCTTATGATGTGCCTTATTTCTCTCTGCTCAAAGCGAAGCAGGAGGGCAAACTGACAGCTAAGGGCGAGGAAACGCTGGCTAAGGTGAAGATGATTCGTGAGGAGGCGAAGGGGCGCGATGGCGAACTGACTCCGCTCGGAGCTCTCCAGCATCAGGGTATTACCAGAAGAATGATGGAGCGATTCCCTGAGATTTTTGCCGGTAATACGAATATTGAGGCCCGAAGTACTTTGGTAATCCGATGCATCCTCTCTATGGAGAACGGTTTGCAGCAGATGCTGCGTATCAATCCGAAACTTCATATCTTCCATGATGCCAGTGAGCATGATATGTATTACATGAACCAGGGCGACAGATACCTGGATAGCTTGAAGAACAGCGTGGGTATCAAGGTGGCACAGCAGGAATTTGCACAGAAGCACGTTAGCTATAGCCGTGTGATGCAGGAACTGTTCAACGACCCTGCCTGGGTGAAGCAGAATATCAACCAGAGTGACCTGAACAGAAAACTTTATGAGATGGCAAGCTCAATCCAAGGCACGGAACTGAGGGGCAAGGTTTCGCTCTATGACCTCTTTACGAAGGAGGAACTGTATCAGAACTGGCTGAATGCCAACATCTGGTGGCAGATGGCTTACGGCAACTCGCCTTATACGGGTAATGTGCAGCCATTCTCCCAGCGCAATCTCTTGAGAAACATCATTCAGAAGGCGGATAGCTGCATCGCCTTGCCGCATCCGGGAGCTACATTGAGATATGGACACGATACGATGGTTACTCCGCTTACCTGTTTGCTGGATTTGAATGGATATGGCGAAGAGATTAAGGATCCGGAGAAGATTGCTTCTCAATGGTGGGATTATAAGATTACCCCGATGGCTACGAATTTGCAGTTTGTTTTTTATAGAAACAAGGCGAATGATGTGCTGGTGAAGGTGCTTTTGAATGAAGATGAGGCTACTTTGCCTATCAAGAGCGATGTGGCACCTTATTACCACTGGAATGACTTTAAGGAATACTGCCTGAAAAAGCTGGCGGGGTATAAAAGGTAAAAATGAAGGCTACTGACTGCTGGGGGACAGGCGATGGAATCGCCTGGAACGGGGGCAGGAGGGGGACTGGCTTCTTTTTTGCTGAAACGCGAAATGCAGAAACGCGAAATGCAGAAATGCAAATAGCTAGATAATAAAAAAGGGGCTTAAGCTTTTTGGGCTTAAGCTCCTTTTTTTATGATGGGCGTTTTTCTTGCGCTTTCTTTTTCGCTTTCTTAGCGCTTTTTATTGCTTCGATAACCAGTCTTTATCCTTCTGGTCTTCTTCGAAATCTTTTTCTGAGAAGAGGTTGGTCTGACCGGTCAGTTCGTCAATCACCTGTTGCTCGCTTTTGCCAGCATCTGGATCAAGGTTTTCACCTTCATTCTCTGAGTCAGAACCATCCTGTTCCTCATCATTATCCTCAGAAGGAGGTTCTGGGAATCGGGTTGGTTCCAGTTCCTCGATACTTTCAATCTTCCATGTCGTGAGGCGCTTACCCTTTGCCTTGAAACTCTTCTGCGCAATGAACTGTTCGGCATCGATTTCTTCGGCAGGACGGATGGCATCCACACCGCCATAAGTGACCTTGATGCGTGGATAAACCGTATCCGTAAGCAAGATGAGCTTGCAGTTAGGATTTTCGCCCATGAAATTCTGATGGCGCTTGGTGGCATCCATCGTGAATCGCTTGATGTATGGATATCCCTGATTGTCGGCATCGTAGAGGATAGCCGTCCAGATCTTGTGCTCATCCCATTTCTCTAAGCGGATGATGTTATCCTCGTAGTGGTTGTTGGCATCGAAATTGGTGATGTAGAATTCACCGTTGTCGAGTACTACCAAGATAGAATCATCATCATTGAATTCGCCCAAGAAGCGGCCGTTCTCATCGTAGTTGATGCGGTTTACGTCTGGGTCGAACCAAACCTTTCTGCCTCCTAACGTACTGTGGCCGTGACTCTTCAGACCGATACGGCGAATAGGGCGCTTGGTCAGGAGATTACCTTTTGCAGCACGTCCCTTGATCAGAATGTCTGAGAAATCCTTCTCCAGGAAGATGCTCTGGCGCTTCTTCGTCAGGTCGGGCTCCATCGTACACTTGATGATTTCTGCCTCTCCATTCGGATTGGCGGTGAAGTAGATGACGCGGCTGCCAGGTGTACCCTGGGTGATGTCATACAACTTGTCGCGGGTCATGGCGGTTACGTTGAATCGCTTGATGAAGTAATCGCCTTGTTTGCCGTCGCGGTAAACACAGTTGTAGATGGTGCGCTTATCGTTCTTCTTGAATACCTGAACATGGAGGATATTCTTGCCAACGAATATTTTGTCGGCTACCTTGGTGACTTTAAACTTACCATCCTTATAAAAGATGATGATGTCATCGAGGTCGGAGCAGTTGCATACGAATTCATCCTTCTTCAACCCTGTACCAACGAAACCTTCCTGACGGTTGATATAGAGTTTCTGGTTAGCCTCTACCACCTTAGTCACCTCAATGGTATCGAAGTTTCTGATTTCTGTTTTGCGAGGATGGTTCTTTCCATACTTGCCCTTGAGATATTCAAACCAGTTGATGGTTACATCAGTCATGTGAGCCAGGTCGTTCTCTATCTCAGCAAGTTCTGCCTTAATCTTCATCAGCAGTTCGTCTGCCTTATCCTTATTATATTTAAGGATTCGCTGCATCTTGATTTCCAGGAGTTTGAGAATGTCCTCGCGGGTAATTTCCCGATGGAAGGCATACTCTACCATACCCTTACCGTCTACTTCGGCAGTAAAGAGTTTGTCCTTGAATGGCTCGAGTTTTGAATCGATGAAGGCAACAACTTCATCCTGACTCTTACTCTGCTCAAACTTTCGCTCCTTGTAGATGCGTTCCTCAATGAAAATCCGTTCGAGAGAAGAGAAGAAAAGCTGTTCCTCCAATTCACCCTTTCTGATCATCAGTTCCTTGCGCAGCAATCCCATAGTGCGGTCTACGCTGTGGCGCAACACATCGCTGATGGTGAGGAAAACAGGCTTGTTGTCTTCGATGACACAGCAGTTGGGCGAGATGTTGATTTCGCAATCGCTGAAAGCGTAGAGTGCGTCCATCGTTTTATCTGATGAGGTACCTGGTGCCAGATGCACAAGAATCTCAACATTTGCTGAAGTAACATCGTCTACCTTGCGTGCCTTAATCTTACCTTTTTCTACCGCTTTGGTGATAGAATCGATGAGGCTGCCTGTAGTCTTACTGAATGGTATCTCGCTGATAACGAGTGTCTTGTTGTCGAGCTTGTCTATCTTGGCTCTTACCTTCAATGCACCACCTCGCTGTCCATCATTGTATTTACTTACATCGATGGCACCGCCTGTAGGGAAGTCGGGATAGAGTTGGAATGGCTCGCCCTTGAGATAGTGGACGGCAGCATCGCAAATCTCATTGAAATTATGTGGCAAAACCTTACTGCTCAATCCCACGGCAATACCCTCGGCACCTTGTGCCAGGAGCAGCGGGAATTTGGCAGGGAGCGTGATAGGCTCCTTGTTTCTTCCATCATAAGAGAGTTGCCAGTCGGTGGTTTTAGGATTGAAAACCACGTCGAGAGCAAACTTAGAGAGGCGTGCCTCGATATATCGGGGAGCAGCGGCACGGTCGCCCGTAAGAATGTTTCCCCAGTTACCCTGCGTATCGATGAGCAGGTCTTTCTGTCCCATCTGTACCAAAGCATCTCCGATAGACGCATCACCGTGAGGGTGAAACTGCATGGTATGTCCCACGATATTGGCAACCTTGTTGTATCTTCCGTCGTCCATGCGTTTCATAGAGTGGAGGATGCGTCGCTGTACCGGTTTCAAACCATCCTCAATATGAGGAACGGCACGCTCGAGGATCACATACGATGCATAGTCGAGGAACCAGTTCTGATACATTCCGCTGAGGTGATGTACAGCAGAAGCATCGAATCGGTTCACCGGCTTATAATCGGAATGTTCTTCGGTCGAAATCTCCTCGTTGGCATCTTCCGCAGCATCCTGTTCAGATTCTGCAGAAGAATTTTCCAAATTTGGTGATTTTTCCTCTTCAAGACCGTTTTTATCTTTAATTTCGTCGCTCATATATAGCTTTTAATACTTATTTTATTAATTTATGGCAAAAATACAACAATTTTTCGAGAAAAAAGAGTATCTTTGCCGAAAATTTGAAAAAAATAAGATTTAATCATGGCACAGGAAGATGTTTTTAAGAAAATTGTAAGCCATTGCAAGGAATATGGCTTCGTGTTCCCAAGTAGTGAAATTTATGATGGCTTGGCTGCCGTTTATGACTATGGTCAGAATGGTGTTGAGCTCAAAAACAATATCAAGCAGTACTGGTGGCAGAGTATGGTGTTGTTGCACGAGAACATTGTTGGTCTCGATGCAGCTATCTTCATGCACCCTACAGTATGGAAGGCATCTGGACACGTAGATGCTTTCAATGACCCATTGATTGATAACCGCGATTCAAAGAAGCGTTATCGTGCCGATGTGCTCATCGAGGATCACATGGCTAAGTATGAGGAGAAGATTGCCAAGGAGATTGCCAAGGCTAAGAAGCGTTTCGGCGACAGCTTCGATGAGGCTCAGTTCCGTGCAACTAACCCTCGCGTTCTGGAGAACCAGAAGAAGTTTGATGATCTCCATGCCCGCTATACTGAGGCTATGCAGGGTCCTAACCTGGAGATGCTGAAGCAGATTATCGAGGATGAGGGTATCGTCTGCCCTATCAGCGGTACCAAGAACTGGACAGACGTCCGCCAGTTCAACCTGATGTTCTCTACCCAGATGGGTGCTGCCAGCGATGCTACAAGTAAGGTATATCTCCGTCCTGAGACTGCTCAGGGTATCTTCGTAGATTATCTGAGTGTTCAGAAGACCGGCCGTATGAAGTTGCCATTCGGTATCTGCCAGATTGGTAAGGCTTTCCGTAACGAGGTTGTAGCCCGTCAGTTCGTATTCCGTATGCGTGAGTTCGAGCAGATGGAGATGCAGTTCTTCTGCCAGCCTGGTACTGAGATGAAGTGGTTTGAGTATTGGAAGAAGGTTCGTCTGGCTTGGCACGAGGCTCTCGGTATGGGTAATGAGAATTACCGTTACCACGATCACGAGAAACTGGCTCACTATGCCAATGCTGCTACCGACATCGAGTTCAAGATGCCATTCGGTTTCAAGGAGGTAGAGGGTATCCACAGCCGTACCAATTTCGACCTTTCTCAGCACGAGAAGTACAGCGGTCGTTCTATCAAGTACTTCGATCCAGAGAAGAACGAGAGCTATGTACCTTACGATGTAGAGACATCTATCGGTGTAGACCGTATGTTCCTCAGCGTAATGTGCCACTCTTACTGCGAGGAGAAGCTGGAGAATGGTGAGACACGTGTTGTTTTGCGTTTGCCAGAGGCTTTGGCACCTGTTAAGTGTGCTGTGTTCCCATTGGATAAGAAGTATGGTTTGCCAGAGTTGGCTCACGAAATCGTTGACGAACTGAAGTTCCACTTCAATACTCACTATGGCGATCCTAAGGATTCTATCGGTAAGCGTTATCGCCGTCAGGATGCTATCGGTACTCCATTCTGTATCACCGTAGACCACGAGACTCCAAACGATCATAAGGTAACTCTGCGTTATCGTGATACCATGGAGCAGGAGCGCGTAGCTATCTCAGATCTTCGCAGCATCATCGAGGAGCGCGTAAGCATCACTAGCGTATTGAAGAAGCTTGGCAAGGAAATCAAGAACTTCTAATTAATCAAATACATTTAGATGAATCTTAAGAGTTTGAAATATTTCTTCTTCCTCATGATGGCAGTGATTACACTGTCATCATGCAGCGAAGATGATGATACTGTCTCGGAATATGCCAACTGGCAGGAGCGTAACGAGCAGGCTTTTGCCGATACATTGGCTTATGCCAGGAAGATGGGTGAAGCTAACGGCTGGTACGTTTATAAGAACTGGACGTTCGAAAACCAGACTCCGAACAAGGATCAGAATGGTAATTTAGCGACCCTTACTTATAAGGATTGCGATAATATCATCGTTCATGTTCTGAAGAAGGGAGAGGGTACAACTTCTCCAATCCTTACCGATTCGGTACAGGTGAGCTATCGTGGCCGTTTCATTCCTACTGATAATTATAAGGAAGGTTACGTCTTCGACCAGAGTTTTACGGGTACTTTTGATGCAGCTACAGCTAATCCTACCCGTAGTGTGGCCGGTGGATTTATCGATGGCTTTACCACCGCATTGCTCAAGATGCATCCGGGCGACCATTGGCAGGTGTTCATTCCATACCAGCTGGCTTATGGCGAGAGCGGTAATTCTTCAATCCAAGGCTATTCAATGCTCCGTTTTGAGATGGTGCTCAAGAGTTATAAGAGAGCTTCTGGCAAGAAGTGGATTACTAAATAATAAGAATAAAAATTTAGAAAAAAGTATGTGCATATGTTTGAAATGATATATGCACATATTTTTTTGTATGAGCGATATACGAGAAATTAATTTATGCTTTATAGCAAGAAGACAGATTATTTGATGGAGTCGATTCGCCTGGGTAGGGAGATGGATCGGCGCGAGAAACTCAATCTTATTGTAGGATTGAGTATACCTTCTATGTTGGCTCAGATTTCTACGGTGATGATGTTCTTCATCGATGCTTCGATGGTGGGTCATCTGGGAGCTGAGGCTTCTGCCAGTATCGGATTGATTGAGTCAACTACCTGGCTTATAGGTAGCTTGCTCAGTGCAGCGGCTACTGGCTTTTCAGTACAGGTGGCTCATTTTATCGGAGCCAATGATTTTGCAAATGCCCGTCAGGTGTTTCGTCATGCCTTGATTTGCGGTGTGGCGTTCAGCATTTTTGTTTCTCTTCTCTGTGTCGGCATTCATGCTTATCTGCCTTATTGGCTGGGTGGAGGTGCCGATATTGCCACCAATTCCTCTCGCTATTTTCTGATATATGGTCTGGTACTTCCATTCGTTTTCCTTTATCATATATCCGAGATGATGCTGAAATCTGCGGGCAATATGCATACACCTAGTGTGATGGCAGTATTAATCTGCATCTGCGATGTGATATTCAATTACCTGTTTATCTATATCCTGAAGTTGGGTGTTGTGGGGGCTGCCTTAGGAACGGCGATGGCTTATGTCTGCATCTCTCTGCCTAATCTTTATCTTGCAGGTTTCAAGAATAAGATTCTGAATCTCCGTCAGGATCATGTCCGTTTCCGTTGGGTCAGGTCGTATGTTCATAATGCCTGTAAAATCAGCATTCCGATAGCCATACAGAACATATTGATGAGCGGGGCGCAGATAGTGAGTACCATGATTGTGGCACCTCTTGGCAATATAGCCATTGCTTCCCATTCTTTTGCTATTACTGCTGAGAGTCTTTGCTATATGCCGGGTTATGGAATTGGTGATGCGGCTACCACTCTGGTGGGACAGACGCATGGAGCAGGGCGAGTAGGTTTGTGCAAGAATTTTGCCTATATGACAGTAGGACTGGGAATGGCTGTGATGGCTGTGATGGGAGTGGTGATGTATGTCTTTGCTCCTGAGATGATTGGCGTTCTTTCTCCGGTAGAAAGTATCCGTGAGATGGGAACCATCTGTTTGCGCATCGAGGCTTTTGCTGAACCATTCTTTGCAGCCAGCATCGTGACCTATTGTGTTTGTGTAGGAGCGGGCGATACCAGGAAACCGGCGATGATCAATCTCGGTACCATGTGGCTGGTGCGCCTCACTCTGGCTTATGCGCTTTCCAAGAGCTATGGCTTGGAGGGAGTATGGATAGCGATGGCTACCGAACTCACATTCAGGGGAATCCTCTTCCTTATCCGCCTCTTCAGAGGTTCATGGATGAAGAGTTTTCATGTAGGTTAGGATTGGTTTTCTGCCTCCAATGTTAGTTTTAGGTTAAGATTTGCATACATCGGGAAGATATTCTCTAAAATGTTTGCAAATCTTTTTTATTTTTCTTAATTTTGCATCGCAGAAGGTAATCATGTTACTGGATATGTCGTTATATATTATGTGAACTTATTAAATAGCATGATATATATATATATAATAAGGTATATAGAAAGAATGATATAGAAAACAATAAATATATAAATAATTAAAATCAGATGAAACTAAGAAAGATTTTTGCAGCAGTTGTGCTGTTCCTTTCTGCAGGTACAGCGATGGCACAGCAGATGCCAGCTATTCCGGTAGACAAGAATGTGAAGATAGGTCGTCTTGATAATGGATTGACTTACTACATTCGTCACAACAGTTATCCTGAGCATGTAGCCAGTTTCTACATCGCTCAGAAAGTAGGTTCTATCAATGAGAATGATGACCAGCGCGGTTTGGCTCACCTCCTCGAGCACCTCGCCTTCAACGGTACCGATCACTTCAAAGGTAATTCCCTCCAGGATTACCTGCAGAGCATCGGTGTACAGTATGGCCGTAATCTTAACGCCTATACATCAGTAGAGAAAACCGTATATTACTTCACCGATGTACCTACTACCCGCCCTACAGCCGTAGATTCATGCATGCTCATCCTCAAGGATTGGAGCAACGGTATCTCTCTTACCAAGGAAGCCATCAATGACGAGCGCGATGTGGTACACAATGAGTACCGTATGCGTATCGTAGGTCAGCAGCGCATGATAGAGCGTTCACTTCCTAAGCTCTATCAGGGCGAAAAGTATGGCTACCGTTTCCCTATCGGTTTGATGAGCGTTATCGATGGTTGTAAGCCAGAAACTCTCCGTGCTTACTATCGCAAATGGTATCGCCCAGACAATCAGGCTATTATCATCGTGGGTGATGTAGATGTAAATCATATCGAAGCTAAGATTAAGGAACTCTTCTCCGGTATCAAGGTACCTAAGAATGCCGCTAAGGTTGAGAAGGTAGAAGTATCTGATAATGATTCTGCCATCTATGTTATCGACAAGGATAAGGAGCAGCAGGTTGATCTCTTCCAGGTTTATATGAAGCACAATGCTGTGCCAGATTCTCTGAAGAGCAATATGAGCTATCTCCTGAAGGGATACATGGATAACGTGATTTCTTCTATGATTGCTGCCCGTTATGCTGAGAAGGCATTGGAGCCAGACTGTCCATATCTCCAGGCAAGTGCCGGTGATGGTTCATACCTGATTTCAAGCACTAAGGATGCTTTCACCCTTACCGGTGTGGCTAAGCCAGGAAAGATTAAGGAGGCTTATGCTGCTGTTCTCCGCGAGGCACAGCGTATGCATGAGTTCGGTTTCACAGCTACTGAGTATCAGCGTGCCAAGGATGAATTCATGAGCCAGGTTGACAAGGCGCTTGCTAACAAGGATAAGATGAAGAACGAGCAGTTTACCACCCAGTATGTGGATAACTTCACTTCTAACGAGCCTATCCCATCAGTAGAAGAGGAGAGCCAGATCTGGAAGATGGTAGTTCCAAACTTGCCTCTTGAGGTTATCAACAGCTATGCCAAGCAGTTGGTTTGCCAGAGCGATACCAACCTTGTATCATTGGTAATGATGCGCGAGCAGGCTGGTGCCGTTTATCCTACAGAGCAGGAACTTGCTGCCATAGTAAAGCAGGTACGTGCTGAGAAGCTCGAGGCTTATGTGGATAATGTTAAGCAGGAACCTCTCATCGCTCAGGCTCCTAAGGCTGGTAAGATTAAGAAGACTGTTGAGAACAAGAAGTTGGGCTTCAAGGAGTTGACTCTTTCTAATGGCGCTAAGGTGGTATTGAAGAAGACCGATTTCAAGGACAATGAGATTGCTTTCGCAGCTTCAGCCAATGTGGGTTATTCTACTTTCGGCAAGGAAGACTTCCTGAATGCTGCATTTGCAGCAGATGTGCTCGATGCTAGTGGTCTTGGCGATTTCTCAAGCAATGAGCTTGATAAGGCTTTGGCTGGTAAGCAGGCTGGCGTTTCGTTCAGCTTGAGTCCTTTCAATCATGGTTTGAAGGGTAATTCTACTCCTAAGGACATCGAAACCCTGATGCAGCTCATCTATCTCAAGATGACCGCAGTAAGCAAGGACCAGAAGAGCTTTGACAATATGAAGAGCATGATGGCTACTGTTCTTGCCAACAAGAGCAACAACCCAAGCCTCGTATATCAGGATTCTGTTCAGAGCACTCTCTATTTGGGTAGCAAACTTGCCCGTGTGCCAGAGGCAAGCGATATCAAGGATATCAACTACGACCGTATCCTGGAGATTGGTAAGCAGTTCTACGGCAATGCCAAGGACTTCACCTTCTATTTCGTAGGTAACTATGATGAGAAGACTCTCCTCCCACTCATCGAGCAGTATATCGCCAGTCTGCCAAACAATGGCTTCAAGCTTAAGAACAAGCAGATTCCTTATGCTAAGGGTAAGGTAAGCAATGTCTTTACCAAGGCAATGGAGAATCCACAGAACCAGGCAACAGAGATCTGGTATACCAAGGCTCCATTCACCTTGCAGTATATGGTTCTTGCTGATGTTTCAGCCCGCCTTTTGGAGATGAAGTATTTGCGTACTATCCGTGAGGAACTCAGTGCTGCTTATCATGCAGGTGCAAACTATGGTTTGCTTCGCGATTATGATAACAAGGCTGCCATCTCTATTTCTGCCGTGGCTCAGTTGAACCCAGAAAAGTCGGATATCGCTATTCCTTACTTCTTCAAGGGTATGGAAGAGACCGTAGCCCAGCCAAATGCAGAAGACCTTCAGAAGGTAAAGGAGATTCTCCTGAAGCAGGCTGCTGTTAGCGAGAAGTCTAATGGTTATTGGCTTGGTGCGTTGAGCACATACGAGCGTATGGGTGTTGATACTCATAGCGATTACAAGGAGATGGTGAAGAATCTGAAGGCATCTGAAATTTCAGACTTCCTGAAGAATGTCATCTTGAAGAGTGGTAATCACTTTGAAATCATCATGAAGGCAGTGAAGAACGAGAAGTAAATCTCGGACTTGATATAATAAACTTGAATAATAAACGAAAAAATCCCGTTGTACAAGCCAGATGGCTGACAACGGGATTTTTTCGTTTTTTTCTTTTCCCAAAATTTTTGAAACTCATCATTTAAGAGTCGTTTCGAAAAATCTCTCTTTAAAAAGAAAGGATGCGTCCTTAACTATATATGTATAAGAGCATCATCTTTCCTCCTTTACTTCTTGTTTCTGAAGAGTATTAACCTCTTCTCTTTGCCTTAGAGGCAAGAGCCTCGCGGCGATCCTGAAGAATCTGTTGGCATCTATCGATAGCCTGATTCTGATTTTCTGAATTTACCTTAATTAAATCATTCATAACCTATTGATATTTGTTAACCGCTTGCAAAGATAGGGGTTTCTACCTATTTCTAGGTACAAAATGCATGAAAATACGTGTTTTATTCGTTATTTTTTGATGTATGTCAAAAAAAAGTGCAAACGATTGAACAGTTTCCCCTCCTTTAGACCGATAATTTATCATTTCCTGAACGATTTTTTCATAGTCTTTTAAACGAATTGTCATAGTATTCGTCTATAATAACGTAGAAAGAGCAGAAATGATGAGTTTTTAGGGAGATTCATACTGCGAAATAGGGATTTTTCTTATCGTATTCCCGATTTTTTTGCGAACTTTGCACCCGAAAGAACAATAGGAAGTATTGGGTATATATAAATAAGAGTGATAAAAATAAATATATAGAAAGCAATGAAAAAGGTATTTCTTTTGGCTGCCCTCGTGCTCGCATGCACAGCTGGCAGCAACGCAAGCGCTATGAACGAGGCAGCGCTCAATGCCTCAATGTCTGAGATAATGCCGGTTAAGAAAACGACTAAGAAGACAACAAAGAAAACTTCTAAGAAGACTTCAAAGAAGCCTACGACCAAGAAGACTTCTACAAAGAAAACAACTTCTGCTACATCTAACACAACAGCTGCGACTGCAACAACAACTGCAGCAACAACCAGCAATGCCGCTACATCTAGCAGTACAACCAGCAATGCAGGCTCAGCCGTTGCAGGTATCTTGGGTGCTGTACTGGGCGGAAACTCTAACAGCAGCAGTTCTGCAGGTAGCAGCATTATCAATGGCATTCTGAATAATGTAATCGGTTCAGGTACCTTCAGCAAGCAGGATCTCTGTGCCCATACCTGGAAGTACAGCAAGCCGGGATGCGCCTTTACCTCTGAGAATCTCCTGGCAAAGGCTGGCGGTGAGATTGCAGCCAACAAGGTAGAGGAGAAGTTGGGTGAGTATTACAGCAAATTTGGCTTCAGCGGTTCAAATACTTATTTCACTTTCAAAACTGATGGAACTTTCGTAGCCAAGATAGACGGCAAGTCATGGCAGGGCAATTATACTTTTGATGAGAAGACTCATGCCATTCAGATGAAGGGCTTGCTCTTGAGTATGTCGGGTTATGCTACGAAGACTACCAACGGCATCAGCCTGCTTTTCGACCAGACAAAGTTGCTCAACCTCATCAAGACCATGGGTGCCCTCAAGGGCAGTTCTACCCTCAGCGCTATCGGTACTATCGCCAATAATTACGATGGTATGCGTGTAGGTTTCGAGATGACTAAGTAATCCTGAAGGATAGAATCCATAACTGAGCCTTCTGTTGGAGTGGGCTCAGTCAATAGGAATCGCCCTGTAAGAAGTAAAGCATCTTTCAAGCTATGCTTTGCTCTTTACAGGGCGATTTTTATTGTTTATTTCACGTTCAGTTTCAATGTCTTTACATCCTTGCTGTTGGTTCCTGTCATAATCTGGAAGTCGCCTGGTTCTATCACGTGCTTCAGATCAGCGTTGTAGAACTTGAGCATATCTGGGGTGATATCAAAGCTTACCTCCTTGCTTTCACCTACTGCCAGATGGATGCGCTGGAAACCTTTCAGTTCCTTTACAGGGCGGGAGATGCTGGCTACCATGTCACGGATGTAGAGCTGCACAATCTCGTCGGCATCGCGGGAGCCATTGTTCTTAACGGTGACGCTAGCTGTAATCTTCTTGCCATCCTGCCATTCGGTAGCCTCCTCATTGCTGATGCCGGCCTCCTGGCTGCTCAGGCGGAAGTTGCTGTATGAAAAGTAGGTGTAGCTCAAACCGTAACCGAAAGGATAGAGCGGACCATTGCTTACATCCAGACAGTTGCTGGCAAATTTGGCAAACTTCTCATTATCGTCTGCTACAGGGCGACCGGTGTTCTGATGGTTGTAGTAGAGAGGCTCCTGACCGGTGGTCTTAGGCATCGAAGTAGTGAGCTTACCCGATGGCGATTTGTCGCCAAAGATGACATCGCAGAGTGCATCGCCCATCTCTGAACCTCCAAACCATACATTCATGATGGCTGGTACATGGGCTTTCTCCCAAGTAAGAACCGTAGGACGGCCCGCAAAGTTGAGGAGCACTACAGGCTTGCCCGTCTTCAGGAGTTCGGCAAGCAGTTCGCGCTGTACGTCCGGCATCTCCAGGTTGGTACGGCTACCGCATTCGCCGCTCATCTCGGCACTTTCGCCCATAGCACATATAATGACATCTGCCTCTTTAGCAATCTTCAGCGCTTCAGCCTTCATCTCAGCCTCGTTGCCCCAGTTGATTGGCTTGCCGGATTCGCCGTTTTGCTGCAGTTCCTTATTGCGCCAGATATTGCTTCCCTGGGCATATAATAAGGTGGCTTTTCCGGCAAGTGCATGCTCCATCGCTTCCTTGATGGTGGTATATTTAGATGGTACCTGAGCCACGCTCCATGTACCGGCTATATTGTTTCGGGTGTCGGCAAGCGGACCTATCAGGGCTATCTTTCCTTCCTTCTTCAGTGGCAGGATATTGCCTTCGTTCTTCAGAAGCACGAAGGTTTCTGCTGCTACATCGCGGGCTGCCTGACGGTTCTCTGCGGTGTAAATCTCGCTCTTGCTGCGCTTGGTGTTGCAGTAGCGGTAAGGGTCGCTGAACAGGCCCAGTTTATATTTCGCTTCCAGAATGCGGCGGCAGGCGATATTCACATCTTCCTCGCTCACCTTTCCTTCTGCTATGCTCTTAGCCAGATGCTTTACGAAGGCGTTGGAACACATGTCCATATCGGTACCAGCCTTCAGCGCCTGTTCTGAAGCCTCCTGGATGTCTTTTGCCGTTCCGTGCTGCAGAATCTCGGCGATAGAAGCGTAGTCGGTAACCACGAAACCGTTGAATCCCCACTGTTTTCTCAAGACATCGGTCATCATCCATTTGTTGGCTGTAGCAGGTATGTAGTCGATGAGATTGAATGAAGACATCACGCTGCCTACGCCAGCCTTCACCACTGCCTCGTAAGGTGGCAGATACTGGTTCATCATGCGCACGCGGCTCATATCTACCGTGTTATATTCCTTTCCGCTCTCAACGCCTCCGTACAGGGCAAAATGCTTCAGACAGGCCATGATGCGGTTGGCTCTCAGAATCTCTTCTGTGCGCATATCCACGCCCTGGTAGCCCTGGGTCATCGCTGCTCCCATCACGCCGCTCAGGTAAGGATCCTCGCCATTTCCTTCGCTTATTCGTCCCCAGCGGGCATCGAGTGCAATGTCTACCATAGGAGAGAATGTCCAGTTGATGCCGTCGGCACTTGCTTCCTTGGCCGATACTTCGCCTACCTTCTTCATCGCCTCGGTATCCCATGAGCAGGAGAGGGCGAGAGGGATAGGGAACATCGTTTCGTAACCATGAATCACGTCCATACCTACGAGCAGCGGGATGCCCAAACGGCTGTCCTTGATGGCGATTTCCTGCAGAGCCTTGATTTTATCGAGCCCTTTGATATTGAAAACTCCACCCATGTTGCCCTGGGCGATATCGCTGCCTACCTGAGTATCAAGTGCGCCGCCGGTGGTGATGTCGCCAGCTACCATCAGGTTCAGCTGACCAATCTTCTCCTGTAGTGTCATCTTCGCCATCAGTTGGTCGATATACTCCTTCATGGGTAGAATCTTGCCTTTCTTGGTTGTGGCAGTTACTTTTTTCTTAGGGGCTGCGGTATGGGCGAAAGCAGGTGCTACCATAGAACCAGCCAAAAGAAATGTGAGTGATAAAAGTGCTGTTCTCATTGTTTATTATGTTAATTGTTATTTTTATGTTTATCTTTTGCAAAGATAATAAAAAAGATGATACGATGCGCGATAGAAATGTTAAAATGTGGAAGAACTTTTCTTTTTTAGATAGAAATGTATCTGATAATGAGATGGATAAGAAAAATGGAGGATATATAAAAAGTGGATGCGGTATAGGCGAAAAATGCGAAGAGATCTACATTTCTTCTATATTTGATTTGTCGTTTCCGATTTTTTTATTACTTTTGCACATGAAACCTCATGAAAATAAATCAATCTTAAACGGAATCAAGTTGATGTATCGCGTAAATGAATTATGGGGAAAGGCATTCTTCTTCCTGCTCTTTGTCTTGATGCCTCTTTCTCTTGCAGCAAAAACAACAGATAATATAGAGCAACTTTTTCAGAGTCTGGACAACGCCATTGCCCATTCGGCTGATTATGTGAAGGTACGTGAAGCCCGAATTCGCGATTGGGAGCAGAAACTGAAGACCGCCAGGCGCCTAAGCAGTAAGTATGATGCCTGTTTTGCGCTCTTTGAGGAATACCGCTCCTACAAGAACGACATGGCGCTGAAATATATCAACCGATGTATGGAACTGGCCATCAGAATGGGCGATAAAAAGAAGGTGGAAAATGCTAAGGCGCTGCTTGCTTTCCAGGAGTCGACCACGGGCGATTATGTCGAATCATACGACCTGCTGAAGTCTGTCAATATCGCTGATCTTGATGCAGAGGGCAGGCGCAACTACCTCTGGGCTTGCCAGCATCTGTATGGCGAGATGGCATATTATTCCAACGTTCCCTCTTTGAAGAAATATTATACAGGCAAGCGTAATGCCTATCAGGCTGCAATAGACAGCACATTCAGCCATGATGATGACCTTTATCTGCAGATGCAGGAGGTGAGGGCACGCGATGCAGGCAATATGAAGGAGGCTTTGCGATTGAGCGATAAGCGGCTGTCGATGACGAAACCGGGCACCCATCAGTATGCCATTGTACAGTTTTATCGCGGCTTGACCTACAATCAGTTTGGCGATGAAGAGCAGTTTCTCAGCTGCCTTTTGCGTTCTGCTATCTGCGATGTCCAGTTGGCTGTGATGGACCAGGGGTCGCTCTGGGAACTCGCCAATCTGCTCAATGCCGAACCGGGCGAGCAGAAGCGCTCTCACGAGTATATCAAGTTTGCCTGGAAGTCGGCTACCATTTTCAATACGCCTAGCCGCAGCCGCCAGATCATGCCTGTACTCACGCATATTGAGGAGGAATATCAGAAAGAACTTTCTTCGGGCAACCAGCATCTGCGGCTCATGGTAGCGTGTTCTGCCATGCTTCTCTTTGTGGTTATGCTCTTGCTCTACTATGTCAACAAGCAGCGCAAGCGCATTGCTGCGGCCCATCATAAGCTGAAGGAAACCAACCATGCCTTGCAGTTGGCAAATGAGCGTCTTAACGAGATGAACCATTCTCTCAACGAGAGTAACAAGATGAAGGAAGTATATATTGGTCGATTCCTGCGCCTTTGTGCCATCTATGTCGACAAGATAGAGACCATGCGCAAGCGAGTAGTGAAACTGGTGAAGGCTAGAGAACTCAACAAGTTGCTGGAGCAGATGCAGGCTGGCGAGGCCTACATGGGCGAGCTGTATGAGTATTTCGATTCCGCCTTTCTGAAGCTCTTCCCTAACTTTGTTGAGGAGTTCAATGCCCTCTTGAGACCTGAAGAGCGTATCGTGCTCGAAGATGACAGCCGTCTTTCTACCACCCTCCGCATCTTTGCCCTTATCCGTCTGGGCATCGAGGACAGTTCTAAGATTGCCGAGTTCCTTCACTATTCTGTGAACACTATCTATAATTATCGCGCCAAAATCAAGAATAGTGCCATCTGTGACAGGGAAGAGTTCGAGCAGCGTGTGAAGCAGATTGGCATGAAATAAGCCTTTCTGGGCGTGATGGCGCAAACTTGCGAAAATTCAGGAGTAAATGCTGCAGATACCCATGCGCCCTGTATTAGGGTGTCAAGTGGGTTAATCTTCTGATAATCAGGATATTGATATTTTGGAAAATCCCCGTTTCTACAAGTTTGTCGATAGGATGAAAAGCAGGGAAATACAATAAAAGCTTGTTACGGCGTTTCACCGTAACAAACTTTTATGCGTTATATTTATTTCTTCCCTCCGTTCAATTTCTCAGAATCGAATCATTCTTTTTAAAAGAGCTCGAAGGCTTTCTTGAGCTTCAGGTTATCGGCTGCATTACCAACAAGAGCCTCAAACTTTCCGGCTTCAGCCTTCCAGGATGAAGATGCCTCATCGTAGAAACTGAGGGCCTCTTTACTGATGGTGATGCTGATATCCTTGCTCTCACCTGGCTGGAGATAAACCTTCTGGAATCCCTTCAGCTCCTTCTGAGGGCGGTCTACTGATGCCTTGACATCGTGGATATAGAGCTGAACCGTCTCGGCTCCGGCGCACTTTCCGGTATTCTTTACGTTTACGGTAAAGGTGATTGTGCCGTCCTGCTTCATCTGCATCTTGTCGCTGCGGAGATTAGAGATGGCAAACTGGGTGTAGCTCAAGCCGTGACCGAATGCAAAGGTAGGCTTGATGCGCTCCTTATCGGTCCAGCGGTAACCTACATAGATGCCTTCCTTATATTCCTCATCAATGATGTTGCCCTTCGTGCTGGCTCCACCTTCCTGACGCCAGGTTCCCGGATAGGTATTGAGTGCATGAGCACCTGTTTCCTTCAGCGAGTTGACCCATGTAAATGGCAACTTGCCGCTAGGGTTTGCATCGCCTGTAAGGATGCTTGCAAGGGCTTCGCCGCTCTCCGAACCGATGAACCAGCCCTGTACGATGCCGGCAACCTTAGCCTTCCAAGGCATGGCTACCGCATTGCCCGAGATGTTGACATAAACGAAGTTTCTGTTTGCCTTAGCCAAAGCCTCGATGAGCTTATCCTGATGGTATGGCAGCTCATAATGCTTGCGGTCGTGACCCTCACAGTCCTGGAAGTCGCTCTTGTTCAGACCACCAAACATGATGACATAGTCGGCTGTCTTGGCTTTCTCTACGGCTTCGGCTATCAGTTTAGCCTCGCTGCGCTTGTCTTCCAGGTTCTGGCCGGTTGTAACGCCATTGTAGTTGCCCGTTACATCGCCCACATATCCGCGGGCATAATCTACCTCGATGCCGTCCTTGCCCAAGCGCGTCTTCAGGCCATCGAGAGGCGAAATCTCGCGCTGTACCTTGAGCGAAGAAGAGCCTCCGCCTACGGTCATCATCTTGATGGCATTCTCGCCTACTACCAGTATGCGCTTAGCCTTCTGGGTGTTGATAGGGAGCACATTGTTCCTGTTCTGGAGCAATACGATGCCTTCCTCGGCAATCTGTCTGGCTGCTGCATAATGGCTCTCGGAACAGAGGAAACCATGAGGGCGGTTCGGATTCATCGTGGTGCGATAGAAGAGGCGCAATACGCGGCGCACCTTATCGTCCAGCTCCTTCTGGGTGAACTTGCCTTCCTGTATGGCCTTCATGTAAGGCATGGAGAGATAATAGTTGTCGTAGGCATTGGTAGCGCCCATCGTAAGACCGTCTGTCCAGGTGCCGAACTCCATATCCAGCCCGTTCTTTACAGACTGCTCCAGGTCGTGGGCACCGCCCCAGTCGCTTACCACGACACCGTCATACTTCCAGTCGCCCTTCAGAATCTTGTTCAGGGTCCACTGGTTGTGGCAGTTGTGCTCATTCTTATATAGGTTGTAGGCTCCCATGATACCCCATGTCTTACCCTTCTCAACAGCCGCCTTGAAGGCAGGGAGATAGATTTCATGGAGAGCACGGTCGCTGACGATTACGTTGACCTGATGGCGGTATTCCTCATCGTTGTTCAGGCAATAGTGCTTTACGCAGGCTGATACGCCCTTAGACTGCAATCCCTGGATATACGGCACAACCATGATGCTTGCCAGGAACGGATCTTCGCCCATATACTCGAAGTTGCGGCCATTGAGAGGCGTGCGGTAGATGTTGACGCCAGGACCCAGAATCATGTCCTTGCCGCGATACAGGGCTTCTTCGCCCAATGCTTCGCCATAGATGCGGCTCATCTGCGGATTCCATGATGCGGCAAGACAGGTGAGGGCAGGGAAGGCTACACAGGAGTCGTTGGTCTGACCAGCCTGTTCCCACTCATCCCACAATACGTCAGGACGCACTCCGTGAGGTCCGTCATCCGTCCAGAAGTCAGGAAATCCCAAGCGTGGTACACCGGCTGATGAAAACTTGCTCTGAGCATGGATGATGCGTATCTTCTCTGCCAGCGTCATGCGGGAGATGGCATCATCGATGCGCTGCTCTACCGGCTTGGTCTGGTCGAGATAGACTGGCAATTGTCTGGTAGTCTGCTGTGCCTGAGATGGAGCGATGGCTGCAACCGACAGGACACATGATAAAATGAACTGTTTCATAAGTAATATTTATTATGGTTTGTTTATTTCTTGCAGTTGTTTGTTTTGCACACCGCCTCTCACTTTTTTTTTGTGCGTTTAGGCGTATATGCTCATTCATCTGCAAAATTACTAAATAAATAATGAAAAAATGATGTGTGATAAGTGAAAAGTGGATGGGTGCAAAAATATAACTTTTGTAAGTTGTTGATAATGAGAAGTATAATGAGCGATGTGCGTTATTGAAAAGTGGCAGAGTGTGAACACTGAAATATACTGATATAACGTTTCAGGGGTGTTCTAGCCTCATTTTCTCCATTTTACCCCATCCACTTTCGTATAGTTATTAAAAAATAGATAAGTATCTGAAAACTAACGATATAAGTTGTTTGAAGCAAGTATTTTTCCCACTTATCTGTTGAAGGGGCTAGGAATTATCAAAAAATCATATTATATTTGCAAACGAAAACACGGCTTAACGCATTTTAGGAAATGCACAGCCGCACAGTCTTAAACATTATTATAATAGAGTGAACTAACAAACAGATATTTTTCTAAACTAATAATCGAAGTATGAAAACAAAAAGTCTATTGCTGGCGACTGCATTATTGATGTCGACGTCAGCGCTCGCACAGAAAAACACCTTCAAGGGTGTCGTGTTGGATGACCTGGGTGAACCCGTTATCGGAGCCACCGTACAGGTTAAAGGCGTCAAGGGTGCCGGTGCAATTACCGACCTTGATGGTAACTTTGTCATCGATGCAGATGCTAACCAGACCTTGGTTATTACCTACATTGGCTACAAGGATGCAGAGATTCGTCCTTCATCCAACATGAAGATTACTCTGAAACAAGACGACAAAGCTTTGGACGAAGTGGTTGTTGTAGGTTACGGTGTTCAGAAGAAGAGCGTGGTAACAGCTTCTATCGCCAAGATTGGTGCTGACGAACTCGGCAAGACCCAGCCAGTGCGCGTGGATGCCGCTCTCAAGGGTTTGGTATCAGGTGTGCAGGTAACTACAGCTGGTGGCCAGCCAGGTGCTGCGAGCAAAATTCGTGTACGTGGTACTGGTACTGTAAATAGTGCAGACCCTCTTTACATAGTGGATGGTATGCCTATCGAGGGTGGTATCGACTACTTGAACCCTAGCGATATTCAGAGTATCGAAATATTGAAGGATGCCGCATCAGGTGCCGTTTATGGTGCTCGTGCTGCAAATGGTGTTGTACTCGTAACAACCAAGAGTGGTAGCATCGGCAAGCCAGTGGTGAAGTATGATTTCTCCATCGGATGGCAGAATCCTTGGCGCAAACGCAAGCTCCTCAACGCTGCTCAATACACTACCTTGATGAAAGAAGCAGCTTCTTATCAAGGTGAAACCAATATAGACAACATCCTTAAAGGTATGGGTAACAGCGATACCGACTGGCAGGATGTGCTCTACAATGACAATGCTCCTGTGCAGAATCATCAGTTGAGCATCAGTGGTGCAACTGAAAAATTGAACTACTATCTCTCAATGGGTTACTATAAGGACGAGGGTGTGATAGGTGGCGATTACGGACGTTCTAACTACGAGCGTATGACCATCCGCACCAATACCACCTATAATATATGGGATGAAAGCAAGGTACGCAACTGGCTCAAGACTGGTAAGATCGGTGTGAACTTGGCTTACTCTCGTATCTGTAACACCAGCATGGATATCAATAACCTTACGGGTGGATCCGCACTTGGTAACGCTATGTTCCTTTCTCCATTGATGGGTGTTTATGCCGAAGATGAAAATGCGCTCAACTCTCAGTATGCGGGCGAAATTGCCAAGTATGGTCCGTTGGTAAGAGATAAGAAGACAGGTAAGCTGCTTAATTTGCCTACCAAGGATTTTAATGAGCTTTCTAATCCATTGGCATGGCTCTCACAGCCAGGAGAAAAATATAATTCCGACAAGTTTGTTGCCAACTTTTGGGCAGAATTTGGCATTTGGGATAATTTGAAGTTTAAGACTTCTTACGGCGTTGATCTCAGCTTCTGGGGGACTGATGGATGGAATCAGCCTTTCTATATGAATGCTGCTCAGCATAACGATAAATCGTCCGTATGGAGTTCTATGAATCGTGGCAATCGTTGGCAGGTTGAGAACGTGTTGACTTACGACAAGCAACTCGCACAGCATAACTTCGCCGTAGTATTAGGTCAGTCAGCCATCAAGTATACTGGTCGTCAGATAGGCGGTTCCGCACAAGATATGGTAGCTCTTGACCCAAATAAGGCAAACCTCGATTTTACCACGGGCTTGGCTACCGATGGTAAGCGCGATGTATATGGTGGTTTGTATAGCCCTCATACGTTGGCATCTTACTTCGGTAGATTTACCTACAACTATGCCGAGCGCTATATGGCACAGTTTACCGTTCGTCGTGATGGTTCTTCCAACTTCGGTCCTAACAACAAGTGGGGTACCTTCCCATCCGTATCTTTGGGTTGGAATGTAACCAACGAGAAATTCCTGGAGAAACGCCCAGAGTGGTTCACCAAGATGAAGGTTCGTCTGAGCTGGGGTAAGAATGGTAACGAGGCCATAGGTTCGTTCCGCTATACTGCCAATGTGGCTATGGGCAACAACTATACATTTGGTGGCGCAGGCAACCAGCTTGTCAATGGTGGTAGCAAGCCATCGGGTACTCCTAATGCTGACCTTAAATGGGAGGAAAGCGAGCAGTATGATGCAGGTTTAGATTTGAGTTTCTTCAATAACTCGCTGACTTTCACCGTAGATTGGTTTAAGAAGAAAACCAACGGTATGCTCAAGACAATGAGCGTTCCTTCTTATCTGGGCGAGTCTAAGCCTTGGGGAAACGTAGGTGATATGGAGAATAGTGGTGTTGAGTTCGAATTGGGCTATAAGTTCCGTAAGGGTGATTGGGCTTTCAATGTAAATGCCAACGCCAGCTACTTGAAGAACAAACTTGTCAACTTGGGTAACGATACAGGTTATGAGACTTCCGATAATGTACACCAGATTGGTAATGTGAGCCGTGCTGAGAACGGTCAGCCTTATCCATTCTTCTATGGTTATAAGACTGCTGGTATCTTCCAGAACCAGGCACAGGTGAATGCCTACGTGAACAGCAAGGGCGAGAAGATGCAGCCTAATGCTGAACCTGGTGACGTCATCTTCGTGGATTACAATGGCGATGGTGTGATCAACGATGCCGATAAGACCAATATCGGCAAGGGTGATCCTGACTGGACATTTGGCTTGAACTTCGGCGCTAGCTGGAAACTACTCGATTTCTCTATGTTGTGGGCAGGTTCGTTTGGTAACAAGATATTTGATGCCACACGCCGTGTTGACCTCCGCTATGTCAACCTACCTGAAGAGTTTATGGATCGCTGGCATGGCGAGGGCACATCCAATACAATGCCTCGTTTCGCATGGTCAACAGCCAACGACAATAACAAGGTGTCAGACCTTTATATCAAGAATGGTTCATACGTAAGATTGAAGAATATCCAGCTGGGAGTAACATTGCCAAAGAAATGGACGGAGACCGTATTCATCTCTAATCTTCGTTTCTATGTGGCTGCCGAGAACTTGATAACCATCACTGGTTACAAGGGCATGGAGCCTGAGATTTACAATGGCACACAGTCAGGTATCGACCGTGGTTTCTATCCACAGAACCGTACAATTACTATTGGTGCTAACGTAACATTCTAATCGTATAGAGTGTATGTTGATAAAAGGAAATCTTAAGCAAAACGTAGAACAATTTTAAAGATTACAATTATGAAAGCAAAGAATATATTATTATATAGTGCGATGGCAAGTATGGCATTGTCTTTGTCTTCTTGCGGCGACGACTTCCTGTCGGTAGAGCCTGCAAGCAGTTTGCCAATCGATGGTTATTACAACACCAAGTCGCATCTTGATGAAGCGTTGACCGCTGCCTATGCACCTTTGGCTTGGTATGATTACTATGATGGATGGTGCCCATTGTTCCTCGTGTCTGATGCACAGGGCGATGACATCTATGTTGGTGGTGGTTCTACCAGTGACCAACAGGAAATCCACTTGGCTTCTCAATACAAGAGTACCAGTTTGATGACCTTCAAGGGAGCATGGACTACTAGCTATTCTGGTATCAACCGTTCCAACTGGGTTATCAAGGATGCCGAGGAGGCTGCCGGGATTTCAGATGCAGAGAGGGCTGCTTACATCGCCGAGGCAAAGACGCTGAAGGCTTTCTACTACTTGCAGCTATGGAAGTTCTGGGGTAACGTGCCTTATTATGAGAAAAACTTGGAGTTCCCTTACATTGCCGAGCAGCTCTCTGCCAACGAGGTTTATAATAAGGTAATTGCTATGCTCGAAGAGGTTATCAATAGCAAAGCCCTTCCGATGAAGGAAACCAAAACTCGTTGCGGACATGCCACACAGGCTTTCGCAGAGATGCTCTTCGCCGACTATGTGATGTATCAGAAAGACGAGAACCGCTATCAACAGGCACTCGGCTATATGGAGGATATCATCAGCAGCACGAAGTATAGTTTGATGAGTGACTACGCTAGCATCTGGGAGTATAGTGGCGAGTGGTGTGATGAATCTATCTACGAAATCAATTATTGCGCCAAGGGTAGTAAGCGAGGCTGGGGTAATGCTAATGCTCCAGGTGGTACTGTGGTGCCAGCTATGATTGGTATCGACGGATTGAGTTACAAGGCTTCTGATGCTCATCTTGCAGCCGACCCTAATTATTCTCCTAAACAAGAGTTGAATGGAGGTTGGGGATTCTGTGATGTATCCAAGGAAGTATATGATCTCTATGAGCAAAATGATATTCGTCGCACAGGTGGCATTCTCTATATGAAGGATTACGCTGCCGACTACAAGGCTCGTACGGGTGACGACGTGACCTACGGTGGTCGTTATCAGAACACAGGTATCTTTCTCTTGAAGTACTTGGGACGTCCGGGTGGCAATGATGGTGTGGTGGCTGATGCCGACCTCGGTTGGGACAACAACCAGCGTATTTATCGCTATTCTGAAACCTTGCTGAATGCAGCAGAGTTGATACTTCGCACGGGTGGCGACGTGGCAAAGGCACAAGGTTATTTCAACCTAGTTCGCAATCGTGCTCATGCTTCTAATCGCACGGTTTCTCTTGACAATTTGTTGGAAGAGCGCCGAATGGAGTTCGTTGGCGAGGGCAAGCGTTACTACGACTTGATTCGTTTCGGCAAGGCTGCGGAGGTATTGAAGCCTGGTGGCGGTAAAGTTCTCAATCAAGAAAAAACCGCTTACGACACGCAGGGCATTCCTGAGCGTATCCAGTGGTCTGAGAGCAAAAAATACTTGCCAATTCCACAGGATGAGATTGAGGCTGCCAAGGGTACCTTGGTACAAAACAATTACTAAAATATAAATATTCCCGAAGTTCAAAAGAAAAAGGACTTCGGGAAGTTTGTCTTTGTTGAGCTTTTCTCCCTGTTCAGATGGAAGTGGATTATGTGAGAGTATTCCAGAAAAAATAAGGCTTGATTTTTTAACTATATAAATAATAAAGGTCTTAGGATAAGTCGTACCTGCACTTACTCCTAAGACTTTTTCTTTTGTTCCAATTTCGCTCTTTTTATTGTCTTTTTCTGCTTTTCTTGCTTACAATTTGCTCATTTCGAATAAAAGTTATAATTTTGCAGTTGAATTTCAAAAATCAGAAAAATAGAATGAAACAGAATAATAGTAATTTATTATATCATCTTGTGGCTTTTATCACCGTAGCCATCTGGGGAACCACCTTTGTATCTACCAAGGTGCTGATGCTGAACGGGCTTTCGCCGGCACAGATCTTTACGCTCCGTTTCAGTATTGCATACATCCTGATGCTGATGGTGAATCATAAGAAGATATTTGCTGATAGCTGGAAAGATGAGTTTAAAATGGCGATGCTGGGTATTACGGGCGGTTCACTCTATTTCTTGAGCGAGAACGAGGCGATGAATTATACCACAACGACCAATACTTCGCTCATCGTATGTTCCTGTCCGCTCTTTGCTACCTTGCTGGTACGTCTGGTTTATCGCCATTCTTCGCGTATCAACATGATACAGCTGTTGGGCTCTCTGCTTGCTTTTGTAGGTATGATTATCGTGGTGCTGAATGGCAGATTCGTGCTGCATCTGTCGCCTGTAGGCGATGCCTTGGCTTTTACGGCATGTATGAGCTGGGCTGTCTATTCGCTCCTGATGAAATCGGTATCGGGCGATTATGGCGCAGCTTTTATTACCCGCAAGGTATTCTTTTATGGTGTGCTTACCATCTTGCCTTATTATCTTATCATCCCTGGTTGGCCGGCATGGGATGTGTTTATGAAGCCTCAGGTGGTGGGTAATCTCCTGTTCCTGGGCTGTTTGGCATCCATGATATGTTTCCTTACCTGGAACTGGTGTATCTCTAAGTTGGGTGCCGTGAAAGCTACCAACTGGGTTTATTTCAACCCTATCACCACGATGATTTTCGCCTCTCTGGTATTAGACGAAAAGATAACTCCTTACTTCCTGGCAGGTGCCTGCTGCATCCTGGCAGGTATGTATATTGCGGATAGAATGACGAAGGCGGAATAAAAAATGACGAAGCATAGCTGTAGTTAGAACTAGCCAATGCTAAGAGCATCATGATGCTCTTTACCATTTTGCTTTTCATTTTTCCATATTGATTTGTCTTTTTGTGTAATACGAATGAATAGTTGTTATTACTTATATAATATTTGTTTAGGTTTTTATTAGGCGTTCCGCCGGATTTACCGTCCGGCGGAGCGTTATGGAAATTTCTTATTCCTCGATGACAGAAATCTGCATAGAAACATCCTCTTTTGGGCGATCGCCACGCAATGTTTCGCAGTTCTGAATCTTCTCTACGATGTCAAGTCCTTCCTCCACTTCACCGAAAACGGTGTATTGGTTATCGAGGAAAGGTGTTCCACCTACTTCAGTGTAAGCCTTCTGCTGCTCTTCGGTAAACTTAGGGTAGCCCTGCTCCTTGCAGCGCTTCTTGGTTTCATCCACCAGTTCATCCTGGAGTTTCATCAGGCCTTCACGGTCGCGGTTGCGGCGGAAGTTCATGATTTCTTCATGATGTTCTTTGGCAAGCTGGTTGAAGATGTTCTGCTCCATCTGCATGCCCATCTGCTTTTCCATCTGCTTCAGTTCATTCTGCTTGTAGGTCTTTCCCCATACAATATAGAACTGGCTACCGCTGCTCTCTCGTTCTGGGTTTACCTCATCTCCCAAACGGGCTGCGCTCAAGGCACCACGCTTGTGGAAAAGTTGTGGATAAACGAACTCGGCAGGGATGGTATAGTCAGGACCACCTGTGCCCAGCATCTTGCCTTTAGGAGCGCCTTTGCTGTCTGGATCGCCGCCTTGAATCATAAAATCCTTGATGACACGATGGAAGAGAGTGCCATCGAAATATCCCTCCTTTGCCAACTTCAAGAAGTTGTCACGATGCTGAGGTGTCTCGTCGTAGAGGCGTACCTTGATGTCGCCCTCTGATGTCTTTATCAATACTTTAGCCATAATCGTTTAATTAAATGTTGAATGTTGAGTGTTGAATGTTGAATGTTGAGTGATGAATGTTGAGTGATGAATGTTGAGTGTTGAGTTATATCTTGCTTTTGGCTAGCATAGCCCATTGTGCAATTCAACATTCAACATTTAACAATCAACATTCAAAATTATTTATAATACTCATTCCACTCCTTCATAGCCTCCTGCCAGTCGGTCTGTTCACCGCTGGCTACGGCTTCTTTCTGTCTCTCTGCCTCGTCGCGAGCCTTATCTCGGGCACGTTTTGCCTTCATTGCCTCGATGGTGGCATCGTCGAGAATCTGAATGGCGCCACGCTTGATGGCATCCTGCAGTTCTTCTTCGCCGAAAGCCTTGCCAGGCTCATTGAAGTCAGAGATATTGAATTCATAATCCACGCGAAGGTCGTGGCGTATCATTTTCTGTTGTAAACGGTTGCCTGCGTTCTTGAGGCGCAGCAACTTGCCGATTTCCTTGATTTCTCCTGCTGAGTATTTGTTTCTTCCCATTAATATGATTTGATATTATTATTTTTGCGTGCAAAATTAAGCATAATCCTCGATAAAACCAAGAAAAGTTTCTACTTTTTTACCTTTAAATCACTTCCATGCCTTCTTCTGGTTCAGCTCTATCAGGCGGTCGAATTCAAAGTCGGCTTTGATTTTATCCAATATCCTCTTTACGATGATATTCATCACGCTTCCTTTGCTGTAGTTGGCAGAGCACATGAAGTTTACCCGTCCCTCCTTGACAAGCTGGCAGGCAGTCTTCTGTTTATCCTCGTTATCATATACCGCAATCGAGTGGCCGCCATGTTCCTTTACCATCTTCATGCAAGGCACATCGGTTTCTCCATCTCCGAAATATATCATTCGGGGGAAAGGGATAGGGCGCTTTTCGTCGGGGATATACTGGTTCACTCTTCTGTTGTCGCTCACCTGTTTGATACCCTTGTTGATTTTGAAGAGGAATTGCGTCTTGGTAGTATAGTCTACGGCTACGGCTGGCCAATAGGCGATTCCCTCCTTATTGTAGAGAAAGGAGCAGGCGTAGATGTTCTCAAATTCGTGGGCAATAGGTGTGCCCTCTATCATCTCCTTCAGTCCCGAGGAGTTGATGTAGTGCTTTACGTCCAGTCCGATACTGTTGCCATATTCATTCACGAACGAAAACCATTGTTTTACGCCGCGGAACAGTTCTACATCCTTGCCGAATTTCTGAAAAGATTCCCGGGTGAGCGAGATATTATTCTTCTTGGCTTCGTCGAGCATCAGATACATATAGGTCAAAATGCCATTGGCATCCTTACCCTCTGCAAACTTTCTGTTTTTCTCCCAGAACTCCTCTTTTGTCTTGCCTGTAGCCTGTATGAATCCAAACTCCTGCATATTGCCAGGCGACAGTGTGCCGTCGAAATCATAAACCAGCGCTACCTGTGGTCTCTTCTTTGCCATATCTCGTTCTCCTTTCTTTTATATTTATCCTAAACTGTCTATCTCTTTCGGGCGATGTTCTTTCTCCCTTAATTTGCAAATATACATAATTTTCAGCGAATTAGCAAACTATTGGGATATAAAAAATCATAATGAAACAAAAAAGGCGTACAAAACTCATTTCTGAGCATTGTACGCCTTTATTATAATATTAGTCTGAATTACTTAACCTCTTCGAAATCAGCATCCTGTACGTCCTGAGCGCCATCATTGCCGCCCTGTGCCTGCTGACCGCCCTGAGCACCCTGAGGACCTGCCTGCTGGCCGCCCTGATACATCTGCTGAGAAGCAGCCTGCATGACGGTGTTCAAGTTGTTGATAGCTGAATCGATAGCTGCAGCATCACCTGCCTTGTGAGCATCCTTCAACTGCTGCAATGCCTGCTCGATACCTGGTTTCTTGTCTGCAGGAATCTTATCACCGTTATCCTTCAGGAAGTTCTCGGTGGTGAAGATCATGCTGTCAGCCTGGTTCATCTTGTCAATCTTCTCGCGCTCAGCCTTATCAGCAGCAGCGTTCTGCTCTGCCTCAGCCTTCATGCGGTTGATCTCGTCCTCGCTCAAGCCAGATGAAGCCTCGATGCGGATGCTCTGCTCCTTACCGGTAGCCTTATCCTTAGCTGATACGTTCAAGATACCGTTGGCATCGATATCGAAGGTAACCTCAATCTGAGGAACACCACGGCGAGCTGGAGCAATACCTGTCAGGTTGAACTGGCCGATGCTCTTGTTCTGAGCTGCCATTGGACGCTCACCCTGCAATACGTGGATGGTAACCTCTGTCTGGTTATCAGCTGCTGTAGAGAATACCTCGCTCTTCTTGCAAGGGATAGTTGTATTGGCATCGATGAGCTTAGTCATCACACCACCCATAGTCTCGATACCGAGAGTCAATGGAGTAACGTCGAGCAATACGATGTCACCAACACCCTCTTCCTTGTTCAAGATGGCACCCTGGATAGCTGCACCTACTGCAACAACCTCATCTGGGTTAACACCCTTAGAAGGCTCCTTGCCGAAGTAGTTCTTAACGAGTGTCTGAACGGCTGGGATACGGCTTGAACCACCAACCAGGATAACCTCGTCGATATCTGATGTAGAGAGCTTAGCGTCACGAACGGCATTCTGGCAAGGTACGAGACAAGCCTGAATCAGGTTGTGAGCCAACTGCTCGAACTGTGCACGGGTCAAAGTCTTAACCAAGTGCTTTGGCATACCATCAACGGCTGTAATGTATGGCAAGTTGATTTCGGTAGATGTAGAGCTTGACAACTCAATCTTAGCCTTCTCAGCTGCCTCCTTCAAACGCTGCATAGCCATAGGGTCCTTGCGGAGATCTACGCCTTCTTCAGCCTTGAAGCCATCAGCCAACCAGTTGATGATTACCTGGTCGAAGTCATCACCACCCAGGTGAGTATCACCATTGGTAGAAAGTACCTCGAATACGCCGCCACCGAACTCCAGAATAGAGATATCGAATGTACCACCACCCAAGTCGAATACGGCAATCTTCATATCCTTGTTAGCCTTGTCAACACCGTAAGCCAAAGCTGCGGCTGTAGGCTCATTTACGATACGCTGAACGTTCAAACCTGCAATCTGACCAGCCTCCTTAGTAGCCTGACGCTGTGAGTCAGAGAAGTAAGCAGGAACTGTGATGACAGCATCTGTAACCTCCTGTCCGAGATAATCCTCTGCAGTCTTCTTCATCTTCTGGAGAACCATTGCAGAAATCTCCTGTGGAGTATATTTACGACCCTCGATTTCAACACGTGGATAACCACCCTCGTTTACTACTGTATAAGGCATTGCCTCAGCCTCTTTCTGGCTCTGAGCGTATGTCTCACCCATGAAACGCTTGATAGAATATACTGTGTTCTTAGGGTTTGTGATGGCCTGACGCTTAGCAGGATCACCTACCTTGCGGTCACCATCCTTAACGAAACCTACTACTGATGGAGTAGTACGCTTACCTTCACTGTTAGCGATTACAACTGGTTCGCTACCTTCGAAAACGGCAACACAACTGTTTGTGGTACCCAAGTCAATTCCAATTACTTTTCCCATAATTATATCTTTTTTTATTTTTATCGTTATTAATATGTTATTTATCTCATGAACTTGCTGGCTATTGGAAGTCTGCCGAAGATATGCATCTGTCGGGAACCTCTATATTCAGCGTTCACGCTTTTCGTCATAACAAAGCATGTGCCAAGGGATTGTAAAATTTAAAGTGGCTGACAAGGTGTCAGATAATGCTGACAAAATAAAAGGAATCAAGATATGGGAGGCGATAAAATGTCGCATTCTCCCTATCTTGATTCCTGTAATATGATTGAGAAATCTTTCTTTTCAGATAAAGCTCCTATATATAATAAGGTGTGAAACCTTATCTGGCTTTATTTCTGTTCCTTGGCAGCAAGTGCTTCGCGAACCTTAGCTTCCAGTTCATCGAGAAGTTCAGGGTTATCCTTGAGCAATGCCTTGCAGGCATCGGCACCCTGTCCGAGCTTAGAACCGCCATAGCTATACCAGCTGCCGCTCTTTTCGATGATATCGTTGGCTACAGCCAGGCCGAATACCTCGCCGGCACGGCTGATGCCTTCGCCAAACATGATGTCGAACTCTGCCTTGCGGAAAGGAGGAGCCACCTTGTTCTTTACTACCTTTACGCGAACCAGATTACCTACTACCTCATCGCCGTCCTTGATGGCTGTTGCCTTGCGGATATCCAAGCGCACTGATGCATAGAACTTCAGAGCATTACCACCGGTGGTTGTCTCTGGGTTACCGAACATTACACCAATCTTCTCGCGCAACTGGTTGATGAAGATGCAGGTAGTGTTGGTCTTGCTGATGGTAGAAGTGAGCTTGCGGAGAGCCTGACTCATCAATCGAGCCTGAAGACCTACCACATTGTCACCCATATCGCCTTCGATTTCCTTCTTAGGAGTCAAGGCGGCAACAGAGTCAACAACTACGATGTCTACAGCAGCAGAACTGATCAGCTGGTCTGCAATCTGCAACGCCTGCTCACCATTATCTGGTTGTGAAATCCACAAGTTATCAACATCAACGCCCAATTTAGCCGCATAGAAACGGTCGAAAGCGTGCTCTGCATCAATGAAAGCAGCGATACCGCCAGCCTTCTGCGCCTCTGCGATGGCGTGGATAGCCAATGTTGTTTTACCGGAAGATTCCGGACCGTAAATCTCGATGATACGTCCCTTAGGATAACCGCCTACGCCCAGTGCATTGTCGAGAGCGATACTGCCTGTAGGGATAACTTCGATATTCTCAACGTGCTCATCTCCGAGTTTCATGATAGAGCCCTTACCGAAGTCCTTTTCTATCTTAGCCATGGCTGCCTGAAGAGCTTTCAGTTTGCCTTCATTGGGATTCAATTTCCCCTCTTGCATTTCTTTTGCCATATTCTTATTTTAATTTAAAGTTTAGTCGATTTCCAAATCGCCATCAAACACCTCGTGCCATGGCAATCCCTGCTTGTTCAACTGCTCCATGAATGGATCTGGGTCGAACTCCTCTACGTTCCATACGCCTGGTTTCTTCCAGATGCCCTTGAGGAACATCATGGCACCAATCATAGCTGGCACACCGGTAGTGTAGCTTACGCCCTGCATACCGGTTTCGTTGTAAGCCTCCTGGTGCTTGCAGTTGTTATAAACGTAATAGGTGCGCTCCTTGCCATCCTTCTTACCGCGGATGCGGCAACCGATAGATGTTTCGCCATCATAGTTCTCGCCGAGATCCTGTGGGTTAGGCAATACGGCCTTGAGGAACTGCAGAGGAACAATCTTCACCTTGGCTGTCTTGCCTGAACCGTCTGCCAATGGAGCCTCGTACTCGATTTCGTCGATGCGGCTCATGCCGAGGTTCTGAATGCAGTCGAGGTAGGTGAGATACTGCTGACCGAAGGTCATCCAGAAACGTGCCTCCTTGATGGTAGGGTAGTTCTTCACCAGACTCTCCAACTCCTCGTGGTGCATCAGATAGCTCTCGCGAGGACCGATGTTAGGGTAGGTGAGAGGCTTGTGGATAGAGAGAGGGTCGGTTTCAATCCATTCGCCATCCTTATACCAGAGTCCCTTCTGGGTAATCTCGCGGATATTGATTTCTGGGTTGAAGTTGGTTGCGAAAGCCTTGTGATGGTTACCGGCGTTGCAATCCACGATGTCGAGCACCTCAATCTCATCGAAGTGATGCTTGGCAGCGTATGCAGTGAAGATGCCAGAAACTCCTGGGTCAAAACCGCAGCCGAGGATAGCGCAGAGACCAGCCTGTTCGAACTTATCCTTGTATGCCCACTGCCATGAGTACTCGAAGTGAGCCTCGTCCTTAGGCTCATAGTTAGCGGTATCCATGTAGTTGCAACCGCAAGCCAGACAGGCATCCATGATAGTGAGATCCTGATAAGGCAAAGCGAGGTTGATGACAAGTTCAGGCTTATAGCTATTGAAGAGAGCCTTCAACTGCTCAACGTCGTCGGCATCCACCTCAGCTGTCTGAATATCCATCTTGTAGCCCTTGGCATGGATATCCTTAACCAGCTTATCGCATTTTTCCTTGCGACGGCTAGCAATCATAAACTCGGTGAAAACGTCCTGGTTCTGGACGATCTTGAAGGCAGCCACGGTAGCCACGCCACCTGCGCCTATCATAAGTACTCTACTCATTTTTTATCTTTAATGTTAAGTGTTTAATGTTTACTTTATCTCATTTGCCGAAATCCCCAGGGCATTCATGAGCGAATAACCGAGAATCTCCTGTCTGAAGTTGCCGCCTGGCATGGGCTGCATGGCAAAGAGGGTGATGCGCTTGTCATCGTCATCTACCTTACGGAGTATCTCGCGGAGTCGGTCGTAAGCATCTCCATCCTCAGAATTTGGGATTACCATCACTCGCTTCACCTCCTTGGCGTTGCATACGGTGCGTGCCACATCTACGAGAAAGTCATCCTTGCCTACCATCTTCTCCTCTGTAGGATAAGAAGAGATGATGAATTCTCCGAGCTTATCATCCTTGAAAGCCTGAGCGTTCAGATCCTTCTCATAGTTGGCAGGGCGGAAGTTCTTCATCGCCATCGACTGCTTGTCGTGGATAAGCACAACCTGTGTCTCGTGCTCGCCCTCTCTCAGACCTCCGTCAAGGGCAATGCAGACTGCCCATTGTGCCATATCGGCTGGTTGGATGCGACGGTTAATCATTCGTTCGAAGTTGACTATCAGGTCGAAAGCCACTCGGTCGATATAGTCGGCATCAGCGATAATTACATTCTCGCTCCATTTTATATTGTTTGTATCTAATGTATTCATTGGTGCAAAAATTAAGCAAACGAGCATGATGAAAGCTTGCTTTCAAATTGTCGAATGCAGATTATTTCTGCAAATTTACGAATAAATTTCGTAATTAAGGCATTTTGGAAATATAAAATAATAAAAAAGATAGTATTTTCATCATTTCTTCATTTGATGGAATACTATCTTCAGTATATTCTTCGGCAATCTGAGCCTTTTTTCTTCTATTCTCCTACTTCTTCTCATGCGATCATTTTCGCCAGATAATGTCCGGCGAGAACGGCGATAAGTCCCAGCGCCAGACTTCCGAAGAGATAGAGCATCATATAGAGGTAATTCTCTTCTTTCATCAGTCCTGCTCCCTCGTTCATAAAGGTAGAGAAGGTAGTGAATCCTCCGCAGAATCCCGTGGTGAGCAGCAGTTTGGCAGATGGCGACATCCATTCCCCTTCCCGCCAGTTCAATCCCGAGAGGAACCCGATGATGAGGCATCCCGCCACATTCACCGCCATTGTTCCGAACGGAAAGGCAATCACCGTGCAGGATTGCACCATCTTCGATACCCAATATCTCATGCCGCCTCCGAAGAAGCTGCCGATGCTTACTATCAATACTTCTTTCATCTTCTTATCTCCTTATTTATAATGTATAATATATAATAACTTGTATGATATTTCCTTGTATATACTATCAGCCTTGCCGCTATTCGCTTTGAGTATGTTCTGCAATTCTTTACATATCATTTCTCAAAATATGTGCCAATGGCTATGATAGGGATGTTTTCCATCCATTCTTGGTCTACATATCCTTTTGTATATCTTTCTTTTCATAACTAACTGGAATTTAAATGTTTATGTTGCAAAGATACACTTTTTCGATGATAAAAACAAGAAAATTATACACTTTTTCGATGATAACGAATGTTAAATCATACATTTTTTCGAGGATAAGGTGGTAAAAAAGCGGAACTGGCTGCATTGGGCCGAAAAATACAGCTTGAACTTGCGCCGCAGGTTGAGAAAAAGAGCAAAGAAGAAAACAAAGAAGCAACAAATAACGTAAAAGCAGATGTTACTTCTAAAGGGTTACGGATTAAAGATCCGTGCCAATAAGTAAGAATATATTGAAATCTGATAAAAACTTTGGTTATTACCGTTAAAGTTTAATAATATTGTTTTTTTTTTTTGATTATTAAGTTTTGAGTCTTATCTTTGCAATCGTTTTCACGCCTTACCTTAATTGACGAATGCCGAGTGAGAAAGACGGGAAGGACAAGCATATTGGAAATGGCGTTTACAAGCGCACTTGGTTATACACACACTTGAATTCTATATAATATCTAAATAATATCAAATCAGGATCAGAAATACAAGGCAGTTATAGACCGCCCAATAAGATATAAAAATAGTTAACTTATTATCAGCTACACCAGAATAGTTCCATTAGTAGAATATAACGTATAGTAAAATTTCATAATTATCTTAGAGGTAACAAAGTGTATTCCACTACAGGTTTGTATGGGATGTTTTAGGAGTTCAGGACTGTTTGACTGAGTAGCTCGTACTGCACCAACGCCGTTTCCCTTATGTATGTGTTCAGTAGTTTATTTGGTCCGTATAGGTGCAACGGACATAAAGCGTAATTGCATGTATGGTTGAAATAAATCCATTATGTATTTAGCGCTATTAATTTTTTAAGTCATGAGAAGAGAACTTTTGCTCTTATCTTGTTGCGTGGTCATCCCAAGCATTTGTAGTGCTCAAGAGAAGTCTGACACTACAATGGTAGAAAAGAAAGCAGAACGCAATGTGATGCTCAATGCATCCGATGCCAATGCACCTCGTTACATTCAGATAGGTCTTCCAAGTGAAGATGTAAATGTGTACGAGAACGGATTACCTGTCGTTTATTCTTCTTACATCCATCCTCTATCTGCTCATTGGAGAAGTGACGGAAGCTTGGCTGAAGTAGGATTGATGAACCCGCAGGAATCAGCCATAGCTACAGGAAACATCGCTTATTCAGTAAACAGTTTCAGCGACTTAGGCAGTAATACGTTCAAGGGTATTTTGAATTACAAAGGCAACCATTATGGTATGCATCAGTTTGATTTGAACGTTTCAGGACCTCTGGCTAAAGGCTGGACTTATGCCTTGAATATGTATCAAAACTTTGATCCGGGAACCTTTGACTTGAAGTTTACCAACTATAATGACCGTACCCAGATTTATAAGGGTGCCCTGACAAAGCATTGGGGAAACAGAGGTCAGTTGTCTTTCCTCTACAAGTTCTCAAACAGTCAGCGTATGGGTACCGTAACCTGTTTTGCACCATTTATCTATCACACTAATGGTGATGTGACAGAATTGGATGGCTTTAAATTGGGTACATCTTCATACGTTCCAGCTTCTCAGAACTTCATGTACCGTGATATGAAGACAGGTGAAGTGAAAAACACTACTATCAATGATTGGAACAAGAACAAATCTCACGAATTTGCTGTATTATTCAAATGGGATTTAGGTAATGCATGGAACTTGGATACAAAGGCTAAATATACCTGGGCTGATGCTAACTATGCCGACTTTGGCGGCAGTTCTATCATGAATGTCAAAGATGGAAAGGTTGAGGGTAATACGAATACGTATTATGACAAGAATGGAAAACTTTATACAGGTATGATGGATGGTCGAAGAATCTGGTTTCATACTGCAAAGGCAAAATCATTCCTTCTCACCTCTGAGGTGATGAGAAACTATGGCCAGCATAATCTTAAAATAGGTCTCAACGAGTGGAACTTTGACTTAAACTACTGGTCTGCGTCAACACAATGGGATGCCACTGTAAATGAGTATCCAGAGTTTCTGTCACATTCCACGGTTTCAGACCCGACTGCAAGAACAACTTATTATGGGTTCAATGAGATATCTACAGACTATGCTATCGGTAATGAGAACAAGTTAGCAGGATATTTCACAGACGAATGGCGTCCTATTGAAAGCCTTCGTTTCTTCTATGGCGCACGCTTAGAGTGGTGTCGTATGTCTGTAGACCAGTTGCCTTATGCGCGATTTGCAGACATGTATGTCGGTGCAACCAATGCAGACGGTGTAACCATTACACCACAGCACAGAACAAAGAATAAGCTCAATTATGCATTTACAGTTTCGGCTACATGGTCCTTTTATAAAGGTATGGGACTCACCGCTGACTTCACTCAAATGGAACGCTCTCCTCGCATGACAGATTATGCCAATATGGGACCACAGGACCTGCGTCTCTGCATTCCATTGCTCCGTGGCGGTATATACTATCGCAATAAGTGGATTGATGTTACATCAATGATAACCTGGATTCAGAAGACGAACAATACAGACCAGCAGGATATAACCAAACCTGGCACTAGTATTTCAAAGACAACATCATTAAATTATAGCATTCAGACTGTTGGATGGACAACCAATGTGGAACTTGACCCTTTCAAGGGTGCGCATCTTCATGCCCTCTTTACCTATCAGAAGCCAACATACAAGGACTATTCTGTGACAGTAAAGTTTGATGATGGTGAGACCGCAGACTTAAACGCCACTGGTAACATTGTCAAGGAAATACCACAGATACTGATTGAACTTGACCCAAGTTATACCTTTTACAAGGATAAGATGACTGTATGGGGCAGTTTCAGATATTTTGGAAAAACGTATGCTAACCTTTCAAATGCCCTTTGGTTTAACGGCCATTGGGAAACTTTCGCAGGTGTGAAATGGAATGCTACCAACAAATTATCATTCAACCTTGGTGTAGTCAACTTCCTGAACCAAAAAGGTGCCAGCGGTACAATATCCGGCTCAGAGCTTATTGGTCCGGAAGAAGCCAAGCGATTCAATGGCTACGTAATGTCCGGACGCTATCTTCGTCCTTTCACTGTTGAGTTTGGAGCAAGTATAAAACTATAAAAACCTATTGATTATGAATAAATTATGCAATTTTATGGTGCTTTTTATGGCTTTGTCAGGTAATGTATATGCCCAGAAGACAGAACCATGGAATGACCCTTTGGTGAACAACATTAATCGTAACGAGCCTGTTTCTGATTTCTTCGGCTATGAGAATAAGGAACTGTCTGACAGAAATGACAAGAAGCTTTCAAAGAGATTCTTGTCTATTGAAGGAATTTGGAAATTCAATTGGGTGCAGAATGCCAATGAGCGTCCTTTAGATTTCTATTCTCTCAATCTTGATGATTCTAATTGGGGTAAGATGCCAATTCCTGGATGTTGGGAGTTGAATGGCTATAGCGTGCCAGTCTATACCAACATAAAATATGAGTGGGAAAATGAATGGGAATCAAATCCTCCTTATGTGCAGGATCTTGGCAACTACGTCGGATCTTACCGACGTAAGATTGTAATTCCTGAGAATTGGAATGGTGACAATATAATACTGCACATCGGCGAATTTTCCAGCAATATCAACCTATATGTAAATGGAAAGTTTGTTGGCTATGCTGAAGACAATAAGGTTGCTGCGGAATTTGACATCACTAAATATGTAGAACCAGGAAAAGAGAATCTGATAGCCATGCAGCTGATGAGATGGTGCGATGGCTCTTATTTTGAGGATCAGGACTATTGGAGACTTCGCGGTATTGCCAGAGAGAACTATATCTATGCTCAGCCGAAGTCACATATTAAGGACTTGAACGTAACCTCTTCCTTGTCCGATAATTATAAAGACGGTATCTTTGCCATTCATTTTTCTACAGAATCATGTGATGGAAAGAATGTTCTGGTGGAATTGATAGACAAGAAAACTGGCAATACGGTTTTTGAAAGAAAGCAACAGTTACAGGGTGGCAGTTCAACAGTAGAGTCAACCATTCAGAATGTAGCCAAATGGACAGCAGAAACACCGAATTTGTACACACTCAGAGCGACACTGATGGATGGAGATAAAGTATTGGAAGTCATTCGCCAAAATGTCGGTTTTAGAAAGATCGAGATCAAGGGAAAACAGCTCTTGGTAAATGGACAGCCTGTTCTTATCAAGGGTGTGAACCGTCATGAGATAGATCCTGATGGAGGATATGTTGTCAGTGTTGAGAACATGATTCGTGACATAAAGGTTGCCAAGCAATTAAACATCAATGCTATACGCACCAGCCACTATCCAAATGACCCACGCTGGTATGATTTGTGTGATGAATATGGTATTTATGTCGTGGCTGAGGCAAATCTGGAAAGCCACGGAATGGGATTTGGTAAAGAGACTCTGGCTAAAAAAGAGTTGTTCAACAAGACACACCTTGAGCGTAACATGCACAATGTGAAGGTTCTCAAAAACCATCCTTGTATCATTATGTGGAGTCTTGGTAACGAAGCAGGTTATGGTAAGAACTTTGAGGATGCCTACGATTGGGTAAAGGCATATGATAGTTCTCGTCCAGTACAATACGAAATGGCATGTTCAACAGGCAAGCATGATGAAACCCGTCCTGTTGAGTCATACGAGTTGGCTGGTCTGAAGGCTGGCAAGACTGACATTTTCTGTCCTATGTATGCTGATTACGACAGTTGTAGAGCATATCTGGAAAAGGACTATTGTGACAAACCTCTTCTTCAGCAGGAGTATGCCCATGCCATGGGTAATTCTATGGGTGGATTCAAGCAGTATTGGGATTTGGTCCGTCAGTATCCTCAGTATCAGGGTGGTTTTATCTGGGATTTTGTTGATCAGGGTCTGCGCGACAAGAGCAAGATAACTGGTAATCAGATCTATGCCTATGGCGGTGATTATGGTCGTTTCCCTATGTCTGACGAGAACTTCAACAACAATGGCTTGGTTAGTCCGGACAGAAGACCAAATCCTCATGCTTACGAAGTGAAATACTTCCATCAGAACATCTGGAGCAAACTTGAGAACAAGGTCAAGGGTACAGTCTCTGTATTCAACGAGAACTTCTTTGTTCCGTTGAATAACGTAAATCTCGTATATTCAATAGAGGTAGAGGGTAAAAGTATGGCAAATGGTTTAATCAACCTTGGCAAATACAATATTCTTCCTCAGACAAGCAAGACTATTGCAATTCCTGGATATGCAAAGATAGTTGCAGACAAGAAGTACAGAGGAAAGGAAAAGACTCTGACTCTTTCGTACAAATTGAACAGTGATTCGCTTCTTCTAAGTAAGGATGAAGAAATCGCCCACCAGCAGTTTGTGATTAGCGACTATAAGTTCCCTGTATTGAATTCCTCTGAAACAGCCAAAGTCAAGGCTGTAGATCATGCCAAGTATCTCGTTCTTTCTGCCAATGGTGTGGATGTTACCATCAGTAAGGCAACAGGACTTGTTTCTTATTTGGATGTTGACAAAACACCTATGCTTGTAAGAGGATTTGATTTGACTCCAGACTTCTGGAGAGCATGCACAGACAACGATTTTGGTTCACATATGACTACATTAAGTGCAGCATGGAATAAGCCAAGTATGGAACTGAAGAATTTTACCCGTAAGGAGAATGGTTCTGTTGTTGCCGAGTTGTATCTCAAAGAAACAGAGTCTACACTGACTCTTACCTATACATTGAATAATAATGGAGAACTGACTGTTGAACAAGATCTGAAGGTAAATCCTGATGCGGAGAACAAGCCAAATCTTCTGCGCTATGGAATGGAATTGCAGATGCCTAAGGAGTTTGATAGAGTTGAATTCTACGGAAAGGGTCCTAACGAGAATTATGCAGACCGTAACAACTCCGACAGATTGGGCATTTTTACCCAGTTGGTAAAGGATCAGTATTATCCATACGTTCGTCCACAGGAGTCTGGCAACAAGACGCAGGTAAGATATTGGAAGGTTCTGACAAAAGACAATAAAGGTCTGGAGTTTTTCTCCAATGAGCCAATGGAGTGTTCAAGCCTGAATTATCTGACTTCAGATCTTTACCGCGGACCGGTAAAGAACCAAGAACATTCTGGAGACCTTGTACCACGAGACTTTACCTCTGTACACATTAGTCAGAGACAGATGGGATTGGGATGTATCGATACATGGGGCTCATTACCTATTGAGAAATATATGCTTCCTTATCAGGACTATGCATTCAAATTCGTGATTCGTCCTGTAAGATAACCAAATAGTTCTCACTCTGAGAAATATCTCGACTTTAGCTCCAGGAGTATATACTTTTAGGACTGCGTGTGAAAGCATTCACTGTATATTATCTTGAGGGCAAGAACTGGGTAAAGCTCAGTCAAAAGGAAGAGACAACCACAATCGGTTACAAGCGTATCCTACGATTTGACAAGGTAAAGACCAATGGTCTTCGCATTGTATTCGATGATGCCAAGGGTACACCATGTATTAATAATGTTGCAGCTTTCTAACATTATATAAAACTATTCATTTTTGTCCGCAATTCCAAGAATTTGGTTTTGCGGACATTTTGTTATTATACAGGAAATGGCTTTGTAAAACGCTTATTTTCTAATACTGCCCAAAAGGATTCTTTCTTGACTATGAAGGCAAAAAATTTTTGCTAGACCTTCAGATGTAAATCCTTCATTGATTATGTCACTGATGGACATCCAAAAATCATGGTTTGTCATAAATTATATTGTTTGATAAATTCTATTGGTGGCAAAGTTATAGTTTTTCTTCGATAACACCAAATTATTTGGGCTTTATTTCGCATTTCCCTGCAAATTGTTTCAATACATCTTGCATATCCCGTTGTCCTTGAAATTACATGGCGATGTAGGAATCTCTGCGTCGGGACGTAGGAAAGATTACGTCGCCATGTAGTAAAGTCTACATCGGGACGTAATTTTTGGGGTATCTATAAGGTATCATATCAGATTCTTTTTAGATTTAGCGTCGAGTTTATACGCACACGAAAAAACTTTTATATGCAGGAAATAAATGTGGAGAAAATGCAGAAGCTGAGTGCTATTGTGACCACGATTTCTGATAAGCAGTATCAAAGCGATTAACTGTCTGGAGAAGCTTGTAGATAGGGTTGATTTAGTAGAATGAGTCGGTTCTATTGGATGACGGAGTCGGCTCGATGGGATAAAGGAGTCAACTCTATAGGTTGATGCAAACGTCTTCGTGAGTTGAAAGACATTACTCCTCGGGTTCCAGGAGAAACCTTCTCAGCAGTTGCCACTAGGCTCAGCAGGTCTGCCGAGCCTAGTCGGCAGGTCTGCTGACTGCAGTCAGCAGCTTTGCTGAGCCTAGTTGCAACACCTTGTTCTTATCATATCAATCCTCTCTTCTTGAATTCTTTAATCATAGCCTATATAGCCTTCTTGCAATGTCTTTATTCTTTTATAAATTCAACTTCTGTTGTTAAAGTTCGTGTGCCACCAGCCTTTAGTTCTGGTGTGTTTATTCGGATGTCGCAATCTATGACATAAACCACTCCATCATGGCCACGAAAAACATTCTCGTTGTGCATATCACTTAGGTATATATCTGGTGTGGAGTATGTCCAATTTCTGGGATTCACCAGTTTAAATCCAATACGTTCCGTATACTCTTCAATGTCTTCTTCGGTCATTTGGCTACCTTGAAAGAAAGTTTGGGTAACAATAATCATAAAGTCACCCATAGAGTTTCTACCGAATCCCAATACAAACATCTTGGTTTGTTCAAAGTAAGCATTGTGTAACGAAATTCTGTCCAAAGCAAAAATTGGCTGTATGAAATAGTCAAGGCCGATTACTTTTAGTACAGAATTACCGTTATCATATACAATGGCTTCACCGCCTTGCGCTAATTTATCGCCCAAGGTTTGGTTGTATACGCTAGTGTCATCTACCCAGCATCCTGTCTTTTTAGCCCAGCTTTCTATGCGTTTTTCTTGGACCTTTCCAAATTGCTGTTCTCTTTTGAAACTGTGTTCTGGCGCAGTGAGTTGATTTGCGCCAACTTCTGCTCCCGCGAGTAAGGATGCAATAACATGTATTGTTCCCCCTTTAACGCAGCCAAGCTGCTCTGACGGTGAAAATCGTTTATATAAGATCTTTCCAGTACTGAATTGTTCTGCATAATCATCTAATTTTGCTAGACCTTCAGATGTAAATCCTTCATTGATTATGTCACTGATGGACATCCAAAAATCATGATTCGTCATATTTACTTGTTTTAATTGCCGCAAAAATACGGTTTTTCTTCGATAACACCAAATTATTTGGGCTTTATTTCGCATTTCCCTGCAAATTGTTTCAATACATCTTGCATCTCATCCGGCAGATATTCCATAGCTCTGTTCTTAATCTCTTGCGGAATGCCGAATCGGGCTTCGGCGATGCTGCCAACGATGGCTCCGATGGTATCGCTATCGCCGCCATGAGATATGGCTAGGCGGATAGCATCTTCGAAGGATGAGGCTTGCGAGAGGAGATTGAAAGATAATGGCACGGCATCCATGCAGGTTTCATCGAACTTGCCCTTCGGATAATCTCGCGTATCGAAATCCTCGTAATAGCTGCGGGCGATATCCTTGAAGGCTTTCATTGCTTCATCATCTGGCAGATGGCTTTCCTTGCTCTTGCGGAAATGCCAGATGGCATGAGCCACGGCTTTGGCTCCCTTGATTCCTTCGGGATGGTTATGGGTAGGAAGAGCCGATTTCTCGGCCTCTTCCAAAACCTGCGACAGGTCATCGAATAGCCAAGCTACTGGTGATACTCGCATTGCCGAACCATTGCCAAAACTATTGTATGGCTGCGGATCAAGAGAACGAATCCACCCTGCGAATCTTCCGCCATACGCTCCTTTTGGAGAAGGATAGCGGCGGCACCAATCCAGCAGGCTTTCCTGATAGCTTCGCCCGTTCAATATCGCATCAGCTATCGCTACCGTACAGATGGTATCATCGGTGAAGTCGCATCCTTCGCCGAACATCTCGAAATCATAATCAAACGTATTGTTGAACTCATATTTTGAGCCAGCAATATCTCCTATCATTGCTCCTAACATAATTTTTTCTTTTTAAATTGCCATGGCCGTGGGTCTTGGATATGCTTCCTGTCTTTTGTCAGGGTGAACCCTTTGTCGAGAAGTTTCTGATGCTCTTTTGCCTGCATCTTTTGGCCGTTTTCATCATATTTCGCCACGTTCTTGCGCACATCAGCTTCTACCTCTGCCTTTTCTTCTCCATCAACCCATTTGATGGAGAAGCCATCGAAGATGGAGGCTTGCGAATAAAGCATATCATATAATAAGGTGGAACGACTGTCGGGTGGATTTCCATCTACCGAAAACTCACGTATCAGCAGGGATGCCCTGATGGCATTTTCGGGATGGGTGCCCTTCTCGAACGTGATGTCGATTCCTGAAACATGGTTGTGCAGGATGCCCAACTTGAAGATGCTCTTGGGAGAACCACTCTTGGGGTTGCGATGATATACGATGGGGTCTTTGATGCCACCCTCGGCCTCTTCGTGATAGTAGAACTCCACACATGTGGGTTGTACTGTTACCTGTTGGACTCCAGCAGTTACCAGGAAGTGACCGGCTAAAGCTATCTGAGCGATTTCCTTGAATTCAGAAGGGATGAATGGGGTGCCCTGATTTCCGAATGGGTGGTCTTCGTTCAGAATTTTTCTCCGTGTATCCTCACTCAAGGAAAATGATTCTAAAGTTTCTTTCAAGTTCTGCATGATCTTTTCCTTTTTCTTTCAAAACCTATATTCCACTCTTTCTTCAGAAAATTATTCTATCACCTCCCAGAAGCTCTCCGGAAGGCTGATGTTCTTCATCTCCTTTGCCTTCTCGAACAATGGGGCGATGTCTTCGG
>ERZ1023963.8-NODE-8-length-91032-cov-26.982787_pt1 | contig 91032 bp, 89 predicted proteins | sample MGYA00380427_ERZ1023963 | MGnify/ENA primary metagenome ERZ1023963 (study PRJEB33179, sample SAMN07449061) | human gut metagenome | biome: Human-gut; feature: Human associated habitat; material: Faeces | host: Homo sapiens | place: India:Kasaragod | collected... | reverse complement strand
CGTCATCAAAAAACGAACTTGATTCGCATGATGAAAGAGACAAATATACACTCACCGGTTACGTCCACTATTGCAGGGGACGACGGCGAAGCCATGGCAAAAAGTGAAGAAAACGCTAAGGAAATGGCTCCCAAAAAGCCTAATGAAGGGCTTAAAAAACCTGATGATGCAGGATGGTACGTGGCTGTAGTGAGAGTGAATTGTGAAACGAGAATCGCTGATTCTATACGAATAAATCTCAATCGCAATCATGTTTGGTTTGATTACTGGATTCCTAAGGTAAAAGTAGTTTATATAGACAAGCGTTCCAATAAGCGAAGAGTGAAAGAAAAGCTATTTCTTTCCACTTTCATCTTTTGTAACGTCTCTCCGTCACAACTTGATAAGATCCGCTTCCGTTCGGATGTGTATAAGATGCTGACGATGCCAGGTCAAAGGAAAATATATCAAATTCCCGATCAGGTTGTTGCCAACTATCGATATTTTGTAGAGAATGATGAAGAGCCTGTCACTGCTGCCCCTGTTCCTTTGAAGAAAGGTATCAAAGTGCGAGTGGTGTCGGGTAGCATGAAAGGTGTGGAAGCATACGTGCAGAGCTATAATGGCAAGAAAGCCGTCATCGGCAGCGAAATCAAGTACATCAGTGGTGCAACGCTTACGATAAGTAGAAATTTGTTGGAAATTGTAGAAAATTAAAAACTCCTCCAAAAATTTGGTAGTTTCAAAGAAAACCCTTATATTTGCAGGCAAAAAGGAGATACAATAATGAAGACAATAGATCAGATTTTGAAAATAAAGGCAGTAGTGCTTTATATACTGAAAGCATTCCCAGAAGGAGTTGATTATATTCATCTCTTTAAGGTAATGTATTTTGCGCAGCAAGATCAGTTGAAAGAGTATGGATTGCCAATCATTTACGATACCTTTGTAGCAAGAAAGCATGGTCCTGTACCAGCTTTAACCTATAAGGTGTTGCGTGGAATAGAAGGCAAGGCAGACCTTTCTTCGCCAGAATTGAAGGATTTTGCAGATTCATTGAATATAGCTATCTCTCAAGATGGTCATCAACTTGTTCTAGCTTCCAAGAATGCGGAATGCGATATGGATGAATTGTCTGTAGCTGATGTGAAGATGTTGGATAAATGGATTGAAAAGTGCAAGGATGTAGAATCCTTTGACCTATCTGACAAGTCACATGAAGACAGAGCGTGGAAACGTGCAAAACGTCAGGCAGACAAAACAGGTGAGGACTCCAAGATAACCATGTATGATATGGCAGCTGCGGCAGGAGCAAGCAAAGACATGCTATGTGTGATTCGTGACCGTCAATCAGTTCAAAAAGCATTGTCATGGATTTAAGGGAGTTGCAGAAATCCTATCTTGATAATCTTCGTAAGGTTACCGAAGATAAATTAGAAATAGGTTCGTTGGTACGAACAGTTATTTCTATAGAAGAAGGTTTGGTTTTCAAGGATGGAAGAAAGCAGAAACCAAAGAAGTTAGTAATTATCGGAGTAGATAAAGTGAAAAAAGTATGTTATGGTTCTGTATTGGTTAATACAAAAATGAATCCTAAGGCAGCTTATTCTGATTCTTTTCTTTCAGCCCAGTATCTTCTTCATCAAACAGATTATCCTGATTTCTTGAAATATGATAGTTTTGTTGATTGTGGCATGCTCTTTTCCATCCCATTAAAGAAATTGATGGAAGGAGAGTATTTTGGAACTTTGACCTCCCAAGATCTCCAAGGCATCTTTGAGGTACTTAAAACAACCGAAACTCTTACTAATAAGGAAAAGAAGAGATTTGGAATCGTTTGATAAATCTTAAAAATCTGTGTACTCAGCGAAATCTGTGGGACATTAGAAAGAATAAACTCCCCCATTCGAGTGGCGACAAGCGCAGAGCGATACTGCGGTGGGGAACAAATTAGAAAAATAAGATTCTTTGATAAATTTCTGGTAAATTCTGAATTGCAATTGTATTGTTTATGAGAAGAGTTTACCCTTATAATAATTCTTTAGTATAATATATGGGAACTGAAACAATAGAAGTATTTACTTATTCCATTCGTGAAAAACGAGCCAAAGAGAAATATTCCTTTGCTGAAGGTATCGATTTGTATGAAATGATGAAAAAAGACTTCATTGATTTTATACATAATAGTCAAACTGGAGATGTTCCATCAGAGAAACGGACGGTTCGAGTGCCAAAAGCTAATGGTAAATATCCTTTTTGGGGAGTCAATGACGATTTACGCTGTGTTTATGGAGTAATAGAAACAGGACTCTACGGAAAGAAAATAGAAGTTGTAAATAAAGATAATCCTACAGCTCCATTGTTTGAAGCTGATGATAAAAATGCTGCGGTGATAAAACCGTTTTTCTTCTTGGTGAAAATACCGAAAGCCGGAGATGTTGGCTATATGGTATTTGAACGTACGGATAATGAAAGCATAGCCACGTTGTTTGTTACAATCTTTCAAGCCTACCTGAAAAATAAAATTGCAGATAATGAATCTAAAGGGTTCATGATAGACCGTGAGAACTATGTTACCAAGGAGTATGTGAATGCCCTCAAAAGTGGTAGGCTGAAATCTATGACATTTAGACTACGAAAAGTTCCAAAGGACATTGCTGATCGTTATATGATGAAAGGACTAGGTGTGGATACATCTATCACAATGACAGTTAATTTTCAGGGTGGCATCACAAAGCCTAATGTAACTAAGGCTATCATGGATGAAAAGCAATTGTTTACGACTACAGATGGTATTCTTGGTGATATAGTTGCAAGTGACAGAAGTGTAGTTACTGATGCCAAGATTAATGGGCAGATGAAAGAGCGAACAATTTATCTAGATGATAAGAATAATTCTTTGATTCGTCCTTATTATTTAATTGATGTTACCATTGACGAAAGAGGATACCCATCCTTTGAGTCTTTAAAAAGTTCTGTGCTTAAATTTATAAATGATAATCAAGAACTTAAAACCGTAATAGCATGATAGATATAAATATCATTTATCCAAAACGATTGTTTGTGGATTTCTATCGGAGCATAAAAGACTATAAAACAGTATTTTTCATTGTTCCGATTTTAATAGGAATGTTCATGGCATTTTTAATAGACGATAGTCAAAAAGATAGCATAGATGGATTGATTAATTCTTCTTTGACAAGCTTTGTCCCTATTTTTGCAACAATTCTTTCTGTCTATATATCATGGGTCTTTGCAAAAAGAAAGACAAGGCATGATAATGAACGTATACAGATATTTCAAGAGACAACAAATGCTATATTTGTTTTGATTCCATTAGTGTTGTTTGCAATAGGTGCGTTTTTTATGTCTCATATGTCTGTTCCGCAAATTCTTAAGGGAGTTTCATATATTCATTCTATATGCCATGTGGGGCATATAGCATTAGAATTCATATACTATACCCTATTTACAGAAATCGCTTTGATTATTTTCATGATTACCAAACGTTCTTATGTTATCATTATAAACGAGATAAGATTATTGGAAGAAGATAAGTGATAATTAGGAAATTGCTGAAAATAAAAAGACGGAAAACTATGATAGATTTTAGTAAGAAATTAGGTGCAAAACCAAAAGAGAAGAAAATAAATCCACTTGAAATATATGCCGGTCTTGACCGTAAAACGGATGCTGGACCTTTGCGCCCTACCCAAGAACGTGTATTGCAAGAGTGGAATGCCAATCGGCGAAATGAGAAAAACTTAATCGTTAAGTTGAATACGGGTGAAGGCAAAACTCTTATAGGTTTGCTTATGCTCCAGTCTTTACTTAATGAGAAAGGGGAACCCTGCTTATATCTCTGCCCCAACGATTATTTAGTAGAACAAACTTGTAAAGAAGCTGAAAAATTTGGTATCAATGTATGCCAGTTTTCACAAATAGAACGAGGGATAATACCTGTTGATTTCTTGAACGGTAAGAAAATCTTAGTTGCTACTGTCCAAAAGATGTTTAATGGAAAAACCGTTTTTGGTATTAATGCAAATTATGAAAGAGTTGGCAGTGTAGTTCTTGATGATTCTCATGCTTGTATAGATTCCATTAAGTCATCTTTTTCTATCCGCATAAAGAAAGACAATGATTTGTATGATGAGTTGTTGGAACTCTTTTATGATGACTTGAAAAAGCAAGCTCAAGGTACTTTGATAGACATAGAAAATGGATCGTCTGAATTACTTCAAATTCCTTATTGGGCTTGGATAGTTAAGAAAGGAGAGGTCGCACAGTTGTTAGGCTCGAAGACGGAAGATAAGTCTGTAATATTTGCATGGCCTCTACTGAAGGATAATTTGGAAGACTGCGAAGCTTTTATTACAGGTAATGGTATTGAGATTACTCCCATATATTGTCCTGTTGAAAAATTTGGAAGTTTTACCAATGCTTCCCATCGCATATTGATGTCTGCAACAACGCAGGATGATTCTTTCTTTATAAAAGGCTTTGGATTTGAAGAAAAGGATGTAGTCAATCCTTTAACCGATAAGGAACAGAAATGGTCTGGCGAAAAGATGATACTTTTTCCATCTTTGATTAATGAGAAAATGTCTCGTTTATCAATGATAAAGTTGTTTGCTAATGAGAAAATTCCAATAGCTCGTTTTGCAATAGTTCCATCTTTTTATATGACTCAAGACTATACTTATGAAGGGTGTACAATTGCAAACAAGTCAAATCTGAAAGAAATCACAGAAAGCATTCGTAATGGTGAACGGCATAAGCTGAATGTACTTGTTAATCGTTACGATGGAGTCAATCTTCCTGACAACGATTGTCGAATTTTGATTCTGGATTCTTTACCTATATGGGAGAATCTAGCGGATAGATATGAGATGGAATGTAGGGAAGGCAGTGAGGTTACCATTCTTAAGCAAGTTCAGAAGATTGAACAGGGATTAGGACGTAGTGTGCGTGGAGAAAAAGATTATAGTGTCATTATAATCATTGGTTCTGACTTGGTAAACTTTATGATGAACCATCATACAGCAAGTTACTTCTCTTCTCAGACGAGAAAGCAAATAGAGATTGCAAATGACCTCGTAGAAAGTTTGAGACAAGAATTAATGGAAAGTCAAGATTGTCTGAAAAGTCTAATTGAATTGATTAACCAATCATTGAAGAGAGATCCTGATTGGAAAGCCTATTATCAACAAGAAATGAATAGCATATTGGAAAATGATGAGAAAAAGCATGTATATTCCATTATGCAAAAAGAACGAGCTTATGAGTATGCTGCATATAATCGTAATTACGAGAAGGCTTGTGGTATCGTTAGTGAAATTATCAAACTTTGTGCAGGTAATCCACAAGAACAGGCTTGGTATCAACAGATTCTTGCTCGTTACAAATTCTTTATTAGCGAAATGGAGTCTATTCATATACAGAAAGTTGCCTTTGAGAAAAACTGTCGTCTTCTTTATCCGCAAAATGGAATTGATTATAAGAAAATGGAATTTAAGAGCGGCGAACAACTTTCTAATATAAAGCAATGGCTCAAAAAGTTTCATAATTATAGAGAGATGCGCATAAAAAGCAAAGCTATTTTTGATAATCTGTCTTTTGGTAGAGCGGCTAATCATTTCGAAAATGCTTTGAGAGAAATAGGTGAAATGTTAGGTTTCAAGAGTCAACGACCAGACAATGATTACAAAGTTGGACCAGATAATCTTTGGTGTGGAGTACATAATCAATATATATTCTTTGAATGTAAGAATGAGGTTAAAGAGGATAGAAACACCATCAAAAAGTCTGAAGCGGGGCAAATGAATAACCATTGTGCTTGGTTTGAGGAAAAATATGGTGATGCAAAGGTTTGTAGAATATTTGTGGTTCCTACGAATATCCTTGACCATAAGGCAAATCTTACTCACAAGGTCGTAGTGATGACCCCAAAACTATTGGATAAATTTAAGAGTAGCCTCGATAAGTTCTTGATGGAGTTTAAAGATTATGCTTTGAGTGATATTGATAAAAACCTTATTCAAGAAGCTTTAGTTACTCACCATTTGACCATTGATTGCATAAAGAAAGATTATGTCGAGAAAATAGTCAAAGAAAAAGTATAGGTAAGTTGATAGAAATTTAATTACTTCGAATCTTATGAAACGACTAGTTGTGTTTTCTCGTCTAAGGAATCTTCTTCATAAGGCAGATAAAGCTTTAGGCAAATATATCGAGCCTAGACGAGGAGAATATAACTTCTTAGATGTCGTTAGCAATATAAAACTTACAGAGGCGCAGATAAATGAGGAAATCCATAAGCATCATCAGAGAAACAGACAGATACCAATGCTTTTGACATTGGTAAGTTTGCTTTTTGCTTATCTTCCTAAAATAATATCTTACATATTTAAGAATGAGATAGTTGGAATTTGGGAATATGTGTTATTTGGCATATATTTGGTGTGTTTAATAGCTGTTGCCGTCCTCTTTTTCATCTTTGCCTACCCTGGAAAAATTCCACATCGCTATTTACCATCTCAGTTTTATCATGGGATATTTGAATTGTATAAGGAACAAGGATATAATGAGATAGAGGCAAATAAGGGAGTGCAATATTCTTATCTTTCCTATTTGGAAGAGTTCTTGGCAACATATACAAATTACAATAATCGCAAGGAAAGTACATTTCAATGGTTCATGCGGCTTTTACCTATTACAGCTTTGTTGTATGCGGTAATTTGCACTGTGGTGCTACTTAACGATAATACTAACGTAAATAAAAATAATATTATGATAGTTCGTGGTAAGAAAATGAAACCTTCTTCTGCTATAACTGTTCATCCTATAGTAGAAAGAGAAGGAACTCGCATTCATTATAGTTTAAGGGATAGCATAAGTCTTGATATCCCTCATAAAAAAGAAACGGTAAGGTTGGATTCTTTGCAGATACCAAAACGTTTTTTAGGACATCGGAAAACTAATAAGATGGTATATAGGGCCGGTGGAGGAATTTCACCAGAAAAATAATATGCATTATGACACCAAAAGAATATTGCACAGCCTTTTGTGATGGCTACTTCTATGCCCAATTAGGCGAGAAGCTAACAAATGTCAAAGTGACGGATAAGGAGCTTGACCTAGCTAAGGAGACAGCTCAGAAATATATAGAACAGCAGATTGCCTATTCTACTTTTGATGATAAGCAGAAGCTAGAGATGAAAGACAATTTCGAAGAATGGGCAGAAACTGTTATGCAAGGATTCAAGAAACGTTTGCGTGATAGTGGTAGATTAATAGAAACAAAATGAATATAATTAAAACATCTATAGATGGCGTTCTCATTCTAGAGCCACGCCTCTTCCGTGACGCTCGTGGCTACTTCTTCGAGAGCTTCAGTGAGCGAGAGTTTGAAGAAAAGGTTGCCCCAATCCTGGGACATAGTGTTCACTTCTGCCAAGATAATGAGAGTATGAGCAGTATAGCCTAATCATATAGGGTCGTTGGTTGCTCTCTTATCTTATAAATTGAAGCTTGTTAGCTTGGCTTTATCTTATTTTTAATAGCAAAACAAGTTTCCCATTTAACCAAACAGTTTACGCTGCTTGGATAAACGCTTACTTACAAAATATTCTTCTCAAAAGAAAAATAAATAAAATGTATAACATAAAATTACAAAATAGCGATGGATATAATTTCAATAATAAACTATAAGGGTGGTGTTGGTAAAACAACCCTTACCACCAACATTGCAGGTGATTTAGCACTGCTTGGGTACAAAGTATTGATGATAGACCTTGACCCTCAGGCTAGTCTGACATTCTCATTCTTGAAACCTGATGAATGGAAGGAAACGGTGGCAGACAAGCACACTATCAAGAATTGGTTTTCCGATTCGAAAAAAGTAAGAACTGAAAAGTTTGAGGATTTAATCATAACACCTCATACGGTTAAGGATTCTCTGAAAAACAAAGGGAAACTTGATTTGGTATCTTCACACTTGGAGCTGATAAACGTTGACTTGGAACTTGCAACCAAGTTGGGCGGTGCCAATATGACCCAAGCTAAGGAACAATTTATTAAAGTACATCATCGACTTTTGGATGGCATAAACCAGCTACCAGATGATGCTTATGATATAATTTTGATAGATTGTCCACCAAACTTCAATATCGTTACCAAGAATGCTATTGTCGCAAGTGACTATATTCTGATTCCTGCCAAGCCTGACTATCTGTCAACAATGGGTATCGACTATCTGAAGAATAGTTTGGATAAGTTAGTCAAGGAATATAATGAATACGTTTCTATTGAAGACTCGGATTTGGATGATTACGAGCCAATAAATCCTCAAATACTGGGTGTGGTATTTACGATGGTTCAGTATTATGGAGAGAAGCCTATCAGTGCCCTTCGCCCTTTCATCGCCCAAACAAAGCAATTGGGATTTGATGTATTTGAGGATACCTTGCGTGAGAATAAGACACTTTTTGCAGATGCTGCTCAATATGGAGTACCAGTTGTTATCAGCAAAAGAAACTCTGGCATCAACGTAATAGATGGCATCAATGGAATAGTAGATGAATTGTTAAATAAGTTGTGATATGAGTAGAACGAATTTTTATATCTCTGAAATGGAGCACTTTCTTGCTTTCTTAAACAAATTGCCACAAGCTATGGTTAAAGAAATTGAGAATGGTGAGAAACAGATAGAAATAAATATAATTTCTTCTTCCAAAGAACCAAATGAGCCAATGTCTGAAAACTCCATTGTTGTTTCAGAAGCTATCACTTTTCTCAACTCCATGCAATCACGTGAGGAAGCCTCTTCTTATTTTTCTACCAATGACTTGAAAAGGGTTGATTTAGAAGCCATTTGCAAACAATTAGATCTTCCTTTTACCAAGAAGGAGAACATGAAGACTCTACAGGAAAAAATTATAGAGGGAACTGTTGGATATAAGTTGAGGTCACAGGCAATACAAAAATAGAAATGAAAGATACTCATAGATATGTTATAGAGACGGCAAACCTTGATACAGCATTGAAAGAGTTTGCTCAAATGAATCAAGGAATAAGCATAAATCGTACGGATAATGATAATGAAATCAGATTAGATATAACAGATGGAAGCCGAAAAGGAATTCTTCATTTGTATCATAAAAATGGTGGAAACTATAGTCACACCGAGCAAGGAGATTGGGCGAATATAGCTGAAGCGTGTTGGAGCTATTTATTGACAAAGTATGGAATGCAATTGGAGCATTGTACCCTACCTTCTATTCAAAATGTGGAGAAAGTCGATTTTGAAGCTTTCCTTGATTGCTTCAAAGAATCTGAAGATTATGTAGTAAACGAAAAGGAGCAACTTCCTAAATGTATGTTGTTTAACGTTGAGATATCTGATAGCAAGAAAGCGAAAGTAGTAATTTCTTATTATAACAACAAGAAAATGCTCATTCAAGGTGCTGTTACAAAACTTCTTGTAGATATAGTGTCTGAATGTTTAGAGGTGATACCTCAAGCAGATCGTTTGATGTTGGATAAGATTTTGCCTCCTGATAGAAATGGCCGTTCGTCACTTGATGCAAAGATAGAGGCACACATTAATAACATAGAGCCAATTAAGGGTGGAAAAATAGAGAAAATGATAAAAACATCACTGGTATTAGTGAACTCTGGTGTAGTTGTCGAGGATTACAGTTGTTTTTCAGCAAGCGTACTACGAGCTCTTGATGCAACAATTAATGGAAAGATTAGTCAAGTTGCGGGACCTGTTACAAGCTATGGTAAGTATTTTGAAGGTAGTTCTGCATGTGGCTATAAAATTGTGGAGAAAAATAATCCATTCCCAGATGATATAGAGTTGGCGCAACTTTTAGCTAACGCTTATACATATTATCATAATCATAGGCATCCAATAGCTCATACAGACCATCAGAATGTAGAAACAACTCGTATTCTTACTTATGAAGAAGCAGTAATGGAGGTCAAAGACACTTTAAACTTTATCAACCGAATTTATGAAAAATGGTAATGCGTAGCAACTATTATAATATTCAAGCGATTCAACCAAATGTGTGTTTAGTAACAATACTCTCTTGTGAAATGACCGAGGTTTATTGGAAACAACTTATGGCTGACTTAGAGCCATTGTCCAAGGATGTATTGGTGTGCGTGGATTTTCTGTTTAGAAATGGCTTTCATGATCGATATTATAAATTGACATCAAAAACAAGTAACCAAGTGATATTGGAACCATTTCAGATAGGTTGCCAAATATCACGCATTGCCGACCTTTTTTTTGCCGAGAATCCAGTTTACATCGAAAACAGTATTTTAAGTCGTTTTCAGAAAAATTTTTATTATAATAGACTTAAAAGAATCTTTGAGACTCCATAAATAGACCAAATAAATATGTCTCAAAAACGATAATTATGGCAGAACAACAATACAACGAATTGCTGAAAGCTTACACAAAGGAGGTTTTGGCAAATATGATAAAGGCTGATATACGACAAAGGTTCCCTGAACCTTATGCAAGTATGTATTGCCAGCAGTTTGATAATTTCAAGACCGTTGCAGATTTCTTTGAATTTGCAGCAAAGTTAATGAGGAGATAACAATATATTTATTGCTAGTCTTTGTTTTTCTCAGACTTGTGTAAATAAGCATTAAACTTATGCACATAGTATCGTTATCCCCAGGCGGTCCCATCCCGCACAATATGGCGTAGACCTTTGATGGTCCGCCAACCTTAGAGCGTAGCGGTTCTGAGCACCGGAGGGCGGTTACATCCTTCCTTCTGAGGAGGAAGGCTTGGTTAGAGGTGGAGCTCCCTTTGGCTAAAGGGAGACGGAGGGATTCGAAAAAATATTAAAGAGATAGAAAGATTAAAAAATGACAACACAAATCATAATCATGGCTGGCGGCGTAGGCAGCCGCTTCTGGCCGATGTCAACCCCCGATTACCCAAAGCAGTTCATAGATGTGATGGGAGTCGGCCGTTCCCTCATACAATTGACAGTAGATAGATTGAAGCCAATCTGTCCTGTTGAGAACATGTGGGTAGTGACAAACGAGAAATACATTCTCGTAGTCAAGGAGCAAATCCCTGACATGCCAGTTGATAACATATTATCAGAGCCGGAGGCTCGCAATACAGCTCCATGTATTGCTTATGCCTGCTGGAAGATTCAGAAGAAGCATCCTGATGCCAACATCGTGGTGACACCATCCGATGCCCTGGTCATTAATACCTCGGAGTATCAGCGAGTGCTCAGCAAGGCATTGAGCTATACTTCCGATAAGAACGCCATCGTTACCATCGGTATTAAGCCAAGCCGCCCAGAAACAGGCTATGGCTATATCGCCGCAGCAGAGCCAACATCCGTAGATGAAATCTATAAGGTTGAGGCTTTCAAGGAAAAGCCAAACCTGGAGACTGCTGAGCAATACCTTGCCGCTGGCAATTACTATTGGAATGCCGGCATCTTCGTATGGAACATCGATACCATCAGCAAGGCAATCCGCACCTTCCAGCCTCAGCTTGCCAGCATCATGGATGAGATGGCACCTTCTTTCTATACCGAACAGGAGAAAGAGGTAGTCGGCAGACTCTTCCCAACCTGCGAGAAGATAAGCATTGACTATGCCGTGATGGAGAAGTCTAAGGAAATCTATACCTTGCCAGCCGAATTTGGCTGGAGTGACTTAGGCAGCTGGGGTAGCCTCCGTACCTTGCTTCCACAGGATGAGGCTGGCAATGCCAAGGTAGGCAAGGACATCCGCTTGTATGAATGCAAGAACTGCGTGGTTCATGCAGCCGATGAAAGCAAGGTGGTAGTTCAAGGCTTGGATGGCTATATCGTAGCCGAGAAGCATGGACAACTGCTTGTTTGCTCTTTGAAAGAGGAGCAGAGAATTAAAGAGTTTGGAAAATAATTAATATCATGTCATGAAAGGAATCGTATTAGCAGGTGGTAGCGGAACCCGCTTGTACCCCATCACAAAGGGTATCAGCAAGCAGCTGATACCAATCTTCGACAAACCGATGATATATTACCCAATATCAGTATTGATGTTGGCAGGTATCCGTGAGATACTCATTATTTCAACACCATTTGATTTGCCTGGTTTCAAACGCCTATTAGGCGATGGAAGCCAATTAGGTGTGAAGTTTGAGTATGCAGAGCAGCCATCACCAGATGGCTTGGCCCAAGCTTTCATTATCGGAGAAAAATTCATTGGTAATGATTCCGCTTGCCTTGTATTAGGCGATAATATCTTCTATGGTGCAGGATTAAATCAGATGTTGCATCAAGCAGTAGTAGATGCTGAACAGAATAACAAGGCTACCGTTTTTGGCTATCGTGTTAGCGATCCAGAGCGATATGGAGTTGCAGAGTTTGATGAGCAAGGCAATTGCCTGAGTATCGAAGAGAAGCCTCAGCATCCAAAGAGCAATTATGCTGTAGTTGGCTTATACTTCTATCCTAATAAGGTGGTGGAAGTAGCTAAGCATATCAAACCATCCGCTCGTGGTGAGTTGGAAATCACAACCGTCAACCAGGAGTTCTTGAAGGATAAGCAGCTGAAGGTTCAGACCATGGCAAGAGGATTTGCCTGGCTCGATACCGGAACCCATGATTCCCTTTCAGAGGCATCTACCTTTATCGAAGTTTTGGAGAAGCGCCAGGGCTTGAAGGTGGCTTGTTTGGAAGGTATAGCATACCGCCAGGGATGGATTACCGCAGAACAGTTGAGAGAGAATGCAAAGCCTATGTTGAAGAATGACTATGGCAGGTATCTCCTTTCAATACTTGAAGAGAAAGAACAAACATTAAAAAAGAATTTAGAATATTAGAAACGATGAATATAATCAAAACAGAAATAGGAGGCGTACTCATTATAGAGCCACGCCTCTTCCGTGACGCTCGTGGCTACTTCTTTGAGAGCTTTAGCGAGCGAGAGTTTGAAGAAAAGGTTGCCCCAATCCTGGGACACAGTGTACACTTTTGCCAAGACAATGAGTCTATGAGCAGTTATGGCGTAATGAGAGGCTTGCACTTCCAGCGCCCACCTTATACCCAGAGCAAGTTGGTACGCTGCGTAAAAGGTAGAGTACTTGATGTAGCAGTGGATATTCGCAAAGGTTCACCAACCTACGGCAAACATGTGGCTGTAGAGTTGACAGAAGACAATCATGTCCAGTTCTTCATCCCTAAGGGCTTTGCCCATGGCTTCGCAGTTCTCTCAGAAACTGCCGTCTTCCAGTACAAGTGTGATAACTTCTATCATCCAGAGGCCGATGGTGGCATCAGCATCCTCGATGATACCCTCGGTATCGATTGGAAAATCCCAACAGAACATGCCAATCTCTCAGAGAAAGATACGAAGCATGCAATGCTGAAAGATTTTGATAGTCCATTCGACATCAATGTAGATTTATATTGATAATACGTTGTTCTTGTTTAGCATTGACTATGCTGTGATGGAGAAGTCTAAGGATATCTATACGTTGCCAGCCGAGTTTGGCTGGAGCGATTTAGGCAGCTGGGGCAGCCTCCTTACCTTGCTTCCACAAGATGAGAATGGCAATGCCAAAGTAGGCAAGGACATTCGCTTGTATGAATGCAAGAATTGCGTAGTTCATGCAGCCGATGAAAGCAAGGTGGTTGTTCAAGGCTTGGATGGCTATATCGTAGCCGAGAAGAATGGACAACTGCTGGTTTGTTCGTTGAAAGAGGAGCAGAAAATTAAGGAATTTGGAAAGTAAAACAGATATACTATGACAAAATGAAAAGTTCTAATGCTAAATAGTTGCTATCTTTGTGATGTGTTCCGCAGGATCAAGAAAACGGCGAAGAACAAATTGGTAGATTTACTAGCTCATAGATGGTAGCTGGCTAGTGTTACTGCTTGGGCATAAATTCAAATGATTTTTTCTTAAAAGATAATAAAAAAGCATTCATTTTATGGAACAACGTACCTAAAGAGACCGCTTACTTCTATAGGTGTGCAGGGTAGTTGACTATCTCGGTATTGATGTTTAAAAAAAATATTAAATTTTAAATATAATAATTACATGTCTTCTGACAATATTAATAATAAACGAATAGCAAAGAACACGGTTGCCTTATATATTAGAATGTTAGTTATAATGGCAATTAATTTTTATATGGCTCGTGTCGTCTTGGATGTTCTAGGTGTAACTGATTATGGTATATATAACTTAGTTGGTACCATTGTTGTAATCTTTTCTTTTCTAAAATCTTCCTTGAGTGAGGCTACTCAGCGCTTCTTGAATTATGAAATGGGAAAAAATAAAGGGGCTCATTTGCAAGAAGTTTTTAGTGCTTGTTTTAGTTGCTATTTGATTTTTTCAATTATAGTTTTAATATTAGGATGCATCTTTTGGATTTTTTTCAGCAGGAGTTTGAATATACCTTCTATTCGTTATAATGCAGCTTCATTTGCATTTTATGTGTCGCTTTTGTCGTTTGTTTTTAGTATTTTGCAAGTACCATATAATGCTTCGATAATAGCAACCGAGAAGATGGCGTTTTTTGCTAAAATTGGAATTTTAGAAGCATTCCTTAAGCTAATGCTCACTTTTGGAGTTTCATATTTCTTAATGGATAAATTGAAACTCTACTCTGTGTTGATGTGTTTTAATGCTTTCTTCATTTATGTTGTATATTATTTATATTGTAAAGACAAGATAACTTTTTGTTGCTTTACCATAAAAAATAAAATAAGAAATTTCCGCAGTATTCTTTCTTTTACAGGATGGAATATGATAGGAAGTTTGGCAGGAGTCCTTTCTGAGTCAGGTATAGGTTTGGTCTTTAACGCTTTTGGTGGAGTTGTGTTGAATACGGCATTAGGACTTTCTAATCAAATCAATAATGCACTTTCTGGTTTTGCAAGTGGATATCAAACAGCATTTAAACCTCAATTAGTTAAATCATATGCTGCGAATGAGATGGAAGGTTTTTATGTATTGTTATGCAGATCATCAAAGTTTTCGTATTTTTTGTTTTTTATGCTATCTATTCCTATAGTTTTCTATATGGATTATTTATTGTCTCTATGGTTGGTTTCCGTACCGACTTATGCTGTGGATTTCTGTAGAATAATTTTGTTAGGGACTTTGATAGATGCAACTTCTGGGGTTTTTTATTCAAGCATCGGAGCTACAGGGAAAATTAAAAACTATCAGTTGTCAATCTCTAGTGTCTTTTTTCTGCATTTTGTTTTGACAATTTTGTTCCTTTATATAGGTGTTCCTTTTGTTTGGGTTTTCTTTTCAAGGCTCTTTACACGTGGTTTTATTAATTTTATCATAGGCTTGCATTTTATCAAAAAGAATACGAACATGCCTATAATTTACTATATAACTAATTCTTTGATGCCAATAATTAGAGTATCATTATTGCCAATTTGTTTTATATCTGCATTTTGTTTGATTTTTAAGACAACATTAGTCACGATAGCTTTTGGTGTTGTGATTTTTGAAGCACTTTCTTTAATATCTATTCTTTACATGGGGGTGTCTAAATCTGAAAGAGATAAGATTTTAGCGATTGTGAAACGAAAAAGACTTTAAAAATGACGATTTTAGTTTGTTTAGTATTAAACTTTTTATTCTATCTGTTTGCTTCTATGAAATATGGGCGTAAAGGGAAAATGACACTGCCATATACCCTTTCGGTCTATTATACTTTTGTGGCATTCATGGGAATAGTTATTTGTACTACGGGTATTTATGAAGCGGTACTACCTATCAATTATAATAAGGAGATAGACTTTCTACCATATATTTATTGTTTCATTTGTATAATGGCTTTAATTTATCCATTAAAAAATGTTTCGTATAAAAATATTGAGCTTGATGAAATTCCATACAATAAATCAGTTACATTAATTTTAAATTTTTGGATAGTTATCACATCTATTTATATGATTCTTAATTTTTCTAATGCTTTAGTGGCATCACAGATGGGGTACGATTCTATGTATGAAGCTTCGGCTGTTGATGGAGATATTCAGAAAGTGTTATATGGTAATAATTTTCTGCTTATTAAGTTTGTCAATTTTAATGTGAACTTGATGCATTCTTTTGCGCCATTTGTTATGTGCTATGCTTTATATGGGTTAATTTCTAAAAAGGTGAAACAGAGCAGATGTTTCTTTCTGTTGGCATTGATTATGTTGAGTAAATTTTTTGCAGCTTTAGCTTTAGGCTCAAGGGGTAATATATTTATTGCCTTTTGGTCTTTTGCTTTCTATTTTATAATATTTTTCCCTTATTTAAGTTTGCGCTTAAAGAGAAAATTTAAGAAAATAGGTGTTGTATGTTTTTCTTTGATTGCTTTTTATTCAGTTCTTATAACGATTGCACGTTTTGCTCATTCCGAAGCGGAGACTCCTGTAACAGGGATTGCGAGATATTTTGGTGAATGCTTTCCGAATTTAGGCTTACAATTTTGGGATCAAGTAACAAGACATCCTTTTGGTACTAGGTTGTTTCCATATGTTTTCGGAATAGAATATAATGCAGAGTCAGTACAAGATGGCTATGCATTTTGGAAAACATTTACAGGTGTTCCTGTATTGATTTTTAAAACCATTTTTGGTGATTTATATATTGAATTTGGAGTTACTATAGCTTTAATTATTATCTTTGTAATTGCTTTAATTTTTTACTTATTTATTGGAAGAGGAAAAATCCATTTTTGGAAGATAGCTTTAACATATTGGTATTTTGATTTGATAATTCAAGGTGTATTTGGCTTCAACAAGGATGGATGGACAAATGTCATAGTACTAATTGCTATATTAATAGTTTCATTTATCGTAAAAGTTTATACACAAAAAAAATCATTATGAAAATTTTATTTATAGCCCCGCATTACTTGAATCTTTATAAACCGATTTATGAGGAATTATGTGCGCAAGGACATGATGTCACATGTATATTACAGGATGGTTTTGCGTCTGATCCTTATTTAAAAATAGGTTTCCCACTGTTTCGAATTATTAACCTGTTTAAGTGGAAATTGAAGAAGATTCCTTTTAAATATTGGTTTAATGAGTGTAAAAAGAAAGAGTTGCGGCAAAAGTTTGATTTACTTTTTGTAATACAAGGAACTACATTTGATTCTTACTTGTTGGATTTTTTAAGAAAGAATAATCCTTCTATAAAATCTTCTCTGTATATTTGGGATAGTAACCGATGGTATGATTTTTTTCGTAATGCAAAATATTTTGATAAAGTTTTTTCATTTGATTTAAATGATGTTAGACATTCGCAATTGTCAAATGTCTCTTTTTTGCCATTTTATTGGACAGCAGATTTGGCAGATAATAGTTTGCCTATTAAGTATGCAGTTTCATCTATTGGCACAAATCATCATGGCCGTTTGGCAATATATAAGCAGGTATATTATCAATTGCAAAATTCAGGTATATCTAATTATATAAAATTAGTAGTTTCGTGTTCTCCTAAAAATCTACGCACAAAGATTAGATTATTTAAGAAAATCCTAATGTGTAATATGAAAGCAGCAGAAGAGATAAAAGTAAGTTCTGGTGATGTTTTTTATCCTTTTGTTACGACTCATAAGTTTTCAACTGTTGAATATAATGAGATAATACTTCAGTCTAAAGCTGTATTGGATACTGATAATCCAGACCAATTTGGTACTACTCCAAGATTGATTTGGGCTTTAGCTGCTAATAAGCATATTTATACAACTAATACTTTTGTTGTAAACTTTCCTTTTTACAATTCTGATTATGTTCATATAATAGATCGAAAGAAACCTATTTTAGATTTATCTTTGCTTGATAAGAACACCTCTGTTTCACCTCGTGATAGTATATTGAATTTAAGAATTGATAATTGGGTTAAAAATTTTATTGAGTAATGGATATTGTTATTTGTGTAGCTTATAAAAATTGCTTTTTCTTGAAGAAAAACGTTCCGTTTATTAATAAAAACCTTAATCCTGAGCATATTTATGTAATAACAAAGTTATCGAACTTTTCTTTGCTAGAGGGAATTGCAGATAATCTAAAGTTATTAGACGAAAATGCGCTGATAGATGGTTTAAGTTATGCGGCTGTTAGAAAAGTTTTGAAATCGCATTTAGGAATCAATCTTGTTGGCTGGTACTTCCAGCAATTTCTCAAAATGGGCTTTGCTCTTACGCCTTTTGCAAAGGAGGAGTATCTTGTTTGGGATGCAGATACAATTCCTCTTAATCATTTGAATTTTAAAGATGTGGGGGGGGCAAAAATATCTCTTTATGCCCAAGACCGAGCATCATGCACCATACTTTAGTACAATAGATAAATTGTTTGATGCTCCAAAGAAGGCTGACTACTCCTTTATATCTGAGCATATGATTTTCAATGTAAAGATAATGCGTGAACTAATTGCTAAGATTGGACAGGCGGAAATATCAGGATGTCCTAGAGGGGCTTTGTGGTTCGAGAAGTGTATTTATGCTATACAGCCTGGAGTTTTACAAGGATTTAGTGAGTTTGAGACATACGGAACATATTGCCTGAATTATTATCCAGATATCTTCAGACTTCGTAAGTTTAGAACTTTCAGAAGAGGAGGTCTGATCTTTGGCATGATGGCATCTACGAAAGAAATTGACTCTTTGAAGGATGATTTGGATACATGCTCATTCGAATTGTATGATTATCCTGTATCTCTTCATAGAAGATGGTTGCAGAAGGCTTTTTATTGGTATTGTAGAATCAAAAATAAATTGAGAACAAAATAATAATCATGCAAAAGAAATATTATCCATATTTAGACTTACTCAAGTTCGTTTGTTGCATAGGCATTGTGGGCATCCATACATGGCCGTTATTTTATGCAGTAGAGCCATTAAAAGATTGGTATGAAAAATTGTGTCCAGTGTTTGTTTCCATCTTTTTTGTTGTTTCTTCCATGCTGTTTTGGCAAAAGATAGAATTCAACAATAATGATTGGAGCAAGTTGGGGCATTTCTGCAAGCGACTTCTGATATTGTTAGTTTGTTGGTCAGTATTACTCATGCCTCATTGGCTTTCTCAATTCATAAGACACAATCCTAATGATTGGTATCTGTGGATAGTTCCGAAAATATTAACCACCGGAACAGCGCAGGGCTCTTGGTTTATTATGGCTTTGATATATGGCACTATTATCTGCTACTTGCTTAACAGATACTTAAACAAGCATTTTGTATTCGCCCTATGTGCATTCATCTGGCTCTATTTCAGTTTGGTCAAAGGTGGATATATTGATGATTGCTTGGGAATTTATCTGCACGGTGAGGGTGATGGCTTCCATTTGGATTCATTTTATTTGCCAACTCGCTCCATATTTTGGATAGAGGCAGCCTATTATTTGTTGCCTAAGTTGAAGAGAGTGAGTGTACCTACTGTGGCTTTAGCTGCAATTTCGGGGGGGCAATTTTAGCAGAACTATTTGTAAGAGATTATGTGTTTGTTCTTAATGCGGTAATTGCGATATGTGTTCCTACGATATGTGCCAAGATTGCAACAGATTCCAAGAATTCTAACTATGTCTTTTTACGTAAGATGAGCATCATGATATACTTTATTCACTTTGTGCCAGTAACAGTATTTCATGTTCTTGCTGATAAGCATATTATCCCTTACGAATATGGGGCGATAGAGTTTTTGGTAGTATTTGCTTTGGCATCGGTATGCGCAGGAGTGATAGTGTGGGCAAGCAATAAATATAAAATTTTGAAATATCTTTATTAAGTGTTTCATAATTTATTGTGTAAGGCTTATTTTGTAAAGAGTGATATAGTAATTTTATCAATATAGAATATGTATATATCTGAATTAAAATTGTGGAACTTTAGAAAGTATGGTGGTGATGACTTTGATTTGGCAAAGCCGCATCTTGTTGTTCCTTTCAAAAAAGGTATGAATGTGTTAATTGGGGAGAATGATTCAGGTAAAACAGCAATTATCGATGCTATTAAGTATGTGTTAAAGACAAATGCTTATGAATCTATTCGTATTCAGCAAGATGACTTCTATAATGATAAAGAACGATTAAGAATTGAAATACTCATAGATGGGATGACAGTAGATGAAGCAAGTTGTTTTACTAATATAACAATACCGCCACAGGGTGGTCTCGATGGATTAGCATCTATGAAACTTATTCTTGATGTTACTCGTAAAGATGGTCATATATTGCCTTACGAAGTAAAAGGAGGCAATGCTGCTGATGGGCATTCTTTAGAACCTCTGATGAAAGAGAACCTTCGGGTTACTTATCTGAAACCTTTGAGAGATGCAGAGAATGAGTTGACTGCAAAGAAAAATTCCAGATTGTCTCAAATTCTTCAATCTCATGAGTTGTTGAAGCAGCCATCAGATGGTAGCGAGCATGAATTGATTGCTATTATTAAAAAGGCCAATGAGGAGATTGAAAATTGGTTTGATGATGATACAGGCGGAGATGCATCACATAAGAAACAGATAAAGGGTGTGATTGATGATTTCTTGAAAATGTTCATATCAGAAGATGCTGAGTCTCAATTTTTATTGTCAGATCCTACAATCAAGAATATTTTGGAGCGTTTGGCAATTGGTGTAGTTGATAGCAAGAATTTGGGATTAGGTACTCTCAATCGTCTCTTTATGGCAACTGAGTTGTTACACCTTCGCAAAAAAGGAAACAACCTTAAGGTTTGCCTCATAGAAGAATTGGAAGCTCATATTCATCCACAAGCGCAGATGAAAGTTATTACAGCTTTACAAGATGAAAAAAATGTGCAGTTCATATTGACTACCCATAGTCCAAATATTACATCTAAGGTAAGGTTAGGTGCAGATGAAGATGTAAACAACATCATTATCTGTAATGGGAAAAATGTATTTCCTATGGGTAAGGATTATACCCTACTTAACAAAAAAGATTATAAATATTTAGATACTTTTCTAGATGTAACAAAATCTAATCTTTTCTTTGCGAAGGGGGTTATCTTGGTTGAAGGTTGGGCAGAAGAAATTCTATTACCGGTAATAGCTGAAAAAATGGGGATAGATTTGACTCAAAAGGAAATTTCTGTCGTGAATGTAGGTTCTACTGCATATTTACATTTTGCTCGTATTTTCATGAGACGAAATGAGCCTAACATGGATGTGAAATGCGCCATAGTTACTGACTTAGATGTCAAACCGGATGATCCTAATAAAAGTCAGAAAGAAGAAACGAAAAGATCAAATATAAATCAGTCTTTGGGTGATTTACCTGATAATGTAAGCCTCTATTTGGCTAAGGAATGGACATTGGAATGGTGCTTATTTAAGTCTCCTGTTCTATCCGAACTATTCAAAGATTCTGTCGCTGCTGTTCATTGCAGAACGAATGAATTTAAAAAAGAAGGAAATCCTGCACAGTATAAGCCGGAGTTTGAGACCAAGCTTAAAGGAATGTTGGCTAAAACTAATAGCAAGCTTGATAAGACTGCTGTTGCACTAAATTTGACTGAGAGAATAAAAACTCAATCTTTGGATTTTACTCAGAATGATGATTATATCAAGTATTTACTTGATGCTATTCGTTTTGTTACTCATTGATTATGGAAATTTCAGATGTAGACATAGAGGGTGCGGAGAGGAATCTTTTGCCTCAAGGTATGGCTTTCGACGATGAACGTCGACAGTTTATAAAGCATCTTGAAAGTTGCGATTTGCTGGCTGTTCCAGGAAGTGGCAAAACGACTGCTCTTCAGGCAAAGTTGTTCTGTATATCTCGCCATCTTCCTCTTGATGGTAACCAAGGTGTACTTGTATTGTCTCATACCAATAATGCTGTAAATGAGATTAAAAAGAAGCTACATACAGATTGTTTTCAATTGTTCGAGGCTCCTCATTTTATAGGTACAGTGCAGGATTTTGTAGATAAGTTTCTAGCGATTCCTTTTTATGAGTTGTTTTACAAGAACAAAGTACATGCAGTTGATGATGCAGTTTATGAGCAAGAGGTGGTTGGTTATTTATCAAGACACTGGAAAAATTCTGCTGTTAATGCTATAAAATTTAAAAAATTCAATTTCGCAGCTGTTAGATTGCATAAAAATGAACAAGGTGCTTATGAATTCACTCTGGGAATGGAAGAATCAGTAACATATCCTCATATAAAGAAATGGGAAAAAGAGGGGACTATCATCCAAAAGCATAGAGAAATAGAAACTTTCATCAAAGAAATGAAGAATTATATTCTTCAACGAGGTGTTGTAACTTATGATGATTGTTATATCATGGCAGAATCTTATGTGCGTAAGTACCCTTTTGTTATAGAATCTTTGAGAAAGCGATTTAGATATATCTTTATTGATGAAACTCAGGATTTGAAGAAATACCAATTAGATTTGATAGACGCAATATTTGATTCTGATGATTGTTGTTTGCAGCGAATAGGTGACAAGAACCAAACTATTTTTAAGCGTCCAGACAGAGATATCCAAGAGCAATGGAATGTCAGGAATCTTAAAACGCTTTTAAATTCATTTCGTCTGACAGATACAATAGCGCATGTTGTGGATCCGTTTACAGTGGATAGGTTTCCTGATGAAAATGGAAATTCTAAATTTGTAGTTAAAGGTAAGCGAACTTTAGAAATGGGAGACATTCCGCCATATTTAATCATTTTTGATGAAGCGAGTAAAGAAAAACTGTTGCCATGTTTTAATCGGTTGATTGAGGAATATGGTCTCCGATCTTTTCAAGAAGGAACTAAATATGGTTTTCATATTGTAGGATGGAATCTGAAGCCTAATGAAAGTACAACAAACTCAAAGTTGCACTTGTGTGATATATTCCCGAATTGTAACAAACTGTCTAATAAAGGATTAAACTCATATGCAACGCTAAGTGAATTCCTAGTTTGGGGATGTAGGGAAGGAAGCATGTCAGACTGTAAATCAGTTATTTGTAAAATCTTGGTTTATGTTTTACGTATATTAGGTAAAACAGATAAAGAAAAAAGATATTATACACAAACAACTCTTTATAAGTTTGTAGATGAACAAGGAGAATCAATATTTGTAGATTATTTGAAATTTGTTTATCAAGCTTCTGTTTTGCTTTTTCATAAGAAATATGCAGATTGCTACCTCTTTATAGCGCAATATATAGATAATGTTTTTTCAACTTTGTTTGAGATTTCTAAAGACAATATATTTCTTGCAGACTTTTATGGGAGTGGTTTTAATTCTGATTTGACTCAAATAGAGCAAAGTAGTGCTTTCCCTGACATAAAGATAGAATCTGTACATTCAGTTAAGGGGCAAACTCATTGTGCAACTATGTATGTTGAGACTTCTTACAAGAAATATGAGTCAGAACACCTCTTTAAAATTAAAAAGAGGGCTACTAAAAGAAAAGATGCTGAATATTATCCTAATCCTTTGTTCCAGGAAAAAGTGGATGATGCTCAAGTTACAACAAAATCAGCAATGCATATGATGTATGTTGGTTTTTCTAGACCAACACACCTTTTGTGTTATGCTGTGGTTAAAGACATTTGGAATGATGAGCGAATCCGGAGAATGGAGGCTTTAGGTTGGAAAGTAATTAAATTAAGTATTTAAATAAGAATATGGTTTCAATAATTATAGCCACTTACAATTCTGGGAAGACTTTGAGACGTGCGCTGGATAGCGTGCTCAATCAGAGTTACCAGGATTGGGAGTGCATTGTTGTGGATGGTGCGTCAAAAGATAACACCATCGGAATAGTGAAGGAATACGTGAGCAAGGATGCTCGTTTCCGTTATATTTCAGAGCCCGACCACGGCATTTATGATGCCTTTAACATGGGATGGAAAATGGCGAAAGGTCAATGGGTGATGTATCTGGGTAGTGATGATGAATATACTAAGGATGGCATCAAAGTATTGATGGAAAATAGCGATGGGGCTGATGTGGTATATGGAGCTGTTTATTTAAGCTATCCTAATGGAAAACAAAAGTTCCAACAAAGTTATGAATCAAAATGTTTGTTTAAAGGTCGATTTATGCCTTGTTGTCATCAATCCTTAATGATGAAGAGACATATAATTGAAAACTTGGGCGGTTTCGATGAAAGTTATAAAATCTTAGCTGATAAAGAATTGGTAATAAGAACTTTTGTTTCTCATTATCATTTTGCACGTATAAATGAGGCTGTATCTATTTTTAGTATAGGTGGCATAAGTCAGGATAACTACAATTGTGATTTAGAAAACTATAAGATGTATTCTAAGTATGAAAATAAAGTTCTATTGGTACCTTATTTGCTTGGTAAGTTGATAAGAAGAACTTTGATTATACTCAAACATAAATTATTTATGTCATGAAGACTGTTATAACATACGGAACTTATGATCTTCTTCATCAAGGTCATATTAATCTTCTTCGTCGAGCGAAGGAATTAGGTGACTACCTTATTGTAGGTGTTACCAATGACAGCTTTGACAGAGATAGGGGTAAATTGAATGTCCGCAACAATGTTCTGGAACGAGTAGAGGCTGTAAAGGCTACAGGCTATGCTGACAAAATCATTATAGAGGATTATGTCGGTCAGAAAATTGATGATATTCAGAAATATAATGTTGATATCTTTGCCATAGGTTCTGATTGGGAAGGAAAATTCGATTATCTAAATGAATTTTGTCAAGTGGTTTATCTTCCTCGTACGCAGGGCATCTCTTCTACTATGCTTCGTGCAGAGAGCCAAGATGAAGTGAAGGTGGGCATCATCGGATGTGGCAGAGTTGCTAATCGTTTTCCTTCTGAGGCAAGTGTGGTGAGTGGCGTAAATGTATGTGCATCATACGATATTGATGAAGCAAAGAGCATGGCATACGCTGCCAATTATGCAGGTGTAAAAGTTTGCAAAAGTCTTGATGAATTATATCATGAGGTGGATGCTGTTTATATTGCCACTCCACATCTTAGCCATTATGAGAATATCAAGCATGCAATCCTTGCCAAGAAACATGTACTTTGCGAGACTCCTATGGTGCTGAAGAAAGCACAGGCGCAAGAACTCTATCAGCTGGCAGAGGATAATGGTGTTATTTTAATGGAAGCCAACAAGACAGCACATTGTCCAGCCTTTAATCACTTGATGGTGATTATTAAATCTGGATTGATAGGAGAGGTTGTTGATATAGAGGCATCGTTGTCTCAGCTTCTTGACAAGAATGGTAGAGAGTTTGATCCTGCTCAGGCTGGTGGCTCCATGTATGAAGAGGGAAGCTATCCTCTTTTGCCTATCATTAAGTTGATGGGTATCAATTATGAAAATCTTAATCTGTATTCTCGTATGGATAAGGGCATAGACATCTATACACGTGGAGTTTTCCATTATCCTAAAGCTACTTGTTCTTTTAAGGTAGGATTGGGTGTAAAAACAGAAGGATGCTTGGTGATTTCAGGAACCAAGGGATATGCTTATGTGCCAGCACCATGGTGGAAGACGGATTATTTTGAGTTGCGCTATGAAAACCAAAACGATAATAAAAAGTATTTCTATAAATGGGATGGTTTTGGTTTGCGTTATGAGATACAGGAATTCATCAGTTGTATAGTAAACAAACGTTTCTCTTCTGCCCGTTTGCGTAGAAAAGAAAGTATTTGCATGGCACAAGTGATGGAACAATTTATGAACAAAGAAAACTTTTTTGAGATATAACTTAATAGATAACGTTATGAATGATAAATCTACATATTGCGTCACAAATGGTTTTGATGCGAAATTTAAGCCATTGAAGTCATATAAGCATATTGTATTTTGTTTTCCCCATGCTAACTCTTTGGGTATAGTAAGAGCTATTGCAAAAGGAGGATTGAATCCGATTGTAGTCTGTATAGGTAAAATTAATGAAGATAGTGGATTTTTTCATAGTAAATATGTAAAAGAGTGTTGTTGTTTTGCAACACCAAGTGAAGGGTTGGATTTTATTATAAGAAATTTTAGTGATGAAAACCATAAAAATTTCTTGTATTTAATGGCAGACTTTGGTATACGTATTTGTGATGAGCGGTATGACGAGTTAAAAAACAGCTTTTTCTTTTTCAATTCAGGGAAGGCTAATTATTTAAGTCCTTATTTGAATAAAGATAAATTATGTGATTTGGCTGTATCATGTGGCTTGCCAGTACCTAATTTTGAAATTGTAAAAAGAGGTTGCTTGCCAAAGAAATTAACTTATCCTATCTTTATCAAGACGAACAATTCATTTGCAAACTGGAAATCAGATGCTGGTATTGCTCATAATGAACAAGAATTAGTTAAACTTTGTGATAGCTTTGCCTCGGATGAATGGATGATGGAGGATTTCATAGACAAGAAATTCGAAGATTCTTGGCAGGGAATTTCTGTAAATGGTGGTCAGCAAGTTTATATGCCATATCGAAAAAGATATGTCCGCTTGCGCAAGAATGATTATGGTACTTATATGTATTATAAAGCATGTCAACCGCCAAAGGAAATCGCTGCTGGTATTCAACAAATGTTGCGTTCGATGAATTTTTCTGGTTGCTTTGAGGTAGAGTTCTTGTTAGACAAAAACGATCAACTACATTTCTTGGAAATTAATCCTCGATTTTCTGCTTCTAACCAAGGTATGTTTGCTGGTGGTGTCAATATGCCATTGGAGTGGGCTTTGTCTGTTCTAAAAGGCAATGTTGATGAAGCAAGCATAATGCTTCGCGAGAGTCCATATTATGTAATGAATGAGTTTATGGATTTTTCAAAGCATGTTCTTTCTGGCAATATCTCAATAATTAAGTGGATTAAAGACTTGAAGAATTCTTTATGTTTATACTATTACCAAAAGGGTGATACATCTCCTTTTTATAGTGAACTTAAAATCAGAATTCAAAGAAAAATAAAGAAAATATTTAAAAAACAATGATAAACTTTACAGTAGGTCCCGTACAGTCAAGTGAGGCTGTACGAGCTATAGGCGCTGAGCAAGTGCCTTATTTCAGAACATCGGAGTTTTCTGATGTTATGTTTGAGAACGAACGACTCATCAAGAAGTTTGCAAAGGCTTCAGATGATTCCAAAGTTGTATTCCTCACGGCTTCAGGTTCGGGAGCGATGGAGACCGCCATCATGAATTCATTGACACCCAATGATAAGGCTTTGGTGGTGAATGGTGGAAGTTTCGGCCATCGTTTTGTGGAGTTGTTGGAACTTCATCACATTCCATATACGGAAATCAAATTGGAGCATGGCAAGGCTTTGAAGCCTGAGCATCTTGCTCCTTATGAAGGTCAGGGCTATACTGCATTCCTTGTAAACAAGCATGAAACATCAACAGGCGTACACTATGACATCAACTTGATTAGTGATTTCTGCAAGCGCAACCATCTTTTCTTGATTGTGGATAGTATTAGCACATTCTTGGCAGATCCATTCAATATGGAGGAGCTGGGTGCAGATATTATGTTGACTGGTAGCCAAAAAGCATTGGCTTGTCCTCCTGGTATCTCAATCATGGTGCTTTCTCCTAAGGCTATCCAGCGTGTAAACAACACAAAGTGTGTTTGTCAGTACTTTGACTTACAGATTGCCCTGAAAAACATGGAGCGTGGACAGACTCCTTGGACACCAGCAGTAGGTATTCTTCGCCAAATCAATGCACGATTGAAGGAGATAGATGCGAATGGTGGTGTTGAGGCAGAAATCAAACGTATTGCTGGATTGGCAAGTTATTTCCGTGAGCACATCAAAGGCTTGCCATTCGAGATTGTTTCAGAGTCTTTATCTAATGCTGTAACTCCGTTGCATCCAACAACAGCTTCTGCATACGATATTTTCTTGAAAATCAAGGATGAGTATGGAATTTGGATTTGTCCAAATGGAGGAGATATGAAGGATACAATCTTCCGTGTAGGACATATTGGTGCATTGACCACTGAAGATTATGACAAGCTGATAGCGGCTTTCTGGGATTTGAAGAAAAAAAATATTATTTAATCTATGATTGATATTCAATTACAAAAGAGCCTTCGAGAGGAATTTAATCCCGAAGGTTCTGAACTAAGAAAATTACAGCTCGGTGCGCTATCTATTTTGTTGGATATAGATAAGTTTTGCCGTAAGCATCAAATTCAATACTGGATAGCTAGTGGTACTTTGCTTGGTGCTGTTAGACATGGAGGCTTTATTCCTTGGGATGATGATTTAGACATCGAAATGACAGAGAATGAGTTTAAAAAGTTTGAGAAGGCTGTAGAAACATATGGATTTGAATCAAAACAGAAACTGGTCTTGCAAACTCATCAAACTGATCCGATGTATTTCATTATGCATGCAAAGGTAAGAAATGAGGATTGGCCGATAACTGACATATTTGGCATGGATTGGGGGTATAAATATAAAGGAATCTTTATTGATATATTCCATTTACGCAGAAGTTGTTATGCTCTTAATAAGATATTCTCATATTCTGGAAAGGTTATAGACAAACTATCCATGATGCCTCATTGCTTGGGACTTAGAACATTTGCCTTGAAGTCTTATCAGTTCTTGGTAAATGATTGTATTATAGCTCCTATTGCCCTGATAGCAGATAAATGCTGTACTAATTATTATGAATGGATGGGGAGTAGATGGAAGCCTTCACCACGTAAACCTAAAGACATTTTCCCCCTCAAGGAAATCGAATTTGAAGGTCATACGTTTTGGGGACCAACCAATCCTGATGCCTATCTTACCTATATGTATGGTAACTATAATGAGTTGCCAAACTTGGAGAATTTGAGGAAGCATACGGTGTTGTAGAACGGCTCTGAAATTTAGCTTTTTGTTAGTATATTTTTAAAAATTTTCGGATCATGGCATTAATTCCAAAACATTATATTGATTCCGTTGTATCGATAGGTATAAGGCGTAAAGATAATTCCATTGCATGGATTGGTACTGGTTTCTTTGTACATCGTCGTATAAACGAGAATACAGTTTTACCTTTCTTGGTTTCAAACAAGCATGTGCTTGAGTATAATCCTGATGTTGTTATCCGCATGAAGGAAATGACGAAGAATCAGCTTATTGAAATCGATTTAAAAATTGAAAGGTTAAAGTGTCATCCTCATGCAGATATAGCTGCTGTTATGCTTCCTGGTCCTTATATAGAACAAAATCATTTGAATTTCAAATCTTTTGATGTTGATACTGATTCTTACAGTTCTATTGAATTGAGAGATAATGGAGCTGATGAGGGTTCTTTGGTTTACATGTTAGGATTTCCTATGGGATTGGTTAATGTTAATTCTGGACTTCCCATATGTCGAATGGGTTGTATTGCTAGAATTAGTGAAGAGCAAATACAAGAGAGTGGTGATGTCTTGTTGGATATTCAGAACTTTCCAGGAAATTCTGGTAGCCCAGTAGTGAATCGTGTGGAAGCCATTGCTATAGAAGGAACTAAGGCATTGGGTAGATGCGTGCTTATCGGGATTATTCATGCTTATATTCCATATCAAGAGAAGCTAGTCAATACGCAAACTAATAATGTAGTGGAAATAAGAAGTGAGAATAGTGGCATAGCTCTCATGCACCCGGTGGAATTCATAAGAGAAGTAATTGATTTGTTTTACAAGAAGTAAGAAATATGAGATTTATAGGCAATAGTGATAAGCTTAAGAAAGATTCTTTAGCTTATCTAATATATGACAAATTAGAGACGATTCTAAATGATGGTGATGATAGTTTGTTATACTATATGTTTCCTGTATATAGTGGAAATATTGATGTTGGTAAGGTGGAATGTAACCTTTTGTTGCTTTCTCGTAAATATGGAGTTTTTTATTTTGACACTAAGAAAGTAAACGAAACGGTAGAAGAAGCCGAAAATCGTATAAATAACTTATATTCTTGTATAACGGAAAGCTTTAGAAGAATTCCTGAACTGAAAAAGAAAAGAAATGCTTTAAAATATGATATTACGACAGTTTTTGTCTCTGATAATGTTGCAGATTTGAGTCTTTCTGAAGATATCATTCCTGCGGATATAAATAGTTTAAGAGATACTTTGACCGAATATCAAGATGAGGTAGATGAACATTCATTTGAATTAATGCAAAGCTGTCTTGATGGTACAGTGCAAACAATAAAGAAAGCGTTACGTTCTTGTACTTCGGGAAAAATGACAAAGGGTGCTATCCTGAATGAAATTGAGAAGAATATAGCAAGGTTTGATATTGAGCAGAAAAATGCAGCTTCTGCAGAAATCGATGGAGCGCAACGTATCAGGGGATTAGCTGGTTCTGGAAAAACTATTGTTTTGACACAAAAAGCGGCAAATTATCACGTTAATCATCCCGATGATGTAATCTTGTATACATATTATACAAAGGCTTTGCACGATACTATCAAAGAGCATATAAGTAGAGCATATCGGTATTTTTCTGACAATAAAGAACCAAACTGGGACAAAATAATTATATGTCATGCTTGGGGTGGTGCAGGAACACCGGGTGTTTATTCTATGGCTTGTGAGGATAGTGGTGCGGAAGCCTTAAGTTATGGTCAGGCAATCAGATTGCGTGGAAACGATCCTTTCGGTGGAGCTTGTAAATTGTTGTTAGATAATAACAAGATTAAGCCTCGTTATGACTTGATCCTGATAGATGAAGGGCAGGATTTTACGCCTCCTTTTTATCAACTTTGTTATAAGTTGTCTAAAAACAAGAAGATAACTTGGGCATATGATGATTTCCAGAATATCTTTAATGTGAAAATTCAGGACGAAAGGGAAACTTTTGGAAAGAATGCACAAGGTGAATACAATGTGGATTTTGAAAGAGACAAATTTTCAAATCAAGATATAGTTTTGAAAAAATGTTATCGTACCCCTCGTTATTCTTTGATTTCTGCTTTTTCGTTGGGACTTGGCATATACAATGGTAAAGTTTTGCAGAGGTTGGACACAAATAGTCATTGGGAATCTTTAGGATTTCATGTTTTGCATGGGGATTGTCAATTGACAGGTGATAAAATGGAAATAGAAAGACCTGAAGAGAACACACCTGGTTATTCTAACGAAAAATTTGATGCTAGTAGTATTCAGTATAAGAAGTTTAAGAATATTGATGTTGAATGTAGGTTTATAGCTAGAAGTATAGCAAATGATTTGACTGAGGAGGAATTGCGTCCAGAGGATATTTGTGTAATATGCGTGGATAGAAAATATATTAGTGGCTATTTTTCAAGAATTAGTGATTCCTTAAGCAATGATGGCATCTCTAGCTTTAATCTAGCAAATACAGCAAGCAATAATCTTTCTTTCACAAGAAAGGGATGTGTTACATTGGCAACAGTAAATAAGGCAAAAGGTAATGAAAAGGGGGTTGTCTATATTTGTGGTACAGATTATATATTCTCTACACCGAATAATGTTGTTTTGAGGGATATACTGTTTACGGCAATGACTCGTACGAAAGGATGGCTTACCATTACTGGGTGCCAGAAAGATTTTGATAAGTGTATTGATGAGAGCAATAAACTAAAAGATAATCAATACAAATTATGCTTTATTCAGCCATCTGAGAATGAGACTAAGACCATAGAGTATCATAGTCGTGCTCAAAGTAGTTTCCATAATGATTTAGAAAAGAGCATTGAGGCTTTAAGGAAGATTGGTTTGTCAAAAGATGAAATAAAGGAAGATGTTATAAAGCAACTGCAAAGATTGTTAGATAATGACAGATAATAGCTTTAGCATAAAAGTTCATGACGATGTTGTCTCTTTTTTGAAGAATATGGAATTGTTCAAGGAGGATGATTTTAATCCAAATTCTCATTATGCTGATAGTGTGAAGGATATTTCTAGATATGGTACTCATTATGATATCATACAAGAAATTTGGAATACGTATTCATATGACCTAATCTTAAATGATGATTCAATCTTCCAATTTCATAAGGATGGAGATGATTTGAGATATTGCTTTATGCAGAACCCCAAGGTGAAAATTTCATGGGAAGAATATTTGCATAAGAATGATTGGAATGAGGATGGATTCTCTCCAGAAGAGCTGGAATTCTGCCGTTCTTGTTATGATAATGGAGATGATGAAGCTTGTTACGAATGTAATGATTATCCTATTTATCTTAGGTATGATGTTTCTGGTAGCCAATATAAGGAAGGTATTCACCCTTATTCTCATCTTCATGTGGGCTTACATAATGAAATACGATTTCCTATTTCTAAGATTTTGACTCCAGAGATGTTTGCGCAGATTGCAGTGAAAATGACATACCCTGTGTTGTGGAAAGAGAAAATTGCTCAAAATAATATTTGGGAATTTCAAAAGACTGTAAAAAAAGGTTGTAAGGACGTTGCTAAGGAGGAATGGACAGATATAGATAAATATGATTTGTTCTTTATATAGATTTAGTTAATGGAATCACTTGTGTTTCAATGTGAAATATATAAAAGCTGATATATATGACATCCAAGGACATAGAAGAAAAAGCAATCTTGTCATTGAAAAACTATATTTGGGGAAGTAAGGTTCTTTCCCAGTTTATAGCAGAAAATGACAAGGAACCATTTTGGGATGGGTACGTTAATCTCTACAAAGATTCTCAGAAAGATAAAAAATCTTTTCTTGGGCGTGTTCCTTTGCAGATTAAAGGTAAACTTGTACGTTCATTTAAGAAAGAAAAGTTTAAATACAATATAGATGTAACTGACTTAAAAGCTTATCTTGCCGATCCGACAGTTTATATCGTTTGCCAAATGAAAGAAGATAGTAAAGATACTCTTCTTTTTTATAGGAATCTTTTGCCAGAGACAATCAAAAATCTTCTTAAAGGTAAGGATAAACAAAAGACTATTGCAGTAAAGATGAAACCTTTTCCTGAATCATTGGAGAGTTTAGAGTCAATACTTCGTGTCTTTATAGGAGATAGCAGAAAGCAAATTAGCTATTCTGGAATGAAATCGTTAACATTGGAAGATGCAAGAAAGCGAAAAGTGAATAACTTCTCTTTTGTTATGCCTTTAGCCAATATGAGTCCTGCTGATTGCATGGGGTATTTATCTTCGCATGATTCTTATATGTATGCACAGGTTGATAAGGATTTAGGCATAGAAATTCCTATTTTTGGAGAGATGAACTTCTCTTTTACGAATGTGGCGAATCTTGATGTGGTTGTAGGAGAAAGGATTTTTTATAATCAATTCTGTAATGAAATTAAGGATGGTAATCTTGTTGTTAATGTCGGAAATGTGTTGACATTGTCTTTTCCAATCAATCAACAAGGTAAGAATAGCACGGCATCTTTCAAGGTTAGTTCTGACTTCTTGGATGAGAGTATGCATCAGATGGAATTTTTGATGGCTCTAGACAAGGAAGGAAAAGTAAAGTTAGGTGGAGTTGAAATTAAGCTAAAAGTAAATGAACCAGAAATTATCCAGGAATGTGGGCAGCGATTGATAGCATTAAGACAATTAAAGCATGTCTTAGACTTACTTCATGTTACGAAGCCTCTTGACTTATCTAAAATAGATAAGGAGCAGAATGATTTGATAGAAGTTCTGATAGCTACTATCGGAACAGGTAAGTCCGTAAGAATTGGACATTCTGAAAGTACTTTGACCCTTGCTGAAATAGGTAATCTAAATTTACTTCTTTGGGAGAGCGTAGATAAAGATGGTAATTCCTTCTTTGGCGATTTCTTTGATGGGAGAATTGATATAAAATATCAGTTTGAGGCTGGAAAACATTATGAGTCAAGTCCTTTCTCATACTTACAAAATAACAATTTGTGGAGTAAATGTGACAATATCCCATTCGACAAGCAAATTGATTCGTATGGTATCTTGATAGGCAGGAATCCTCATATATATGATATGGCTAATCTGGATTTGCTTGCTATGTTGAATGCCTATGATTCTTTGGATGAAACGGAGCAAATAAAAAGGGATAATATCTTGGCATATGCAAAGAAGTTGAATGGATGGTTAAGTAAATCTGAATCCACTAGTGAAAAGGGTGTTATGCACTTTGTCAATTATTGTCAGATATTAAAACGTCAAGGTCGTTTAACTGAAGAATGCATTGATGACTTGCGGAAACTATTGTCTGATGAAGCTGTTATGCCTACGATTAAGGTGGGGATATCCCTTTTGTTGAGAGAAAGAGATACATTCAATCATTGGAAGGGGTTATGTCGGGATGATGTGGAAAATATGAAGCGTTATCCGATATGGAAATTTTACTCTGATTTAAGCTGAGAGTATGTAAGTATTGTAGATGGAGCTTTAAAATAAAATATACAATGGCAATATTAAAAACTACTTTAGGATATTATATACCGACATTTTTTGAAATGCATGTTTCTACTTACGATGATGATATGGTTATTAATCGTATGACAGATAGGGATGCGACTGTATTGTTTCATGAATATATACATTTCCTTCAAGATATAACTACATTTTATGGATTGAATAACTTATATGTTCAAAGCGAGTACTTTCATAGTGTAGTCAATAGGATAAAAGAAAATCAGCAATTTCATGTTCCTTTTATGATAGAAGACAACAATGATAATGTGTTGCTAAATCAGATTGTGTGTAAATTGACAGTTGGAGACTATGTGGAACAGGAACATTATCATGTTTATTCTATTGATGAAATGGAAGAAGAACTGATTCCAAATCCATTCCTTAAGAAAATCAAATCCATTGTTTTGAATTTTGATGGAGATAGTCTAAGGTCTTTTGGAGCTATTGCTATTATGGAAAGTATGGCATATATCTTGGAGCGATTGTGCTCACCTAATGCTTATACAACATCTCCAGATTATCCTTATCGAGCCGCAGAACTTGTTGCACAATATTATGATGCAAATTTTGGAAATAATTTATTGAAAGTTTTAGCTCTTTGTGATATGTCTTTGCAAAATTATAATCCAGGATTATGTTTTGTCAATATCATGAAGGAGGTTAAAGATGGAAAGTTGCAATTTGTTACACCAGAAAGTATTTACGATTACTTTTATAATCAAAGAGTGAAAAGTGTATATGGTAGAGTAACCTCTTGGCAGGACTCTTATAATAAATTGCTGGATCAAGTAGATACTTGTTTACAGGATTATATAAAGGGAATAGATAGTCTAAAATCTTATCATGAATGGATTAATCACTTGGTGGATTTTTCTAGAGATTGGCGCAATAACGATAGATATTTTTTGCTGAAAATGGCAAGAAAAAATGATTTGAAGAAAAATGATTGCTGGGGATATGCTGTGGCAAGAATAGGTAGTCCTTTGATGGTTAATGCTAATAATCATTACTTTAAGTTGCCATATGATGGAATGCTGGAAGGTGAGTCTGTCGAGATGTATGCAGCTTTAAAAGAGATTTATAAACTGTTTCTTGAGGGAAACAAACCTTGTGGTCTGTTAACTTGGTGTAATGATTCTCTAGAATCGACTCCGAATGAACTTTGTAATACTGCACCTTGGAAAAAGGTAGGGGAGACAAAGTTGTGCCCATATGCTTTCTTTTGGAGACATTGGGGACTGACAGGATGTGAGCCTGTGTAATATTTAAAAAGAATTTTTGATTTAAGAATGATGAAGATTTTATTAGCAAATAAGTTTTATTACCGCCGTGGCGGTGATTGTATTTATATGCTCAATCTGGAAAAGCTGCTGAAGGCGCATGGGCATGAGGTGGCGGTATTTGCCATGGATTATCCGGAGAATCTGGATACGCCTTGGAAGAAATACTTTCCTAAGAATATGAGCAAATTGATGGCTTTTACCCGTCCGTTTGGTGATGGGGAAGTGAAGAGCAAGTTCTCGCAACTGCTGAATGACTTCAAGCCAGATGTGGTGCATCTGAACAATATCCATACACAGCTTTCTCCGCTGATAGCCAAGTTGGCACATGAATACGGGGCAAAGGTGGTTTGGACATTGCATGATACCAAACTCGTTTGTCCTTGCTATACCTGCATGAGAAATGGCAAGTGGTGCGAGGAGTGCTTTACGGATAAACTGGCAGTGGTGAAGCATCGCTGTATGCCGGGAAGTATCCCTGGGGCAATCGTGGGTTATCTGGAAGCTAAGAAATGGAACAAGGAGGTTCTGCAGAAATATGTGGACTGGTTCCTTCCTCCATCGAAATTTATGTTGGATACCTGTGTGAAGGGCGGTTATTCTCCAGAGAAGTTCAAAGTGCTCTGCAACTTCATCGATGTGACTAAACTTCCGGAGCTTTCTTCAAAGACTCAGGTAAAGGAAGACTACTATGTCTATCTGGGACGAGTGAATGAGGTGAAGGGTGTGAGAACCTTGTGTAAGGCGGCTGCTCAGCTCGACAAGAAATTGATCGTAATAGGTGATGGTGAGCTGCTTCCGGAACTTAAGGAAACTTATAAGAACTGTTCTCATATCGAGTTCAAGGGGCAGATGCAATGGGAGGAGTTCATGCCTATCCTCCAGAAGGCTCGAATGATGGTGCTTCCTGCAGAATGGAGCGAGAACAATCCTCTCACCGTGATAGAATCACAGAGCCTGGGTACACCTGTACTGGGTGCGAATATCGGAGGCATTCCGGAACTGATAGTTGAGGGTGGTAAATCTGCTACATCAATGGTTCCTAATGGTATGACCTTTACATCTGGTGATGTGGAGGATTTGAAGGACAAAATAGAAAAAATGTTTGCGCATGACTTTGATTATCAAGCCATCGCAAAAGATGCCATCGAAAGATATTCTTCCGAGGCCTATTATCATAAATTAATGGAATATTATAAATAAATATATTATGTCAGAAAAGAAATTAAATGGTACTGTCATTGTAACTTATCGTTGCAATGCGCGTTGTTCAATGTGTAATCGTTACAAGGCTCCTTCTAAGCCTGAGGAGGAAATCTCTATAGAGACTATTAAGAAGCTACCTAAGATGTACTTTACCAACATCACAGGTGGTGAGCCTTTTATCCGTACGGACTTGAAGGACATCGTACGTGAGCTTTATAAGAAGAGCGACCGTATCGTAATCTCTACCAACGGCTTCTTCACCGACCGTATCATCGACCTGGCGAAGGAGTTCCCACAGATTGGTATCCGTATCTCTATCGAGGGCTTGGAGAAGACCAACAATGAAATCCGTGGCCTGAACAATGGTTTCAACCGTGGCTATACTACCTTGAAGAAGCTCTGCGAGATGGGATTGAAGGATGTAGGTTTCGGTATGACCGTTCAGGACAAGAACGCTCCTGACCTCGTGCCTCTCTATGAGTTGAGCAACAAGATGGGTATGGAGTTCGCTACCGCATCGCTCCATAACTCTTTCTACTTCGTTGAGGCTAAGAACATCATTCACGACCGTCCGATGGTGGCTAAGAACTTCGAGAACCTGGTGAACGAGCTGTTGAAGTCTAACTCTCCAAAGAAGTGGTTCCGTGCTTACTTCAACCATGGACTCATCAACTATATCTATGGTCAGAAGCGTCTCTTGCCTTGCGATATGAGTTTCGATACCTTCTTCATCGACCCATACGGTGATGTGATGCCATGTAATGGTACCAAGGATAAGGAGGTGATGGGTAACCTGAACCGCCAGACTTGGGATGAGCTTTGGAGTTCTCCAGAGGCTGAGCAGGTTCGCAAGAAGGTAAGACATTGTGACAGAAACTGCTGGATGATCGGTTCTGTTTCTCCTGCCATGCACAAGTACATCAAGACTCCTGCCCTGTGGGTGGCTAAGCACAAGCTGAAGAGCCTGCTCGGTATGAAGTACTCTATGTATGAGAACCCTATCTGCTGCGAGTATCGTGATGGTAAGGTGACCAAGGAACAGCTTGACAAGCTTTCTACCTGCGATATGAATGCTGTGGTAAACAACGGTCTTTCTGCCGATTCAAAGGAGGCATTGAAGGGCAAGCGTGGCGAGGACATCGTGAACGCTGACGTGGCTAGCCAGGGTTATGAGGCTACCAAGAAGGAAACTGATAGAAATATTGAAATCAAGTAATTACTTGATTCTCTTATGATTGATAAGAAGCCACAGTGCGGAGAGCATCGACATCAAGATGATGCCGAAGTACTGTATGGCTTCTTTGATATAGTTTGAAATCTTATTCATGCCTACAAAGGTAATACTTTTATTTTGAAAATCTCTAGTTTTTATGAAAATAGTTGTAACAGGTACTCGTGGTATCCCGAATATCATGGGTGGCGTGGAGACGCATTGTGAGGAATTGTTCCCTAGAATGGTGGAGCGTGGTTATGATGTAACGTTAATCCGTCGCTCGAACTATGTGAAGGATGACTTGCATGAATGGAAAGGTGTGAAACTGGTGACGATTCCTTCTCCTAAGAAGAAGAGTTTCGAGGCCATCATCCATACTTTCCGTGCCATCAATGAGGCGAAGAAGTTGGGTGCTGATGTATTGCATATCCATGCCATCGGTCCTGCGCTGCTGGTTCCATACGCCAAACTGTTGGGTATGAAGGTGGTGTTTACACATCATGGTCCTGACTATGACAGGGACAAGTGGGGATTTGCTGCCAAGACTATCCTGAAGATGGGTGAGCGGATGGGCTGCATGTTTGCCGATGATGTCATCGTCATCTCGAATGTCATCAAGAACCTCATTGCCCGTAAATATGGAAGGATGAAGAATGTACACCTTATATATAATGGTGTTTCTGAGCCTGAAATCTGTGACTATCCTGAATATTTCAAGGAACTGGGGATAGAGAAGGGTAAGTATATCCTGGGTATGTGCCGATTTGTGCCTGAAAAGAACCTGCATCATCTGGTGGAAGCGTTTGTAAAGTGGAAAAAGTCGCACACGGATCTCACGGATTCCACGGATATAAAGTTAGTGTTAGCTGGCGATACAGACTTCGAAGACACTTATTCGTTGGGATTGAAGCAGATGGCAAGGGAGAATGGTGTGGTGCTTACTGGCTTTATCAAGGGCAGAAAGCTTCATTCGCTGTTGACGAATTGCCGTTGCTATTGTCTTCCATCTTCGCACGAAGGTTTGCCGATTGCCCTGTTGGAGGCGATGAGCTATGGTGTAAAGGTAGTAGTGAGCGATATTCCGGCGAATCTGGAGGTTGGCTTGCCAAAGGATGATTATTTCCATTGTGGCAACGTGGATGAACTTTCGGAAAAGCTCGGAAAGATTATCGAGACTCCATTGCAGCATGTGGATTACGACATGAGCAAGTATGATTGGGACCAGATTGCTGATGAAGTAGGAGGGGTGTATCAAGGGTTGAAGAAATGATATTGCAGGATTTTTATACCATTCTTCAATCTGCCATAGGAAAAACGGTTCAATTATCCCATACGCTTTCTGAAAAGGAATGGAATGAGATCTTTGGATTAGCCAAGAAGCAGGCGCTTGTTGGGATTATGTTTGAAGGTGTTGAGCGTTTGCCGCAAGAGCAATGGCCTCCAAGAAATGTGGTCTTGCAGTGGGCGATGATGGTGGAAAGTATCAAGCATCAGAATCGACAGACTACTGATGTATGCCTTCGCTTAACCGAGGCGCTTGACAAAGATGGCTTTGAAACTTGTATATTGAAGGGACAAGCCAATCATGTATACTATGATGGCTTGAACTCGGAACATTCCCTAGGACAGTTAAGAATCTGTGGTGATGTAGATGCCTGGATTTGGCCAAAGGAAAAGACTAAGCATCCAGTAAAGTCAATCATTGATTATTGCCAAAGCAAGAAAATCTTATTATCCTTATGCCATTTGCATGCAGAGGTGAAACCTGTGAATGGAGTTCCTGTTGAGATTCATTTTCGTCCTTCGTTCTTGAATGCTCCTTGGAGTAATCTATGCTTTCAGAAGTTATTCAAGTCTGCAGTTTTTGAAAATAAGGAAATTGACGAATGTGGAACGATTCAGAAACTGCGAGTTGACTATGACTTAATCTTCCAGATGACCCACATTTACAGGCATCTGTTGGATGAAGGTGTTGGTATGCGACAGATTCTTGACTTTTATGTCCTTCTGAAAGCATATCAGAATGATCGGCAAGGTCAATCTGAGATGATGAATGTTGATGTACTGATGAAACATATCAGTGATTGTGGTATGAAACGCTTTGCATCAGCATTGATGTTTGTACTTCAAGAAATATTCGGTCTTGATGATGAAGAACTATTGTGTCCTGTTTCGGTAAAACATGGAGTATTTCTCATGGAAGAGATGATGGCTGCAGGAAACTTCGGGCATTACGATGAAAGGATGAAGACTTTAGCTGTAAAGAAAGGAAAGCTCTCTTATCAGCTGCAGAAAGCGCAACGTCGTTTCAAAAGGAATCTCAGATTCTTGACAAGTTATCCAGAAGAGGTGATTTGCGAGCCTTTGGCTAGAATTTATCACTTTATTTGGAGAAAGCTTGCTTTATATAGATTTTAAAAGATATACGGGCTTTTATTAAGCTACTTTTCGGTGATGGAGCCTAGTAGCCCGTTTTTTCTATATGCAAACTAATTATAATTGATTGGCAAGTTCAGTAATTGATATAATGAACGTAATAAAGACAGATATAGAAGGCGTACTCATCATTGAGCCACGCCTGCTTAGAGATGCCAGAGGCTGATGGTGGTATCTCGATATTGGATGAATCACTTGGGATTGATTGGCGCATTCCTACGGAACATGCTAATCTTTCGGAGAAGGATACGAAACATGAGGTATTGAAGGACTTGGATGATCCTTTTGAATACTAGGTTTGCAGTTGCTGTGTATTCTTGCATGCGGAATAACACTCTATATAAAATAAAAATATGAATCAAAAAGAATAATATAATGCAGTTTGATATTAATAATAAATTAATGGATTTGTCTTTGCTCTCTAATGGTAATGACAATTTCTCGTTAGTTTCAGATTCGGGTAAAGTATACCTGAAACTGAAGGCTGATGCCCCTGGACATTTGGAATATGACTTACCTTCTTTGTTTACTGAATCTGAAGAGGTTGTTGCAAACAAATTGAATGAACTGTATAAGGTTTTCTTACAAGATTCTTATACGGGTATCGAAAGTGATGAAGATGAGAAAATTACCGATCCGTTTAATCCTGAAGATATCTCCATTGAAACTAGGGTAACACCGATGGAGACAATCCTTCGAAGAATAAAACAAGGAACTTTGATTCTTAATCCGGATTTTCAAAGAAAGGAAGTGTGGACTGACGTTAGAAAGTCGCAGTTGATAGAGTCTATACTTCTGGAAATTCCTATACCTATGTTTTATGTCTCGTCTGAGGAGGATGGTAAATGGACTGTAGTAGATGGGCTCCAGCGAATTAGTGCTTTCCGTGACTTTGTGCTTGGAATAAATTTTGTGAATGGCAGAAAGGCAAAGGAAGAGGGGGCTGGTATGAGACTTACCGGTTTGGAGTTTCTGAAAGAATTGGAAGGTAAGCAAATGAAAGACTTGCCTACCAAACTTTATAATAGGATATTAGAAGCTGAATTTTCAGTTACGGTCATTAATCCTGGCACTCCAGAGGAAGTAAAGAGAAATATCTTCAAAAGAATCAATACGGGTGGTATGCCTTTGAGTCCTCAGGAAATTAGAAATGCTCTTTATGGTGGAGCTGTTTCTGTACTTTTGAATGACATGTCTGAAGAAAAGATATTTAAAAAAGCTACGGGTAATTCTGTTAAAGATTTACGGATGGAAGATAAGGAACTGTTGTTGAGATTTTTGTCTTTTGTCATTCGACCTCCTTATACTTATAAAAAGACTCAATCAATTGATACTTGGCTTTCTGATACCATGATAATCTATAATTCGTTTCCTTCCCTGAAGAACAGGGATTTGATAAGGCGTGAAAGGGAGGGTATGGTCTCTGTGAGTGATGTGCGAGTGCTTTCAAAAGATGAGATTATGGATATTTTTCTGATTGCTATGAGACGGGCACGCAAAATGTTTGGAGATCATGCTTTCAGAAAGAGTTATGGAAATATGAGAAGAAGACCTATCAACAAATGCTTATTTGAAACATGGGGCGTTTTGTTGGGGAATATGTCCGATATGGATTTTACGAAGCTTTTTGTCCATAGGAATCAGTTTATGGATGACTATTCTAAGTTGCTGGATGATGAAAAGTTCATCATTGCAATATCTCGTGACAGTATGCGCCCTAGCTCAGTAACCCTACGTTACAATACACTGGAAAAATTAATCAAAATATATACGCTATGATTACAAAAATAGAATTAAAAGGGTTTAAGTCTTATGTGGATTATACATTTGAATTGAAACCATTAACTATATTGACTGGTTTAAATAGTAGTGGCAAGAGTTCTGTCATACAAGCTATAAGAATGATGGATAACATGAGCAGCCGAGAGAATGGCGGTTCTCATGTCTGGAATCTTGGGCTTGGATTGGATTCTGAGCTTGTAAATCCAAATTGTAAGAATTTCCAAATTTCGGCCTGGAAAAATCATCGTCATGAGGAGGCTTGGTTTTCGTATAACAGTTCTAAATCGAGAAACAAATTGCGGCCTATGCCAAGTTGTATATATGTTGCTGCAGATAGAATGGGTGCTACTTCTACCATTCCCATATATGAAGATGAAGCACTTGGAGGACGGGGTGAGAACGTTCTGAGACGTATAGATCATTTCAGGGATGAACAGCTACCTGAATTGTTGCGTGGTGATGCAGAGGGAACCACTTTGAATTATGTTTTGAGATATTGGCTACAAAAAATATCTCCAGGGGTGAAATTTGATTATCGTATTGAAGAGAAGGCTGATGTGTCTTATTCTTTATATGACAATCACCGTTCTGCTAATGTGGGATATGGATTGAGCTATTCCTTACCTGTCATTGTAGCCTTGCTAACTTCAACTTTGGAAACTGGATCTATTGTGTTGATTGAGAATCCTGAAGCGCATCTTCATCCACAAGGACAGGCAGAGATGGCTCGTTTGATTTGTCTTTGTGTTGAAGCCGGTGCACAGGTAGTTGTAGAAACGCATAGTGATCATTTGTTTGATGGCGTTAGAATCTATGCCAGAGAGAGTGAGAATCATTTTGCAAGTAAAGTTGCAACATTCTGGTGTCAGCTGGATGATAACCGAAATACACAAGTAGACAGATGTCAAATCCAGGAAAATGGCAGATTGGATCATTGGCCTGAGCATATGTTCGACCAGTTCTTGTTGGATTCTGAAAAATTGCTGTAATTTATGGGAAAGGTATTTTTGCTTAATGAACTTATGCCTGCAGAAGAGATTGATGGCGTAAATGTTCAGAAGTTATTTGTTGATACAATAAAATCTTTTTCTGACTTGTATGCCAAAAGGAAACTGGGCATAGAGAAGAAAATCTTGACTGTTGAAGAACCGCAAGAAACTTTTATATGTGGTAGCACCTTGAAAAAGATGATTTTGGATATTGGTGATAGGGATTTGAAAACTTATGCCATGGGCATGTTCTTGCATGGACAGATATTGGCAGACCAATACCATGTTGATAACTGGCCTGATGATTTGGTGGATGACTTGCTGAATCTTACTGATGACAAAGAAAAAAATGCAATGAATGAAGGTATTGCCAGTATTTGTTCATGGGGGTTATTGTCTCTTCCTGTTTCAGAAGATTTTAAAAAGGATTATTTCGAATTTAAAGGCAGACAGGCTTATCAAGTACTAAACTATTATGGACAGAATAAGAAAAATATAGTGTATAGCATTCTTGACTCAGATGAGTCTAAAGAGGCGATGGAGTTAAAGCTACAATATGCGCTTGATCTTTATCAGATACATTTGGCAGATGAATTTAAGGAGGATTATACTCGAATGCGAGTAGATGAGAAGAAAGTGATGATTTCGAGATTGGTTACTGCCCACGAAAAGAAATGCTTGATAAAACAGGTAAAAGACGACAATTTACTTAGAGAGTGTACTTGTACTAATGATAAGCATATGTTTGAACTAAAATCCAACAGTGAATTAGGCATACGCTTCTTCTTTAAAGTTTTCGACTCGAATCATATCGTATTTTCTTTAATAGGGCATAAGAGTGATTATGGGGATAAGTCTAAGAAGAAAAAAGGTGAAACGGCTCAAAATAAGGATATGAAGCGTGCCTTAGATATAGCTAATCAATATATGGAGTCGAAAATACTGAAGTAAATCGATGAGTCCACTTTCAAAAGAGGTATTTTGAATTCAGTCTGACTATCTGACTGAATTCAGAACACGTGTTGCAATTGCTCCGGTGTTGATTAGATACATCGCTGACTTTACTGGCTGTATCCTTTCTGATACCGCTGGTATATTTTGGGGTGATTTGAGGGTATGCTGCAATGTCGAGATTCCCTTCAACTGGTGTAAAGATAGACTGAAAGATTAACATGTTGGCGAAAGGTTCCCATCCCCTTTTATTCATGAGCAACTTTTAGGGGATGGGGGCTTAGTAGAATATCAAAAATAGCATAACTTATGTCTGTGAGATTAAATAAACTATTACGGGAAGCAAATATTGGGCTGCAATCATTCAGCGCGATTCTAAAGGCTTTAGATATTGATGAACCACATCTTGAGCCAAGTACCAAAATATCGGATGAACTTGCTAATCTGATATTAAATCTTCGAAATGTAGATTTGGATTTTATAAAGTTGATTGAAAAGAGTGTAGAGAAGAATGTATCTGATAGTGCTCCCAAATCTCCTCTGAAAATTCTTGGGACTATAGCTTTAGACGAATATGGTTCTCCTGGTCGTGCTAAAAGAGATATGGGAATTTCTAGTAATAGCTTCACGAAAGCGATAGAGAATTATACGGCTCTTGAAGAACCTCAATATAAAGAGGGCTGCAATAACTTTTGGATAGAGGAGTTAATATTACTAACGCCACAAGGGAAAGCAACCCGTTTGCCGATAGCCTATTTCGGTAGCCAAGATAAAGTTCCTCTTTACTCTGTATTGATAGGTTGTAATGGCGTTGGCAAGAGTACCTTGTTAAAGGAAATGGTGGATTTCTTTGTAGACCTGCATGCTTATATCAATAATTTTAAGGAGAAAATGTCATCTGCTAATAAGGCGAGGCTCAAAGGCGTTAAGTATCATATTGATGGTGTCTGTTGTGAGGTGATAAGAATCGGTAGAACTTTTCTTGCCAAGATTGACAACAGGTTGCTGGCTTCAAAGAAATTGCGCGTTCCTACTATCGTTGCATGCAATTTTGGCGCATTCGATAAGTTTCCTGTTCAAAAGGTGAATGGCTCTTCTCAAACCAGGTATGATGTACCATATTATAAATATGTAGGGGCTCATGTTAATGGAAATATGATTTCATCCTCTGCTATTGCTTTTCGGTTATTGTTCGCTTTGAAGGAGAACATGGACGATAGACAGCGGCAAAATTTATCATCTATCTTGGATTTCATAGGATATGATCACACTATAACTTTGAATTACTCCATAGTTTTAAAATCCAAGAAAAATGGTAGCGTATATGATCATGTTCTTCAGCATGTGCAAAAAGACAAAGAATACAGCAAACTTACATCTGAACAAAGGAGTAACAAAGTTAGGGAACTCTATGATTTTTACAAGAACAAGGAGTTTGCCAAGCAACCTACGTATAACTATGATATAGATATTGATCAAAATTCATTGGCTGCAAATGAAGATTTGAATTATATATATAAGTTGAAGCAATATGATTTGGTTCAAGCAGCAAGTGTTGTATTCTATAAGAATGGAACACAGATCGCTTCAGAAGAAATGAGTTCCGGTGAGTTTGCCATGCTTTCTATGGTGCTTAGTATTTCTACAGCATCAAGTGATTCGCATACGTTAATTCTAATAGATGAGCCAGAACTTAGTCTTCATCCTAATTGGCAGATGACAATCATCGATAATCTTGACAGGGCATTGAAAGATCAAGTGTGTCATCTGTTGATAGCCACACATAGTCATATGCTCGTATCAGATTTACCTATGAACAGGTCTTCTGTTTCTCAGTGGGAAAAGGATAAAGATGGTAATCTTATAGCCAATCGAATAGAAGAAAATACTTATGGGTGGTCGGCAGAAGAAGTGCTTCTTAAAGTTTTCAAGACGGCAACCGATAGAAACCGATATTTCGGCGAGCGTATAGCCAAGCTATTAGAACAAATGGGTAATGATACCATAAGTAAAGAGGCTGTTGCAGATGAATTGAATGAACTGCAGGAGATTTCACAGCATTTAAGTGATGTAGATCCGATGAAAATGGTTCTGAACACAATTATAGACGCATATAAATGATGAACTATGACAGAAGAGGAAGACTACATTGTGCAAAATCCGTATCAGCCTACAGAGAAAGAAAAACTTGCTATTGAGGAACTAGCAAATAAAGGACTTGAATCTGGAGATTGGAATTCTAAAAAGACTGGTATAACTGAATTCAAGGATCATATGCGTGAACACATGTATTATGAACAGAACTGCAGATGTGCTTATTGTCGTACAGAATTGCCTATAGCTTGTTGTTTCTTGCAGCGTGATCACATCGTTCCGAAAGCTCCACATCCTCAATGGATGTTCGAACCTCGCAATCTATGTTTTGCATGTGATAAATGCAATAATTTTAAGGGAGATAAAGAGGTATTGAGAAATCGATATGCAGTTGCTTATCCAACTGATAGCAAAGATTTCTTGATTGTTAATCCCTTTCTCGATAAATATTCAGACCATATTGAGCTTAAGGATGGTATTATATATATTGGGAAAACAAAGAAGGGGCGTTTTACAATTGATACTTGTCAACTCTTTAGGCCTGATTTGGCTTTGGAAAGGGCAAAGAAAAAGATGGAGACGGAAAATCCAGATACTGTTCGTACACAATTACTTGCTTTGTTGTCATCATTGCCTATTTTGGATGAGGAAAAAAGTAAAGCTTTGGAGAATTTTGGGAAAGTCGTAAAAATATATAAACAGAAACATCGGGATTGAATTGAGATTCGTTGACGGACCAAAGCGGTCTTCGCCAGCTTTTGTAGGATAGGATGACCACCTGATGGTAACTGGCTGTTATGTGGAAAAGGTGATTTAACGTCAATTAGTGGAATGATATTTAAATTTAATATAGATATAAATAGTTGAATGAATGATATAACTGCAATCTTCGCTTTTCTGAAGTATTGCCTTGGAAGTAAGGAGAATATGAGTAGGGTGATTGCTGGTATGGACTGGCAGGAGCTGTATTCTTTTGCTTCTAAGCAGGCGTTGCTGGGGCTTTGCTTTGATGGTATTGAGCGATTGGGGAAGGAATATCCTGAGGAGTTGAAGCAGAACCCGATAGGGAGGGAACTGCTGATGACTTGGATGGGTAAAGCGCAACAGATTCGCAGGCAGAACATGAAGGTGAATGCTGTGGCAGGTAAGCTCTTCGCTATGTTGAGAGAGGATGGGATGAGGTGCTGCATTCTGAAAGGGCAGGGGAATGCCTTGATGTATCCGAATCCTTATTCACGTACTCCTGGAGATATTGATGTTTGGATTCGTGCCAGTAGGGAGAGGATTATGGAGTATGCTCAAAAGAAGTTTGAACTGGGGGATGATATCAGACTGCAGCATCTGGAGACTTCCTTGGATGGTGTGCCTGTAGAGTTGCATTTCTTTCCTTGCTCTATGAATAATCCTCTTTATAATGCCAGATTGCTGAAGTGGTTCAAGCGGAATGCGGATTTGCAATGCTCAAATGTTGTTAGCCTGCCTGATGGGGCAGGGGATATCGCTATTCCTACTTCGGCATTTAATGTTGTTTATCAGCTAACCCATCTATATCACCATTTCTTCGATGAAGGGATTGGAATGAGGTAAATCATTGACTACTACCACATTGTTTGCGACTTTTATAAAGTCTATCAAAATTCTTCTAAAATCACCCCGTCCCTCTTTACCATTAAAGAGGGCTCCACCTCTCACCCCGACCCTCTCACCCTCAGGGGAGAGGGAGGAAACCGCCCTACTCGGTGCTCGGAACCGCTACGCTCTAAGGATGGCGGGGCATCAAAGCCCTCGCCAGATTGTGCGGGATGGGACCGCCGGGGTGTTAGTGGGGATACGAGTTCTGCTTTCACTACAGATTCTTCTGCCTCTACTGCTTTAGTTGTGGTGCAGAGAGAATTGAAATATCTTGGATTGTGGAAGTTCGCAGGGGCGGTGATGTATGTTCTGAAGGAGGTGCTTGGATTGGCTGAGGATAAGATGATAGTGCCAATGGATGAGAAGCGTGGGAGGTTGCTGTTGGCAGAGATTCTGGATGGTGGTAACTTCGGTAGGCACTTTACGAAGTATGCTGGGTTTACGCATCAGAGTATGGGGAAGAAGTATTTCCTGAAGATATGGAGAAATATGCACTTCGTGCGATATTATCCTGCCGAGGCTTTGAGTGAGCCAATCTTCAGAACATGGCACTTTTTCTGGAGGGTAAAGAATAAGAAATAATAGATTTCAAAAACTGCTGTATTCCTATAAAAGTGTGATAACTTCTATCACCCTGAGGCTGATGGGGGTATCTCTATCTTAGATGATTCTCTATGTATCGATTGGCGCATTCCTACGGAACACGCTAATCTTTCGGAGAAGGATACGAAACATCCTTTGCTAAAAGAATTTGATTCACCATTTACTTTTTGATTATATTTATTTTTAAGGATAATGTTTATATTATGGAACATAATTATAAGGTGAAAGATGCGACTTCATTTTCTATTGATCTAATTGTTGAGTTAGTTAATAATCAGTACTTATCATATTTTAACATCAACAAAGATAAAACTAAGGATGATTACTATTGTGGAATTACTAACAACCTTGACAAGAGAATGGAAGAGCACCGATGTGAAGACTTTGAGATAGTTGAAGATAGAGTCTTTGCATGGAATTGTGAAAATGTTGATGTTGCCACTGAGGTCGAAAAACGATTAGGTAAACTCGGATTTGATATTGGTATTAGTAGATTATGGATAAAGAAGAATATATATCGGGTCTTATTGATTCTATGCAGACCACTATAGATACATTCAATAAAGAAGTATTGATGGCGATAAATAGAAATGAGGTGATGTTGAAGGAAAAAGCCTTTTCAGCTTATGCTTTTAATGCTTGCCTTATGGGGGTAGATTTTGTTTATATCAATGTCTGCATAAGTGCTCTTGCTGCTTTGAAGGCAGATAATGAACACGCCAAGCGATACCATTGGAAGAATGTTGTTGCAGGAATATCTGAAGGTATTAAGTACATTTACACCTTTAAAGAGAACGAGAATAAAACTCTGATTAGGTATTTGACAACTATCTTAAATGACTCCGGTATAATGATACCAGAAATCACAGATTCTCTTTCTGTTCTTCAAAATTTACTTGATAAGTTTACTGCAAATTGGGATGGTAAAGATATGAGAGATATTGCGCTGCATTATGACAAATCAACAGAAAAGCTTATAAAGGAAACTGTTAATATCACCGATGAAGAGCCTTATGCCTCCTTGCTGTCTGATTATTTGCAGATAATGAATATCCTTCATTCTATTTGCATGTATGGATTTATACAGAGTTTAATTAATCGTAATTTAACTTTCAATGATATCCTTCAAAATGAAACAAGTAGGTATGTAGGTTATGACAAGCATAAGAAGGCAATTCATGCTTTGCTTAAAGAGGATAAGTTTAAAATAGCGATAGAAGAAAATCTTGAAGAACATGGAAAGCGATTTCTTGATAGTTGTTCGGTCTTTGAGAAACTTCATAAGGTTTATGAACTTTTGGGTTGTGAAGGTGAATTTAAACTTTCTAATAACCATTTCGGAAAGTTATATAAATTACATAACCTTTATTCTTTAGTGTTATATTCTATGTTGGATCTACTTTCAATTACTGATTCCTATCTGTCTTCTAAAACGGAGTTGGAAGCTGCTTTGAATATGAGATATTTCTTAATTGTAAAGACATCGGTCTTGACTCATATTGTTGGTTACACTGAAAAAGAGGCGAGTATATCCCTATGGAATGAAATTAAAGGGTTTATTCCTGAATCAGATTCTCAACTCCATGATATGGCCGCGACAATGGATTCTTATTTGAGGGAGAGCGTAAAGGATCAAAATATTAAAAGGAAAAGGGCAAAGTTGTTACATTTGTCATTTTCCAAAAATAAACCAGGAGATGTTAAAGAGATATTATCTGTGCTGGATACATTTGATCCTCTCTCGGAATTTTATAAAGTACTTGATTTAATCAAACTGTTGGTTAAGGTTATCAAATTCTTAGATCGTCTAACTGTATCAATGGATAAAGAAGTAACTATTGAAAACCAGAAACATCTAGATAAAATAAGAAGTATGTCTTCTTCTCTAAGAGATATGATCGAATGCAATGTCAAGGATAAAGCTCAGAAAGAGGAATTGGTGACATCAATAAACGATAATGAGTTTAAAATCATCGATTTGTTGAAAAGCGTTAGTACCGATAAATAGCAAGTAGTATCTTCTCCCATACTTCGCTATCTAACATGAAAAGATAAAGATTACTAAAAGATTAATGGTTTGCTAGGATAGTAACAGTAAAAGTAGTATATTTGCAATTGCTAAATAAAAAAGATGTAGCTTATGGTACTAGAAGATTTTAAATTTTTAGGTGTTCCTTGTCATTCAATTGGATTGGATGACTTGAAGGTTTTTATGGCAGACGATAGTAGTGCCAAACGCATCCATTTTGCCACATCCCATGCTAATGCCTTAAGAAAAGGCTCTAGTGGAAACCCTTTTGCTTGGTTTAATGTACCTTTCAGAAATACTATAGAGCCTTTGATGAAAAAAGAACTTGGAAGTTCTGATTTTGCTTTGTTTTTGAATAATACGACAGGTAAGCCTTACCGAATGGTTTTTAACGAAAAGGAGTATGAGGATATTCTTGCTTTTATGGGCAAATATAAGGATATCGTATTCTTGCGTGATTGCTTGGATTTGTCTCTATCTCTGTCAATGAATAGGATTGACGAAAATACAAGGACTGAGATTGGCGAATTGGAATATCAGGCAAAGTATCATCCAGAAAGCTCAGAATACAAGAACGTAATTGCTTCTTTGACAGAACGAATGCAAGGCTTATTGGATTCCATTCCTTTTTTCAAAGATGCTGATTATATTTGCGTGGTTCCAAGTAGTCATACTTTTGTGAGAGAAATTGTGTCTGGTTTAAAAGGATTCGATTTTTCTGATATTTCTAGTTCTTTGTCTTGGGATAAAAAATCAGAATTGAAAAATGCTGAAAGCTTGGAAGAAAAGTTAGATGCATTGCTAAATTCTCATTTGAAGATAGCTGATGAGGTGGACTTAAAAGAAAAAAGCATTTTGCTTGTGGATGATTTGTACAAATCTGGGCTAACTATGCAGTATGTTGCAATGATGCTGAAAAATGCAGGATGCTCTCGTGTTTTTGGATTGACTTTAGTAAAATCTTTAGGTAATAATTAGATAGATTATGGATTGGTCTGGTATTGAAATTGTTAAGATACTATTTCGCTTGTTGAGGGTAAAGGGGATGGGACCTGCTAGAGTAAATAAATTACTCTTTAGCATACGAAATAAGGTTACCACTCCTTTAGAACTTCAACGTGAAGTATCTGTTCGTCTAACAGAAGAACAGAGATTGGCGTTTATGCAGGATTATGAAATTTCAGATAGATTATCTGATGTTCAGTATTTATCTATATTGGATAATAATTACCCCAAATCACTATTGGATGAGTTGGGGATAAATAGCCCAACTGTATTATCTTATAGAGGAAATGTAGCATTGCTGTCCAAAAATAAAATTGGTTTCAGTGGCTCTAGAAAGGTATCGGATAAAGGTTTGGGAATTGCTACTGATATAGCTACACAACTTTCTGGTCAAGGCTTTTGTTTGGTGTCTGGATATGCTAATGGTGTGGATATGATAGCTCATAAAACTGCTTTAGCTAATGGTGCCACAACCATTTTAGTATTACCGGAAGGCATAAGTTATTTTTATGTAAGAAAAGAAATTGCTCCTTACTGGGATTGGAACAGAGTGTTAGTTGTAAGTGAATTTGATCCGCAAGCAAAATGGATGGTTTCGCGTGCAATGAAAAGAAACAGTACTCTCATAGCTTTAAGCCAGGCAATGTTGGTGATAGAGGCTGGAGAAAAAGGGGGAAGTCTTGATGCGGGATTAAAGTCCATCGATTATGGAAAAAGATTATTTGTGCCCCAATATGCGGAGTTTCCTACTTCTGCATTAGGTAATGCATTACTGATTCAACATGGCGCTTATCCTTTAAGGATGAAACGCTCTAGTAAAAAAACAAACTTGGACATGTTGTATGCTTCTGTTGGAAGTTTACAGCCTGCAGAATCTTTATTTAGTTAAGGGAAATATGATGTGTAACAGTTATGTATCATGCAATAGACATGATGCATAACTGAAGTTTTTCCCATACCTTTTTATCTAGCATGAAATAAGGGATTCAGAACCTGCATCCTAAAAGGGCAGGGGAATGCCTTGATGTATCCGAATCCTTATTCCCGGACTCCTGGCGATATTGATATCTGGGTGGAAGGGGAAGACAAACGAGTCATCTCCTTTGTCCGTTCTATCTCGCCTCATGAAAAGGCGTGCTATCACCACATCGAGTTCCCATCGTATAAGGGTGTGGAGGTGGAAGTGCATTATCGGCCTAGCTTCCTGTTGTGTTTCTGGCATAACAGAAAGCTTCAGAAATATTATGAGAGAGTTAAGGAGCAGCAGTTCTCGCATCGGGTAATGTTGGGGGAGCAAGGGGAGATTGCGATTCCGACAGCGGAATTCAATCTCATCTTCCAGTTGACTCATATCTACTCGCATCTGATGAATGAGGGGATTGGGTTAAGGCAACTGGTGGATTATTACTATGTTCTTTGCGACTTTTATAAAGTCTATCAAATTTTTTCGAATCCCTCCGTCTCCCTTTCCAAAGGGAGCTCCACTTTCTCCCCAAGCCCCTCTTCAATGGTCTTTACACCCCCTTCGGTTCCCCCGTTTCCGGGGGGCAGAAACCTCAGAAGCGGGGATGTAACCGCACCTTCTCGGTGCTCGGAACCGCTACGCTCTAAGGATGGCGGACCAAAGCGGTCTTCGCCAAATTGTGCGGGATGGGACCGCCGGGATGCTATTGGGGATATGACTTCTGTAACTGCTTTTACTGACTCTTCTGCAACTGCTGCTCGCTCTTCTTCTACTGCTATTGATAGGGTGCAGGAGGAATTGAAGGAGTTGGGGTTGTGGAAGTTTGCAGGGGGTATCATGTATATCATGCAGGAGGTGTTCGGCATGCCTGCCTCTCGCCTTATCGTTCCTCCGAATGAGAAGTATGGTAAGTTTGTGCTGAATGAGGTGCTGGAAGCTGGGAACTTCGGAAAGCATGATGCCCGGAATCGGTTTGGGAGATTAAAGCTCGGACATAATCTCCAAAGGGTGTATCGGGATATAAGACTAGTGAAGTTTTTTCCTGCAGAAGCGCTTTGTGAACCATTGTTCCGTACTTGGCACTTCTTCTGGAGGCTAAAATATAAAAAATAAATTAATCAAATAATTAATTGAAATAACTTTGTTTATGTTTATCGAGATGCAGATAGGTAATCAGCTAGATGAGGATGACTATCTGCACTTCGATTATCAATGATAATCATAATGAAGAAAAAAGTATTTGTAAGCGGTTGCTATGACCTGCTACATTCTGGTCTGCTTCGAGAACAATCCGGAGCGTCATGATGGTATCATCTCGGGTGCCCAGGATTCTATCGGTATCTGTGTTCCCGGTCTGGTGCGTCATTATTATGACAATAACTTCTGGCCGGAGAAGATTGAGAGTACGCAGGATGAGATGACTCTCCGTTTCCTGGAAGACCATCTGGTGATGATTCCGATGGAACCGATACGAAGGGCATAACTATCTGGTGCCCTTCCTCATCATCAGCAGCCTCTTCTTCATGTGGGGCTTTGCCCATGGCATCCTGGAGGTGCTGAATCCGCATTTCCAGGAGTCATTCCATATCAGCAAGGCGATGTCGGCCCTGACGCAGGCTGCTGTCTATGGTGCCTACTTTCTGATGGCGCTGCCTGCCGGATGGATTATCCGGAAGTGGGGCTACAGGAGGGGAGTGATAACAGGACTGGTGCTCTTCGGCATCGGTGCTCTGATGTTCATACCGGGAAGCAGGATCAACAGTTTCTACTTCTTCGTTCTGTCGCTGTTTGTGATAGGATGCGGACTGACCTGTCTGGAAACGAGTGCGAATCCTTATACTACGGTACTGGGACATCCTGACAAGGCGGAGAGCAGAATCAACCTGTCGCAGTCGCTCAATGGTATCGGATGGATTGTAGGACCGCTGGTTGGCGGACAGCTTCTGTTCTCGGGTGTCAACATCGCTATTCCTTATGCCCTGGTGGGTATCTTCGTGCTTGCTGTGGCGCTGGTTCTGTCAAAGATCAAGTTGCCGGACCCAAGGAGAGCGCATGAGGTGGATACGAACGAGATGGTGGAGGAGAAGCCGATGCGAGTGATGGCATTCGGTTTTGGTATGCTGACCTTGTTTCTTTATGTGGCTGCGCAGACGGGTGTGAACAGTTTCTTCATCAACTATGCTGAGGAGAGTATTCATATTGAGAAGCAGACAGCCAGTCTGTATCTCGCTTTTGGCGGAATGGGTCTGTTCTTTATCGGCAGGTTGGCTGGTGGTGTCATCATGAATTATATCCAGCCAAGGCTGGTGCTGCTGGCTTGTGCCATCCTCACCTTTGTAGCCACATTGATCGTGGTGGTATGTAGCGGAACCTTATCTCTCATTGCGTTCTTCGCCCTGTATCTGGGAGAGAGCATCATGTTTCCGACCATCTTCTCATTGGCATTGAGGGATGCGGGTACAAAGACCAAACTTGCCTCTTCATTGCTTATCATGACGATAGTGGGTGGTGCGGTTGCTCCTGTAATCATGGGGTATATTGCGGATACTACGGGCAGTATGGCGATTGCCTTTCTCATACCGCTGGTATGTTATGGGGTGATTGGAACGCATGCGCTTTCGAATCGCCACGTTCCTCTTTAAATAAGATTAGCTGCACTCGGCAATTTGAAAGCAAACTTTCATTGCGCTCATTTGCAAAATCTTTAGATAAAAGGATTTTTTCGAAAATCACCCCGTCCCTCTTTTTTGATAAAGCGAGCTGCACTCGGCAATTTGAAAGCGAGCTTTCATTGCACTCATTGGCATCGCTTTTTCCCCTTAAAGAGGGCTCCACCTCTCATCTCGGTCTTCTCCCCTCAGGGAAGAAGAGGGAAACCGCCCTACTCGGTGCTCGGAACCGCTACGCTCTAAGGTTGGCGGGGCATCAAAGCCCTCGCCATATTTTGCGGGCTGGGACCGCCTGGCTGTTGCGGGGGGAGCCCTGATGCTGCTTCAAAGCCCTCGCCATGTTGTGCGGGATGGGACCGCCTTGCTAAAGGTGGATAGGATTATTGAAGTGCTGGTTTTGTAGTAATTCGCTGATGAGTTGCAGATTTCTTTTGATTTTCTTGGTGGTTTCGAGGAAAAAGCGTATTTTTGCGGCAGATTGCAATTAAAGAATTTAAAAGGAGAACTATTATGGATACATTAGATAAAGAATTTTGGGAAAAACGTGAAGCTGCTATGAAAAGATTTATGGCGGCAAAAGAACGTAAAAAGGCTCGTGTAGCTGAAATTACTAAGAGTCTTTGTGAGGAATATAAGGAACGAACGGGGGTATATCCTAAATATATAAATGTTTGGTAATGAAACCACTTCCTTTGGATATAATTAATGCTTCTGCTCCTTATGAGGTTTATTGGCATGAAACGTCTCGAACTTATCGCTTTAAAAGTGATTTTGGTGTGGTACTAGCTATTGGCTTTGATGATGATGACATCATTGAAAATGCAGAATCATATGTCTTTTCTATCATCAATGTAAATAAAATACCTTCTCCACGAGACTTGAAAATGCGTGATACAGTGATGCTTATCATAGAGAACTTCTTTAATATGAACGAAGCAGCTCTCTTGTATATTTGTGAGAGTGGGGATGGTAAGCAGCATATGCGAAGCCGTCTGTTTGAATATTGGTTTTCCTCTTATCAAATGAAAGATAAGTTTATTTTGATGCCTGTCAGTATCGAAGATATGGAGGGAATTGAAAATTTTGCAGCTTTAATTATTCGAAAAGATAATCCGAATGTTTTAGATATTGTTGCAGAATTTTCAAACACTGTGGCTATGTTTAGGGTAAAACCTAATAGTCATGACTAATTTCTTTTGATATTCTTGATGGGCTTAAAAGTCTTTACGACCCCTTCGGTTCCCCTTGTAAGGGACAGAAACCTTCCTTACCCTTAAGGAAGGCTCCACCTCTCATCTCGGTCTTCTCCCCTCAGGGAAGAAGAGGGAAACCGCCCTACAGTGCTATATTTGCCCCACCTGTCCCTCCCCTGCGGGAGGGTCCTTAACCCACTCCCAAGCCCTCGCCCTTTCCAAAAGGGCAAGGGATGTAACCGCCCTCCGGTGCTCGGAACCGCTACGCTCTAAGGTTGGCGGGGCATCAAAGCCCTCGCCAGATTTTGCGGGATGGGACCGCCTGGGAATAGCTGTTTATAGTTTACAGTTAATAGTTAATAGTTTACGATTGATTTCGTGGTTATTTGCTGATAACTTGCAGATTTCTTGTGATTTTCTTGGTGGTTTCGAGAAAAAAGCGTAATTTTGGCGGCAAAGTTGAACGTTTAATTGAAATAGAATGGAACAGACTGTATTTAACCCTGCTCAGATGAAGATTCTTCAAATGATGTCTTATATCAAGACTCCACAGGAATTAGATAATCTTGAAAATGTTCTCTCTCAATACTTTGCAAAGAAGGTTGATGAGGGGATTGATGAGTTGTGCGATAATGGAAGTATAACTCTTGATACCATAGAGAGCTGGGGTAATGAACATTTACGTACTTCTGGCAAATGAGAAAGATAGTTCTTGATACTAATTGCTTATTGATGAGCCTTCCAAGGATAAGCCCTTATCGTAAGATTTGGGATGATTTCTTGAAAGGTAAATTGACCTTGTACGTTACAAATGAAATTATTGAGGAGTATTTAGAAATCATTGAGCAGAAGACTAATGCAAATATTGCCAGTAATGTTGTGTCTGTGATTCTAAGTCAAAAAAATGTGGAATTCGTAACACCTTGGTATAAGTTGCATCTCATTCAGGCTGATGAAGACGACAACAAATTTGTTGATTGTGCTTTTGCTGCTGGTGCAAGTTGTATAGTGAGCAATGATGCTCACTTTAAAATTCTCAATGAGATAGAATTTCCTCGGATTTTTGTTGTAAACATAAAAGATTTCGTAAAATTATTATTACGGAATCAAGGAAATAATAATCTTAATTAAATAGCTTGCTTCCGTAAGTATCCAAAAGGGAAAGGGATGTAACCGCCCTCCGGTGCTCAGAACCGCTACGCTCTAAGGTTGGCGGACCAAAGCGGTCTTCGCCAGATTGTGCGGGATGGGACCGCCTTGCTATAAAGATGGCTATGGTAGAATTTTGGAAGAGCTGATTTATAGTAGTTTGGTGATAACTTCTGATTCCTACCAATATTTATTAGGGTTTAATTAAAAAAATATCTTCGCTGCTGAATTTAAAAACATAGAAAGCAGTGAGGATTTGTAAGCATCCAACCCCTATTTTGGCGGTTTACCTGATAAGTGTTATCTTTGTCTCACAGATTTGGCTTTCCCTTCGGTCGCCGATTTTCAATTCACGGATTAACACAGATTTCTTGCGATTTTCTTGGTGGTTTCGAGAAAAAAACGTATCTTTGGCAGCAGATTGCAATCAAAGAATTTAAAAGGAGAACTATTATGGATACATTGGATAAAGAATTTTGGGAAAAACGTGAAGCTGCTATGAAAAGATTTATGGCGGCAAAAGAACGTAAAAAGGCTCGTGTAGCTGAAATTACTAAGAGTCTTTGTGAGGAATATAAGGAACGAACGGGGGTATATCCTAAATATATAAATGTTTGGTAATGAAACCGCTTTCTTTGGATATAATTAATGCTTCTGCTCCTTATGAGGTTTATTGGCATGAAAAGTCTCGAACTTATCGCTTTAAAAGTGATTGTGAATCGCCTGTAAATAAAGGCGGTTCAGAGGGTGTGTGGAAATATAGATGGTTACTGAAGTAAAGGGAAAAAGAATATAGTTTAATAATAGAACGACGATGTCTTTAGCAATTTTATTTATCATATTGGTCGTAACAATCGCCTTGGGGGTGATTGTTGTGTTTTGGTTTGACCTCACCTTGATAAAGGGCGCGATAAAAAGTGTCCAAAAGGGCACATCTATGGACCGAAAAGAAATGACAGAGGCAGTTAAACGCTTTTTGGAAAATAGAAGTCTGAATGCCGCACACAAGGCATATATGAGGGCAGTGATCTGTGTTGCTGGAGGTAACACGTTGCTTTCATTTGCGAAGGGTATAATCACGGTAAAGAAAGGCGATGCCAGATACGGCATTGAACTTCTGTATGACAATGGCCTTCCTGCATGGGCTGTTATAAGTTTAGTTTTATTATTAACGATAGCTTACACAGCCTATCTGAATAGCAGGACTAAGAGATACAAGGCAGACATATTGGCTACTGCATCTGCGATTATCAATGATAATTTTAATTTTACCCCAAATCAGGAATGGTTTCGACTAAAGACTAAGAAGGCAATAAAAGATTTAGGAAAGGCATACGACTTGGAGATAAACTTCTCATACGAGTATTTCGACGAAGCACTTGCATCAACATGTAGAGATAGTCGTGTGGCCAAAGTTTTCGCACCAGACGTGAGAACTCTGGCATCTGATTATAGAAGAGGTAAGGAGATTCTTGAGAAGTCTATTGGAACAGAAAGTATTGAGAAGATAGAGATACTCATCAAGGAAATTCAGAAGTTGACAAGCAAGACGCAATTTGAAGGCTCAGAACTGGAAAGGACACTCAAGGATGCAGACGAGATAGACAATATTCTGATGGAGGCGATAACTACGGGAAAACTGAGTTATGGCGACTACAGATACACTCAACTGCACTCGGCTGTAGGGAAAATCAGAGAACGATGCGAGAATCCTTGGATAGCCAGCATTTCAAATCAGACATTTATCATTACAGGACAAGGAGGATGCGGAAAGACTCATTTGCTTGCAAAACTGTCGGATGAACGAATTAAGCTAGGATTGCCAACCATTTTCTTCTTGGGTAAATTAATAACGGATACAAGTAACCCGTTATCTCAAATAGCAACGATTCTTGACGTACACAGCAAAAAGGAATTATTCCTGAAAGCTTTGGATGACTATGGCCTCAAGCATGGTAGGGTGCTGATAGTAATAGATGGTATCAATGAAGGCAAGGGACTGTCTTTATGGAAAAACCACCTTCTAAGTTTTATCAATGAGTTCAGTGAGTATAAGAATATATCTCTGATTCTGTCTGTAAGAACTAATAGCAGCCATAACTGGTTCAGTAAGTTCATAGAGCAGCAGCATCAGTTCCCCTCATACAGACATACTGGTTTCGAGCAGAATGCTGCAGGAGCTGTGGAATATATGTTCAGGGCATTTGACGTTCCTCTTCCAACATGGCCGTTGTTTCAAAGAGAGTTTACTAATCCGATGTTGTTGACCCTGTTTTGCAGGACTCACTCTGGTGAAAAACTTGCCCCTCGTTTTGAGAGCAAACTTGACATTATCAAGAACTATCTTGGCCATTTTAATGGCCGCTTGGCAGAAACTTTTAAGTATTCGAGCTTGACCCCGTTGGTTCAAAACGCTCTTGGCCTGATAAGCGAAGCAATAGTTAAGACAAAAGGTAGGTGGTTTGTTGAGCGAAATGTTATTGAAGATATATTAAATAGATTCCCTGAGATTGATAAAAAGCAAGGCCTTTTTCTGGATGCCCTTGTAGATGAGGGCATATTGAACGAATATGAAAGCGACAATGGTGTCAGTTATTCTTTCGGATACGATACGATTGGTGCTTACATGAAAGGGGTGGCAATAGCGAAAGATGAATCATACAAGGATCTCACTTATGGTTCGGAATCAGAACTGGAGGCGTTGACCGATCTTGTTCCATTATATAGGGGAAAGGAATTGTTTGAGTTATTATCAGATGATGAGGCATATGCAGATTATCTGAAAGATTTGTTCATAAATACACTTTCATCACGCTCTACTATAACAGATGGAGGAGCCAATCTTTTAAACAGTTTGCTGGAAGAGGGTGACTATTACAATTTCTTCAGGGTTGTTGTAAATAATCCATTCAGGAATGACTTGCCGATTACGGTAGAGAAGCTTGACACCCTTCTTTTGCCGATGAGAATGGTGGAGAGGGATGAGATGTGGACACAGTTAATCTCAGGGGAGACAGAACTTTACAATCCTTTGATGGCTTTGGCCAAATGGGGTTGGTCTGCTTCGCCATCAATTATCGGCAGCATAGAGAAGGGCTGTCTAAGGAATATTGTTCATCTGTTGGCATGGACGTTATCTACCACATATATTGAACTACGCGATAAGTCAAGCAGAGCCCTCATCAATATTTTGAAGAATGAGCAGGAGTTGATACTTGATTTTATCAGTACCTTTGTAAAGGTTGATGACCCCTATATTGTAGAACGGGTATATGCAGTTGTTTTTGGGTGTTGCACAGGTAATGCCAGCGGAATGTATGTAGAGAAAATCGCACAATTGATTTACGACGAAACTTTTAAAGCCGGCAATCCTCCAGAGGATATACTGACAAGAGACTTCGCCAAGTGTATTGTGGATTATGCTGTTTCCATAGGATGTGCATTAAAATATGATAGCGAGAAAGTGTGCCCTCCTTACTGCAAGACGAAGAAGAATGTGTATGTTGAGACGGAAGAAATACTAAAATACAAACTACCATTCGATAAAGATGGTGACACACAGCTTATAACGGCTCAGAACAATATTCTTGACTCGATGTGTACCGAATATAGCAGCAGGGGAATGTATGGAGATTTTGGCCGCTATGTTTTTCAAAGTGCATTGGATAATTGGAAAGACGATATAGAGGAAATATCCAATTATGGAATAAAAACGATTTTTGAGGACTTTGGGTATGATGCGCAATTATTTAAAGTATTTGATGGTCAACACGCCAGTTGGGAGCGGCATGGAAATAAGATAGAGCGAATAGGAAAGAAATATGAATGGATTGTACTGTACAAAATAGCCGCTATTCTGGAAGACAACCATTTTGGAGAACCACTCGACAGGGATTGGAAGTCACCCACGATTTACCATTTGCGACGGTTTGACCCTACCATTATGATGAATCCTGATGTGAGGGACTTTACGACTAGCATCCCTGCTTACAAGGTTCCAGAGTATGATATATCAGGAGGTGACAATCGGAAATGGATGTTGGATTGGAAGAAGATTCCATCCCTTAAAGATTATTTAATTTATAAAGGGGATGATAATAGAGAGTGGATATGCCTGTATGCATACTATTCAATTTCATCGCTTTCGGAAGAAGATAAATATCCAACGGAGAGAGAATTGTGGGCTTTCGCACAATCATTTTTTGTAGATAGTATTCATCGGGAAGGGATGTGTTCTCTAATAGACAGAGACGGCTTGGGTGGTCGTAGCGGTACTGAAAATCATGAAGCAAGCTATAGTTATTACCGAGAGTATTATTGGGCGGATAGCTACAAGACCCAAATAGAGGGTCAAGACTATATCAATAGAGAATATGAAACAGGAAGTAGTAGCACATCGTTTAAGGTACAACCATCTTACTTGCTATATGACATCAGTTCGGATGCGGACTATTCTGTGGGCAGCTCACGTGAAATGATATTGCCATCACCCTTCTTGTTTGATGAGCTTAATCTGAGATTCTCCGTTGCTGATGGTGTGTGGCTTGCTCCAGACGGCTCGGTGGCATGCTATGATAGTTTTTGGGTTTATGGTGGTCATGCAGGGTTGTTTGTCAGAAAAGATTTGCTGCTACAGTATTTGCATGAGACAGGTAAGAGTCTTGTATGGCCCATACTGATGGAACGGACGTATAAACCAGAAGGAACTTATTGGCCAAGTATACAAGTAGGTGGATATGCTTGGATGGACGAAAAAGGTAAGATTAGGCACAAAATACGCACCTATGAACTTACCGCATTTCAAAAGAAGCGTAATAGTGTTATGTTTGCCATACGTAGGTCCTTGTATCAGGTTAAGAAGAAACTGGTGGAAAAGGGGCTGGTAAAAGTTTCGGTGGAGGAACATTTAAGAATGTTGGCAGAAGAAGACTATGATTTTAAAGATTTCTTGCAGTAAAATGGTTATAGATATCAAGATTAGATTATAAAGAAACAGGGACAGGTTTCTGTTTCAGATAAAATGGAATACGTAATATCGAGTTAATGGCAAGGCAATCCAGACAACCTTCAGGAACGGGAATCTATCACGTGATGATGCGTGGTATAAATCATCAAAACATTTTTGAGGAGCATGAGGACTATTCATATAATAAACTGAATGACCTTGTGAATATTCCTTTGTCTGATGATGTTGCATGCCTTGATATAGAAGATACATCGAAAGGCCGTCCTTCGGATAATCAGGTAATGTTACTGATTAAAGAAAAGACTGGCGTAATGAATAGCAGTGCCTTTCAGCAATTGCCTAAAGAAACAAAACGGTCGGTTTTGATTGAATTGAAGGGTATGAGAGCATCATTTCGCCAATTGGAGAGATTGACCGGAATCGGAAAAAGTATGATATTTCGTATGTGATGCAACAGAAACCTGTCCCTGTGTTTCAAGATTTAGGGTTATGAAAATGGAATTACGTATATTTTTTTCTTGGCAGACATCGTCGAAAACTGATAAACTCAACAACAAGGAGTTTATCTTGGAAAGTATTCAGAAAGCGGTGATAGCTATAGAAAACAAGGGCACTCTGAAGGGTATCACCTTCAGAGTGCAACAGGGTACTGGTGGCGAACCTGGCACTCCTGACATGATAGCGACCTGTCTGAGGAGAAATGATGAGTGCCATATCTTCATAGCTGACATTTCCGTTGACAAGCACTTCAACAAGGTGCAGCGGTGGGCGAACAGGAAGCCAGAACTTAGAGAACGTCCCAACGAGAATGTGATGTATGAGTTGGGCAGAGCTGACGGACATCTGGACTACGGGCAGGTGATACAGGTGGCCAACACGGTGTTTGGCGATGTGTCTGAGAACGACTATCTGCGACCAATAGATATTCGGCACAAGCGCAGACCCATCACGTTTCATTTGGAAGCCAATGATGGACCGAAAGCAGAAAAGGTGAGGAGGGAGTTGACAGAGAACTTAAAGACAGCTCTGAAAAAGTCTGCCAAGGCTGCACTGGAACATATCCATAAAGAATTGTTGCCCTACGAGCGGTGCGAGGATGCCATCAAGGAAATGCAGTTTGAGGGAAAGTTTATCTTCAAGGGCAATCTGAAGGACATGGAAAAAGCCATTTCCGACAACAAAGGACTTTTGAGGGTGTTGGGATTGAATGGCGTAGGAAAGACGAGGCTGGTGATGGAAACGGTGCTGAAGGAGACAGAAGAAACACCAAAACTCTATTGTGACTGTCTGCTGGCAGCGGAACAGTACGTCATAGACACCACGACCAGAATCTATGAGAAATATGGAAATACCATACTGATACTCGACAATTGTAATGAGGGCTTGTTCGCTAAACTCAAGACTCTGTACGGCAGGAAGAACGCACAGAACCGGCTGTATGCCATCAGTGATGAGACAGTAGCACCGAGCAACGGATGCGAATATGTGTTGTTTAATGATGCTTACGAGGAAGTGGTTGACGGTATTATAGCCAAGTTTTACGGTCAGAATGACGAGGTAAGCGCGAGGATAAAAGACAATGCCTGTGGCAATCCGCTGTTTGCTGTTCAGGCGATAAAGGGTCTCAAAGAGACGGGCGACCTGAGAGACTTCGATGACCGAAAGCTCATGGCCAATATGCTGTCGGCAGCAGAAGGTAGTGAAGAGCGCGTCATAGCAGAGACGCTTTCTTTGTTCTCGAATATCGGTTACGATGGCGATGCCCACAAGGAGATAGAGGCAATAGCGAAGAACAAGAATATTACAGGGCTGAATGGGGATGATACCGTCTTGGTGAACAAGTTCGACACACTTATCAAGAAATATCTTGACCGTGGCCTGATGCAACGTGTAGGTGTGTTTGTCCGCTTCCGCTCACCTGCCATTTCAAAGATGCTGGCAATGGAATGGTTTGACAAGTGTACGGCACAGCAGCTGGAGCAAGTCATTATAACCCTCGGGCAAGTGGGCATGGCCGTTAATCTGGTTCCGCCCTTCTTTGAAAAGGTGCGCGACATGGACAACAACAGCAGGGTGATAGACTTGCTGAAGGAGTTGCTACAACCGAACAGGCTGCTGACATTCAGGGATTTTATCAATACAGAGGTGGGTTCCAAGATATATCGCTCGCTGATAGAGGTGGTGCCAGAGGCTGTCGCCGACAGCCTATATACGAGCCTTGGTGGTCTGAGCATAGACGAATTGAAGGAGATAAGGGATGGACGCAGGGAGCTGGTATGGACATTGGAGAAACTCTGCTATAAGCCAGAGACGTTCCAAAAAGCCGCAAAGTTGCTCCTGCGGTTGAGTTGCGCTGAAAACGAGTTTATATCGAACAACGCAACGGGTGAGTTTGTGGCGCTCTTTCCTGTCAGGTTGCCCTCAACATCCGTGCCGCTTGCAAAGAGACTTGCATTCCTGCAAAGAGAGATAAAGAGTCAGGAAGAGAAGCCTGTGGTGATGAAGGCCCTTGGCAGAGCGTTGAGCACAGCAAACTTTATCCACTTTGGAGGCAAACAGAAAGTGGGTACTCAGGTATATGGCTACTACGAGCCTCAGTCCGACCAAGAGATTGATGACTACATCAACGGATGTCTTGACTTGCTGCAACAAGAGATAGACGGCAACACAGAGTATAAGGATGAGAGTATCGGAATGCTGGTTTCCAACTTCAGGTCGCTGAACGCTTTCGGGTCGTTCGACGCTGTGATGCCACGGGTGGAAAAGGTTGCTGCCTCGCTGAACTATGATTGGGATGATATGTTGAAGGTGCTGCATTTTGCAAGGCGAGACCCAGAAAAACTGAGAACCGCTCAAAACAAGCAGCGGATAGAGGCACTTATCCAAAAGCTGACAAAGACAGATTTCGTATCACGCTTTGCCGCTGTGGAAAGTTTTGAGAAGAATGACTACTTGGGGATGGCTGACTTTGAGCGACAGAAGATAGTGGATGGGAAGTATGAGGCCTTGGCAGATGACCTGGTTAATCAGAAGCTATATAGCAAAGAGTTGCTGAAAGACATATATGACAGCCAGACCTTCCTCGCATACGCATTCCCGATGAAGTTGGTGGCTTTGAGCACTCCAGAAGAGCAGCTGCAATTTGCCTCCGACTCGATAGACCTGATGGAGGGGAGAACGAGCAGCATCTTCGTCTATTACGTGAAGGATGTGACGGAAGAGGTGTTTGCGCAGATAGTTTCTATCATTGAGGCAAAAGAGAAAGAGTGGTTGCTTTTCTCCCTTGTAGCTATAAGGAATTATGGCTTCACACATCCGTATGTAGATAAGCTCTTTGAGTTGGTGGCCCAGAAGAAAGTTGAAGCGGGAGGGTTCGTAAGTTATTGGAGCTATGTGCGTATAGACAGACAGTCAACGCCAGAAGGAGTTGACCTGTTGGCACGCGTGATGCAGCTGCCAGACGGATTCGAGATAGGTCTGCACATGGCGATGTCGCAATATTTGAGCAGTCAGCACAATAACGACAAGATGGATGCACTGATGGAGAGTGAGATAGCAAAGCGGGCAGACAAGGTGCCGGAACTTATCACCAATCCGCAGTACTCCCACATCCTTGGAGCATTGTTGACAAAGGGCAAACGAGACGGTCTTGCTGGAGCAATGGCAAAGGGCGTATTCTCTTATATTGTAAACTCGGACTCCACGACGTTGAGATATGAGGTGGAAACCGTACTGCAGCGGCTTTTTGAGAACTATTTCGACATCACATGGCGGGAGATGGCTGGTCTGATGTCAACAGAGGATGATGCTGATAACTTTGTAAAGTTTTATTTCGCTTTTGGCTTTTCCTCGCTTCATAATCCATTCCCAGGCTTGATTTTCAAGAAGGAGAATATGCCTGTGTTGATGGACTGGTGTAAGAACCACCCCGACGTTGCCCCTTACAGGCTGATGGCGTTGGCTCCATTGATTGATGGAGATGGTTTGTCGGAGCCAGTGATGGCTCTGCTTGACAACTATGGCAGTCAGAAAATGGTACGGACAGCCCTGAGTGACAAACTCGGCACGTTCGCTGGGCCTGCATCGACATACAACGACAGAGCATCGTTGATTGAGCCTCTGACCAAGCACAACAACCCAGACGTAAACAATTGGGCAACGCTTGAAATTGAGCACCTGAAATATTACGGACGGCAGACACAAAAGATGGAGGAGAACTTTTTGCTTCCTGGCAGACTGCCCAGCCATCAGTGGGCATTGAATCCGGAAGGGGATTAAGAGTTTAATTGTTATGAAAAAGACTTTGGTAATATTTTTTTCTTGCTTCTAGTGTTTTGGATGCCAGAGATAGGGGAGGCGTGTCCCTTCTTGGGCTACGCTGATGCAATTTGCTGTAAGCTGCTGATTACAGAGGGCATTGCATGCCTTGTGACGGTTGTGCCCTATGTTATATGGATACGCAAAAATCTATATCTGCCATGGTGGTTGGCTTATTCGAAAATGCTGTTGCTCTTGCTGTCGATGATGCCATTCTGGAATAGTGGATTTAACATCTGCTCTACACAGTTCATTATTGCATTGACTTTTGTCATAATGTTAGTGATGGATGCGTTCGTGCTATTTAGGAAAAGTTCAATGAAGAAATCTGGCGTGCAGGATGAGGGTCATAGAGGGTCATAGGGACAGGTACCGCTGACCCACTTCATCATTAATAATCTGATTAATTCATTATACATCGTATGTCAAGGCAGGCGCGAACAGAATCGGGAACTGGAGTATATCATGCCATACTTCGAGGAGTGAACAAACAGCAGATATTTGAGTGTGACGAAGACTATGCACATTTTGTTCGCATTCTCCGTCGTCAATGCGGAATTGCAGTCAGTACCCGTCCCTCGCAAATCGACGAAGAACCAAACGAACCTGCAGAACGTCACTGCTACATATATGCATGGTGCCTTATGGGTAACCATGTTCATCTCCTTCTCAAGGAACATAATGAAAGCATAGGTGATGTGATGAAGCGTATTTCGTCGTCATACGTTTACTATTACAATCACAAGTATGGCCGTATAGGACATCTCTTTCAGGAGCGCTTCAAAAGCCAACCGGTCAACGACTGGGATTGTTTTCTAAAGCTTTTCCGCTATATTCATCAGAACCCGCTGAAGCCACATCTCGTAACTGACCTCAAGGACTATCGTTGGAGCAGTTGGTTGGAATACAATTCCATACTTCAGCATCCTTTCACCTCTATAGACGCCGTGCTAAGACGCATACCGCTACGCGAACTTCAATGTCTCGTAGGCGATCTGCTTTCTGATGAGGAAGATCAAGAGTTTCTTGATATATATGTAAAATCGAAGCGGACTGGGTTTTCCGATGAAGAAGTCTGGCAACTTCTTTCAACTTTCAGTGGAGCCACTAACGCTACCGAGTTTCAAGCCTTAGAACGTCCGAAACAGAAGCATTACCTTTATATGGTACATGAACAAGGTGTAGGCCCCCGAACGCTTTCGCGTCTCACCGGTGTACCTTATTCCGTTGTGCAGCGCGCTACAAGCAAAGCAAACGAACAAAAATTACAGACAGGAGTTGTGAGTGAAGATTCTCCTCTGGACGAACTCTATTATTCCTATTGTGATGATGGAGAATTTGAAAAGTACCCAGAATACTGAAATATAAATAAGTGGGTCAGAGGTACCTGTCCCTGTGACCCCTTAAGGTTGGCGGACCAAAGCGGTCTGCGCCATGTTATGCGGGCTGGGACCGCCTTGCTAAAGGTGGATAGGATTATTGAAGTGCTGGTTTTGTGGTAATTCACTGATAACTTGCAGATTTATTCTGTTTTTCTTGGTAGTTTCGAAGAAAAAGCGTATTTTTGCGGCAAGTTATATAAACTAAATAATAGGAGATAAGATTATGGCAATAGATATAAAGGTTATTCCGACTCTTCATGGTGATGAAGCTATTCGCTTTATCAACAATGCTGATGAGGTTATGAAAAGTAAAGAGCGTGTTGATTTTTCAGAGAAAATAGCTATAGCTCGTGCTATATTAAAAAAAGCAGGAATGTAATTATGGGATTTTTATTAGATAAGTGTAAACTTAAAAAGATGGACGACGAGATTCTTTCGACTTGCCATCCTTTTACTTGTGGAGATGAGGATTTGGATGATTTCTTTCTACATGATGCAATGCGTTATAAAGCAGAATTGCTTGGTAAAACTTATTGCTTCGTGCTGGATGATGATCCTAAAACCATTGTTTGTATGTTTACTTTGTCTAATGATAGTATTAGAGTAGATGTCATACCTAATAGTCGTGGTCGTAAACTGTCTCATGGTATTCCTAGAGAGAAACGAATGCGTAGATATCCTGCTGTACTTATTGGAAGGCTTGGAATTAATGTTGACTTTCGTCATCAAGGTATAGGGTCAGAATTATTGGATTTCATTAAATCTTGGTTTATAGATGAAGAAAATAAAACAGGATGCCGCTTTTTGATAGTTGATGCCTATAATTGTATGGTTCCATTGGATTTTTATCAAAAGAATGAATTCTTGTTTTTGTTTTCGACGGAACAGCAAGAAGCAGAGAATCTGGGGTATGACATGACAAAGTCGTTGCATACGCGCCTCATGTATTATGATTTGAAGAAGTTAACTTCAAATTGAAAAACGTATTAATACAATGCGCCATTTGTATTATCAGTAGTTAGACAAGAACCAGAGTTTTTCTGTCTAGAGTTTTTGAGGTGTCCTTCCGATTTATGTGTTGAAGTGGAAGTATCATGCCTTGATGACAGAAGCACTTTTAGTTAAAGCTGCTTTAAAAATCGAAAAAGTCTAATTTCTTAAAATACTCTGTATCCCCAGTAAACACTGGGGATGGAGTGCTATTGCCTTAGGGATTGGATGCTTACATAGTGATCGTAAATATATAGGTATATCACCATTACAGCGTAAGGTTTTAACACATTAAGTATTTACCTTTGCATCCGAATTCTTAAAATCAGAATTATGGAAACAAAGGAATACTTCGAAAAGGTGATGCGTAAGTACAAACGCTTCTCCAAGGGTAAGAAGTTTGGCAGAGCGTATGAATGGCTTGTAGAATATGCGGCACATAACAGAAATGAGTTTTCACACTGGATGAAGGGATTTGTACCCTATCCCCGTCTAGGTTAATAAAGAATATAAACTAAGAAACAAAAGAGTTAAGTACGAAGAGCCGTGTGATGGGAGATTGTCAAGCACGGTTCCGAGAGAAGGGAGGATGAAATTCCCTCCACTTACTCGACTATATAAATACACAAAGTATGGAAGGTTATAATAATAAGCCTGAGATGCTATTTGTTCTCAGGATGAATGCAGAAGGGAATGATGTTTTCATAGAAGAATATGAACTTTCAGAGTTTCCTAAGTTGGAGGAATGGTTTAATAAACCCAAAGGAATTTTCGATTATAATGCGATATTTGAGGAAATGAAACTCGTGGGACAATGTCTAGGAGCAGAAAGAATCGTCAACTACGATAGAAGAAAGTTTGTTTTAGAACTTGAGCTGAAGGATATGAAACAGAGCTTGAAAGATTATACGGAAAGTGTATTGAAAGTTGAAAAGGCTTTGGAAAACATAGGAGTGGAAGATTTCAAGCATGCTAAGAGTATGGAGAAATTAAATTGGTGTAGTTTCTCAGATTTGTTCTATATATATGGCAAGCCATTCTTAAAACTTGAATACCGCTTAGGGCATCGTCTTAGATTAGATTCTGGTATAGTGGGATATAATATACCTTGTTGGAAGATAGAATTCCTACATCGAGGTGATTTGTCTGTACATAAAAGAAATGATTCGGTGGAAGGACAAAAAACGTTTGATGAATGGATGCAAGTGATAGCCCAAATTCCAGAAGATGCCGATTTGAAAAAGAAGAAAATATGTGAACTGATTCATACTATATATGGTTTTGAGATTCAAATAACAGATATTCTCTATGATCCAGCTTCTAAATGCTTCGTCTTGAAGGAAGAAGTAGAGCAGAATATGCTGAAGGACATTAAGCCAGAAAGGGCAGTGGAACCTGATGAAATAGCCAAATATACCACATTAGATACGCTTGTTGCTGTATTGCAGTCGGGAAAGATGCGTATGAATAGTATTGTGTCGATGAATGACAAAACAGAGATAGGTTTTTTAGAGGAATACATTAGAAACTACAAAGAAGACTTTGATGAAGAATGTGATAAGTATCTGTTTGCAGATAAAGAATTCATTACTTCTTTTACTACACGTATTGACGATCTTGATATGTGGAGATTGTATGGGGACAATGCCCGTGGCGTATGCATGGTGTTTGAGCGCATAAACAAGGATAGTGATGAACTTTTTAATATTAGTTATATAGCTGAAAAATCAGATGTTCTAGAGAAAATTGCCAAATTACAAGATGCATTAAAGGATAATTCTATCAGATTTCGCATGAACCTCTTGAAGAAATACCAGCATTTCTTGAAGCTTTCAGATTATTCTTCTGAGAGTGAATGTCGATTGATGGTAAATAGTGAGAAAACTGACGGATGGTTTATTAATCGTGATAACGGTATTTTGACACCTTACATTGAGAAGAAGTTAGTGAGAGAAGTCGAAGAAGATAATATATATCCGTTCCGCTTAAGTGGAATTATTCTTGGACCTGCTTCTCGGGAACTAACGGCTAATATGATGCAAGTTCTCTATATGGCGGCTCAATGTCAGTATTCGCTTTTTGTGAAGCAGAGTAAGATAACTAGTTATAGGTGAGGTGTATAGAGTGATGTTACAAGTTGAACTATAAACAATATAAGAGTATGTTTGAAAACTTGGATAAGATTAAGAGCGTTATTACGAATATTTTTACTCAAATATCTTTGAATAAATTGTCCAACTGCCATGACTTAAATGTCTTGGCAGAAAATGTGTTTATGTATGTGCTGAATGACTGCTTTGATTATCATTTGCAGAATGCTAATATATTGAATAATGTACCTAATCAAGTGGGTTTCGATTTGATTGATACTAAAAATAAAATTATCTTTCAGGTTACTTCTTCTGATACAATAGAAAAATATTCCGAAACCATTAAAAAGGTAAAAAACGTGCATGGCCTCGAAGGATTCAATCTGAAATTCTTTATATTAAAAGCATCTGCTAATAAGCATCCAGCAAGTAGCAAAATACACAATCTATCAAGTCCTATAATCTTTGATAAAGACAAAGATATACTGGATGGAAATTGGCTTTTTGCCCAATTTACTTCACATTTTGATAGAATTTCACTTATAGAGAAACATCTGGAATTACTATTTAATGGTGAACTTTCCTATAAAATGATTTATCGTCTCCTGAAATATTCAGAAACCATTTGCGATTATCCTTTACCTGAGCATTATTTACCTCGTAAGTTTGCTCTGAAATCAGATCGTTCGGAGGCCTTTGATGTATTGTTCTCTCCAGAATCTAAAGAATATTCATTGGATAAGATTCTTGAAGAAGTGGTCAAGAATAATGAATTGCGTAAGCTTGTTATCTTTAGTACTGCTCAAAATGGTAAAACAACAGAGCTTTATAGGCTATATAACATAATTTCCAAAGATGTGGAAAAGGGTGTTCAATTTATTGCGGCATCTTCTTATAGTCAATTTCATCATGATAGTTTCTTTAATATTTTGCCATGTAGATTAGAAGAAAACCAATACATTCTTCTAGATGGTATGGACGAACTTAATGATAAAGATAGGAATTCTTTGATAAATGAACTAAGGGATTTCTTAAAAGAGTACTCAAAAATAAAGGTTGTAGTTACATGCCGTTCAAACTATAACAATGGTAGAATGTTGAGTGATTTTACTCAACTTGAAATGCTGCCTTTATCTTATGATGAAATAGTATCTTACATAAAGGGTAGTCTTGGTGAACATACGACAAGTTTTATTAAATATATCGAACAGCACCAAAACATTTCAGAACTTCTTGATGTGCCATTCTATCTGTCTTCTGTTGTTGATTATTTTGGCGAAAAACATCAGATTCCTCAAACACAAGAGAAAATACTTGATTATATATTTGCCAAAAGTTTGAAAGTGAAAGAAAAAGAGGGAGATACCATTAATGACTTAGCATATGGGGCAGAAGGCTTGTTTACAGTGATTGCGCTTACCATGCAATTTTCAGAAAAACAAGTATTGTCAGGGAAAGAATTATATAAATATTTAAAGTTTTCCAAAGAAAAAATTTCTGATCTAACTTTATATACTATATTTAAAAAAGATTCCTTTAAGGACGTTTATTCTTTCATTCATAATGGCTTTAAAGAGCATTTTGTTGCAAAATTCTTAAAGAATCTTTCCTGCCAAGAAATATTAAAGATAGTATGCTACGCAAATGGTGAAATTCCAATAATTAAGAAGAACTGGTATAATGTGTTGGTTCTTGCTATCTCATATATGAATGAATCTGTCAAGAAAGATCAGATGATAGACTGGTTATTAAAAAATGATGTGAAGGTTTTACAGAATATTGATTCAACCAGTATTAGTATGGTGGTTAAGCAGAGTGTTTTAAAGGGAATTTTAGGAGAATATAGTAAAGAGCAAATTTATCCTGATGATTTTTACAAAATAGCCAAGTTTATAGCATGCTTGTGTAATACAAAAAATAATGCAGAATTCCTGTTGAAAGAGTATAGAAATGTTCATCAGATAAATCCATATTTGGCTTTGTTGGCAACTTGTGTTTCTATGATGGACTTCTCCAGTCCTTCTGTTGGCATATTGCTGTCTGACTTCAAGAAAGTTGTTTTCGATAAGATTAATGAACTGGGGAATAATGATGATCAGGAAACCTATTCTTTGTATGTACCCTTCTATAGTAGTTATTTGAATGCAGAAGAAGACATTGATAGACTTATCATACTTGATGTAAAGTCGAAAGATCATCATATCATACAAACAGCTTTTCAGCTGATTGCTAATTTGAATCAAGCTGATAAATATGTGGAGTATATTATTGCGCAAGAAAGATATTTGCAGAACTATAGTCTAAAGAGTACAACTCATATCGTTCATCGCCATGATTTCTACAAATGTTTGGGGAATGTTTATGGTAAAAATGAGTTAAAGAGATTATGGGAGTTCTTGCCGCAACTCTTTGATGAGGAAAAGGCGGATCATAATCAGGCTGATTTGTTAAATCCTATTCAAAAAATGCTATGCAATAGTAAAGTATATGTGGATGATGAGGTCTTCTGTCAAGTAGTTATAGATTCATGGATCCAAATTGCTAAGGATCATGATTATATTTCTTTTTCTTTGCGAGATACTATTGTTGAAATTTATAAAGCATTCCGTAATTTTTGTATAGAAAATGTATTAAAGCCTGACTTCATTAGTCTCATAAATGAAATTAGAGGTGTTGAAGATACTCAACAAGAAATAAGGCTTTTGCAAATTCTAAAAATAAAACTGTCTTTGTTGGGTGCAGAAACAGATTTGAAGGAATGTATAGATGTGCTGAAACCAGATTCGATAAATGATTTTGGTATTGCAACTTGGCTTACTAATAATTATGATGATGCGTGGAATCTTCTGCATTATGACTTGGTTCATAAGAAATTTCCCAAAAGAAGGTTTTACCATCCTAATGAGATGAAGTTGCGTGAAGAAAAAAGCATGGCGTTGCTTCTGGATTATGCCCAATTTAAAGAAACGGTGCTATATATTGTAAATCAGTATGCACCGAAAGCTAGAAAGGAATTGTATGCAAAAGTAAAGGAATGCGAAGAAAACAAGTGGGACAGTTATGTCGGTTCGTTTATGAGCTTATTCTATAATTATAAAACACAGGAATATGACCTGCAGGAAATCAAAAATAACATAGAAGATCAAAGCCTTTATGAAGTGTTTGTATTGGATCAATTGGCAAATCACAGGATAAAACAGTTAACAGGCAAGCAAAAGAACTGTTTGAAAGTAATACTTGAACATGTGTTGCCGAAGATAAAAGATAACCGCACAGGCCAGAGATATCTGAGCTTGGCATTAGATTATGAAATTACTTTAGATAAGGATGTTCAAGAAATATGTTTGAAATATGCTTCTGTAAGAGATAGCAGATGGGAACATGCTTATAGCCATAAACCTTTTATTGATTACGCAGTTCAGGAACTAGGTAAGGAACGAGCTGAGCATAGAATTATTTCTTTGATAAAGAATCCGAAAGGCTTAGATGTTTGTGACTTTCTCGAATTGGCAAAATACGCAATAAATGCGCACTTGTCTGAAGTGTATTCCTATATATTTGAATTCATTAAGCATGACGAAGACGGTTATTCTGGGAATATCATAAATTTGTATCTTAAAAGTGAACCTGACGGAATGGAACAAATTATGGCTATCTTCCAAGATATTCCTGATAAGCATAAAGCGTATGTCCTAAAAATGTTGATGTGCCATTTAAAGGATGATATGCAATGGGTAAAAGATACTCTAGTTCACTTTAAGGATACACTATTGAAATATGACAAAAAGACATATTTGGAGTGTCAGGCATCATTAGGTAATCAAGAGGCTTTCGAAGAGATTCTTAAGTGTATGACAGAAGATAAATATTATTTCGGTAATGTGTTTACTGCAATTAGATTCTGTAATTATACAATAGATTCTTTACCCGTTTTCGATAAACTTTTAGATCTTTCTTTTACGATGGATTCATCGTTCTGGACAAGTAGTATTATTGACGGGATAAAAGGGATGGTTGGAACCTCTTCTGTTAATCTTGAAAAGGTGATAAAGGTTCTAAGCTCAAAAATCACGGATGAACGTACGTGGTTAAATAAAACCATTGATAGCATAAAATATAGTTATTATGAAGCGGTTGACTCTCATATGACAATAGAACTGGCGGCAGAAAAGGTACGTAAAATGAAAATGCTCTCCAATTCTTTGAATATATGATGCTCATAGCGCTTTAACTGTACCGCTTGCATCTCTCAAATGATACCACCTTGTTAGCGTGGTTACAGGTGTCGCCTACTACGAGAACTGGAGACACCTGCTGTAATGACATCTTATAGTTCGTTGTCCAATATTTCCATCATTTCTGCAGCTGTAATCACTTGCGGTTCTTTTGGGAAGTGTTTTAGATTACCTGTTACTAAGAAGGAATCTTCCTTGCTCAGGCAGACTTCGTAGAAGACTCGGTCATCCTCATCTGGCATTTCGCCAGAATAAGGAAAACGGGACGAATCAATTCCGTTTTGTTTTACAAGTTCTATAACTGTGCAGATTTGGTCGTCTGACAACTTGAATTTTGCGCGATGAAGCACTTCATCGTATTCTTTTATAATGTCATCATTATATAAAGGTATAATACGATGAAGGAACAAACTTTCAAGAACTCTTGCTGTTGAAGCATTTGAGTTGTGGGTGATAAGGGCTGATACAAATATGTTTGTATCAATGACTGCATATACCATTGCGTTCTTTTCTTAATCGTCTGACTTCTCTGATTTCTTCATTGATTTCATCAAGTGTGAGATCTGGGGTTTCACCTCTTTCTGCTTTAGCTCTAAGTTGCTTGAACGCAGCCTTTGCTTTCGCAGTCACTTCATCTTCTTCTTCATTCTTTGCCTGAATGGAGAATGGAATGCTCTTACTGCGAATTACGGCCTTAACAAAGATGTTAATGGCGGTATTCGCACTCATACCGAACTGTTCGCAGAGTTTATCAAACTGTGCTTTCTGCTGGTTGTCCATACGGATTGTCATTGCTGTCTGTGCCATAAGCCTAACATGTTTAATTAATAATCATTCTGACTGCAAATATACATCATTATGACGTAAAATGGTATAGAATGGCTTATAATTTAATAAAGATTAAACTTTAGAATGTAACCGCCCTCAGTGCTGCTTTTTCTAAAATCACCCCGTCCCTCTTTACCATTAAAGAGGGCTCCACCTCTCACCCCGACCCTCTCACCCTCAGGGAAGAGGGAGGAAACCGCTCCTCCTCGTCGCTCGGAACCGCTACGCTTTAAGGTTGGCGGACCATCAAAGGTCTCGCCAGATTGTACGGGATGGGACCGCCAGGCTGTTGCGGGGGAGACCTAATGCTGCTTCAAAGCCATCGCCATGTTGTGCGGGATGGACCGCCTGGGAATAGCAGTTTATAGTTTACGATTGATTTCGTGGTTATTTGCTGATAACTTGCAGATTTCTTGCTTTTTTCTCATCAGGATTGTTGTAATCCGCTATGGAAAAGCCATTGTTCTTTTTATAGGCAAAGCGTATATTGACCGTTTTCTTGTCAAAGGTTACCTGGAGTCATGGGTAGAACCTGTATCTGATATTTTCATACCACAGTTCCTGTTCTGAAGCCTTCTTCATGTAATCCATCCTCAGAAAGATTCCAATCTTTTTCATTTCCCATATAGTGTGCAAATACTTTCATATCATTCTTTTTTATTCTTATGTTTGTGTTTACTTTTGTGTTTGCATTTGTGTCAGCAAATCGTATCCAACTGTTCCTTCACTTTTTCTTCTTCATTTGCACCCTTTGTTGATAATCTTAAGAGTTGGAGATGATATGATTTGAAGATGTGGTCCTTTAGGGCGTCACGACTACTTTGTACGGTTCCTTTATGGTGATAGGCATAACCATCGATTTCTATACCGAGTAATGGTTGCAATGACATCCTTCTCTCTTCCTTGGAACTTATGAACAGTACCCACTTCAATATCAGGTAACTGCTGGCGAATCCAATTTGAGGTTTTCCTTAAACATCACAGCCATTTTCTGCTCATTGGCGGGAGTAATGCTCTCAATATTCAAGGAGTTTAGTGGGTAGTGTTCTCTGCTAAATAGCATTGGTGAAGCTTTTGTTTACATATCGTGCCGATTCGTGATGACAGGCTTAGGAATCTCTTACCTATTCGGCGTGCTCCATCTATCATCAAAGCAGATTTTCCTTGAGAATTCTACTTCCATTGCAGCATTTCATTATATATTTTTCTCTTCATAATTATCTGTTTGTCACGTTATGACGACCTATCTTTGCCCTATTTCTCACGTTTTGATGAGATAATAGTAGGCTATTTCTCACGTTTTGACGATTTTTTATGTTGCAAAGATACAAAAAAATGCCTTAAGTTATTCACCGAAGTCTTCTGTTTCTTTTTCATATAGGCGTAGTTAGCAAAGTCTCGCGCACCAGCTACAATTACCTTATAGCTGTTGAGGTAACTGGTTTTGATGACGGATAGGGCTTTTTCCTTATCTAGCACCTTGTCATTAAAGTGATCTTTTTCCATTTTCATTGTTTTTCCTTTCTATTTTTTTGCAAAATTAGCTGAATGGTGAGAAAAATAGTTGCTCTGGAAGGCATCTACCTTGAGCACCACCTTCTGAACTTCGGAATCCTCGTTATTGATGATTCCGAAGCAATCCTTGAAATATTCGGCCGGTTCCAAATCCTTTGGCATCTTGAAAACTTTGTCTGAGATGATGACATTTTCCATACGGTCAAGGGCATAACAACGGATATCGTCTGTGCCAGGGCTATAGGCAACCACATACCAGCGTTTCTTGAAAGCCTTCACGAAATAAGGATGGATGTCAAACTCATAATACTTCTCGGAATTGTAACTATAGTAAGAGATGAAAATGACATGGTTGTCACGCATGGCCTTGATGATGTCTTCCAGAAAGTTTCTGCCAGAAGGCATGTCCTCCAGAAGGACCCGTTCCTTGAGCTTGCGGCTGTTGCCAACCATGGCATGGAGGGAGAAGGCATTGAGCATCCAACTTCGGGTACTTCCTTCATCGAAACAGTCGCCATACTCGATGTTGTAGCGGTATCCGCTGCCACATTCGATGTTTATCTCAAACAGTTCCTCGATGCTATGGATGTTGTTGATGAAGGTTCTTCGGGAGAGTTCCGTTCCCTCACTGAGGTCAGAGTCCAACCATCTGCTTTGGATTTCCTTCAGGGTGATGCCGCCCCTTTTCTTTGCCCGGTGGATGGTTTCCACGAGCCAGACATATTTGTTTAATTGGTTGATTGCCATATTATCTTGTTTTATTTTGTTTCTTATAATTTTGGTACAAAGATAACGGAAAAGTAGGAAAATATGTTGCACAAGTTGAATTATTTTAGTAAGAACTCTATCATTTCGTCGTATTTGACGAAAAATACACTTTCCTTCATCTTGCATAGTTTGGCATCTCTTCCTTGCAGGAAACTAAAGTACTCCCAAAATTGTTTCCTATGATGCATAAATTTGAGATGACTCATTTCATGTAGGATAATCTCGTCTATCAATTCCAATGGGAAAACCACAATCTTGGACGGCAAGAAAATCTGTTTATAGATGGAGCATTGCCCCCATATGTTCCTCCTCTTCATTGTATATTTATTTTGTGGCAAAGGAACATATTTCCTGTGTCACAATCATTTATGGATACAACAAAGGTGGATCTTGTACAGGAGACATTGGGCACAAGTGAAGAACAACTATTGTTAATCATTCAAGCATATGAAGATGAATCAATGGGTTGACTTTGACATAGGTGATGAAGCTCAAAGTGAGTATGTTTTTTCCTATATGGGAAAGATATATAGCATAGAACTCAGTTTGAGTGTTGGCTTTGGCGATATATGGTTTGCGAATTTGTACTCAGTGACAGGTGATAAGAAACAAAAATATGTATCAAACATCAAAATTCCAACTTGTGATTTTGACGAACTCTCTTGGTTGAAACAATACTTGGAGAAACGAATGGATATGCTCTTGCTAGAGCTAAAAAATGAAGTCTCATCCGTCAGCTTCGAACCAGAGGAGATTGCCGGCTTACCCATATCTTCAGACGATAAAATCAAACTGCTTGACATGTTGCATGGTTTATGGTTTGATGTTTATAAAATGTGCCAGGGAAAATAAGAAAACAGGTTTCGTATCACTTAAAAAATGAAATAGGAAGCCAATGCAAAAAATGTGGTCGGAAGAGATTCCGCCCACATTCACCATTGAAGTATTAACTTTATAAGATTTAGATTTATGCTATTCAACTATAAGGAACATCGGATTTTTGCGTTCTCTGATACTCATGGGATGCACAATCGGCTTCATATCCCAGAAGAAGCTGATATCCTGCTTTGTGCTGGCGATGTAGTGCCTGGCTTTGGCAAGGATGGCACAGAGGACTTCTTTTCCTGGTTGTTAAGCCATCCCGCCAAACTTTATATTTTTGCCGCAGGTAATCATGAACTGTTCTTGGAAGACAGCTTAGAGCAGACAATTTCGCTTTTACCTAAAAAGGTAGTTTTCCTTCATGATTCCTCCTTTGAGTTTGATGGGATAAGTTTTGGGAATATATCCATGCGAAGCTTGCAAAGTAAGGAGCAAAATATCCACCTTGCTGGCAAAATGGACTTCCTGATAACCCATATTCCACCGGAAGGCATACTTGACGAGGGTAGGGGAAGCCTTCCTCTTTTGTTAGAGGTCTATCGTTCTCAACCTCGTTTTCATGTCTTTGGTCATGCTCATTCTTGTGGAAATCAAAGCAAGGGTGGTGCTTTTACGGAGTTTTACAATGTCTCACAGTTTAATGAACTTAAAAACCAAGATGGAGGTCAATAGAGAATGGTTTCCACCTTGGTGACAAGTCTTTTAAATATCAGTCAAAGAAATGCCTGTAGTCATCCGAGTAGGTTTATGGTTGACGTTTTTCGTATTTCTGAATAAGTATCGTAAAATGCAAATCAACTACACCGGAACTTACCTCTCTCGTACCAAAGACTAATTTTCCTTTTCCTGCCAACATTTGGAACTCACTCTTGATATTTTCTTCCTCCTTCAAAGAAAGAGGATGAAGTGAGGACACCTTACATAATACGACTAGCTTCTGCAGATTAAAAAACTCATTGTCAGAATCCATCTCGATGTACTTTATCAGTTTCTTCAAGTAATCCACTCTGCTGCTTTCTCCATAAGTATGAGTCTCCATGTTGGTTAGCAACATAGAGAAACCATCATAGATGAAGTCTATGTCATGAAAAGTGATGTCCTTTCCACCCATGAACTTATCTCGGAGACCTTCATATTTTTCTCTATAGTCTAAATGGCACAGATTAAAAATATCTTTGAAGGCTATGATATTTTTATAAGGTGTGTTGAAATATCCTCAAGACATGAACCATCACAAAGATATACGTATATCAGAGAGCGTAGAATCTCACTATGTTGATAATCAAACACTGTACATCTCAATCCCAAGGTGGAATCTATGGTTTGAGCTAAAAAAGCATCAAATGGCTCCATAATTGAAAAAAAGTCCCCAAAAGGAGTGTGTTTCTTAGATTTTATTTGTATTTTTGCCGTGTCACTCAGAGTTTTATTTGTTTTTAAATGCAACACTAAGACAAGTGAGATTTCTGACATGGCAAAAAACTAATCAACTTTTTGTTGCTCAGGTTCTTATAAATAATATTGAATTATAGTGTTGCGGAAATTAGGTTATTATGGCAACATCAGACAAACAATTTGATTCGCAGTTTGATAAAGTTGAGAATCTTGTACACTATCCTTGGATAGGTTGCAACTATGCTTCGGCACCAAAGCGTGTGCTTATCATGGGTGACTCGCACTATACGGTGAATGATGAAGGCGAATTCTGCCCAGAGGAATATGATAGATGTGTTACAGACAAGGAGTATACAAGAGGAATCATTAATTGTGCAATAGAAAAAGGTGGCTGGAAATTCCATACTAACCTTCAGAAAACATTCTTGGATGAAAGCGACATGGATGTCGAGGGCTTTTGGAACAAAATAGCTTCTTATAACTTCATACAGGAGCCTATGAAAGGCACACATGAGGTGCCCTCCTTGGCTGATTACGAGACGGCATGGAAGTGCTTAGCTGATGTCGTGCAGATCATCAAGCCAGATGTTTGCATATTTGTTGGTCTAAGAAACGACAAAGGCATGAATATTCTTGACGAGAAAGGTGTGAAGTATTCTATCCAAACATTGGATGAAAAAATCAACAACTCTTATCCTAAGAAAGGTGAACTGCAATTTGCTAACGGCTACAAGCTGCCGTTCTATATGATTCATCATACATCTTTGGGATATAGCCCTCAGCTTTGGTACGACTTCTTGAATAAAGAGATTCCAGAGGTTGTCAGCTTTTTGGATAAGTAAAAAATAACGTGAGTGACGTATGACGACACAGGAAAAACATTTGGGTAAATATCGATTGCCGACAGAATGGCTGCTATCGCTACAACATCTCCAATTCAGAAAGTCTTGGTGATGGATAATTGTTACGCTGGCTGCTCGATGCATATTCTACAGCCAACACGTTGTCGCAAAACACGTCGCTTAAAGACCGTAAAATCTTGAAAAACGGATAAAAAACTGAGGGTGTGTCATAAGTCCATGACACGCCCTCAGTTTTACAAAGCCGATTACTTTTTCCCACTTTCCGCATCTTCCGGTATTGGCCAGTTTTCTGATGGAGTACGCATTTCCTTCATCACCTTGTCAAAACCGATTACCATTTCCAGATATTTCTTGGCGAGATTATGCTTCTCTTCCGGATCCTCTAGCAGATTGTAGAGTTCCAGCGGCTTGTTTGGCTTGATGTTTAATATTTTACTTTATCATCAAACTCCATATGTACTTCCAGATTGAACTCACGGACATATATGAGGTCATATAATGAGAAGTAGCAATGATCGTATAGATTATGAAAGGGCTGTATAAGATGCATATCTTTCGACCATTCTCTATCCAGTCCCTCATTCCAATTGTCGTTCTCAATTTCCATCCCTAACCAATTCTCCAATTTCTCATTGATACTTTGCTCAGAAGACCGCTCTCTACTGAATCGGAGCGGCCATGCGCAACCCTCATCATAGAGTGTATTGAAACCTCCACATGTCAGAGTATCCCACACCTGTTTTGCCGTTTCTGTCTGAATGGGGTGATGTGCAGGATATTCGTAACCAAGGAATATCTTTCCTTCCACCTCAAAATCTCCAGAAATGTCCTTACGATGCAGGTATTCTTGATAAACTGTCATCGTCCGGTGATAAAGCTGCGTACATGCCTTTCGAAGTGCATCATTGAAACCGATGAGGAGCTGCTTCGTCTCATCGTCATACACATTCAATTGCCATAGTACGTTGCAACGCTTTTTGAGCAAGTGCTTCATCACAAGCTTTTCTTCATCCGAGTATCGGCAATACTCGTTTATTCTTGCAATGTCTTTCTCCAGCATGACTATGCGAGAGTCTTCAAATACATGTTTTATGTTCATATCTTAATTCCATAAATTACGGTTATACTTATTGAAAAACTTAATTCCTTTATCCGTTAAGAATCTTAATGGCTCTGTTCTCTTTAGTTCAGCCACTGTCTCCGGGTCGAAGAAAGCTCCATACTTGTCTTTCCAGGATTTCCCATGATACATAAGCAAGTTCTAGTTGTACTCAGTATTCAGTACACCGTCAAAATCGAGAAAAATTATTTTCTTCATACACATTATTTATTGGATAATGAGAGATGTACCAATCCAAAAAGAGTGCTTCACGGTATGAACCCGTGAAAGCAACTCCCTTGTAGTGCTATTGTCATTTTTGTGACAAAAAACATTAAAATGAGTTGTAAGAGTTATAGTAGTTCCCTGGCAATCCAAGCACAAGCCTCTGCGTCAGCCAGGGCATTATGGTGTTGGGTTAGGTCGTACCCGCAATAAGCAGCTACGGTTTGTAGTTGGTGGTTGGGTAGGAGAGATCCCAACTTTCTTCTGGAGGCTCGGCATGTGCAATGGAACTCATAATCGGGATAGTCCATCTGATACATTTGGAACACAGACTTCAGGCATCCCTCGTCAAAAGGTGAGTTGTGGGCTACCAATGGCAGTCCCTCTATCTTTGGCTCAATCTCAGCCCATACCTCTGGAAATACCCTGGCGTTCATGGTATCCTCCATGGTTAGTCCATGCACCCTAGTATTCCAATAGGAATAATACTCAGGCTCTGGCTTGATGAGACTGTAGTAGCTATCCACAATCTCACCATCCCTTACTATCACAATGCCTACGGAGCAAACGCTGGTTCGTTGCTGGTTGGCTGTCTCAAAATCTATCGCTGCAAAATTCTTCATGAGTGCAAAGTTACTAATTTTAGATGTATTATCCAAATTTTTAATATTTATATATCCATACTGGTAGGCCATTTTGTTCCAATTGTCATGACAGTTTTTGACGGAAATCAAGAAATCATACCCTTTTCTGCATTTTCTTTCCAAAAAAATGTGCGCGCACACAAAAAGGCATTATCTTTGCACTCGAAAAGATTGAATAACGAATAATTAAAGTAAAGAAAGGGTAACATTATGATGGTATTAGGAATGACATTGGCAGTTGTAGCTGCTCTTTTTGCAGAGGTTGTAAATGTAAACAAGAAGATCAGCCTCGGCAAGTAAGCAAGCTTTGAGAGGCATCCATAGGATGCTTCCAATGAAGCTTCTCTAATGGATATTAGATGAGGTAAAGAAGATGTAAATAAGGATAACAGATTGATATAGAGAAAGGATAAGATTATGATGATTTTAGGAATGATTTTAGCTTTGGTCGTTGCAGCATGCGCTGAGTATGGTGCAAGATCCAACATGAAGAGCTTCGCTTAACAGGCGATGTTTCATGAAAATTTGAGAGAATTGTAGAAAGAAGTTTCCATATATATTATAGAGATGGCAGTTGTAGGCGTTTGTGAAGATGCTTGCAGCTGCCTTTTCTTTTTGTATCTTTAGGGTGTCGAAATTCAAAATTAAAGTTGTACCTTTGCACTCAAGTTGAGATTACAGAAATGAAAAAGGAACGTGAAACGGCAAACAAATATCGTCAGCAAGCTCTTGAAGGAGATTTAATGGCGATGAACAACATGGGTGTCTGCTATGCGCAAGGCATCGGTGTTGTGGAGGATCATGTGATGGCATTTCAGTGGTACATGAAGGCTGCTGAACTGGGAGATACTTACGCATGCTACAATGTGGCAGAATGCTACTACCAGGGAGATGGAGTGGAACAGGACTTCGAAAGAGCTCTTCATTGGTATCTGATTGCAGCAGAGAAAGGAGATGTACAATCACAGGTTAACGCTGCCAATGCATTTTACCTGGGTCAGGGAACTAAAGAAGACCACGTAAAGGCTCACCAATGGTGGCTGAAAGCAGCTCAAAGGGGACATCTTCAGAGCCACAGCCCAAGGATTTGAGCATGCCAAACAATGGTGCAGGGACAATGGGTACAGTATATATTAACAATGTAGTGAAACAAATGAAGACAGATTTACGATTGATACAAGAGCAGCAGCCTCTCGTACACAACATAACCAATTATGTGGCTATGAACTTTGTTGCCAACAGCCTATTGGCTATTGGAGCATCACCAATCATGGCGCGTGCCGAGGAAGAAGTGGAGGAAATCAGTAGCAAGAGCAATGCCTTGGCTCTCAACCTGGGCGTTCCGGAAAGCACCACTGCTCACTCGATGATACTGGCAGGGGAAGCTGCCATGAAAAAAAGAATTCCTATCGTATTTGATGTGGTTGGAGTAGGAGCCACCCGCTTTCGTATGGATATAGCATCACAGATTATCCTCAGGTGTCACCCTACAGTCATCAAGGGAAATGCCAGTGAGATTCAGGCATTGTACTCTCACCAGATAGGCATGCAGGGAGTGGATAGTCACCAGGAAACCTATGAGGTTGAGAAACAGGCTAAGAAACTGGCTCAGCAACTTTCCTGTATCATAGTTGTAACTGGAGCCATAGACTTCATCACGGATGGCGAAAGAATGGCTTATGTTCATGAAGGACATTCCATGATGAGCAAGGTTACTGCAATGGGATGTACTGCCACTGGTATCGTTGGGGCATTCCTTGCTGTGAACTCCGACCCTCTGGAAGCATCTTTTCATGCCATGAAAGCCATGGGAATTGCCGGAAAAAGGGCAGCTTCCCAGTCTAGAGGAACCGGAAGCATGATGATTAACTTCCTCGACGAACTCAGCAATCTTATAGCTTATGACTAGGATTATCAAAATCAAGAGACGTTCCTTCATGAAAAACTTCATTGCAATCAATCTCTTTGGCATAATTGTTACTTGCGAAGAGCTTTCTAAAGTGGAACTCAACCATGAGCTCATACATACGGCCCAAGCAAGGGAGTTGTTGTATATCCCATTCTACCTCTGGTACATCATAGAATGGTTTTACTTATATCTCAAATATCGGGATTGGATGCGGGCATATTACAACATCAGGTTTGAAAAGGAAGCCTATGCTCACCAAGAAGACCTGGAATATTTAAATCGAAGGAAGCATTATTGCTATAGATGATGTTACGTGGTGCCATAATCTTGCTATTCCCCAGTTTTTTGGGGAATAGTTCTACACCTTTTCCCCAAATTCCACAGGGGTAATTTATGGCACACAAATTATAAGTCTCTGTATATCAAGCTTATCATCTTTTCTATTATCTTTTGGCATGCAGGTTGCAACCATGAATAGCGGGTTCGATAATGAATCCACAAAACAGAGTAAATAACAATAAATAGTAACAATTTAAAACAGATAAGATTATGAAGAAGTTCGTTTTTGCAGCTATCGCAGCTATGGTAATGGTTTCAGTAAGCAACGTATTTGCATCAAGCAAAATGATGATGGATAATTCTGAAGTAGTTCCAGTTGATACAGTAGCACCTGAAACTCCTAAGGATTCAGCAGAGATCAGCACACCTGTTTTGCCTCAGGCGGGTGCAGAGGATTCAACAGAGCAGGCGACTCCTGCAGAGACAACAGCAGAGTCTGTAGAAACAACCCAATCTGAGCAGCCAGCTGAGGTTCAGGAGACTCCACAGAAGAACGCCCAGCAGGAGTCAACAGAGATAGAACAGGCTGCTGTTTCAGAGTAACAAATATCTGATTTTCAATATAATTAAAACGCAGAGGTCTGCTGGCAGTAATGCCGGCAGATTTCTGCGTTTAATTTAATACATCTAATTATTCTTAAAAAAACTTGATAACCCATCTTATAATAAAGTAAATTATGTATTTTTGCATATTATAATTAAGATTAAAGCTATGACACTGCGACGTAGAGAAAAATCTTCTGGAACTCTACCGAAGGGTTGTCTTCAACATCTGCATTGGAAATTCTGATGACCACTTCAGAAACCATGGCTTTCTACTCACACCAAAGGGCTGGACTCTATCACCAGCCTATGATATGAATCCTACCCTCAATGAATATCAGAGTCTTCTGATCAATGAATCTTCAAACAAGGCAGACATCAATATTCTGCTTGATTCATCTGAAAGCTACATGATTAAGAGGGAGAAAGCTAAAATCATCATCCAAGAGGTTCAAGCAGCAGTTAGTCTATGGGAAAGTTTAGCTACTCTGCTTCAAATCCCTGCTAGAGAGATGGCTATGTTTAAAGAAAGGTTTAAACTTAACCTATAATATAATGAAGCATCAAACCTATTTACTTCATTATATTATGGGTTACTCTGCAGTCTCTATCATGTCGATGATGGTATAGATTGGCAAGATATCCGATGCAAGTTGGGTGTTAAAATGGTAAGAAAGGAGATTATTTATGTCACAAAAGAAGATATTCAGATGCCAGGATTGTGGGTACGAGACCGAAGTATATGAGGGACGTGGCTTCATGGGACAGCATATCGAAGCCATGTCTTGTCCTGACTGCAGAAACATAGTACCTCTTGTGGTGGGTGGAGTAATTGGTGATACTGCACCTAGTTTTAATTCTCTTGTAGGAAGGCTATGTCTAAGATGTGGTTCTGACAGGATTCACAGGTGGGATATGCATACTTGCCCAAAGTGCGGGGGCAAGATGCAACCCACTGGCGAAGAAGAGTTCTGGACATGAAAATTCTAGCCTATATTTACCTCTTTGATATTTTGCTGAAAATTACTTCTCAGAATTTCTTTCTTCTCAGATGGCAATAAGGCTCACCACCTGTTTTTTCATAATAATGCTGGTGGTAGGCCTCGCCAATGTAGAATGTCTCCTCTGGCAGGAGCAAGGTATTGACCTCGTCACCCTTACTACGGAGAAGTTCCGTCACATGTTCGGCTGTCTGCTTCTGAGATTCATTACGATAGAAGATACAGCTGCGGTATTGTGGCCCCAAATCAGGACCAACACCATCGGTCTGTGCCGGGTCGTGAATCTCGAAGAAGAGTTTACATAAGCTCTCATATGAAACCTGTTGGGGATTGAACTCCACGATGACGGCCTCTACGTGATGCGTCTTGTGGTCTCGTACATCGGCATAGGAAGGAAAAGCCTCTTTGCCGCCGGTATATCCTACCAGGGTATTGAGTACGCCGGGCTGTTTCTGAAACTGATGTTGCGCGCCCCAGAAACATCCGCAGGCAAAGATGCCAACCTCTATACTGCAGTCTTCAGGCACATGATAGATGTCAACCTGAGAGCATTTTTCGATGGCTGCCTTAATCATTTCCAGTGCCTTGCCATGTTTCTTCTGAAGGTCTGGGTAGGCCTTACCTCTCTGAAAGTTATGTTGGAGGTCATTGTACTTCACTTGAAGTGCAATGGGATTTTGAGAATCGATAATGCTCTGCACATAATCAAAATAATCAGTTCCCGGCTTATGTGTAAGGATGCGAAGGGCATTCACTACACCTGTGGGAATACCTTCATGAAGCAAATCCTCAAAGGAGTAGGAGGTATCTTCTACCACATCATGCAGAAAGCCTGCCATCTTTTCCTCGTCTGTATGGCCCATCAAGCCCACTGTGAGTGGATGAAGGATAACAGGATAGCCATCACGATCAAGTTGACCGGCATGGGCTGACGTTGCTATACGGAGTGCTATATCAATTGGATTCATTGTTAATTATGTCATTCTATGTTTATAATATTGTCGTATCTCTTGCCTTGCTAGTCCTGGAATGATTACCACCCTTCATGGAGTAAGAATCATATATCTATCGATTCGCCCTCATGTGCTATCTTCCAAAACGGAATTTGCACAGCATCGGTAAACTCTTTCATACGCCAGGCGCTTTTGAAACCACTTGCCACAAAATGCATTGGGACAAACAGACCTGTCTGGAATTGCTCTATGAACTGTCTTGCACCACGGGTATAGCCATTACCTATGCGGCCATCTACAGGAAACAGCACAACATCAAAGCTATCAGTCATTTTTCTGATGTCCTTGAGTTCACCCAAATATTGCTTCTCGTCTTTTTGAGGGTCTATCTCGCCAAACTCAAAGCTCCAGATGGTTCCACCCTTATAGTCGGAAGTCAAGAACCTGGCGTACCAATTATTCAGATCGCCTGCATGAAAGATACGCTTGCCTTCAACTTCTACTATCCAAGACACACCGCTATCATTACTACCGGCTGCAACTATCTTTATATTTTTGTCGCACCATGATTTTCCCTTTACCATCAAGACGTCAGCTTCGACCTTTTGGCATCTGTGATGTCTGATGATGTCCTTGGAGAGTATGTAGGTAAAAGAGGTCTGTGGGTAGCGCTTGCGCCATGAAAAGATTTCCCGCGAGAAGTGATCTTCATGGAAATGACTTACAAGTACATACACAGGCTTACCCTTGGACAGAATCACCGGCATACAATCGGCGGGATCCATCCAATAATCGAAGACCAATACGCAGGATTGGGTCTCCACAGCAAAACCACTATGAAAGATATATGTCAGTTTCATGATTCTCATTCTGATTTACGATTGAATCTTTGAATTCTTTCTTGGACGATTTGAAATAGGTATGTTTCATCTTACCGCCCCAAAAAGGATAGCTTTTCTCTTATCCTACTATATTTAAACGGTTTGACGAATCTCATATTTAACCTCCATGCCAAGGATATCCATGATTTTTTCAACCGTCGATAGGGAAGGGTTGCCTTTACCGCTCTCTATTTTCTTGATGGTAGAAATGGCTATCTCAGACATGTCTGCGAGGTCTTGCTGGGTAATCCTCAAGGCCTTACGCTGCAATTTCATTACTTCTTGAATTTTCATACCAAGTAGTGTATTATATTGTACTTTTCCTGCAAAGTTAACAAAAAAATCTAGATTACGCTAGAAAAGGTATAATATATTGTTCTTTTTATAAAAAATTATAAGTTCCAGAGATTTTTCTTGTTTTTTTGCCTTTGAATATTGTTTTTTTCTTAACTTTGCATGCACAATTCATTATAGAAATCATGACTATAGAAGAAGCTATCAAACAAAGACATAGTGTACGAAAGTACATACACAAACCTCTTTCAACTGAGGTAGTTAGAGCACTTGAAGAAAAAATCTTAGAGTGCAACAAAGAGGGTGGCCTTCACATACAACTGGTTACCCAAGAAACCAAGGCATTCTCCGGCATTATGTCATATGGAAAATTCCATGGCGTGGAGGAATCACTATAGACATCTTATAGTTCGTTGTCTAGGATTTCCATCATTTCTGCTGCTGTAATCACTTGCGGTTCTTTTGGAAAGTGTTTGAGATTTCCTGTTACTAAGAAGGAGTCTTCCTTGCTCAGGCAGACTTCGTAGAAGACTCGGTCGTCCTCATCTGGCATTTCGCCAGCATAAGGAAAACGGGACGAATCAATTCCGTTTTGTTTTACAAGTTCTATAACTGTGCAGATTTGGTCGTCTGACAACTTGAATTTTGCGCGATGAAGCACTTCATCGTATTCTTTTATAATGTCATCATTATATAAAGGTATAATACGATGAAGGAACAAACTTTCAAGAACTCTTGCTGTTGAAGCATTTGAGTTGTGGGTGATAAGGGCTGATACAAATATGTTTGTATCAATGACTGCATATACCATTGCGTTCTTTTCTTAATCGTCTGACTTCTCTGATTTCTTCATTGATTTCATCAAGTGTGAGATCTGGGGTTTCACCTCTTTCTGCTTTAGCTCTAAGTTGCTTGAACGCAGCCTTTGCTTTCGCAGTCACTTCATCTTCTTCTTCATTCTTTGCCTGAATGGAGAATGGAATGCTCTTACTGCGAATTACGGCCTTAACAAAGATGTTAATGGCGGTATTCGCACTCATACCGAACTGTTCGCAGAGTTTATCAAACTGTGCTTTCTGCTGGTTGTCCATACGGACTGTCATTGCTGTCTGTGCCATAAGCCTAACATGTTTAATTAATAATCATTCTGATTGCAAATATACATCATTATGGCGTAAAATGGTGCGACAGTATTAATAATTTAATAAAGATTAATAGTTGAATGAATGATATATGCGTAAGGGCAATAGGTTTAAAAGTAGCTAAGCTCATATTGACATTATTACTGACAGCAGGGTTGCTTTAATTCATCTAATTATTCGTTTAAAAAAAAGGCTAGCCCCATAATCAGGACTAGCCCCCAGTTTTAATTATTTTCTCGATGCAAT
>ERZ1023963.6-NODE-6-length-108079-cov-25.427748_pt1 | contig 108079 bp, 96 predicted proteins | sample MGYA00380427_ERZ1023963 | MGnify/ENA primary metagenome ERZ1023963 (study PRJEB33179, sample SAMN07449061) | human gut metagenome | biome: Human-gut; feature: Human associated habitat; material: Faeces | host: Homo sapiens | place: India:Kasaragod | collected... | reverse complement strand
AGAAGGAATTGGGGTGGGAGCCATCTCTCCAGTTTGAGGAGGGTATCGAGGAAACCGTGAAATGGTATCTCGATAACCAGGAATGGATGGATAATGTAACATCGGGTGATTACCAGAAGTATTACGATAATATGTATTCAAACCGATAATAGCTTTTGGAGTAATCGGAACATGTTTTTATTGTAACCGGTGCATGTCTCTATTGTAACCGGTGCAAGAGATTCTGTTTTGTATATTGAATCAGGAGTCCTGTATTTGTTTATAACAGCAAATGCAGGACTTTTTTGTTTTATGGCAATTAAAATGCTGTAAATATATTATTATTTCTTAATTTTTTATGCTTTATGTCGAAGAAAACTGAAAACTAGAAAATATTTTTCTATCTTTGCAGCCTTAATGATATAAAAGAAACAGATATGAAGAAAATAATAATATCAGGCATCGTTATGGCGGTTGCTACCTTGTCGTGCCTTCCCGTTAAGGGACAGGAAAAGGTGGTTCCTTTTAAATATGGTAATATGGACCACTGGGTAATCAGGAATATCAAAGAATCAGGCATTATCGGAGGAAATCAGAAAAAAGTTTATGCCGTTGGACCTAATATGACTATCAATGGTAATATTCCTTATAGCAATAAGGGTGGTTCGCCTTGGGGTTCCTCTAATGTCCTGGCACATGTATCGGGTATCTATAAGACGAATAACTCTGTGTTTCGTGATAAACATGGTAGTGGATATTGTGCCAAACTGGTAACCCATATTGAGAAAGTAAAAGTGCTGGGACTCATCAATATCAAGGTCTTGGCTGCCGGTTCTCTCTTTCTGGGTGATGTTCGTGAACCGATAACAAGTACCAAGGATGGTCCTAAAGCCATCAACTGGGGTATACCATTCACCGCACGTCCTAAGGCTTTGCGCTTTGATTATAAGACTTCTTTTCCTAATGCAGCCAATCGTATCAAGCAGAATGGATTTAGCGGAGCCTCTACGGTTGCAGGTCGAGATCATGCTATAGCTGTGCTCTATCTGCAGAAACGGCATGAAGATGCTAAGGGAAATATAACAGCTAAACGTGTGGGTACGATGGTAGTCAGATTCGGAAAGAGTACCGATAGATGGGTGGAAGATGCTACCTATACAATCCATTATGGCGATATCCGCCACATGGCAGGTTATCAGGCTGCTACTATGGGACTGCGATCCACTGACTATGCCCGTAACAGCAAGGGTAAGAGTGTGCCGGTAAAAGAAGTAGGATGGGCGAGTGCTAACGAAAAGCCTACTCATCTGATTCTTCAGTTCTCCTCATCCGATGGTGGAGCCTATATCGGAACTCCAGGCAATACCTTGTGGATTGATAATGTAGCATTGGTGTATTAAAATAATAAAATCGACAAAATGAAGCATATTCTGACAATACTTATTATGATGTTGGCATTGGGCAGCTATGCCTCTGAGCCTTCTGTAACCGATAGTATCTCATCTGCAGAGAAGGTGGATACGATGGCTTTACATGCCGGGAAATCATGGGTGAACCGGATTCTTGACTACTTTAATGATTCCAATAAAAACAAGAAGCATAAGCGTTTCGATTTTAGTGTGATAGGTGGCCCTCATTATGCCTCTGATACCAAGTTTGGATTGGGATTGGTGGCAGCAGGACTATACCGTACTGATCCGAATGACAGTATTCTTCCTCCTTCTAATGTCTCGCTTTATGGTGATGTCAGTTCTGTAGGTTTCTACATGTTGGGTGTCCGTGGTAACCATATTGCTCCTAAAGGAAGATATCGCATCGATTATCACCTTTATTTCTATTCTTTTCCCTCTGATTTTTGGGGAATAGGCTATGAGATGGGCGATAACGATGCCAATAAGAGTGACATGAAGCGTTGGCAGGCTCAGGCTGAAGTTAGCTTCCTGTTTCGTGTAGCAGATAATTTCTATATCGGACCGATGGCGAGTTATGACTATGTAATAGGTAAACATATTGAGCGTCCGGAATTGCTGCAGGGCATGGACCGTCATACATGGAATGTAGGAGCTGGCGTTTCTCTGGTATATGATAACAGAGATAATCTTACGAATCCACATCGTGGTATCTATCTGAATATCAATCAGATGTTCAGACCTGGATTTATGGGAAATGATTATGCCTTCAGTACGACGGCATTTCGTTTTGATGCCTATCAGCGACTGGGTAAGGGAACGGTTCTTGCCGAGGACATTGGGGCTAACCTCAACTTTGGTAATCCTTCGTGGGGAATGATGGCAGAACTGGGTGGTACTCATTCCATGCGTGGCTATTATGAAGGCCGTTATCGCGATAAACATTCTCTGGAAGCAACGGTTGAGTTGCGCCAACATGTATGGAGGCGAAATGGTATAGTTGTATGGGTTGGAGCAGGAACCATCTTCCCGAAATTCTCGGCATTGCGCTCTAAACAGATTTTGCCGAATGCCGGTGTGGGTTATCGCTGGGAATTTAAGAAGAATGTGAATGTACGTCTGGATTATGGATTCGGTAAGTCGGGGCAGTCTGGTTTTCTCTTCAATATCAATGAAGCATTTTAGTAATAATGCTCTTTATGTAGTTTGATAATGCTCTTTAAAGTGTTAATGAAAAAGTAGAATGAACAGTTTTACGGATATATATAATAAGGTGGTGTTGCCTATATATAATAAGGTGTCATCGGGCGCATTCCTTTACGGGTATGCTGTGGTAGCATTGTTGTTGCCTAATATAGCTCTGTGCTATACCGAATGTCTGGCTCCTTGGGCTTGTGGTGCCAATGTGTTGCTGCCTTTGGCACTCTACATGTGGTTCTTTTCGTTAACCAGATGCCCGGGTAAGATGATCTGGTGGGCTTTTCTTTTTGTTTTTTTCGCTGCCTTCCAACTGGTATTGCTTTATCTCTTCGGGACGGGAGTGATAGCGGTAGATATGTTTCTGAATCTTGTAACTACCAATCCTGGCGAGGTGAAGGAACTGCTTGGTAATCTGTTGCCTGCTGTGGTGGGTGTTTTTGTGGTTTATCTTCCTTTGCTGGTTCTGGCTATTGTCAATATCAGCAAGAAAGGGATGATAGTGGTTCAACTCCAGCATCGAGTGCGTCGTTGGGCTTTGGAGATAGCTGCTGTCGGTTTATTCTGTCTGCTGGCTTGCTATGTGGCTGTAGATGATTATCGCTTGCGCAACCAGCTTTATCCTGTTAACGTTTGCTATAATCTCTATCTTGCTTTCGAGCGTGATGCGGCTTCAGAGAATTACAGGGAGGCAAGCAGGAATTTCAGGTTTGATGCCAGGAGCGAGCACGATGCTGAGGCTCCCGAGGTGTATGTGATGGTGGTGGGAGAGACGGCGAGAGCCCACAATTTCAGTCTCTATGGCTATCCGCGCGATACCAATCCTTTGCTTTCCAAGACTCCTGGAATCATAGCTTTTCCCGATGCTACAACCCAGAGTAATACTACGCATAAGAGTGTTCCTATGCTCCTGTCGGCTGCATCAGCAGAGGATTTCGAACGTCTCTTTCATGAGAAAGGTATCCTGGCTGCTTTCAGGGAGGCGGGATTTCATACCGTATTTATCAGCAATCAGCTGCCTAATCATTCTTTTATTGATTTCCTTGGCGAACAGGCTGATGAACATTACTTCCTGAAGGAAGGTGCTTCTGCAAAAGATAATCATTATGATAGTGATTTGTTGCAGAAGTTGGATGGGATATTGCCTGCGGCAGATGCTTCTTCATCCAAGCAATACCGTTATCGGAAACTCTTCGTGGTACTTCATACTTATGGTTCTCACTTTAATTACCAGGAGCGCTATCCCCGTAATTTCGCTTTCTTTAAACCTGACAGTAAGAGCGAAGCGAAGCCGGAGAACCGGCGTGACCTGCTGAATGCATACGATAATACCATCCGGTATACCGATTATATCCTGCATGGTATCGTAGAACGTCTGCAGAAATGGGAGAAGACTCAGGCAAAGACGGATGGGGTATATAGCCAACCTACATCGGCGATGCTCTATACCAGCGACCATGGAGAGAATATCTTTGATGATGACCGTTGCCTCTTTCTGCACGCCGCCCCGAAGGCATCTGATTATGAGCTGCATGTTCCTTTCATCATCTGGACATCAGATGGTTATGAAAAACAATATCCGGGAATACTGAAAACTTTGTCTGGTCATCGTACCCAACAGGTACAGACGAGTCTTTCGGCTTTTCATACGATGTTGGGGATAGGAGGCATCCTGACCCGTTATCGCCAGGATGAATATTCTGTGGCAAGTGAGAAGTATCATCCTGTGAAGTTGTTTTATCTGGATGATCATGATAAAGCGATTCCACAGGAAAATGCCAAATATTAGCATCTGATTTTAAGCGTAAACGCGCTCTTTGTGTAAAATACATGAAAAGAGTTTTCGTAAATGTCAATTATTTGCGAAAACTCTTTGTCGTATCTATAATTTGCTGTATCTTTGCACCCGGATTTAGATAATAATAAAAATACAGTTGTTATGGAACCAACTCGAAAAATCGAAAAGGTAGGCATGCGCAACCTCCGTATGGAGGATTATGATCAGCTTGCCAAGTCATTTAGGCGTATTTACGCAGACTCAGATGTATTCTGGACAAAAGAACAGATTAAGAAACTCATTACTATCTTCCCTGAGGGACAGGTGGTTATTATCGTTGATGATAAGATTGTGGGCTGTGCGCTCTCTATCATCGTCAATTATAATATGGTAAAGGGTGATCATACCTATGCTCAGGTTACGGGTAATGAAACCTTCAACACCCACGATCCTAATGGAAACATTCTTTACGGTATCGAGGTATTTATCCACCCTGATTATCGTGGTTTGCGCCTGGCTCGCCGTATGTATGAGTATCGCAAGGAACTCTGCGAGAAGCTCAATCTGAAGGCTATCATGTTTGGCGGTCGTATACCAAACTATCACAAGTATGCCGATAAGATGCGCCCTAAGGAGTATATCGAGCATGTAAGAAACCGTGAAATCTATGACCCGGTTCTTACCTTCCAGCTTTCCAATGATTTCCACGTGCGCCGCGTAATCCGCAACTATCTTCCTAGCGATGAGGAGAGCGAACACTGCGCCACCCTCTTGCAGTGGGATAACATCTATTATCAGCCACCTACGGATTCTTATGTAGACCGCAAGCCAACCGTAAGAATCGGATTGGTACAGTGGCAGATGCGCCCATACGCTTCGGTGGATGACCTCTTCGAACAGGTAGAGTTCTTCGTAGATTCCGTGAGTGATTACAAGAGCGATTTCATTCTCTTCCCTGAGTATTTCAATGCGCCTTTGATGGCTCGTTTCAACGACTTGGGTGAGGCGCAGAGCATCCGAAAGATGGCGCAGTATACCGAAGAAATCCGTGACCGTTTCCGCGAGTTGGCCATCAGTTACAACATCAATATCATCACGGGTAGTATGCCTTATCTTAAGGACGATTCCCTCTATAACGTGGGCTTCCTCTGCCGTAGAGATGGTAGCGTGGATATGTACGAGAAGATTCATGTTACCCCAGATGAGCAGAAGTGCTGGGGATTGAGTGGTGGTAGCCATATCCAGACCTTCGATACCGATTGCGGTAAGATTGGTATCGTCATCTGCTATGATGTGGAGTTCCCTGAGTTGTCAAGATTAATGGCTGAGGATGGCATGCAGATTCTCTTCGTTCCATTCATGACTGATACCCAGAATGCTTACTCCCGAGTAAGAGTATGTGCACAGGCCCGTGCCATCGAGAACGAGTGCTATGTAGCCATTGCGGGTAGTGTAGGCAACTTGCCACGTGTTCACAACATGGATATCCAGTATGCCCAGAGCGCCGTGTTCACCCCTTGCGACTTTGCTTTCCCTAACGATGGCAAGCGTTCAGAGGCAACACCTAATACCGAGATGATTCTCGTATCAGATGTTGACCTGAATCTCTTGAATGAGCTTCATACCTACGGTGCTGTAAGAAATCTTCGCGACCGCCGCAAGGATCTGTATGAATTGAAACAGAAGAAGTAAGTGAGGAAGGATAATTCAACACTCAACATTCAACATTTAACATTTAAATAAAGTGTATAAGATAGAAATCTCGGAGCGCACGCTCCACTTCAAGCAGCCGGCAGGCACGTCTCGTGGGGTTTATACCACGAGACACAGTTATTATCTCACTCTCACCTCGGATGAAATGCCGGGGGTAGAGGGAGTGGGAGAGTGTGCTACGCTCCCTGATCTCAGTTGCGATGCCAAACCGGAATATGAGATGACCCTGCGACAGGTTTGCCAGATGGTGGAGCAGATGGGACGCATTCCTTACGATATGATTCGTGCTTACCCTAGCATCACCTTCGGTTTGGAAACAGCCTTCGCTTCGTTCTTCGATGCAGCAAAGAAGCAGAACTTAAGTGCTTCTGTTCCAGCCGGAATGGAGAACCTGACAGATCTTTTCGACTCTCCTTTCGGTAGGGGAGAAGAAGGTATTACAATCAACGGTTTGGTGTGGATGGGAACCTATGAGGAGATGCTGGCCCGGTTGGAGGAGAAACTCCAGGCGGGTTTCCATTGCGTGAAACTGAAGATCGGTGCCATCGATTTCTTCAAGGAACTCGATCTCATCAAGCGCATCCGTGATGTGTATACCAAGGAGCAGGTTGAGTTGCGTGTAGATGCCAATGGCGGCTTTTTGCCGGAGAATGCAATGAGTCAGCTGGAGGCTTTGGCTAAATATGACATTCATTCGATTGAGCAGCCTATCAAGCAGCATCAGTGGCCTAAGATGGCTCAGCTTTGTCGCGAAACACCGCTTCCTATCGCCCTAGACGAGGAACTGATTGGTGTGAATGTCCGGAGTATGAAACAGGCTTTGCTCGATACGGTCCGTCCTCAGTATATCATCCTCAAGCCTTCACTTCATGGTGGCATCTATGGATGCAACGAGTGGATAGAACTGGCTAACCAGCGTGGTATCGGCAGCTGGATTACTTCTGCTCTTGAGAGTAATATCGGTCTGAATGCTATTGCTCATTATGCAGCTAAAGTATATGGTCCTAATGTCAAGATGCCGCAAGGCTTGGGCACCGGTCAGCTCTTTACTGATAATATACCGATGCCTTTGGAGATTCGTGGTGATCAATTATTTGTAGTAAAATGACTTTAGAAGAATTCCTTTCAGAATGGAATAACGGTAGCGACCGGGTGCTGGTGCATACCAGTGGTTCCACGGGAAAGCCCAAACCGATGATGGTAGAGAAGAAGCGAATGCTCAACTCAGCCCGCATCACTTGTGATTTCCTGGGTTTGAAACCTGGTGATAACGCCCTGCTCTGCATGTCGCTCGATTATATTGCAGGTAAGATGGTGGTGGTGCGGAGTATAGAGCGCCATCTCCATCTTATTTCTGTTTGCCCAAGTGGGCATCCTTTGAAAGATGTAAATGAAGAGATTACCTTCGCTGCGATGGTCCCGATGCAGGTTTATAACACCCTGCAGGTTCCTGAAGAGCGGGCTCGACTCTGCCGCATCAGGCATCTTATTATCGGTGGCGGAGCCATAGATGAGGCTCTCGAACAGAAACTGAAGGCTCTTCCCGGCAATATTGCCATCTGGAGTACCTACGGAATGACCGAAACGCTCTCGCATATTGCCCTGAGAAGAATTAATGGTGATGAGGCCAGCGAATGGTACCAGCCTTTCGATAGTGTCAGAATCAGTCAGACCGATGAAGGTTGTCTGGTGATAGATGCTCCGCAGGTCTGTGCAGAGCCCCTGGTAACGAACGATATAGTGGAAATAGAATCCTATATATATAATAAGGTGGAAAAACTCCGTTTTCGCATCAAAGGCAGAAAAGACAATGTGATTTGCAGCGGAGGCATCAAGATACAGATAGAAGAGGTTGAGACTCTGTTGAAACCTTATCTTGAAAAACCTTTCATGATAGCCAAGAAGAAAGACGGGAAGTTTGGAGAGATTGCTGTCCTCTTGACGGAAGATGAGGAGATACAAAAAGTAGAGGCGACTGTTCGCCGCCTCTTATCTGATCATAAATATTGGATTCCAAGGGAATTCCTTCATGTAAATCAACTCCCGCTTACCGAAACCGGAAAGCCGAAGCGCTCTATCTTTCTTTAAAGGGATTCTCTGAAGAAAGATTCTTTAGCTGAATTATCCTTCTCTGAAGAAGTCTAGTGCTTCCTTGATCTCTTCTGTCGTAGCAGTCTGGTTGATACGGATATCGCCTATGCCACCCAGCATCGTGAAGTTGATGATACCATTCTGGTTCTTCTTGTCATGGTGCATCAGTTCTATCAGTTCATCATAATCATCGCAGGTAATATCCAGTGTACCATAGAATTCCTTGATGAAGTTTACGGTCTGGCGCATCTTCTCTGTAGGGAATCCGGTCTTGGCAACACTCAGATAGAGTTCAGGGATGAGACCGAATGCCACAGCGTAACCATGCAGGATAGGCTTGCGCTTCAAAGCCCAACTCTCGAATGCATGACCGAAAGTATGGCCCAGGTTCAGCGCCTTGCGGATGCCCTGCTCGTGAGGATCCTGCTCTACAATGCGCTCCTTTACCTTCACGCTGTCGCCTACCATGCGCTGCAACTGCTTCAAATCAGGCTTGTCGAGGTCGAAACTGACCAGTTCTTCCCACATTGCTTCTGTAGAAATCAGACCGTGTTTCAGCATCTCTGCATAGCCCGAACAGATGTTTTCTGCATCGAGCGTCTTTAAGAATTCTGTATCGAGAATAACGAACTTAGAATCGTTGAACACACCTACTTCGTTCTTCAGTCCGCCGAAGTTGATGCCTGTCTTTCCACCTACCGATGCATCTACCATAGCCAGCAGGGTGGTAGGAATATTGATAAAGTTGATACCTCTCTTAAAAGTGCTGGCAGCAAAGCCACCCAGGTCGGTTACCATACCGCCGCCCAGATTAATCATACAGGAGTGGCGTGAAGCTCCTCCCTCCTGCAGTCCTTTCCATACCATCATCAGACTTTCGATGTCTTTATGGCTGTCGGTAGCCGGAATAGTGATGATATGGGCTTCCTTCATGCAGTAAAAATTCTGCAATACAGGCATGCATAGTTCCAATGTCGTAGTATCTGTAAGCACAAAAAGCTTGTCGTGCTCACACTCAGAAAGTGCACTTACCAGTTCGCTTTCCAGTTGGGTTGATATGATTACTCTTTGTTCCATAACATTCTAACGTATTAATTTTTGTGCAAAGATACACTAAAATGGAGACAATACAAAAAAAAAGTTGCTAAATTTGCGTTTTTTATCTCAGAATGCATTAAACCTTGGTGTATTTAACGCGTCAAAACAATCGAGTAACAAAAATGATAATAGAATATCATAGCGATTATGTGTGAAAACACTCATAGTTGGAAATAATAACAAATTAAAATAAGAATGAAAAAATCGATTCTGACGATGCTGCTGCTGTTGATGGCAATAGCATCCTTTGCTCAACAGCGACTGATATCCGGTCAGATTACCGACCGCGATACCAAGGAAGCCATTGAGCAGGTAACTATTCAATTGCTTAAGAGCGACAGCACGTATGTAGCTGGTGCCATCAGTAATGAGAACGGACTCTTTCACGTCACCGCTCCGGCTAATGGCAAGTATCTGCTCAAGATTTCGAGTGTAGGATACAAGTCTATCGTGAAGCGTATTCAAATTTCTGATAACAAGGATCTGGCTATGGGTAAGATTGTGCTGGGTGCTGAGGCTATCATGCTGAAAGGCGCAGTGGTAACAGCTATGGCTCAGAAGGTAACTCTGAAGGAGGATACTTTCGTGTACAATTCTTCTGCCTATCGCACACCGGAAGGCTCGGTAGTTGAGGAACTCGTAAAGCGTCTGCCGGGTGCAGAGGTGAGCGATGACGGTACTATCAAGATTAATGGTAAGGAGGTAAAGAAGATTCTCGTAGACGGTAAGGAGTTTATGACGGGCGATACCAAGACTGCCCTGAAGAACCTGCCTACCAGCATCATCGAGAAAATCAAGGCATACGATGAGAAGAGCGATCTCTCTAAGGTAACCGGTATTGATGACGGTGAGGAGCAGACCGTGCTCGACTTCGGTGTGAAGAAGGGTATGAACAAGGGCTTGATTTCCAATATCGACCTGGGCGTGGGCAACAAGAGCCGCTATAACATGCGTGGCATGGGCGGTTATTTCAGTGATAACAACCGATTCATGCTCTTTGCCAATGCCAATAATACCAGCGACCGTGGTTTCGGAGGCGGTGGCCCCGGCAGAGGTTTCGGAGGTGCTAACGGCTTGAATGCCAGTAAGATGATAGCCGCCAACTACAATTACGAACTGAAGGATAAATTCAAGTTCAATACTTCACTTCGCTGGAATCACAGCGATGGCGATATTTGGAGCCGTCGTTCCAGCGAGAACTTCATGGGTAGCAGTTCTTCGTTCAGCAACAGCTTGACTCAGAATTTCTCTCGCAGCAACAGTTGGAATGGCAACATCCGATTGGAGTGGATGCCTGATTCCATGACCAATATCCTCTTCCGTCCTTCCATCTCCTGGAGTACCAGCGATGGATTGAGTGGCAGCCAGTCGGCTTCTTACAATAAGGATCCTTATACCATTACCACCAAAGACCCTCTTTCTGAGGAAGGTATTGATGAGTTGGAGAAGGCTGAGGCTATGGTGAACAGTCAGTTGACTAACGGAATCACCTATTCTGATAATAACAATATCAAGGGTATGCTGCAGGTGAACCGCAAGTTGGGCAACAAGGGACGTAACATCACCTTCCGTGTGGATGCCAAATATACGGATAATGACAGCAAGAGCATCTCGCTCAACAATGCCAAGCTCTATCTCGTACAGACAGCGGAGGGTAAGGATTCTACTTATCAGACCAACCGCTATAACCTGACTCCTTCGAAGAATTACAGTTATGCGGGCCAGTTGACCTATAGTGAGCCGCTCTGGAAGGCTACCTTCCTGCAGTTCAGCTATAAGTTTACTTACAGCTACTCCAAGAGCGACCGCAGCACCTACGATTTCAGCAAGTATGCCATGAATGGTGATCAGGAGTACCGTGGTTGGGATAGTTACCTGAATCCGTTTGCCGGTCATCTCGAAGATTACAAGGATGATGATCAGAGCCGTTTCTCTGAGTATCGCAACTACAATCACGATATCCAGGTGATGATGCGATTCGTCCGTCAGAAGTACAACTTGAACTTCGGTGTGATGGTTCAGCCACAGCAGTCGAAGTATATCCAGGATTATCAGGGAGTGCATGTAGATACCGTTCGTAACGTGACGAATATCAGTCCAACCCTCGATTTCCGTTATCGCTTCTCAAAGATGAGCAACCTGCGTGTGAACTACCGTGGTACCACCTCTCAGCCAAGCATCTCTCAGTTGCTTGATATCACAGATAACAGCGACCCGCTGAACATCTCGAAGGGTAACCCTGGCTTGAAGCCATCGTTCACCCAGAACTTCCGATTGTTCTACAACAACTTCGTGCAGAACCACAACAAGGGTGTCATGACCTTCATCAACTTCTCAACCACCAACAATAGCATCAGCAATAAGGTGACCTATGATGAGAAGACTGGTGGAAGAATCACCCGACCTGAGAATATCAATGGCAACTGGAATGTGATGGGAGCCTTTATGTTCAACTGCTCTATCGATAGTGCCGGTGTATGGAACTTGAATACCGACACCTACTTGGGTTACAACAACTATGTAAGTTATCTGAGTCTCGACAAGCAGTCTGATTCCCAGAAGAATACCACCCGCAGTACTACTTGGAGAGAGCGCCTCTCTTTCAGCTATCGCAACAACTGGCTGGAGTTTTCGCTCGATGGAACATTGAATTATAACCATGCTACAAACAAGTTGCAGCCTAACAGCAACCTCAATACCTGGCAGTTCTCTTATGGTCCTAGCATGACGCTTACAGCGCCTTGGGGCACCAGTCTGAACTCAAGCCTCTCTATCAGCAGCCGCCGCGGTTATAGCGACAGCAGCATGAATACGGATGAGTTTGTATGGAATGCGCAGCTCTCTCAGGGTTTCCTGAAGGGCAAGCCTCTTACCATCATGCTGCAGTTCTACGATATTCTCCGCCAGCAGAGCACCTTCTCTCGTGCCATTTCTGCTACATCCCGCACGGATACGGAGTATAATGCCATCAACAGCTATGCGATGCTGCACGTGATTTACCGCCTGAATCTCTTCGGAGGCAAGGATGCCCGTAGGGGTGGACCTGAAGGTCCTGGTGGTCCTGGTGGCCGTCCAAACTTCCATGGCCGTCCTTTCAATGGCGGTTTTGGCGGTGGTCGTCCAGGCGGCAGAATGTTCTAGAAAAGAAAATGAAGTAAGCTTCATTTTAAACGATAGTAAGCCTCACTCCATGTTTACGTGAGGCTTATTTCAAACAGATATGACGAGAAAAAAAGAAATCCCCGCTCTTCGTAATGAGGAGCGGGGATTGTTATTTTGTCTTGTCAAGAAGTCTTGATTAGAGAGCGAACTTGTAACCCAATGTAACCTGGAATACAGAGTTCTTGCTATCAGCGCCGTCCATAACCTTTGTTACACCGATGTTGTAGCGAGCATCCAGACAAACATTCATGTACTCGTAAGAGATACCTACAGGAACTGAGAGGTCGAATGACTTGAATGCATCATCGAGGTTTTCAGTAACAGAAAAACCACCAGCCTTGGCTGTAACCTTGCTGCTTACCTTGAAACCTGGCTGAAGACCAGCCTTGAGAGCCAAACCTGGAGCTACGTAAACATTAGCGAGGATTGGAATGTTGAGATAATCGTTCTTGATAGTTGCTGAAGCTTTAACACCCTCTTCTTCTGCATCGCCCTTAGCTCCCTGCATAGAGTAGAGCAAACCAGCACTAAGACCGAACATAGGAGAAACGTGATACTCCAACTCTGCACCTGCCACTACACCTGCGCGAGTCTTTGAATCATCGAGGTCAGTCATGTCTGCGATGCTCAAACCTACCTTAGGCTGAATGGTGATGTCACCTGCATTGTACTGTGCGAAAGCACCTACTGAAGACAGCACCATAGCTGCCATAACGAATAATTTTTTCATAATCTCTAATATTTTAAATTAAGTATATAATGCTCATATCGAGTACGATTGACTATCAGTGTGTATGCTGATTCCATCATTTTTACTGGGTGCAAAGGTATGTTTTTTCTCTATTCGCTCCAAATATTTTAAGCTTTATTTTAAAATAAGTAGCCAAATATCACATATAAGTTTCTATTTCGTATATTTTTAGTAATAATTATCCCAATTTTCTTGCATCGTATCTTAAAATGTTATATCTTTGCAAAGTAAGAAAGAAAGGAAAATAATTATGACTACACAATAAAACTCCCCCTATACTCTTTGAAGTGTAGGGGGAGTTTTCTTTTATTCTTCATCTTCGTCCCAGTCTTCTTCGTCAAATCCAAACATGGCTGGTTCTACGAAGGCGTCCAGGGCTCGGCGTTCCTTCTTTGTTGGGCGACCAGTGCCTCTTGCTCTATCTACGAATCCGCTGATGCGGCTCATCTCCAGGAGCTCGTATTGCTTAGGGTCGGTTACGTTTTTATAGACACCATACAGCATCTTGGCGCCTACGCGCTGCTCTATGCAGTCGAGAACCTCGAAAGAGTAGGTGATAGGGGCTTTCTTTACGCTCACCACATCGCCACGCTTGATGATGAATGATGGCTTTCTCGTTACGCCTCCCACCATGACGCGGCCATTCTTACAGGCATCGGCAGCAATACTGCGGGTCTTGTAAATGCGGGCAGCCCAGAGCCACTTGTCTATTCTTGCTGATTCTTTCATGATTTCTAATGCTTATGGAGATTAATCACTAATCATTAATAATTAATCACTATAATTACTTCTTTCCTAGCTTGTTAAACTGGTTCATGGTGATGTCGATACCAGCCAATACGAAGCTCTTGATGATCTCTACACCCAGGTCGATGGCTGGCTGCAGCTGCTTCATGTCTTCCTCAGTATATTTGCCCAGCACCCAGTCTATCTGGCCGCCACGCGGATAATCGTTGCCGATGCCCATGCGCAGGCGGGCATAATTCTGACCGATAAGCTGCTGGATATGTCCCAATCCGTTATGGCCACCGTTGCTGCCGTTCGCCTTCAGTCGGAAAGCACCCAGAGGCAGGGCTAGCTCATCGCTGATAACCAGCAGTCGGCTCTGGTCAATCTTTTCCTGATTCAGCCAATATCTTACCGCATTACCGCTGAGGTTCATGAATGTGGTAGGTTTGAGCAGGAAAATCTTTCTTCCCTTGAGCGTAGTCTCGGCTACGAAGCCATATCGCTTATCCTCAAAATGAATATTGGACGCTTTAGCAAAAGCGTCCAATACCATAAATCCTGTGTTGTGCCTGGTGCCGGCGTATTCATCGCCAGGGTTACCAAGCCCACAAATCAAATATTTATCCAATGTTTGATAATGCTTTACTCAGGTTCGTAAAATCTCTAGATGACTCAGTGATTAAGCCTCTTCTTCCTCAGCAGTCTGAGCTGCGAGCTGAGCGTTACGTGTCATCTTGATAGAGCAAACTACAACAGCCTTGCTTGTAGCCAACTCGAGACCCTCGAATGAGAGGTCACCTACCTTGATGCTCTTACCGATCTTCAACTCTGTAACGTCGATATCGAGGTGCTCAGGAATAACCTGGTAAGGAGCTGTAACGTTGATCTTACGGATAGAGAGGTTCATACGACCACCATCACGTACACCCTGTGCAAGACCTGTCAACTTAACTGGAATACCGATAGTGATAGGCTTCTTGTCGTTAACCTCGTAGAAGTCAACGTGCAGAGGAGCGTCTGTTGTTGGGTGGAACTGAATCTCCTTCATGATAGCTGTGTGGCTCTCACCGTCGATGATGAGGTTGATAACGTATACATGAGGAGTGTAGATGATTTTACGCAACTCAGCGAATGGAACTGCGAATGACAAAGCCTCAGGAGCACCGTTCTCGCCCTTCTTCTCACCATAAAGGTTACATGGAATCAAACCTTCCTTACGCAATGTCTTAGAAGCTTTCTTGCCAAGGTCTGTACGCTTCTGACCTGTTACATTAATCTCTTTCATTTTGTGTTACTCTAAATTAAGTTATTAATAAAAAATGTGCCTTAACTCGCCATCACACGGATTAGCTTTGCTTAAAGCGGGTGCAAAATTACGAAAATTATTTGGAATGAGCAAACTTTTTGCCGAAAAACATGTTCTACATGCAGAAAAAATATTGAAAATACAATTTTTTGCTTAAATAAACTGAAATTTTTGCCCGTTTTCTTGTCTATTACCTATTTAATGTGTATTTTTGCAAGCGTATTAGGTAATTTAATAAATGAATCTTTTAAAAACATTAGAGAATGATTAATAGGGATTTGATAAGACGTAAGATTGTGCAGTTAACCTACGCATACTATCAAAACAGCGATCATAACATGGAGAACGCTGAGAAGGAGCTGATGTTTAGTCTCTCCAAGTCATACGATTTGTACAACTACATGTTGCAGCTCATCGTTGCCATCACCCAGGAGGCACGCAAGCGCTACGATGTAGATGTAGCTCGTGCCAAGAGAGAGGGTGAGCAGGAACCTTCACCACGTTTCGCATTCAATAAGTTCGCTCTGCAGCTCGAAGAGAACAAGATGCTGCTCGAATGGATAGATGTTAAGCATTCCAACTGGGATGAGGATATCGAAATGGTGCGCAAAGTGTATACTGCTATTACGTCTAGTGATCTCTATGCTGATTATATCAGCGGTGCTATTGATGAGGAACTCGCCGATCTCGACGAGTACAGCCGCGACCGCGAGGTATGGCGCCGCATCTACAAGCAGTTCATTCAGAACAATGAAGATCTTGATGCATTCCTCGAGGAGAAGAGCCTCTACTGGAACGATGACAAGGATATCATAGATACTTTCGTATTGAAGACTATCAAGCGTTTCGACCCGGAAGCTAAGGCCAAGCAGGAATTGCTGCCGGAATATAAGGATGCTGAAGACAGAGAGTTTGCACGCAAGCTCTTCCGTGCTACCATCCTCAACTGCGATACCTACCAGCGCTATATGAGCGAGGCTTTGCGCAACTGGGATTTCTCACGTCTTGCCTATATGGATGTGATTATCATGCAGATTGCCATCGCCGAGGTGATGAACTTCCCTGGCATCCCGGCTACCGTCACTATCAACGAGTATGTAGAACTTGCCAAGGCATACAGCACTCCTCGCAGCGGCGGTTATGTTAACGGTATGCTCGACAGCATCTGCCGCGAGCTCATCAGCCGCAACCTCATCCAGAAGGAGATGCCTGAGCGTAAGCAGCATCAGCATGCACAGCACGGCGAACATGCCGGCAAACAGCGCCCGGACAACCAGCACACAGCCGGCCGTCGTCCGCGCATTCATCGCGCTCCGGGCGAGGGTGAGTAAATAACGGAGGCCTTTCTTGCTGGCCACACCTTATTTATATATAGAACATAAAATAATAATAGATAATACTTTAACAACATGACAAATTTAGTATTGCAAGCAGCTGCCGGTGGTAGCAGCATGAGTTTTCTCATCATGATGGTAGCTATCTTCGCTATCATGTGGTTCTTTATGATCCGTCCTCAGCAGAAGAAGCAGAAGGAAATCCGCAAGTTCCAGAATGCTTTGGCAGAGGGTACCAAGGTGGTTACAGGCGGCGGTGTTTATGGCACTGTTAAGCGTGTTGACCTCGAGGCTAATACCGTTGATGTTGAGATAGCTCGTGGCGTGGTAATCACTGTAGCTAAGGGCTACGTGTTTGCTGATGCAGCTAGTCAGACACCTAATGCATAGTATCAAGAGCATATTAAAAGCTGTCAGAAACTTCCTGTTCAGTGGTCTGAATAAGGAGTTTCTGATTTTTTTGTTCTTTCTCGCTCTCAGCGGCATCTTCTGGCTGATGATGACGCTCAATGAGACTACCGAGAGAGAATTCAATATTCCTGTGCAGTTAACGGGCGTGCCCCGCAATGCGGTGATAACCGGCGAACTCCCTGATACCGTGCATATTACGGTGCGCGATAAGGGATTCACACTCGTTACCTATGCTTACGGAGGCAAGATTCATCCGCTCACATTCCGGTTTGCCAATTATGCCGACGAGGAAACGGGAACGGGACAGATTCCGATGGCTGATGTGCAGAAACAGGTGGCATCCCAGCTCTATGGCTCTACCAAACTGATTTCCATTAAGCCGGCAAAATACGATTTCTTCTTCACCTATGGCTCTTCCAAGCGGGTGCCTGTGGTGTTCAGAGGTAAGATTACAACCAGCAAGAGCTATTATCTGGCACATACCGAATTCCTGCCGTCTACGGTTACGGTTTATGCCAACAAGAAGCAGCTCGATGAGTTGGAATCGGTAGAAATCGAGCCGTTCAACATGCGCAACCTGCAGGATACCATTCATCGCAACGTACCTATCAAGAAGATACGTGGCATGAAGATTGTGCCTCAGATGGTGCGACTGGCGGTATATCCTGATGTGCTTACCGAAGAGTCGGTCGATGTGCCTGTTACGGCCATCAATATGCCTGATAACATGGTGCTCCGTACCTTCCCATCTAAAGTGGCGGTAAGATTCACCATCGGAGCCAGCCTCTTCAGAACCATCAAGCCGAGCCAGTTTAAGGTGGTAGTAGATTATAACGATCTGGCTAACAACCCTTCTGACAAGTGCAAACTCCAGTTGCGCAGCGTGCCGCGCTCGGTGAGCAAGGCGCATCTCGATCTGGAAACGGTAGATTATCTGCTGGAACAGCAATGATAGTTGATAATTGATAGTTTATAGTTGATAGTTTTCTACTATGATGAAGATAGCGATAACGGGCGGTATAGGTAGCGGAAAGAGCTATGTGTGCCGGATATTGGAGAAACAGGGCATCAGGGTTTACGACTGCGATGCTGAGGCTAAGCGGCTCATGCGTACCGATGCCCGCTTGCAGGCTAGCTTGAAGAAGCTGGTGGGCGAGCAGGTTTACAGTGCAGAGGGCGTTTTGCAGAAGCCCGTGCTGGCTCAGTTTCTGCTGACTGGCGAGGCTAACAAGCAGGCTGTCAACGATGTAGTTCATCCGGCTGTGGCGCGCGATTTCGAGCAGAGCAGCTATGAGTGGATGGAGAGTGCCATCCTCTTCGATAGCGGTTTCTACCGCCGTATCCACCTCGATTTCGTGGTCTGCGTAACGGCTCCCGTACCGGTCCGCATCCAGCGCATCATGCAGCGCGACCATATCCCGGCAGAGAAGGCGCAGCAGTGGATAGATGCCGTCATGCCGCAGGAAGAGCTTGCAGCCCGCTCCGATTTCGAAATCGTGAACGATGGCGAGCAGGATATCGATGCACAGGTAAGGAAATTATTAGATATCATTAATAATAAAGAATAATAGAAAAGACAATGGAAACAATCCTTTCAATTGCAGGCAAACCAGGCCTTTATAAATTGGTATCAAGAGGTAACAGAAACCTCATCGTAGAAACACTCGATGAGACTCACAAGCGTATCCCAGCTTTCGCTACCGACCGCGTAACAAGCCTTGGTGACATCGCTATGTATACAGACGCTGATGAGGTGCCACTCTGGGAAGTGCTCGACAGCGTAAGCAAGAAGGAAGAGGGCAAGCCTAGCACTTTCAACTACAAGAAGGCGCCTGTTGCTGAACTCCATGCTTATTTTGCTGAGGTTCTTCCTAACTACGATCGCGACCGTGTTCACGACAGCGATATCAAGAAGCTCCTCCAGTGGTACAACATTCTCGCTAAGTACGGCATCACCGATTTCAAGGCTACTCTCGCACCTACAGAGGGTGAGAACGTAGATGATCGTGCTGAGCAAACTGCTGAATAAGAATCATTTATCAGAGTTAGTATATAACAATAAAAAAGGCTCCTGCAACACTTGCAGGAGCCTTTTTCGTACATTTATTTCTTTTTCAATCTTCTTTCTCTCTTTTCTTTCTTTTTTTACTTTTCTTTTTCAATCTTTTTCAATTCCTTCTCAAATCTTCTGCGATACATTTCTCCCGCTATGGTCAGACCGAAGGGGAAGGCTAACCAGATGCCCAGAATGCCTAAGCCGCAAGGGAAACCTAGGGTGTAGCCCAGCGGCAAGGAGATGACGAAATAGGCGATGAAGGCATAGAGCACCATCGGCTTCACACAGGCGATGCCACGCAGCGCATTGGCAAAGGTATACTGCAGTCCGTCGCCAAACTGATATACCATCAACAGGATAATCAGTGTAGCCACATACGCCTGCACCTCCACATTATCATTAAACCAGCCACCTATCTGATGGCGAAGCAGAAACACCGGCAAACCCATACACAGCGAGAACAGCAGGTTCAGCCGGAACCCGTCGTAGGCATTGCGGCGAACTGCCCCGTAGTCCTTCTGTCCCATAAAATGGCTCACGCGGATAGCCAGCGCTGCCGCCATGCCCGAAAGCACGAGATAGAAGAGCTGCGAGAGGGTAATCATCACCTGATGAGCCGCCAGCGGAATGGTTCCCAGCCAACCCACCATCACACAACTCAGCGTGAAGGCAGCCGACTCCATGCCCAGCTGCAGCGCCACAGGCCAGCCCAACCGGTTCATCTCCCTGAAGTCAGCCTTGTTCAGAGAACTGTGCAGAATATCGCGTCTGTATTCCCCGAAATTCTTGCCCGTCATCAGCATGCCCACCATCGCCAGCGCCATCAGAATACGGCTCACCAGCGTCGAAATACCGGCTCCCAGCAAACCCAGTTCCGGGAAGCCCGCCACACCGTAAATCAGTACCCAGTTGCCCAGAATATTGATTACGTTGCCGCCAATCATCGCCCACATCGCCACCTTGGTCTGTCCGAGTCCGTCAAGAAATTGCTTCATCGTGAAGAAGATGCCCATGAAGAGTACCGAGGCGAGGTTTACCAGAAAGTAAGGACGGATGAGCGAGAGCAGTTCTTCAGGCTGTCCGATGCGCCCCAGATTCAGGTAGAGTACAACGAGGGCGAGGGTGAAGATGATGCCCGTCAGCATGTTGGCACAGAAGGCATTGCGCACTTTCTGTCCGATGCAGTCGGTCCGTTCCTCGCCGTAGAGCCGTCCGATGATAGGAGTGAGTCCGTAGGTGAATCCCATATAGGATACGAAAACGAGACCGAAGATATTGTTCACCAGTCCGGCAGCCGCCAGTTCGGGTGTACTGTGATGGCCAATCATCAGCGTATCAGCAAATCCCAGGATGATGGTACCCAGCTGTCCTATGATGATAGGAATGCCGATAGCCAGCAGTTCCCGGTAGTGATGCTTCCTGTTCGTCGTTATTGATGTCGTATGATTATTCATATTTGCTTTTAATTACTAATCTATTTCCTTTATTCTGCTTAAGAGCATGCAAAGTTACGGCTTTATTCACTAACTACCAAATTTTTCTCCCTTTTTTTTAGGGGACCAGCGATGGAATTGCTGGTCCCCAGCCTTTTTACCTTTTTACTTTTTTACCCTTTTACCTTTAATAGATGTATGAACTTCCTTCCTCTTTCTGTCCATACGAGATAGGTGTGGGTATAGGCGGTGCCCAGCTTCTCCTGTGCCCCATCGCAGTGAGGGTCGGGGAGGGTAGAGTAGCGGGTGCGGCTCTTCGCCAGGCCCATGTGGGCATAATCGGCATAGAGCAGATACTGGCCGCTCTGGTAGTACTGGATATGAAGGGCACAGAGCTGGCGGTTCAACTCCTGTGCCGTGATACCCAGCTCCTTCGCTATCTGCGTGGTGGTATAGCAGGAAACAGAGTTGAGCACATTGTCGGTGTAGAGCGCCTTCGGCAGAAGATGATCCACCTGATTCTCCAACTGAATGATGTTCTCACCGTTCTTGGCGATGCAAACCACCTGCTCATCTACCACACCGTTCAGCCGACGAATCTCCGTATCCTGTTCTCCGATGAGTTTCTTCTGCTGATCAATCTGCACTTGCTGGTTTTTCAGCAGATTCTCCTTCTCCTTGAGTGTAGCTCTGAGAATCTCTTCAGCATGTCGAATCGTCTCCTCATTACTCTCGCCCTGCTTTACCGGAATATAACCGCCCGTCTTGCGAATCTGTGGCAGCACCTCGGAAGTAACCCAGTTTTTGAACTTCACCGCCGTTGGAAGCTTGGAGCCGAGAACCAAAGCATAGAATCCGCTCTCGTTGACGAAAAGCATCTGCTGTAGTCGTTTTGCAGCAACTCCATCCTTTTTTTTGCCAGTCACTACCCATACATCGCGTTTCGCGATGTATGGGTCATCAACATGTCGCTGAATGGCAGCCCACAGGTTCTTATACCCCAGCGCATTGCAGACATCTTTCGCGCAGAACAAAGGCTCCCCGTTTTCATCTATCTGAGTAAGAATCTTACCGAATTCAGGGTTTTCGAACACGACAGCATTACCCGCTGTCTTTTCATTCTTCATCTCTTCTTTTTTTGTTTTATAATTTTTTTCCATGATATAAAAATGTTTAATTATTAATGTTGAATTATTAGTGTTGAGTGTTGAATGTTGAATGTTGATTTTTTGCCTAACGGACTCAAGGGCGCTAGCCTAATTCAACATTCAACACTCAACATTCAACATTACAAAATCGTTCCCCAAATGCTCTCCTCCCTGTCTCTCGCAGCGGTAATGGCATTGATGAGGCGGTGGAGCCAGATGCGGGAGTTTACAACCATGCCTTTTACACGGTTCTCACCCACCAGGATGCAACCCTGCGTATCATCGGGATAATTGCCGGCATGGATGCGGATGCCCTCAAAATTAGGGACACCCAACAGCAGCGGCAACCACATCTTAAAACTCGGCGATTTGCTGATCACCACCGGATAAGTGCCCTCAGGTATCGCCGTCTTGCCCTTCATCTTCTGCGCCTTCTTGCCCGATACACGCCCCAACCGCACATTCTCCTCGGCAGGACTCAGCTCCACACCCAGAAGATTGCGCCAGCACGGCTCCATCGTATCACAGAAATACGAGTCTGCATTCAGCTTCTCCGCAGGCACCTCACACACCGTCTTCAGCCCCCTGCACTTGTTCACACTCTCAATCGTGCGCTTCTTCACATCCTCATCCTTCAGGATGTAAAGGCGACCTATCGTGTAGGTCTTCTTCTTCGCTATACGTTTTAAAACTATCTGCATAAGTAAAAATAAATTTAAGATTCAATAACCATACCGTCGTGGCGGTACTTAAGCTTCTCAAAACTGTCACAACTGTCACAACTGTCACGCTTGCCCGTATACTGATACGCCCGCCTGATGTAATTCCGGTGCAGCCACTGCCTGATCATCATATCGGTACCCTTCGCATCCAGTCCATGCTCCAGCCGGATGGCAAGCAACTGTGCAGCCGTAAAGCTATCGGGCAGTATCTGTAAAAGATTCTGAGGCCCACGCTTCGAACTCCTCTGCGCCATAAAGTTCTCCTTCGCAATCATGTCGCCGAAGAACCGCATCTTGCAGTACAGGTCATACTGCTCGCTCCAGCGGATAAACTCATCAATCTCCGGCTCCCACTTGCAACCATTGGCTACATACAGCACACACGCCTTCAGGTAAGCGATGACGTTGGCACGGAACGAGAGATTCTCAAACGTCCTGTCCTGCGACAGCCGGGCAAACTCAGCATTCTCATCCTTCAGTTTGAGGGCAAGCTGAAACGCCTCCTTACACTCAATCAAGCCCGTTACTTTGTTCAGATTTTCGATGTAAGGCCGTAGCGCCTCACGGTACGATTCATCATAAGTTCCGTAAACAGGCATATCTTCGCCGATTTCCCTTTCGGGGATGGTACAGAAGTTGATACGGCTGATAGGACCATCGGTAAGAACCTTAGAGAAGTAACGCTGACCCTTCTGGATGGTGGTAGATGCATTCCAGTTGAACCGGATGGTAACACGCTCTGTAACACTCATCGTTCCTACGCGTGTCTGTCCATATTTATTACCCGGGTCTGCTGCAAGACACATGATACGGAACTGCTGACTTCCGCTGCCCTTGAGCGCATCAAACTGGTCTAGCTCATTGAGCGAAGTATAGAGGAAATGTTCCTGCGCTTCAGCCGTTCTCATCACGAAAGCTGGGTTTGTCATATCCGCATCAATTTCCTGGATAATCAGGTTTTCAGGTCTCTTGCGCTTATCCTTGTTGGCACCCTTGCGCAGCATCTCATCCTTCCACGCCTTTTCGCGCTTCAGGTTTTCAGCATCCCTCAGCCTGATATCCTCCATAATGAAATCGATGGGCCTGTTCACGCTGCTCTTACCCGCTCCGGTACCCGCAAGCAGCAGCGTCATCAGTCTCGCCTCGTGCTCCACGTTGTCAATATACCGGAACCTCGTCTTCCAGAGATGCGTAGCCAGCGGCGGGAAGATAGCGTGCGCCACAGCCGGCTTATAAATTTCCGGCGTCCTCGATATCAGCAGCTCCACCAGCTTCGGCAGTTTCTTCGGCATCTCCGGCGGGTCAGGATAATCCTCCCCAGTATTTTGAACTTTGAGATTCGAACCTTGAACAGCATGATTACCATCTGCCCTATTAACTTTCAACTGTAAACTGTTAACTTGCTGGCTGGCCTTCTGCTCCGCTAGCGCATTCACCCTTATCACTTCCCTCGACATCGGCTTCGTATTGTCAGCATATTTCGCATAGAAGTCGTGAATCAGCTGATGGCAGTCGTTCTCCTGATAGTAGCTCGGCATTTTCACCCTCACCACCTTCATCAGTTCCTCTTCCTCCATCACCCTCGAAGCACCGGCGCTCATGATAGCCAGCAGCGAAGAGTGTCTCGACCCCACGGTATCAATCTCCATACCCCCGAGTCCGGCAGCCTGCGTAAAGAGGTCAAACGCAATCAGATTCTTCTCCCTGGCTCCCAGTCCGCCAGCATCCTGATTGCCTCCAGAATGCCCGATATGAGGAGCATCAGCACCATGGCTATCACCAGGTTGGGCAGGCTGAACAGCAGAGCCAGCAGAAACAGCAGTATTGCCGTCGTTGCCCGATAGTCTATTATTTTCATTATTCTTACCATTGCTATTAACTTTTAACTGTAAACTATTAACTTTCCCACCTCTTCCGTCCACGGTCAGTCCGCGGTCCAGATACGCCTGCCTTCGCATCAGAATCTCCTTCTCGCTCAGCACGGCGCACCACATCTTCGACCTGTAGATTTCCGAGTCCTTATCTGTGAGATAAATCATTCTCTCGGGAGTGATGCAACTCTCGTCATACGGCACCCCCAGCGCCTCGCAATACGCCTTCTGCGTCTCCTCGATGGTCATTCCCACCGGCAGTCTGATACCGATGTGCAGCTTCTTCCGGGCACTGTAGCAGAGGTGCAGCAGCGAGCCGTTCCAGATGCTGTCAGAGCAGTTCAGCTCCTTTGCCTTCTCGATAGCCTTGTCTACATACTCCCTGTCATCCACGTCGATGATAGTCTGGAACATGAAGCTCTCGGGCTGGGCATTCTCCTGTCTGCGCACATTGTTCTTGAAAATGCCGTAGTGGGGACAGAAGAAAGGCAGTTCGCTCTTCAGCCTGTCCTGCGCCTTCTTCACCGCCTTCTCGTCGTTGGCATTCACCTTCGGGATAGGCAGCTCGCCCCTAATCTGCTGAATCATCTTCTTGATTTCCGGCGATGCAATCACCTTGTCATACACCGCCATACTGTTGGAAAACACCTTCCCCTTATTGCCCTTGCGATAAGGGTTCAGTGCAATTACATGTTGTGTTTCTGTCATGTTATTTCGTTAATAAAAGATTGGTTTGTGGGGTAATCCCCTCTTCCGTTTTCACCACTCTCAGCCGTCTGTAAGGAGGAGGACTGAACACATACGCTTTCACTTCCATCATTTTAAATAATTTAGAAGATTGGAGGCTCCCACCACGGTTGATGTGCAGATACACAAAAGCCCCCGAAACTCAGACCGCATTGGTTCTGAATTCCGGGGGCAAAGGTAAGGCAAATTTCTCGCTTCTACCTAGTACGTACTATGTACGCGTACTAGTACTACCTGCCAGATTAACCTCTGATAGCAGGCATCACTTTTTCGAGGAAGGGAATCGTTTTCTTCTGTTCCATTCCTCGGTTGTAGGCGGCTCTCATCGAGTTCGGATTAGGACCCCAATAATTGCCGAATACGCTCCATATATTATCGATTTTCAACTCTGTACCTATCTGGTTGGCAAGGATGGCAGCTTCGGATGAAGACAGTCCTGATGGCATGAAATCTTCGGTTACCAAGCCTATCTCTATCAGGTTGTTCTTTATCCTCTGAGCCTTTTCCGTTTTCAGCTCAGCCGGCATCACAGCATTTCTGCATGAGTTTTGCTCACAGGCATTGCTGCCATAATAATTCTCCACATGCTCGAAGTACGAGCTACCAGCGTTCATGATGATCATTCTTTGTCCAGACATTTCTCATCCTCCTTTCCCTGATAGTTGTTCATGTGTTCGATATACTGTCCACCATTCATCTGTATGGTATTGTTGATAACGATGGTGAAATGCTTTATTACAAAGCGAATAAATTTGCCTAAGAAAAATGCTTTCATCTTCTTTTATTGATTTTAGGTTGATAAACTGTTTCCTCCTCATTTTAGTAGAGAGACGTGTGTTTGCGCTAACGTTTTTAGCGTAAGCCGCTGGAGACTGCCGAGCGCCTACTATCGTAAGGTGTGGGGGCGGGTATGGTTGTGTTTACTTTCTGGGTGTTGTTGATTTTTTATGTTAATACTAGGCTTCTGATGTTAGCATCTTGACCGGTTATTTCTTATTTAATGATTAAAATTCATCGTTTTGTCCGATTAGTTCCAAGAAGCTGATTGCTATAATACCGAAAGTCTTCTTGTATTTTTCCATGGCTTCCGTGCATTTCACTCTCTTTTTATTCAACACATCAATCTTTTTCCTTTTCAGACTTAACTTCATTTTATCATCTTCTTGAAGTTCTTTCAGTCTCTTGTCACAAGTTTCCTTAAGTCCGTTGAGGAAATATGCTATAATTCCCATCATCCTACACATTGTTTTAACGGTTACGTTTTGATCTTTATCACATATCCGTTTAAATGTAGCGTGGTCGAAACTGAAAATCTTTTCAACGCTAGTGGGACCCAACAATTTGTCACGACACAACTCGCTCAAGAAATCTCCTAAGCTTTCCAGGCACTTTTCCTTAACACGGTCCAGGTCCTTTTTGGTTATGTTCATCTTTTTTGCCATTGCATTGAATTTTTGCTGCAAAGGTTACAAAAAAAAGTCATATAACCAAATAGGAAGTGAGTGCTATAGACACACGGCTTTTAACGAAATTTATGCATTTGTGGTATGGTTGACCGAAGAAAAAAGGCTAATTTCTCCTTTATATTCATATTCTGACCCCTTCCTTTTCTACGTTCCTGACGAAGGGTGTATTCCTATACTTTTCCCATTCCTGGGCGGTATACATCACGGGGTTGATTTCCTCGCCCAGTTCCCATCCGAGTTCGGTCAGTGGGTAGGTGATGTTGTCATAATCGTCAGCCATGAGTTTCTCTTTATCCAATATGATAAGGATATCCCAGTCACTATCCTCCCTTGCGGTACCTCTGGCTTGCGAGCCGAAAAGTATCGCCTTCCCGCTAGCCGGCAAGTTCTTCGCCAGGCATTCACGGATAGCCGCCAATATATGTTCCTTTACATTCATAACTTATAAATGAATCCTCCGTTATTTGAATAATTTTCGGGCATCAGGAAGTTCGGCTCCTGAAGCTTCTGCCGCACGGAGTTCTTTAAAAGCCTGTGTCAGACTTTCCTTCACCACCAATCTCTGTCTCATTGCTTCTGCATCTACATCTGTTAATGTTGCCATAATCTTTTCCTTTAATTAAATATCTCCCACAAAATTACACTTTTTCTCTGAAAGTGCCAAATTATATCTGGAAAATATACGCAAAAAGAGCTTTTTAAAAAGGTAAGGCCATTCCCTCACGCCCCTGCAATTCCCCTCACGCCCTGAAGGGGCAGAAGCTCCTAGCCCAGGGCATTCGCCCTGGGTATTCATGTCCGCACGCCTGGCGCCCTGTAGGGGCAAAAGCTTTATATGGCGTCCCGAACCTCAGGCTTCGCTTCTCAATCCATCCTCGAACTGGCTATGGATTTCTGCTAATTATGTTAAAATGTAGTCTTTTTGGGGATAAAATACTTTTAGCCTTATTTGGGCTAACCGATTTTGGGTTATATATTTGCACTAAAATAAGTGAATTATGGATAAAAGTATACATACAAAATTATACCAACGTATGATAGCTCGCTTGCGTGCCAAGCGGGAAGAAAAGGGCGTTACGCAGATGCAACTGGCTGAAAAATTGGGAGTTAACCAAACTTTCGTTAGCAAAGTTGAAATTTGCGAGCGCCGTTTAGATATAGTTGAACTTCTAACGATTTGCGAAATCCTAGAAATTTCTTTCGTTGATTTTATCAAAGAAATCGACGAAGATATTATTTCAAAGTTTAAACAATCTAAAAATAATAGGAAGGAATAGCAAATTGAAAAAGTCATATACATTTATAGATTTATTCGCTGGCATAGGAGGTTTTCATACAGCTATGCATAGCGTAGGAGCTCATTGCGTTTTTGCAAGTGAATGGGATAAATATGCTCGTATATCATATGAAGCAAATTATAAGGATATCGAGCCTGGTCTTTTCGAAAAAGATTCATCTGGAAATTACAAATATTTTAATGAGGATGTAACCAAGGCTAATCCTGCAGACATACCTGATTTTGATGTTTGTTGTGGTGGCTTTCCTTGTCAGCCCTTTTCTGTGGCTGGACTTAAAAGAGGTTTCGAAGACACTAGAGGTACTTTGTTTTTCAATATAGCAAATATTGTAAAGTACAAGATAGAGAATGGATGCCCTCCAAAGGTCTTGTTTCTAGAAAATGTTAGAGGTCTAAAGAGCCATGATAAAGGTAATACGTTAAAGGTAATTCTTGCTACATTGGAAGAGTTAGGCTACGGCGTTTCATATACAGTACTTAATGCTAAATATTTCGGCGTTCCTCAGAACAGGGAGAGATTATTTATCATAGCATGGTACAAGAAAGCTATCAATGTAGAAACGTTCAAGTTCCCATACGGTATTGATGCAGATGGTAATACGATATATGACAAATCAAAGTTAAAGGAAGGAACAATGCCTACTAAGGTTTCTGATATATTTGAACCAGATGATGCTGTGGAAGACTTTACTATTTCTGACAGAATGTGGGAAGGTCACCAGAGACGTAAGGAACGCAACATGGCTAACGGCAAAGGTTTCGGTTATCGTAAATTCTTCGGTGATAGTGAGTACTGTAGTACGATTTCTGCAAGATATTGGAAAGATGGAAGCGAAATCTTAATAGATCAAGCAGATAAAAACCCTCGTACATTATCACCTGTAGAAGCAGGAAGATTACAGGGGTATAGAATTATTGGAAACGGATGGAAATATCCGGAATGTGCTGATAACCAGAATTATAATTCTGCTAACCCTGAATTCCGAATAGTAGTTTCAAAGAAAGAAGCATATCATCAATTTGGAAATAGTGTAGCTGTACCTGTGATAAAAAGGTTAGCACAAGAAATAGTCAATCAATTATTAAATAAGTCATAGTATGGAGGAGTTGTTAGATTTAGGAGTATTGAAAGCAAGTTTGAGTGAGCTCATTGCTCATTCAAATATGGATGACTGTGTTTTGCCAGATGAGTTCAAAGCAAAATTTCGATCCTTTGGCGAATATAAGATAGAACGGTATAACATGTATACATTGCAGGTTAGTTCTAAAAAGTCTTTACTTGTAATACCTAACCAATGGGTATATATAGCTGCATGCTGTTGTCAGTATTATATAGAATTGGTTAAGTATAAGAAAAAGCTAGAAGATTTTGGTTTCACGGATGATATGTATGAAGCTTGCCATCCAAGTAAAGATAATAAAGGCATTCCAGAGAACCAGAAAACTAAAGAGGTTTGTAAGGAAAAAGCAGAGCATTTTCTTGAATCCTATGATGGTACAGACAAAGAGCTTCTGGTAAAATTCCTTTGGGATTACGAGTTTTGGGGTGGTGGAAAGAATATAAAGCGTTCGAATGATTTTACCGATTCTCCAGTACTGAATATTGCAAATACTATTAATGCTTCGAGCAGCTTGATAGGGGCTATAGTAAAAGGGCTAGCAAATCAAGACTGCCTGAACTTGCTTCTCGAATCGGAAGAATGGAAGTCTTTTGAAGGATCATCAGCTAGCTCTTATACTGCAAAAAAGAACTCTGGGGGCAAAATGGCTTTGCAGCAGATTTTCTATGGTGCTCCAGGTACGGGTAAATCGTACGAAGTTAACAGCATAACGAAGAAGAATAGATATGCAACAATACGTACAACTTTCCATCCTGATAGTGATTATTCTACTTTTGTAGGAGCATATAAGCCTACTATGGCAGATGCCCCTGTTTATGGTGCACAAGGAGTAGAGATAGCAAAGGAAAAACGTATTACTTATACCTTTGTTAAACAGGCATTTTTAAAAGCCTATTTGGGCGCATGGCAAAAGCTTGCTAATGGAGTTGATTCGGTAGAACCGCAATTCTTGGTAATAGAGGAAATCAACCGAGGCAACTGTGCTCAGATATTTGGTGATTTGTTTCAACTCCTTGATAGAAGTGGTAATGGATTCTCAACCTATCCAATTGAAGCGGATGCAGATTTGCAGAACGAGATTGCTAAGGAGTTTGGACAGGGTGGCGAGTATATGCTTGCTAACGAATTTAATGTGGATTATGCTGTTCCTGATTATATCAGTAACTATGGTAAAACATTGACTGAAGATATTAAGTTAGGAAGAATTTTGTTATTGCCAAATAATCTTTATATTTGGGCAACAATGAATACCAGTGACCAGTCTCTCTTCCCTATAGATTCTGCTTTTAAGCGTCGTTGGGAATGGAGATATGTGAAGATTTCGAAAGGATATAAAAGAGGGGCAAATGGAGAGTTTGTTATCAAGAATTCAGAGAGAGTTCCTCTTGGTTGGAAGATTCGTTTTAACAACAATGAGTGTGATTGGTGGGAGTTCTTGGAAGCTATAAATAAGCAAATTGGTTCAGTAACAAGTTCTGATGATAAGAAACTTGGTTATTTCTTCTGTAAACCTAATTTGGGAGAATCTTTCATTCGAGAAGATAAATTTGTAAATAAAGTTATTTTCTATTTGTGGAATGATGTCTTTAAAGACTGTGATGTATCCATTTTTAGAATGAATGATACGGATGATTCTTTTTATGATATTTTCTTTATAGAGGATGAACAAGGAAATACTATTGCAAACCCAGATGCGATAGGACAACTCATGAATAATTTGGGCGTTAGAATTTCTCCAGTTCCGTATGATAATGATTTGGATGAAGAGTCAGGTGATGATTCGGATGAAAATCAAGATGATACACAAGATATGTCAAAAGTGAAATTCAAATATAATGGCGTTCCGAATTCATTAAGAGAAATCGTAAAAAGTGTTGTCTTAAATTTCATCAGTAGCAATCCTGACCTGACTACGGCTGCAAGCATCCGAGATAAATTTAAGGAGGCTTGTGCAGACTTTACAACAACAGTTGTCAAAACAGAAAATGAGTATAACGAACTTGATGTAGAGTCGTCAAAAGCAAAGTGTTGGCAAGCAATATCTTTGAATTCGGGTGAGAAGCTCTATATTTATACCCAGTGGAAAGCTAAAAATGCAAACGACAATTTCTTCAAATTAATGAAGGTTGTTGAAAATAATAATTGGGGTCAAATTAGTCCTGTAGAATAATTATGCGCATATTAATAGAAGAATACCAATATGATTATGAGGACGTCCGTGACGTTCTCAAAGGGTTTGGTGTGCTTCCAAATGGAGACGGTAAGCTTAGTCTCAGCTATGTTGGCTATTACTTCAATGATGACCCAGATGTAAATGACTGCGTGTTTTTACTTCCTAAGGTGCTTTTGGAAGGTCCATTTGGCGAAGAGAAGGTGTTTGGACACATTGAACCAAAGAATTTGATAAATATAGATGAGTGCGATGAGCTGAGCAGCGAGGAACATACATTTATTTACAATTTAAGCGTATGGATATATAGGGCTATCAGCGTTTTTCGTGAACACGAGTTCGACCGTTTTGAGAATAAGGCGCAGTCAAGTATTGTGCTTTATAAGCAAGCGCCAATTATGGGACATATGAAGAAGCGCAGAGTGTGCACTTATCTTGATGTATTGCTGGCATTGCAAGAATGGAACAGAAAGAATGAGAGTTTTGTTATGTTCACTGTAAAAAATCTCCATTCAGGTTTCAATAAGATAAACTGGATGCGTACCATCTCCAGAAGTCATGTAATCATACAGGATTGTTCCGATGGTACACGCAGGCAAGATGCCAGCTACCTGAATCCGGTTAATAAGAAACGTAAAATCAATTTTGATGAGGAACTGCTTATTATATACTACAGCATTCTTGAGTATATGCGTGAAAAGTACGGCTTTCCTGTCAAGATGAATGTTAACTTTCCTCTTATTAAGGGTAAAAAGTTTCTAAGATACATTAATGGGTTTGGTAAAAGGCGTCTCAAACAGATAAAGTATAAGTACTTTTCAGACAAGGCTCTGGAACTTTGGAACTATTGTTATGCGTTTTTCGAACGTCCGGAAGACATTATGCTCAATGTTGATCGAAAGGAGTATTTACTTGTGAAGAGTTTTCATGTCGTTTTCGAATCTATTATCGATGATTTAATAGCTGGCGACCAGAAACTGCCAAAGGAGCTGAAGGATCAACCGGATGGAAAGCGTGTTGACCACATTTATCAGTATCAGGAATTGACCAATAATGATAAGGAAGGTGATATTTACTATATAGGTGATTCTAAGTATTATAAGCGTGGTAACACCCTCGGCAAAGAGTCTATCTATAAGCAATTTACTTATGCTAGAAACGTTATCCAGTGGAATATCGACCTGTTTAACGATGGTAAACAGGAAGATAAGAAAGGGCATATAAAATTACGTGATGATGTTACCGAAGGATACAATGTTATTCCTAATTTTTTTATCTCTGCCAATCAGAATGTTCTTCGGCCAGAAGACGATATCAAGCTGATTGATAGCGATAAGGAAGAGGGAAAACGTAGGCAGCAGTACTATCTGAGTCGTCAGTTTGAGAACAGATTGTTCGATCGAGATACATTTCTTTTGGCGCATTATGATGTAAATTTTCTCTTTGTGGTGGCGCTTTATGGGCGCAATAATGCAACTAGTAAGGTACAGTGGCGTGACAAGGTCCGCAAGATGTTCCGCAAAGAAATCCAGCAGATGCTCAAAGAAAATTTTGAGTTCTATGCAATGACAGCAAAGAGTGATATTGATGCGAATGCTTACATCAGAGAAAACTTCCAACAGATTCTTGGTAAGGTATATCAGCCATTTGATAACCGAGAAGGAAGTGACCAGCAATATTTTTCACTTGCTTTGCGCAAGCCCGAGAAAGAAAACAATACTACCATCAGAAGAAGGGTAGCAGATGAAAATGAAGCTGTGTTGTTTGAGTTAAAGCATGCCTTCTACGTTGCTAAATGTCCACTTGGTGTGGACCCAAGGACACTGCCGGAAGAAGTCATGCCTAGGGTCGAAGCACGTCCTCATGATGTTATTCCAAAGCAATTTCTTACAATGCATTATTTGGAAAACTATCCGACAGCAACTTTTCTTATTGGTATTGTGAACAGTATTGATCACTTAAACTGGATATTCAGTCGTCGAGGTGGAAAGCGTGATGATGCCTATAATTTACGTCTTGGTAAGGATGTACAAGGTGGTGTCGTAAAAAGTCGTGAGTATGTAAAGCATGCTAAGTTCGTGATATTGTATAATGCAGGAGAGAATAAAGTTTATAAGTCTTTCCGTGTCAAGAATACGGGAGAACTGTCTCGTGAGCAGATAGAAAAACAAGGGTATGTCAATCCTAAACACGATAAATATTTTTGTTATTTCTTCGATGAAGAGATATCGCTTGGAGACTTTGATATTCAAGGAATTATCCAAGCCGATAAGGAAAAGTGGAAGGCTGATCCAAAGCATCAGGAAGAATATGCAGAAGGGAAGCCTGTATTTATGAGTGGCAATGAATTGATAAAATTCAGAAAATAAATGATATGAAAAAGAAATATGGAACATCTTTGATAATAGGAAATGGCTTTGACTTAAATTTAGGCATGGTCACCGATTATCGTTCTTTTTTTAATAAGTTGAATAGTGATGATTTTTTTGCAAAGCATGCTGATAATCCCCTTTTGCAGTTTATAAATGCAAAAGGAGAGAAGGAAAAATGGTATGACTTTGAAGGTATTATTCAGGAATATGCTACAAGAGGAGAACAAGCAAAGTACTTGAAAATGATTCAAGAACTTTTGCCAAGAATAAATGGAGCATTAGGTGTTGAAGAAGATTCATTTAAGGCGATTAAAATTTATAGACCTCTTAGCGCAATTGCACCTGAATTGGACGGGATAGTTCAATATACTTTAAGTAATACTTATATTGAGTTTGCAAATGATAAAGATATAGAACAAAAATGTGTATATGTTAAAAAAGTTCTTTCTCAATATAGTGAAGAACAAAGAAGACTTGTAACAGAGGCTATAAGACTTTTGAAAAATGAACTTGTATCCTTTCTTGAAGCGGCTAGAGTAAACGAACAGTATCCTCTTGCATATTGGGTTTTGTTTTCTGTTATGGGTTTTTATGCTCCAGGGTGTGCTGGCATAGCTGACAAATTCTTTGAATATGTAGATAGTCATAAAGTCTTCCCTACTTTTAGAATTGTGTCATTTAACTATACTGATACAATCTTTGAGGCTGTAAATTGGTTGAAATTTGTGAGAGGATCGTCTGTTTGTTTGGAAACGAAAGATCTTGGGGAAAATTTTTATAGAATTCATGGTGCTTTAGATTCTGAAGTAATATTTGGGATAGATAGTGAATGCGATATACCTAATGCGTTCATATCATTAAGAAAATCTAATCACATTAGTATTAATGCAAAACAAAGATTTAGTGATATAATAGAAAACTCTAAAAGAATTATTATATTTGGGCATAGTATATATGGTATAGATTACGAGTATTACGCAGATTTTCTAGAAAAAAATAAAGATACGGAAGTTGTTGTATTTTATCATAATGAAGATGGTAAAAAAGAATTTGAAAATGAAATGGAAAATAGAGGAGTAATGCGTAGAATTAACTATGAATATATTGTTGTTTCCGATCATTTTTTAGAATTCTGTAAGAATATAGCTGAAGAGCAGCAGCTTTTTTTTGAAAAGGAAAAGTAAGGGTAGGACAGATTTGTATATTCTGACTTCATTTATTTTTATAAGGTACTATTACTTCAATCCCCTCTCTCTCAATTTCCTTGAGCAGGAAGGGATTGATGTGCTGGTGCTTCCGGATAATATCGACAGGGCAACCCAGAAGGGCTTCAAGGTATGCTTTCAGACGGACTATCAGGAAAAACTTAGGGGGCATTTCTACATAGATATCTACATCGCTGCCATCGTGGTGCTGGTTTCTTGCTACAGAACCAAAGAGGCGCAAGGAGGTGATGCCGAAGGTGTTTTGCAGTTCTTCGGCATGAGATGTGATGAGGGCTATGTATTCTTCTCTTGTTTTCATTCTTAATATCCTTTTTTAAAAGGCTTTTGCCCTTTACCTTTCCGCTACGCGCCGGTGACCGTTGGTTCAGGGCGCAAGGTGGATTGCGCTTATACCCAGGGTGATGCCCTGGGCTAGGAGCTTCTGGGCCTTCAGCCCGTAAGGGGGGAAGGTGGAAGCTAAATAGTAGAAAAACAAGCTTAATTATATAAATAATCCTAAAAAACAAAATATTTATGGAAGAAACTATTGTATTTCAATATTTCTATATATCTTTGCAATGAAAATTTAAATCATGGAATTATGAGAATTATTTCGCATAGGAAACTAAAAGAGTTTTACGAGACCCCTGGGCGAGAAGACTCAAAAGTAGCTCTGGAAAGATGGTACCAGATTGCGGAAGAAGCAGAATGGCGCAACTTTTCTGATATAAGAACTGACTTTCCTGATGCTGACTACGTAGGTAATCAACATTACGTATTCAACATTCGAGGAAACAGGTATAGGTTGGTAGTGGTAATTAAATTTACAATAGGCCGACTCTTCGTAAGATTTGTCGGAACACATAGTGAATATGACAAAATAGATTGTTCCACCATTTAATAAAAACAATTATGGATAGAATTACGAAAGAACAATATGAGTTTGCACTCAACAGAATAGAAGATCTCCTGCCATTGGTAACGGACGATACGCCTGCCAACGATAAGAATGCCATAGAACTGACATTAATGTCGGACATTGTTGAGTCATACGAAAAGAAACATTTTCCTATCGGAAAGCCTTCTGTTTCTGAACTTATCGAACTTTCTTTAAATGAAAAGAAAATGACTCAAAAACAACTGGCTTCAGAAATTGGAGTAAGTCCTTCACGTATTAACGATTATGTAACAGGGCGCTCTGAGCCTACTCTTAAAATAGCTAGATTGCTATGCAAGGTTCTGAACATAACTCCTGCTGCGATGTTGCAATGTTAAACAGATGTTGATGATAAATTAAAGATGTCAGACCGTTTGACCATAGAACAGCGCCACAACAATATGGCGGCAATAAGGGGCAGGGATACCAAACCGGAGATTCTTGTCAGGAAATTTCTGTGGGGTAGGGGATTCAGGTATCGGCTCAATCATCCGCGGTTGCCGGGCAAGCCGGACATCGTGCTGAGGAAATATCGCACCTGTATTCTGGTGAACGGCTGCTTCTGGCACGGACACGAGGGATGCAAATATTATGTGGTACCGAAATCGAACACTGGGTTCTGGATGGAGAAGATCAGGAGGAACCGGGAGAGGGACCATGAGGTGCTGCACCGGCTGGCTGAAATGGGATGGCATACCATCGTGATATGGGAATGTGAACTGAAGCCGGCGGTAAGGGAGAAGACGCTGGAGTCGCTCGCCTTTACGCTGAACCATATCTATCTGGAAGATCATCATATCAGAAGATATGAATTGCCGGAAGAAGTGCCGGAAATGGTGGCGGAGCCGGAACCAAGGCGTCGTGATTAGTAACTACTATTATTGGGAATAAGGCTTATGAAAGATATGGATAAATATTGGAAGAGCGTGGGTTCACTTTTCGATTCTAAAGATAATCGAAAAGTGATTTGGATAGGTTATGCAGTTGGTCTTGTATTGGTTACTGCTTCCATATTTACGCTATGCCTTAGGTTATTGAGGCATGAAGAATTTACTTTCGGGAGAATGTCTTCATTAATTTTAGTGTTAATGGTAGGTCTTTCTTTGGTTTGTTTTCTTTTTTATAGGAAGAAAATATCGATTAAAATTAAGTTTTATCTGTTGTGTCTGATTTTTGTGTGTGGTGGCATCAATATGTTTCTTCATCCAAAAGTATCAAGAAAAATTCCATCTGAAACATATTGTCAGGTAGTGGGAATAGTGGGCTGTCTCTTCTTTGGGGGAGGCGGTTTGTGGGTATTGTACAATGACTACAAGTGGCATAGGAGGCGTAGAGACGAGGAGGAATAAAGTGTACCGATGCGCAGACCTTGCGGAACCAGTCGAGTTTCTTGCCGCTCATTTCTGCTATGGATAAGTTCTCTTTGTTCACATCATCCTTACATTTGTCGATGATACGTTGATGATGAAACCATGGAATAAAGAATAGAATTTTGAAATCGTCTACACCGTGTAGACGATTTTGTTTTTTATCTTCAACTCGCTGAATATCTGTTTTATACAAGTCTTCTTCAAAATCGTCAGCAGCTTGCTGACGATTTGCAGCCAATGGAGCATAGAGCTTATAAAAGTAGCTCATGTACTTCAGGTTGCTTGGCGAGAATCCTTTCACCCCGGGCATTTCATTCTTCAAGTCCTGACTGAGATTCTTGTAAAAGCCAGAACCATAATTGTTGGTATATTGCTTAGCTTCAATGTCTCGTCCCAGCTTATATTTTCCTTTGCCATCGTTCTTTCTTTTTATTTGCTGCAAAAATAAGCAATATTTCTCTTTTCTGCAAGTTTTTGGGCTTTTTCTTTTGTGTTTTCGTGAGAAAGATTAATTTTGTATCGAATAAAATTCGAGACCATTTACCGCATAGAGCGGTACGTTAGTAACCCAATCTTCCTGCAGATAATCATTCATGGAGATGCGATAGGCCTTCTTTGACTGGTTGTCTGCAACAAACTGGCGCAGGCTCTTTGCCTTAACATTCGTCTCGGCTTTCACCTCCAGCGGAACAATCTCGTCCTCCTCATCCTGGAGCAGAAAATCAATCTCCTGAGTACTGTTGGTCTTGGCATAATAATACGGTTCATACCTGAGAATGAGCTGCTGCAAAACATACTGTTCCGTCAATGCCCCTTTAAACTCGGTAAAAATACTGTTGCCAGCCACTATTGTCGCAGCCTTGAGATTAGACATCGCACCTAGAAGCCCGACATCCAGGACAAAGATCTTGAAGGCCGCCCGGTCTTCATAACTGGCAAGCGGCAGTCGGGGAGCCTTCACATTATATACCTTATATATCAGTCCGGCATCCAGCAGCCACTGCAAGGCCAACTCATACTCCCGGGCTCTTGCCCCCTCGCGCACCACTCCATAGATAAACTTCCTGTTTTCCTTGCTCAACTGGGCGGGCAAGGATTTCCACAAATCAGTAATACGGGGAATAATCTCCGATGGAGCATGCTTCGACATATCTCTCTGATAACTGTTCAGAATGTCCTTCTGTATGGTTCTCACCTCTTTCCAGTCACGATTCTGGCTAAAGCTCAATACGGCTTCAGGCATGCCTCCCACGTAGTAATAATACTTCAAGAGTTCCTGAAACTTGGGAGCAAACATCGTTATCATATTCCAATCCTTCGTCTGAAGCAGCTGCGCCAGATTCTTCTCCCCCATAGCCATCACGAACTCGATAAAGTTCATTGGATACAGAGAGAGGAAATCCACCTTACCCACAGGAAAAGATTCCCCCTGATGCAGTTCGATACCCAGAAGAGAACCTGCAGCTATGACATGATAGCCCGGCGCATTCTCTGCAAAATATTTGAGAGAAGTAACAGCATGAGGGGCAGCCTGAATCTCATCCAGGAATATCAGCGTTTCGCCCTCTGTGCAGGTTACATTCGTTGCAGCCCCAATAGCTGTAAGAATTCTAGGAATACTGAAATCCTGTTCAAATAGATTCTGCAGGATCTTCATCTCTTCAAAGTTCACATATGCCAGCTGCTTGTAATTCTGGCGGGCAAACTCCTTCACCAGCCAAGTCTTTCCCACCTGTCTGGCGCCCTCTATAATAAGAGGTTTACGATATTGTTTATTCTTCCATTTCAGAAGTTCATTGATAGCTAATCTTTCCATAATCCGTATCTTAAAATCACATTTTATGAGGGAATAATCATCTATTACCCCACATTTTATGAGGGAATAACGCTGCAAATATACACATTTTATGAGGGAATCCTATCATGTTTTTGCACATTTTATGGGGAATACCTATTTTTTAACTGATTTTAAAGGATGAAATGAAGTATCTACTCAGCAGCACCCCCCCCTATGGGCATGAGCGTATCCCCTAATAACCTCCAGGGGGTAGGGTGATTCCTTTTTCTTTACAAAACAGGATGGATGGAGAAGGAGAGGAGAAGGATTGAGAGAGGCGTTACAGTTGTGACAGTTGTGACAGTTGTGACAGTTTTCAGGGGAGGGGTATATGAACTCGGGCTGCTTTCAAATTGTTATTATTATATTTAACTTATTATATATATTTATATATATTATAAGTTACCTCTAAAGAGAGGGAGGTGGGGGGTAGGCGCTGAAAACTGTCACAACTGTCACAACTGTCACACTTTGGTGGTGAAAATGGGTTCGGTGGTTGATGATGGATTTCTTGCTTCCTGCTGTTTTCGGGATGAGAAAGCATAGAGAAACTTTTTACATCACATAGTTTTCTCGCACGATAAATTATGAGTTGGCAAGATTAACCGGATGTGTTCGAAGTGTTAAATCCGTTTAACATAACTCTGCAGGGTGAAATTTGGTAGTATCAGAAAATTGCCGTACCTTTGCATCGTGATTCAAGAAAGGCTGCACTCGACAAAGCTTAAGCAAGCTTAGCTCTGTTCTCGTTTGCACTTTCTTTGCAACGCAGTTTCGAAGAAAGGATGCACTCGACAAAGCGCACCCCACCAAGTTAACATTCAACACTCAACATTCAACATTAATATTAACCCTTTAATATTTTTATATCATGGAACAGAAAGGAACATTGAAGTATCGTAAGTTGCAGCGTACCCCACAGAGCGGCGAGAACGCTGGTAAGAAAAAGTGGTATGCCACTGCGGTAACCGACCGCGAGGTGGATTTCGAGGGATTCGTATCCCACATCTCCGACCACGGTTCGCCTTACTCCCGAGGTACTATCCACGGTGTGCTGATGGATGCACTCGACCATCTGCAGGAGTTGATTCTCGACGGTAAGAGTGTGCGTCTCTCTGACCTCGGTCTGTTCTCCATCGGTATGACTTCGAAGGCGGAGGATACCAAGGAGAAGGTAACGGCTGCCAGCGTAGAGGGTGTACACCTGATTGTGAGAAACACGAAAAGCTGGAGCAACTCTGAGCTGCGCAAGAAGTGCAAGATTCAGGAGTACGGCGGCTATACTGGCACCGACGAGGGTGGCACCTCTGGTGGTACCTCAGGCGGCACTGAACAAGGCGGCGGCACCAGCCAGGGCGGCAGCGGAACTACCGGCAGCGGTACGCAGCCAGGCGGCGGCTCTCAGGATAACGGCGACGGGCTTGAATAAAGCCCTCGCCTGAGGCCATCCCCCACTAAGTCAACATTCAACATTCAACATTCAACATTAAAAATTAAACATTATGAAAGCAAGTACCTGGAAAACAATTTTGCAGATTGCAATCTCCTTCCTTACAGCCATTGCTACCACCCTCGGTGTAACAAGCTGCAGCAGCCTTTAAAGGTAAAAAAGTAAAAAAGTAAAAAGGTAAAAAAAAGCCCCGATGCATCATGCATCGGGGCTTTGCTTTTATCTGCTTTTTCTTCGTTTATCGGATATCTCTTCCTTCCTGGCTGTATCCTTCGAGCATCTTCGGGCTGCTGATAGGCTTGCGCGAACAGTAGTCGAAATCTACCTTCTTATAGCCCTTGCTGGAACGCCAGCGGATGGTAAGCTTCACCGTCTTGCCTTCTGTATCAGGAACGGCATCGTTCAGATTGAACGCTACGAGGGCATCGCGCCAGTAGTTCTGAGGATCGCCATTGGCATTGTGGCGAAGCTCTACCTCGTAAGGATTCTCTGGATTCACATCCGTAACGAGGTTGATGTAATGCACCTTCTGACCGCCCCAGAGAGCACGGAAACGGAGGGTGAGATAGCCATCTTCTGCCACTGTTACCCAGTCGCGAACGATGTCGACCATGTCGTCGCCATACTTCTCGCGGTTCTCGGTATCAGAACCGAGCGAAGGAACTGGCTTCTTGGTCAGGATGCTGTCTATCCAGTTGACGTGAATCACCTGGTTATACTTCTCGCTCTTCTCCGAGGTCTGCGTGTAGTTGACCAGGGCGCGAACCTCCTTACCGTCAAAGATGGTAGGTTTCAGGTTCTTGGCGAGCAGCGTGGTGTTGTCGTCGAGCTGCAGATAGCAGGCATCGCCACTCTTCTTCACGGTTACCAGTGCGTTAGGAAAAACGCGGTCCCAGTCGGTATCGTTATCGTTATCGCACGACTGGAATGTGAGGGTCGACAGGAGCATCATCGCTGCCAGCCCGATCTTCTTGAAATCAATTTTTCTCATATATAATGTTCCTTTCTTTTTATTGTTTCACTTTCTGATAATAAAATAAGAAAGGAACAGAAATCTTGCTTCTGATTTAGAAAAAGATTGTTAAAAGCTCAATTAAAAATAATACGTGCAGCCGATGGTGGCAGCGCGGTTGCCGAAGTGCTGGCTCGCCATATCGTGGAAGCGGCCTTCGAGCGTCCAGTGCTTGCCCAGATTCTTGTATACCCCTACTTCGGCATAGAGATTAGCCGGGGTGTAGGCATCGCTGCGGCGACGGGTACACCAGATGAGGTTGCCCGTAAAGCGCCAGCCATCGGCCATTGTGAGCTGAGGTGCCAACTTGAACACGGCAAAATGATTGTACTCTGCATTGCGCTGCTGAGCCTCCTCTGAAGGGGTTTCGCTGCGCTGCCAGAAGTAGTTGACACCGGCTGTGAGGCGAAGGATGCCCTTGTGCCAGAAGGCGGTGGAGCCGATGCCGAGCGTATTGTCGTGGGTGGCACTGAACAGGTGCTGGTGGATGTTCTTCACCGAGGTGCTGAGCACGAAGGCAGGGCGGCTGTAGGTATGCTTGAGCTCTACCACATTCGCCATGCTGTTGACGATATCGGCGGTATAAACCGGCTGCCAGGCGCCCTCCATATCGCCCGCGGTTACGAAATCGCCAAACTCGGGATTGAAGATGCGGCGGCAGTAGGTGGCCTGCAGGGTATGACCCGGCGTGAAGCTGTAATAGGCGCTCGCCGAGTAGATATGGTTGCGCGTGGTATGCTTCCAGTGCTCTTCCGGCGCAATCTGCTTAGGACGGAAGTTGATGATGCGGAAGCGGTCGCCTGCCATGAATCCCCACTTGCCGATGTTGTAATCCAGCTGGGCGTAGAAATCCTGATAGTTGGAATGGTTGGTGTAACCGGCGATGCAGTTCTTCTCGATGGAGAGACCGCCCTCGAAACCTGCCGTAATCCAGAGATTGGAGGTGATGACCGGAGTGGCGTATTCTACCACCATGAAGGGGTAGGTAGAGTGGTTCTGGTAGGGTGCGGTCTGGGTTTCTTCCAGCGTGCGTCCGTTGTCGCTGATATGCTCGGCACCGAGGGTAAAGAGGATGCTGGAGCCGTTGTCGGCGAGCGTGCGGGTATAGTCGGCCTGCAGATGATAGGCGCGCACGTAATCGGCCGGGGTGTGGGTGAAATGGTTGCGGGTATAGGTCTGCATCGCATCTATTTCGAGCACATCCTTCGCGGTAGGTGTCCAGAGCAGATTGAGTTTGGCACCCTCGTGGGAGTAGTGGTTCACGGTGGTTCCTGAGATGCCCTGGTAGGCGTCCTTATCGCTGCTGGAGGTGCGCTGGAAGTTGCCTTCTACATGACTGAGCACACGGAGTTTATCCTGCTGGCTGATGACGCTGACGATGCCTTTTGCGCCGCCGTAGGTATCACCGAAGAGTCCCCATCTGCCGGTGGTTCCGTTCTCCTTCTTGCGCAGTGTGATGTCGATGACTTTCTTCAGACTGCTGCATCCCTTCATCACTTCGGCGTTCTGGCACACCTTGATGGTTTCAATCTCCCGAGCCTTGAAATGGTGGAGGAAGGTGGCGTAATCAAGTCCGTATTCCTGGTTGTCGATGCGGATGACGAACTTGCCGTAGAGGTTGGCGAATGGATCTCCGCCGATGATGTTGTTGCCGTCGAGTGAGATGACTTCCGGGCACATCATGAGCACATCGAGGAGTGATTCTTCGCCTGTGAGTTCCATTTCGGGAATATGCATGATGTATCTGTCGCCGATATGTTCTATCGGAGCGGCCTGTGTCTGGTAAGTAGTGCTGGCCATCGCGAGTGCGATGATGAGCAGGCTTTTCTTCGTACTGTTGTTTATCTTCATTTTTTTTCTAATTTATATTATTGGTAAAAAGGATTTCTTCGTGCCAAATCTATTTGCAAAGATAAGGCAAAAAACGGGGAATAACGAAAAAATGGAGATTTTTTTATCGTTCAATGCGTAAAAAAGGTGTCATTGCGTAAAAAAGTGGAGAACGGGGCAAAAAAAGAGGGCGTAAAACTTGCGTGGTATTAAAAAAAACATTATCTTTGCAAAAGAACAAAGAATTTTCTAAGAACTATACATATTATATAATAACCCTTAAAAAGATAAGAACTTATGAAGCGACTATTACACATTCAATTTCTATTGGTATTGTTGCTGGCGCTGGGATACTCTTCTCTGCAGGCTAAGCGAATCACACAATGGCAGGCTCAGCAGCAGGCCTACAGCTTCTGGGGAAAACAGATGCCGCAGAAGGCAAGGGCGAAGAGCCGCACGGCTATTACTGCATCGCCATCGGATGCTTACTATGTATTTAACAACGATGCAGGCGGCTTCGTCATTATCGCTGGTGATGATGCCGTAACGCCAGTCTTGGGCTATACCTCAACGGGCTCATTTGATGCAGAAAATCTGCCTGACGGACTGAAGGATCTGCTGAAGAGCTATGAGCGGCAGATTGCGGCGCTGGGCGACAATTATGTAGCGAACCAGACTGCCACGAGAACCGCTTTTACAGGCGAAAAACTGCTCAAAACCGCAGAATGGAACCAGATGGCTCCATTCAACAAGTATACGCCAAAAAACTATGTAACAGGCTGTGTGGCAACGGCTGGAGCCATCGTGATGAAGCATCACGGATACCCTGCTAAGGGCACCGGAAGCCATTCCTATACCTGGAACGGACAGACTCTGACTGCCAATTTCGAGCATATCTACGATTGGGCAAGCATGCCTGTCAAATATGACGGCACCAACGATGCTGACTTCGACGGCGTAGCAAGACTGATGGCAGACCTCGGTGTGGCTGTGGAGATGCAGTATGATAAGGACGGAAGCGGTGCGTATATCGGTGATATGATATCTGCCCTGCAGAAGTATTTCGGGTACAGCAAGCTTACGTATCTGGCGTCAATAGATGATATGGAGGCTGAGGCATGGAATGCGAAACTGCGTGGCGAAATTGATGCCAACCGTCCGATTCTCTATTCTGCTTCCGATGCTTCGGCTGGCGGCCATTCCTTCATCATCGACGGATACAAGGACGAAAGTTTCAGCGTAAACTGGGGCTGGGGCGGCTATTGTAATGGCTTCTACCAGATAGGAGCCCTGAATCCGGAAAGCGCAGGAAGACCAACGGGCGATAAATATAACCTGGGACAGACGGCGGTAATCGGCTTGCAGCCATCTGATGGAACGGAGAAAATCTCTACCATGGGATTCATGAATTACGATTATTTAATGAAGGATCCTAATATGAATGTTACCGATGTAAAAAAAGGACAGGAGTTCGAATTTTATTCTTTACCTATTGGAAATACCGGAGACCATAAGTTTACCGGAGAGTACGCTTTGGCTTTGATGAATGCTAAGGGGGAGATTCGTGAAATCTTGTCTTCTAAAAAATTGAAAAATTTTGGGGTTCATTCTTATTATCCTACTTCTATGTTCTATGCAACAAGTACTGTTGATGCAGAGCCAGGTGATTATCTGACAGTTTTAGCTAAAGAAGATGGTTATGATGAGTATATTGAACTTTATGCTTATGGGTTCGAGAGAAAGCGTCTGCAAGCAACAGGATTTGAGCCTCGCACGTTTGAAGTAAGGACAAAGTTAGGGGCTGGTGCTCATTATGAGCCGGCTACCGGCAGGTATAATCCATCTAAAAATTTCTACAAAGGTAAACCTATCATCGGAACCGCTCATTATTATCATCTGAATATAGATGAGGGTATATCGAAGTATTTTGTAACGTTGAATGGTGGCTTGGTTAATAATATAGTTTTGGGCGATGATAAAGTTAATTGGTTTACAGGTGTAAAACCGGTTTATGACCTCGAGGTAAAGACTTATCGCGACTATCAGGAGAAGGAACTGGTAGTAAATCTGCCAGGAGCTGGACAGCTGAAGGAGAAACTTGCCAAGGAAAACCCTGACTATTTTGTATACAGGAATATCAAGTTGAACGGCGAGATAGACAAGCGCGACTTTGATGAGCTGGCGAGCCATTATTTCAAGAGCATCGACCTGAGCGGTGCCAAGGTGGTGGCTTATGAAAGCTACAAGGCTGATATGGTTCCTGATTATGCATTTGATGGCAACACTTATCTGGAGCATTTCAAGATGCCAGCCGGTGTCAGGGAGTTAGGCTTCAACGCCTTCATGTCTACCAATCTGAAGGAGATTGATTTGCCTGAGACGATAGAGGAGTTCGGCCGCAATACATTCAATTCCTGCTTCGAATTGAAGGATGTATATATGCGCCATAAAGAGGCTCCTTACTGGATAAGCTGGTGTGTATTTGCTAGCAAGAGCAGTAAGTTGTATCGCACGCTGCATCTCTATCCGGGCAGCAAGGCGAAGTATGATGCTCATCCTTACACCCAGTACTGGATTAAGTACTTCGATAATGTGGTAGAGGATTTGGAGCCTACCGGCATCCATTCTGTAACATTGGATAAGGAAACAGGCAATGCTGCCATTTACGACCTGAACGGCCGCCGCATTACTGAGGCTATGAAGAAGGGCGTATACATCAAGAATGGCAAGAAAATCAGCGCGAAGTAATGTTGAGTGTTGAGTGTTGAATGTTGAATGTTGAGTGTTGAATATTACAATTAAAAGATAGGAATCCCCTGGTGCTTTCTGTGGCATCAGGGGATTTTTTTTCGCTTAATACGTAAAAAGAGGGGGCAATACATAAAAAATGAGGGTAGGGACGAAAAAAAGTGCGAAAAAACTTGTTTGGTACGAATATTTTTCTTATATTTGCAGCAGAACAAAGTATTTAAAAAACTACAGAAGCCCGATATTCAGGCTGGGCTTATTCAGGTGGATTTATACAAGTGAACTTATATCAGGATATATATTAGGATATTTAGTAAATTATTAAACAACAAGAACTAATGAAACGAAAATTACACTTTAAAAACATATTGGCATTGTTGCTGCTGCTGGCATATTCTCCTTCGGAGGCTAAACGGATAACTCAATGGCAGGCACAGCAGCAGGCTTACAGCTTCTGGGGAAAACAGATGCCGCAGAAAGCTAGAGCCAAGAGCCGGACGGCTAATACCGCATCGCGCTCTGATGCTTATTATGTTTTCAACAATGACGCAGGCGGATTCGTCATTATAGCAGGTGACGACGCAGTAGCGCCAGTTTTGGGGTATACCTCAACAGGAACATTTGATGCAGGAAATCTGCCCGACGGATTGAAGGACCTGCTCAAGAGTTATGAACGGCAGATAGCAGCGCTGGCTAACAGCAATCAGGCGAACCAGACTGCCACAAGAACCGGTTTCAGCGGCGAAAAGCTGCTCAATACCGCGAAATGGGACCAGATGGCTCCATTCAACAAGTACACGCCAAACAAATATCCGGTTGGCTGTGCGGCTACGGCTGGTGCCATCGTGATGCAGTATCACGGTTATCCTGCCAAGGGCACCGGAAGCCATTCCTATAAATGGGACGGCAAGACCCTGACTGCCCAATTCGAGCACGAATATGATTGGGCAAACATGCCTGCGCGATATGACGGAACCAACGCTGCTGACTTCGACGGCGTGGCAAGGCTCATGTCAGACCTCGGTGTGGCTGTGGATATGCAGTATACTGAAGACGGTAGCGGTTCGTATATAAGCGATCTGGTGGCCGCCATGCAGAAGTATTTCGGCTACAGCAAGATTTCGCATCAGATGTCAATAGAAGCTGGGAGCGCAGAGGAATGGAACGAAAAGTTGCGCGGAGAGATTGATGCCAACCGTCCTGTGCTCTATGCTGCATTCGACTCTATTGGCGGCGGTCATGCCTTCGTGATAGATGGTTACAAGGACGATAGCTTCAGCGTAAACTGGGGCTGGGGCGGTCTTTGCAACGGGTTCTACCATATAGGAGCCCTCAATCCGCAAAACGAAGAAGGAAAGCCAGTTGCCAGTCGGTATAACGTTGGCCAGATGGCAGTATTCGGCATGGAGCCATCTGACGGAAAGGAAAAAATCTCTGATATGAGATTCACGAAGATGACTGACTATCTTCAGGAAATGAATATGAATGTTACTGATGTGAAGAAGGGACAGAAATGTATCGTCTTTTCAGTACCAATCAAAAATGAAGGAAAACAGAACTTTGACGGAGAACTTGCCATGGCTCTGATGAATGCTAAGGGCGAGATTCGGGAGATTATATCATCCAGCACCAAGACGATTAAAGATTTTGGACGGGGCTACATCTATCCTAAATTGGTCTTTACGGTTCTGAGTACTGTAGATGCAGAACCGGGTGATTATCTGGCTGTTGTGGCTAAGAGAAATGGCTCGGAGGAGTATATGGAACTGTATGGTCAGGACTTTGAGAGACTGCGTCTGCCGGCAACCGGATACGAACCTCGCACATTTGAGGTGAGAACCAAAATAGGAGAAGGTGTAACATTCGAGGAAGCAGGAAGCCAGTATAATCCTTCCCGCAATTTCTATAATGGCAAACCTGTCATCGGCTCTACTTATTACTATTATCTGACGGTGGATGAAGGCGTATCAAAGTATTATGCACTGGTGGATGGTAAATTGGCTGAAAACATCGTGTTTGGTGCTGGAAGCGTGAACAGCGTAAGAGGTCTTGAACCGGTTTATGAACTCGAGGTAAGGACTTACCGCAACCTGGAGTCTACCGGCATCCATTCTGTAACATCGGATCAGGAGCCAGACAATGCTGCCATTTATGACCTGAGCGGCCGCCGCATTACGGGGGCTATGAAGAAGGGTATATACATCAAGAATGGCAAGAAATTCTGCGTGAGATAGTGATTAGTGATTAACGATTAGTGATTATTACGATTACTGATAATATAAAAATCCCCTGGTGACTTTGTGGCATCAGGGGATTTTTTTTTCGTTACGAAAAGAGGAGGGTGATGAGCGGGATGGTGATGATGCTGCCAACCGTGGTGATGAACGTCATCTCGGTGATGAGCGAAGGATTGCGGCCGTATTTCAGACAGAACATCGTGCCGAAACTCGCTACGGGCATCGCAATGACAACCGTATTGATGTCGTTGACCTGATCGCTTACACCACATACCTTGAACAGGAAATAAATGCTCAGAGGTACTACCACAAGACGCAAGAACGAGGAGAGGTATACCTTAGGACTGCCGATAATCTCCTTCACCGGCAACTTAGCCATCGAGGAACCGATAATCATCAGGGCTGCAGGAACCGTAATGTTGCCCACCATCGTTACCGGACGCGCAATGATTTCCGGCGTATGAACCCCGAAAGCTACCAGGAGGGCGGCAACAAAGGCACCCAGAAGAGCCGGAGAAAACAGCACCTTAGGATTGAACTGCTTGACGCTGTACTCGCCCTTGATGAGCATGACACCTGCCGTAAAAATAAAAAAGGTGTTCGGCATGTTGAGCAGCGCGGCATAAAAAATGGCCTTCGGACCGAATATGCTTGAAACAATAGGGTAGCCGATGAAACCTACGTTGGCAAACATCAGCGCAAAACCTATCATGCCCTGGTCATCATGATTGCGCGTGATGAGACGCGGCACCCAGAAACCGAATACCAGCAAAAGGATGTAGGTAAGGAAACCTACGCCCAGGAGGGGAAGGATGAGCGTGCGGTCGGGCAGCTCATCGCCCATTACTGACGAGAGCACCAGCAGGGGACAGGTGATATCTACCACCATGCTGGATAACTTCTTGTCAAACTTGTCGCCCATATATCCCAACTTGCAGGCGACGTAACCTAAAATCACGATGATGAAAAGTATCACCATCACTTCCAAATTCTCCATTTATCCTGAAAAACTATACCTTATATATATGTATGCCGGAATCCCGATATTCTCTCGGAATTTCCGGCAAAAAATGGGTTAATCGATAAATCGCCTGGTAATATCTCCGTAGTTCTCGATGCGGCGGTCGCGGAGGAATGGCCACCAGCGGCGCACATTCTCGCTGTGCTTCAGGTCGATATCTACCACCAGGCTCTCTTCTTCCTGATCGCTGGCACGGTAGTAGAGCTCGCCCTGAGGACCGGCTACGAAACTGCTGCCCCAGAACTGGATGCCCTCGGTCTGACCGCTTGGATCAGGCTCGAAACCTACGCGGTTTACAGCGATGACCGGCAATCCGTTGGCTACGGCATGGCCACGCATCACGGTAGTCCACGCCTCGCGCTGGCGCTGCTGCTCCTCCTCGGTATCATAGGTAGCATAGCCGATGGCGGTAGGATAGATGAGCATTTCGGCTCCCTGCAGCGCCATCAGACGGGCTGCTTCGGGATACCACTGGTCCCAGCAAACCAGCACGCCGAGCTTGCCTACAGAGGTCTGGATAGGGTGGAAACCGAGGTCGCCCGGTGTGAAATAGAACTTCTCGTAGTAGGCAGGATCGTCGGGGATGTGCATCTTGCGGTATTTTCCGGCTATGCTTCCATCCTTCTCCATCACTACCGCCGTATTGTGGTAGAGCCCCGGAGCGCGGCGCTCGAAGAGGGAGGTGACGATGACAACGCCGAGATCCTTGGCAAGCTTGCCGTAGAAATCGGTCGAAGGGCCCGGAATAGGCTCTGCCAGGTCGAAGAGGTCAACATCCTCTACCTGACAGAAATAGAGGGAGTTATGAAGCTCCTGGAGCACGATGAGCTCTGCGCCGCGATGGGCGAGGTCGATGATGCCTTCTGCCAGGCGCTGCTTGTTGTTGGCGATATCTGCCGTATTATGAAGTTGTAATAAACCGACTTTCATTTTTTACTTTTAATGTTGAATGTTAAATGTTGAATGTTGAGTGTTGAGTGTTGAATTTTGAGTCTCTGAGGGCTCCCTCGGGCAACTGCATGGTGATGCAGTGGATGCTGCCATGCTGGCGGATGATGGTCTGCGAATCTACGCCGATGATTTCGCGGTCGGGGAAGGCGAGCTGAATCTGCTTGCGTGCCTCCTCGTCCTTTTCCGGCTGATTATAGGTTGGATAAATCACAGCCTTGTTCAGTATCAGGAAGTTGGCGTAGGTGGCTGGCAGTCGGTCTCCCTCGCTCTCCGGGTTGGTGGTGAGGCAGTCGCCCTCATCATAGATAGGGTCGGGCATCGGCAGTTTGAGCAAGCGGTAAGGGTATCCCTCCCAGGTGAAGAGGCCTTTGAGTTGCTTCTCCAGCGCCTGGAAGTCTTCATACTGCTCATCTTCCGGATTATCGCAGCCTACATATAATAAGGTGTCGTGTGGAGCCACTCTCACGATGGTGTCGATGTGGCCGTCGGTATCATCGCCTATCAGATTGCCGTGATCCAGCCAGACGACTCTCTTGAGCTGGAAGAAAGTCTGCAGCAGATGGTCGATGCTGTCGTGGTCGAGCGGCTGGTTGCGGTGAGGCGCCAGCAGGCACTGAGAGGTGGTGAAGAGTGTACCCTTTCCGTCGCTCTCGATGCTGCCTCCTTCGAGCACGAAGCCCTGGTGGTTCTCTATATCGGCATTGAAGGCTGCCTGATAGTATAGTTGCAGGGTGATGGCATTATCTTTCTCCCATCTGAACTTTTCGCCCCAGCCGTTGAACTTGAAGTCGAGTATGCGGTAAGGCACCATCCAGGTGTTCTGTTTTTTGCGCAGCACCATGGTGAGGGGTCCGTGGTCGCGCACCCAGGTATCATTGCTTTCTACCTCGTAGAGCAGCACGCGGCTCATCTGTTCGGCAGAGAGCTTTTTCTTGAGCTGGTATCGGGTGGCGGGCACATCAGGTGTAGCCACAAGCAGCTGCTCGTAGCGCGTGATGATATCTGCCAGTTCGAGATAAGTATCTGTAATTTCAGGCAGATACGGCTTCCAGTCGGTGCCGGCATGTGGCCAGGTGAGCATGATGGCGCTCTGTGGCTCCCATTCGGCAGGGAGTGCGAAATCGCAGGGTAATGTAGATTGATGCATAAGCTATACTATTTTTATGATACGATGTTCTATACCAATTTATTATACTCTGTTCTTCATCGGGAACCTTTCCTTGGGGACGGGCTCCGTTCTGCTTTTATGAAGTATGCTTGCAAAATTAATAAAAAATCTACAACTATCGGCTGTTTTTGTGAAATATTTTGCGCAAAAGCGAAACTTTATATTAAAAAAGTTTAAACGGAGGGCTGTATGGAGATAAAATCGGGGAAAAATGAGTAACTTTGCAGTCTAAAAATAAAATATTGAATAGGAGCGTGAAAATAAAACAGGTAGTTGATGCCCTTGAACATTACGCGCCTCTGCCCTTGCAGGAAGGATATGATAATGCCGGCCTGCAAGTTGGATTGACAGAGGCGGTAGAAATGTCAGGGGCATTGTTGTGTCTTGACGTTACTGAAGCCGTGGTAGACGAGGCCATCCAGAAGGGCTGTAACCTCATCGTGAGCCATCATCCGCTGATATTCCGCAAACTGGCGAGAATCTCGGACGAGAACTACGTGCAGCGTACCGTGCGCAAGGCGATTAAGAATGATATTACCATCGTGGCGATGCATACCAACATGGATGCGGCTGCGGGCGGCGTGAACTTCAAGATTGCCGAGAAAGTGGGACTGCGAAACGTGCAGTTCTTTGCTGGCGAGAAGGAAGTGGACGGCGTGAAGGGCGGCGAGGGCGTCATCGGAGAGGTGGCTGAGGACCTGGCAGCCGACGACTTGGTGCTGATGCTCAAGGAGCGGTTTGCCGTGGAGTGCGTGCAGTGCAACCAGTTGCTTCGACGTCCTATCAGGAAGGTGGCACTCTGCGGTGGAGCAGGTGCTTTCTTGCTCGACGCAGCCATCAAGGCAGGTGCCGATGCCTTCATCACGGGCGAGATGAGCTATCACGAGTATTTCGGCCACGAGCAGGAGATTCAGATTTGCGTCATCGGCCACTATCAGAGTGAGCAGTTTACGGGCGAAATCTTCCGCAGCATCATCCAGGAGAATTTCCCTGATGCCAAATGCTGCATCTCGGAGATAAATACGAATCCGATATTGTATTTATAGGTTGGAAGGGCGCAAGCCTCATTCAACATTCAACATTTAACATTCAACATTAAAAAAAATAAAGTTATGGCAAAGAAAGATCCTACAGATTTGACAGTGGAAGAGAAGTTGAAGGCTCTCTATCAGCTTCAGACCACCTTGTCTGCAATTGATGAAAAGCGTGCGTTGAGAGGTGAGTTGCCTCTCGAAGTTCAGGATTTGGAAGACGATATTGCTGGTCTTACCACCCGTATCGAGAAAATCCAGACCGATATTGAGCAGTTTGACCGCGCCATCGATCAGAAGCAGCACGAGATTGAGGAGGCTCAGGCTAGCGTGGAGCGTTATAAGAAGCAGCTCGAAATGGTTAGCAACAACCGCGAGTATGATACTTTGAGCAAGGAAATCGAGTTCCAGGAGCTGGAAATCGAACTTTGCAGCAAGAAAATCCGCGAGGCGCAGCAGACAATCAACGAGCGCCTGTACGACCTTCACAAGGCTGAGGACCAGAAGGCAGACCGCGAGAAGGGTCTGGTAATGAAGCGTTCTGAGCTTGAGTCAATCATGGCTGAAACCCGTGAGGAAGAGGAGAATTTGAAGGAGAAGGCATTCGAGCTCGAGAAGAAGATTGAGCCACGTTTGCTCCAGAGCTTCAAGCGCATCCGTAATGGTGCCCGCAACGGTTTGGGTATCGTTTACGTGCAGCGTGACGCATGTGGCGGTTGCTTCAACAAGATTCCACCTCAGCGCCAGCTCGATATCAAGATGCACAAGAAGATTATCCCTTGTGAGTATTGTGGCCGTATCCTCATCGACCCAGAATTGGCTGGTGTTAAGATTGAGGCTCCTAAGACTGAGGAGAAGCCAAAGCGCAAGCGCGCTATCCGCAGAAGAAAGACTGAGGGTGAGGATTAATCTTCCTCCTCTCTCCGCTCTTTTCGGATGATAATCTTCTGATAAAGATACGATAAGATACAATAAAGGCTCGCCAAAATTGATTGGCGAGCCTTTATTTTTTTCGTTTTCAGGCAGCTTGGACAATCTGTCTTAACTCCTTTAATCCTAATCTGGAACCTAGAGTCCTCTAGCCTTGTAAATGCGGTCTTTGGCGTCGTTGATTTCCTGGAATTTCTTCTCGGCTGCACGGCGCACATCTTCGCCTAGGGCTGCTACCTTGTCAGGATGATGCTTGAGCGCCATCTTGCGGTATGCGGCCTTCACCTCATCGTTTGAGGCGTCAGGACTGATACCCAGAACACGGTAGGCATCATCCAGACTGCCTGCTGAAGAAGCCCCGCTCTCCAGGTTCAGCATCTGGTCTACATCCTCGGCAGAAAGACCCATGTGGATGGCCATCTCCTTGAGTGCCTGAATCTCCTGAGAATTCACAACTCCATCGGCCTGGGCTATCATGACGAGGAAATTGAGCAACTGCAGGCGCTGTTCATACATCATGTTGGCACGTATCTGATGACAGCTGTCCTGTATCACCGAACGGTACTGCTGCATGCCCATCTGCTTCTGCTGCTCAAAGAGTTTGAGGAGGATTTCCTCGCCCTGCTGCTTGGCTGCCTCGCCGAAATTCTGACGTAGGAAGCGGCGCACCATCTCCATCTCGGAATGCATGATCTTGCCATCTGCATTGATGATGTAGGAACTGAGCACCAGCAGCGAAAACATGAAGGAGTTTCGCTCTCCCTCATAGCTCTGCTGGCGGCTGTAGCCCTGGTTGCCGAAGCCCTGGCGGCCGTTGTGCTGCTGGCCGCTGTAGGCATCGTAGGCGTTGTTGTAATGGTGGTCGCCGTCGCGGTTTACCGCATCCAGTCCGTGCTCAAAGAGGGAACCGAGGGCATAGCCTGCCAGGGCTCCCAGCGGACCGGCTGTGATGAAACCGAGCACACCACCAATCCATTTACCTGCTGCCATCTTTTAGTTGTTGAAATAGTAGAGGAAAGAAGCGATGCCTGAGAGGGCTGGCTTGCGCTGACCTTCTATTTCGATGTCAAATTTGATGCTGGTCTTGCAGATACCACGGATGTTCTGGATGTCGTGGAGAGTGGCTACCAGGCGCACGCGTGAACCGGTGATGACTGGCTGACCGAACTTCATCTTGTCCATGCCGTAGTTTACGAGCATCTTGAGGTTGTTTACCTCGATAATCTGCTGCCAGAGGTATGGGAGTACTGAGAGGGTGAGGTAACCGTGAGCGATGGTGCTGTGGTAAGGGCTCTCTACCTTGGCGCGCTCTACGTCTACGTGGATCCACTGTGGGTCGAGTGTAGCGTCTGCGAACTTGTTGATACGGTCCTGGTCAATCTGCAACCAGTCTGATTCTCCTAACTTCTCACCGAGGTGAGATGCAAATTCCTCGTAGGAATTGATTACTAATTTTGCCATTTCTTTTTTTTCTCTTTATTATAAATATTATTGTTTCCTATTTTCTGTCTTCAGCTTCCAGCTTTCAACTGTTAACTTTTAACTATTAACTTTCAGTTCAGATCAGTCTCTTCTGAAAATATCGCGGGTGTAAACCTTTTCTTCCACATCATCCAGACACTTGTCATACCGGTTGGCGATGATGGCCTGGCTCTGCTGCTTGAAGGCATCCAGGTTGTTTACGATGCGGCTTCCGAAGAAGGTGGTTCCGTCTTTCAGCGTAGGTTCGTAAATGATAACCTGCGCGCCCTTTGCCTTGATGCGCTTCATCACGCCCTGTATGCTGCTCTGGCGGAAGTTGTCGCTGTTGCTCTTCATCGTGAGGCGGTATACGCCGATGGTGCAAGGCTTCTCTTCCTCCTCGCTGAAGTTGTTCTGGTTGGCATAATCGTAGTAGCCAGCCATGTTCAGCACGCGGTCGGCGATGAAATCCTTGCGGGTGCGGTTGCTCTCCACAATCGCCTGAATCAGGTTCTCAGGCACATCGGCATAGTTGGCGAGCAGCTGCTTGGTATCTTTCGGCAGACAATAGCCGCCGTATCCGAAGGAGGGGTTGTTGTAGAAGGTGCCGATGCGAGGGTCCAGACCCACTCCGTCGATAATCGCCTTGGTGTCGAGGCCCTTCATTTCGGCGTAGGTATCCAGCTCGTTGAAGTAGCTCACGCGCAGGGCGAGGTAGGTGTTGGCGAAGAGTTTCACCGCCTCTGCCTCGGTAAGTCCCATGAACAGGGTTTCTATGTCTTGCTTGATGGCTCCCTCTTTCAGCAGTTCTGCAAAGGTGCGGGCTGCCTGGTCCAGTCGCTCGTCACCATTCGGTCTGCCCACGATGATGCGGCTCGGGTAGAGGTTGTCGTAGAGTGCCTTGCTCTCGCGCAGGAATTCAGGAGCGAAGATGATGTTCTTGCTGCCCGTCTTCTGGCGGATGCTTTCGGTGTAGCCTACCGGAATGGTGCTCTTGATGACCATGATGGCATCGGGATTCACCTGCATCACCAGACGGATGACTTCTTCTACGTGCGAGGTGTCGAAGTAGTTTTTCACCGGATCATAGTTGGTTGGTGTGGCAATCACTACGAAGTCGGCATCCTTATAGGCTTCTTCTCCATCGGTTGTGGCTTTGAGGTTGAGTTCCTTTTCTGCCAGATATTTCTCTATGTATTCGTCCTGGATAGGCGAGCGGCGCGAGTTGATGAGCTCCACCTTTTCGGGTATCACGTCTACGGCCACCACCTCATGATGCTGGCTCAGCAGGGTAGCGATGCTCAGGCCTACATATCCTGTTCCGGCTACGGCGATTTTTATCTTTTTATTCTCCATTTCTTTCTGTTCTTTTAGGCAGTCTATACCTTAATATATATATATTAGTTGCAAAGATAATGCAAAAGGAGGAGACTACAAAATGAAAATGGGTTTTTTATTAAAAAATAACGCGAGAAAGGGGATGGGAGGAAAAGGAGTGCTCAAAAAGGGAGAGGAAAAGGAGTGCTCAAAAAGGGGGAGGAAAAGGAGTACTCAAAAAGGGAGAGGAAAAGGAGGCAGAAAAAGGCCTCCAAAATTCGCGAATTCTAAAACGGATTGCCGGTTGGGCGGAAATTCGCAAATTTTGAAGGCTGGGGAAAGCTCTGTTTAAAAACTTCCGGACTATCCCCGACGCTCTCATAATGTCAATAAATCGGAATAATCGGGAATAGTCTCTAAAAATACATATTTTTTACTTTCATAATCCATCTTGCAGATGTAATGCTCCAGCCCGTTGCTCACCACCAGAAAGTCGACATGGAGCAGAAGATTGTAGACCGAAATCTGGTCGAACACTTTCTGCGTGATGGGGATGTGAGGGGCTTTGTACTCGATGATCATGCGGGGCTGCAGCTCACGGGAGTAGAGCACACTGTCGGCGCGCAGCACCTTGTCGCCACATTTCAGCTGGATCTCGTTGGCGAGCAGCGAGGCAGGATACCCCTTGTGCTCGATGAGAAAATGAACGAAATGCTGGCGCACCCACTCTTCGGGAGTGAGCGTGATGAACTTCCGGCGCAGCACATCCAGTATCTGGGGATGCTGTTTTGAGCCCGAAACCTTGATGTCGAAAGATGGCAAATTTAAGCGAATCATTTTTCTATACCTTATTATATATAGGGGTTATATTTCTTTCTTTTCTGTTTTCGATATGGTTTCTTTTCTTCTTTTAACCATACCTCATTTTCAAAAACTACCTCTTTTATATAGGCAGTTCAATTTATTTTTTGTAACTTTGCAGTCGAAGTGCAGCTGAAAACTGCACCTCAGAAAACTGCGAACCTGGAGGCGGAGCAAATGCTTGTCCGCACCTCCGGAGTTTGCTGGGTGCAAAGTTACAAAAAATAATCCAATGGTAGAAAAGAAAAGTGCAATAAGTTACGAGTCAATCATGAAAGATTTGAAGGCTCGGAAGTATTCGCCCGTCTATGTTCTGATGGGCGAGGAACCTTTTTATATAGATAAGATCTGCGACTACATTTCAGAAAATGTGCTCCAGCCCGAGGAGCGTGACTTCAACCAGACGGTAGTTTTCGGAGCTGATGTTACGGGTGCGCAGGTGGCAGATTTGTGCAAGGGCTACCCGATGATGGCGGAGTATAGAGTGGTGGTTGTGAAAGAGGCTCAGAATTTGCGGAATTTGGAAGCACTCGAGAAGTATCTCGAAAATCCGGTAAAAACAACCATCCTTGTTTTCTGTCATAAAAACGGCAAGCTCGACAGTCGTAAAAAGTTTTCTGCCCTCGCTGCCAAGGCGGGTGTGGTTTTTGAAAGCAAGAAACTCTACGACCGAAATCTGCCGGGCTTCATCGAGACTTATCTCAAGACCCGCAAGGCGACCATAGAACCCAAAGCTACCCAGATGGTGGCTGATCATGTGGGAGCAGATTTGCACCGACTCACTTCCGAGCTCGACAAACTGCTCATTTCTCTTCCTGAGAACGACCGGCGTGTTACTCCGGAGATTGTGGAGCGAGAAATAGGGGTGAGCAAAGACTTCAATGCCTTCGAGCTGAGAAGTGCCATCGTCAGCCGCGATGTGTTCAAGGCAAATCAGATAATAAATTATTTTGACATCAATCCGAAGAGCGGTTCTCTCTTCACGCTTCTCCCGATGCTCTTTACTTATTTCCAAAACCTGATGATTGCTTATTATGCACCCAACAGGCAGAACGAAAATGAGCTCGCAAAATTCCTGGATTTGCGCGGAGCTTGGGCAGCGCGCGAATATATTACAGGAATGAGGAACTATACGGGCGTGAAAGTGATGGCGATTATTGAGAAGTTTAAGGAGGTGGATGCGAAGATAAAGGGACTGGATAATCCATCCACTCCGGTAGGTGAACTGATGAAAGAACTCATCTTTTTTATCCTTCACTGATGCTGAAGAGCGAGGTGGGGGAGAGTAGGCGAGCTCCTGCTGAGAGTTTTCTCTCGGCAGGAGCTCGTTTCCGTTTTCGGCCTTCTTTGCCGCCTGTTTCCAGAAAGCAGCCAACTAGCGTTTAGCATTATAAATTTGCCCAAAATAGGTGATTTTCGGCTCTTTTTGGGGCGCTTTCCTGGGCTCATTTTGGGCGATTTTTGGGCAAAAATGGGGGATTTAAGCGATTTTTCGAGCTAGATGCCCATTTTCCTGTTTCGCCTGAAAATAGACTTAACTTTATTGGTTATCAGTAACTTACATAAATTAACCCTCTTCATTACTCGCGAATTTGCCCGTTTCCTTGCCGATGGGCTGGAATACGCTAGAAATGGAAAAATTAGCCATTTCCTGTTGTCTGAAATCGGTCGTTTGCATTTGTTAAGGTTTATATTTCCTAAGTTTATGTTTTTAAATTCACAAATCAAAACGGGTGATTTTGATTTATAAACATAAATGCAAGAAAACTAAATACACGAGTTTATGTTTTATATTTATAAAAATAAAGGTAAAATAGGGTGTTTATGGTTATGAATGAATAAATATTCATACTATATTTTGAATTTGTAAGTAACGGAAACTCAGTTAGTTATGTATTTTAGTTGTTTTATAAACCATAGACTTTTACATAGGTGTTGGGTAAACATTGCATAAACCGCTCTATATGCCTTTATTTAGGCAGTTTATGGTATGAATAACCAGTGATTTAGCCTAAATCTATAAAGAAAAGGTTCGTCATATATTTTGATTGATAGGTTTATATTTATAAAGCTAAACCTAAAAACCGAACACTGGAGTGAGTAGAATTCAAATTTATAAACAGAAACCTAAAGTTTAAAAATCTAAATTTATTCAGAAATGTTTGGTTATTCTAAATTTTTGCTTTATCTTTGTAAAATCAACCGAAAAAGGGCCTAAAAGTGGCTTGTTCGGAAATAAAACATCGTATCAGTAGAAAAATGAACGCTAAAATTTTTAGAGCATGAAAGATAGAATCAGACAGCTGATGGAGGACCAGCACCTCACTCAGCAAAACTTCGCTCAGATGATCGGAATCTCGACCGCTACACTGAGCAATATTTTCAACGGGAAGACCAATCCATCGCTCAGTATTGTGGATGGCATCCATAAGAGTTTTCCTCAGGTAAACGTTTATTGGGTACTCTACGGTACTCCTCCTATGTATCAGAACCAGGCTTCCCAGGGTGGCAGCGAAGAGGGTGCTGCAGACATGTATCAGGGCATTACGGATGGAGCTGCCGGTGGTGCTGAGGGAATGAAGCAGGGCAGTCAGCCTTCTGGAGCCGCCTCTGCCGAGCCTATGCTCGATTTTGGAGCCGAAGGAGCCACAGCCTCCCCTACTTCTCCCTCGCTCTTTGACCAGCCTCAAATGCAGGGTGTAAATAGTACACCTAAAAATATCGCCCAAGCGGCGGTAAAATATGTAGACAAACCGCAAAGAAAGATTACCGAAATCCGTATTTTCTACGATGATCAGACCTGGGAAACCTTCGTTCCTAAGAAATAAAGTAGGGATTGGAGAACCCTAAAACAAACACATAGGAGCGGCGATAAAGAAAAAATATCTCTTTTCTTTTCGTAAATTCGGATTTTTGATGTACCTTTGCATCGTAGAAACGTAGGTGGGCGTAACCGGAAGCTACGCGTACCTATTTTATAATATACGTACATTATATAATAAGCATATTAAAAATTAGCAATAAGATGAAAAAATATGTTCTCGACCTCAAGGTGGTTTCTGTAGAGGCGCTTAGCGATAAGCACGTTTTGATTAAGCTTACCGATGAGAAACCTTTGCCTGAAATCTTGCCTGGCCAATTCGTAGAAGTAAGAGTAGACCATTCGCCTACTACCATGCTTCGCCGTCCTATCTCCATCAATTTCGTGGATCGTGAAAATAATCAGCTCTGGCTGCTCGTAGCAATGGTGGGCGACGGTACCCGTCAGCTCGGACAGCTCAAGGAGGGCGACGTGCTTAACTGTATGCTGCCTCTCGGCAACGGCTTCACCATGCCTACCGAGAAGAGCCAGAAATATCTGCTCGTAGGTGGTGGCGTAGGTGTGGCTCCGCTCCTCTATTTCGGTAAACTTATCAAGGATTTCGGAGCTGATGTTACCTTCCTTCTGGGTGCACGCAAGGCTACGGATCTGCTCGAACTGGATGAGTTTGCCAAGATCGGAAAGGTATGCATCACTACCGAGGATGGTTCGGCTGGCGAGGTAGGTTTCGTTACCAACCACTCTGTTCTGGAGAACGAGAAGTTTGATATGATTTCTACCTGCGGACCTAAGCCGATGATGGTGAGCGTGGCTCGCTTTGCCAAGAAGGCTGGCGTGGAGTGTGAGGTTTCTCTCGAGAACAAGATGGCGTGCGGCGTGGGCGCCTGCCTCTGCTGCGTAGAGAAAACTACCGAGGGTAACCAGTGCGTCTGCAAGGATGGACCTGTCATCAACATCAAGAAACTTACTTGGGAAATTTAAGTGAAGAGTGAAGAACGAAGAGTGAAGAATTCGTTTGGAAACGAAGAACGAAGAGTGAAGAACGAAGAATTCTCTTGTCTTTGTTTGTAAAACATTTTTAAGTAAAAACAGAAGATTATGGCTGATTTAAGTGTAAAGATAAAGGATTTGGAGTTGAAGAACCCTGTGATGACTGCATCGGGTACTTTCGGCTACGGATTGGAATTTGCCGATTTCGTTCCTCTGGAGGAGATTGGCGGTATTATCGTGAAGGGCACTACCCTGGAACCGCGCGAGGGAAACGACTATCCGCGTATGGCTGAAACGCCTCAGGGCATGCTCAACTGCGTAGGTTTGCAGAACAAGGGTGTGGAGTATTTCTGCTCTCACATTTATCCTCAGATCAAGGACATTGATACCAATATGATTGTCAATGTGAGCGGACATTCGCCTGAGAGTTATGCTGAGTGTGCTGCGCGCATCAACGAGCTGGATAAGATTCCGGCCATAGAGCTGAACATCTCCTGTCCTAACGTGAAGGATGGCGGCATGGCTTTCGGTGTAACCTGCGAGGGTGCAGCCAGCGTGGTGAAGGCGGTGAGAAAGGTTTATAAGAAGACCCTCATCGTGAAGCTTTCGCCTAATGTTACCAGCATTGCCGACATCGCCCGTGCCGTGGAGGCTGAGGGTGCCGATTCTGTTTCGCTCATCAACACGCTGATGGGTATGGCGGTGGATATTGAGAAGCGCCAGCCTCTCTTGAGCATCCGTACGGGTGGTTTGAGTGGTCCTTGCGTTAAGCCTGTTGCCCTGCGCATGGTTTGGGATGTGGCTCATGCCGTAAACATTCCGGTTGTTGGTCTGGGCGGCATTTCTTCTGCCAAGGATGCCATTGAGTTCCTGATGTGCGGTGCTACGGCCATTGAGATTGGTACAGCCAACTTCATTGATCCTGCGGTTACGAAGAAGGTGAAGGATGGAATCAACGAGTGGCTTGATGCTCACGGATGCAAGAGTGTGACTGAGATTATCGGGGCCATCAAGTAAATTACACCTTATTATTATAAAAGGAGTGGCTCATACCTTGACACCCTGTTTTAGGGTGTCAAGTGGGTTAACTCCATGATATACAATAGAATAACTTTTCGTAAAAATATAAGGTTATGGATTTGAACCAGATAAACCCTGTTCTGTTGCTTGCTACGCTGACGCAGCAGATTGTAGAGCAGGAGAAAGAATTGGCAGAACAGAAGGATTCTGCGGAACACTCGTCTGTAAAAGCCTCTCTGAGCGAGAACCTCCTGAAGCGCGGCAATCTGCTGATGCAGATGGGCGACAAGGATGGTGCCGGAAAGGACATGAAGCGCTACCTGGAGCTGAACCCGGAGAAAGTAGGGGAGCTGACAGGAGAATTCAAGGCTGAAGGCAGAGAACATTGCAGATAAAGGAAGGGGCTTGCCTCACGGATTCCGGCGTTGCGTCTCTCCCTAGCGCCTAGCTTTTGAGTACATTTTTCTGCATTTTTCCGTATTCTGATGATAAAAATCGGGCGAAAATATGTTTTTTAGCATAAAATATAAGGAAAATGAAGAAAAATATATCAAATTGTTTGGCAATATCAAAGAAAAATGTTACTTTTGCAGTCGAGTTGAGATTTTTGCAAGTCGAGACTCGAAATCAGAGCACTGCCTGATCCTTATATAATAAAGGAGAAACGGGCTCGGAAAGAACAAAAGTGAGTAACATATAAAATGTAAAGACAATGAAGAAGTTTAACGCATTCTTTTTTAGCTATTACTTTTACTTTGCAAATAATTGTAAAGCGGGAAGTTGCGTGTAAATTTCAACTTAGGATATTAGATTCTTGAAATCATCGAAACGGTCCCGCTCTTATTGAGTAGGACCGTTTTTCGTAACATTAGACAAGATAAAAGAAACATGAAGAGAATAGCAATTCAAGGAGAGCTGGGATCTTTCCACGACATTACCGCCCACCAGTATTTCGAGGGCGAACAGATTGAAATCATCTGTTGTGCTACCTTCGAAGAGGTGTTCGAAAACATCAAGCGCGACCCTACTGTAGTAGGCATCTGCGCTATAGAAAACACCATCGCGGGCAGCCTGCTCCACAATTACGAACTGCTCCGGCAGAGCGGAACCACCGTGGTAGGCGAACACAAGCTCCATATAGAGCACAGCATCTGCTGTCTGCCAGAAGACGACTGGAGCACCCTGCAGGAGGTTCACTCCCATCCGGTAGCCCTCATGCAGTGCGGCAAATTCCTAGCCAACCATCCCGACCTCAAGGCGGTGGAGGCAGAAGATACCGCAGGCTCGGCAGCCTACATCGCCCAGCATAAGGTAAGGGGATGGGCAGCCATCTGCTCTTCTTACGCTGCCCACATGTACGGTATGAAGGTGCTGCAGGAAGACATCCACGACAATCCGCACAACTACACCCGATTCCTCGTGGTCTGCAATCCGCAGAAGGCAGCCCTGCTCCGTCCCATCGAAAAGGCCAACAAGGCGAGCATCGTCTTCAGTCTGGCTCACGATAAGGGATCGCTCTCCAAGGTGCTCACCATTCTGAGTTTCTACGACATCAATCTCACCAAGATCCAGTCGCTGCCAAACATCGGACATGAGTGGGAATACCTCTTCTACGTAGACCTCACCTTCGACAACCTAACCCGATACCGCCAGAGCATCGACGCAATTACGCCGCTCGTGAAGAAAATAAAGGTGTTGGGAGAATATGAGGAGAAGGAATAGTTGATAGTTAACAGTTAATAGTTAAAAATAAGAATTATGATACAACCAGCCAATAGAGTAACGGAAATACAGGAATACTACTTCAGCCGAAAGCTGAAGGAAGTGGCTAAGCTTAATGCCGAGGGCAAAGACATCATCAGTCTGGCCATCGGAAGTCCAGACATGCCGCCTTCTAAGCAGACCATTGACAAGCTCTGCGAGGTAGCCAACAATCCAAACGCACACGGATATCAGCCTACGGTGGGCATACCAGAGTTGCGCAAAGCAATGGCTGGTTTCTATAAGCGCTGGTATGATGTAGACCTCGACTGGGCTACAGAAATCCAGCCCCTCATAGGTAGCAAGGAAGGCATTCTGCACGTAACGCTCGCCTTCTGCAACCCTGGCGACGAGGTGCTCATCCCGAACCCGGGATACCCTACCTATACCGCCATCAACAAGATTCTGGGTACCAAGATTACCTACTACGATCTGAGAGAGGATAACGGATGGCAGCCCGATTTCGACGCCCTGGAGAAGATGGACCTGAGCCACGTAAAACTGATGTGGACCAACTATCCTAACATGCCGACAGGCGGTGTGGCAAAGCGCGAAACTTACGAAAAGCTGGTGGCATTCGCCCAGAAGCACAACATCGTGGTGGTGAACGACAACCCATATTCGCTCATCCTCAACGAGCACCCTATGAGCATCATGCAGGTGCCGGGAGCTAAGGACTGCTGCATCGAGTTCAATTCCTTGAGCAAGAGCCACAACATGCCAGGCTGGCGTGTGGCGATGATTTCGAGCAACAAGACTTTCATCTCATGGATTCTGAAGGTGAAGAGCAACATCGACAACGGAAGCTTCCGAGGCATACAACTGGCAGCTGCCGAAGCGATGCTTAACAACACGGATGAATGGCACCGCGAGAACAACATCCAGAACTACCGCCGCCGCCGCGACATTGCAGAGGAAATCATGAAGGTGCTCGACTGCCAGTTTGACCCTAACCAGGTAGGCATGTTCCTTTGGGGCAAGATACCTGAGAAATATGCTGATGTAGAAGACCTGACAGAGAAGATTCTGCATGAGGCACGCGTCTTTATCACCCCTGGCTTCATCTTCGGAACCAACGGCAAGCGTTACATCCGTATCAGCCTCTGTGCCAAGGATGAGAAGATGAAAGAGGCCCTGGAAAGAATCAAGAAGGTTTTTGAAAGGTAAAAGGCCTTTGAAAGGTAAAAAGGTAAAAGGGTAAAAAGGTAAAAAGAGCCTTAACCCCTTTGAAAGGTAAAAAGAGCCTTTCCCTTTCCGCCCCCGTTCCCAGCGATTCCATCGCTGGTCCCCCCGGGCTTTAATCTTAAAGATAAAAAAAGTAAAAAATAAAAATATACGACTATGGAATTAGAATTAGAACCATTGAATTTTCCTAGTGATCAGGAACGCCCTTGCGTCATTGCCGGCCCTTGCTCGGCAGAGACAGAAGAGCAGGTTATGACTACCGCTAAGCAGTTGGCTGCCAAAGGTTGCCACATGTTCCGCGCAGGTGTGTGGAAGCCACGCACCAAACCGGGAGGCTTCGAGGGTAACGGCGAGAAGGCCTTGCCTTGGATGAAGCAGGTGAAGGAAGAAACAGGCATGCTGACAGCTACTGAGGTGGCTACCCCAGAGCATGTAGAGCTCGCACTGAAATATGGAATCGACATTCTGTGGGTAGGCGCACGTACATCTGCCAACCCATTCGCTATGCAGGCACTTGCCGACAGTCTTCAGGGCGTAGACGTGCCTGTGCTCGTTAAAAACCCGGTAAACCCAGACCTCGAGCTCTGGATTGGCGCCCTGCAGCGCATCAACCAGGCAGGCATCAAGAAACTCGGTGCCATCCACCGCGGATTCTCCAGCTTCGACAAGAAGATTTACCGCAACCTTCCTATGTGGCAGATTCCTATCGAGTTGCACCGCCGCATACCACAGTTGCCAATCATCTGCGACCCTAGCCACATCGGCGGCCGACGCGACCTCATCGCTCCTCTCTGCCAGCAGGCAATGGACTTAGGTTTCGACGGCCTCATCGTTGAGAGCCACTGCAGCCCAGACGATGCATGGAGCGATGCCAAGCAGCAGGTTACCCCAGAGGTGCTGGATTACATCCTCAGCCTCCTCGTAGTGCGCGATGAGCATTATTCTACAGAGGGTCTGCACCAGCTGCGCGGTCAGATTGACGAGTGCGACAACCAGCTGATGGATCTCCTGGCTAAGCGTATGCGTGTTTGCCGCGAGATTGGTACTTACAAGAAGGAGCACAACATGACCATCGTTCAGACCAGCCGTTACAACGAGATTCTCGACAAGCGTGGTGCCCAGGCAGCCCTCTGCGGCATGAGCCCTGAGTTTGCCGCTCAGATTTTCGAGCACATCCATGAGGAGAGTGTCCGCCAGCAGTTGGAAATCTTAAACCAGAAGTAAAGGATACTGGCGATGAGAATATTGATTATGGGAGCAGGTAAGATGGGAAGTTTCTTCATCGACCTGCTCAGTTTCGACCACGAGGTGGCGGTTTACGAGAAGGATGCCAAGCGACTGCGCTTCACCTACAACTGTTACCGCTTCACCAAGATGGAAGAGATAGAGATGTTCCGCCCCGAACTGGTTATCAATGCGGTGACGGTAAAATATACGCTGCCAGCCTTCGAAGAGGTGTTGCCACATCTCTCTCATGACTGCATTATCAGCGACATAGCTTCGGTAAAGACCGGACTGCAGGAGTTTTACGAGAAGAGCGGTTTCCGCTTCGTGAGCACGCACCCTATGTTCGGCCCAACCTTTGCCAATCTGAACCAGCTTTCAGAGGAGAATGCAGTCATCATCAAGGAGGGTGACTACATGGGCAAGATATTCTTCAAGGACCTCTACCAGAAGTTGGGGTTGAGTCTGCATGAGTATACATTTGATGAGCACGACCAGACGGTGGCTTACTCGCTGAGTATTCCTTTCGTGAGCACCTTTGCCTTTGCGGCAGTGATGAAACACCAGGATGCTCCGGGCACCACCTTCAAGCGCCACATGCAGATAGCCAAGGGTGTGCTCAACGAAGATGATTACCTGCTGCAGGAAATCCTCTTCAACCCATACACATCGGGTCAGGTGGCACAGATCAGAGAGGAGCTTGCTGAGCTCATCGACATCATCGACCACAAGGATGCGAAGCGTATGAAACTCTTCCTTACCAAGATACGTAATCATGTGAAGGAAGATATTGAGATTAAAGAAAAATAAAAATGTTGATTTAATGGGGGAGCCCTTATTATTATGTTCCCCCTCCAGTTGTTGGTGTTTTGCATGTGAATGCAGAACATTTAAGTTGTTTAAAGGCCTTGCATGTGAATGTAGGGCCTTTTTTATATGTTGCCGGAAGCGGAAAAGCTTAATGACCAATGACCTTAATGACCACCCCCGATTAGTGATTAATGATTAATGATTAGTGATTAGGCAGGCGTGCGTCCCCGGTAAGGCGCCAGCAGGTGGATAATAAGGAAAAAAAGGGGCAAAATGAAAATATGTAAGGAGATAGGGGCGATTTCTGAAATATTATTTGTACCTTTGCACCCACAAATCAAAGGATAGATTGTAGAATCAATAAACAGATTGTAGAATCAGTAAAAAGAGAGCAGTTCTATTATGAGCGAACAGAAAGAAACAAAGAATGTGAAGAATGCTGCAGAGGCGCAGGCCCCTGAGCAGAATACAACAGAAACAGCAGCTAAGCAGGCGGATGATGCTAAGCAGGCTGATACAACAGAACAGCAGGTGGATGCTGCTGCCTTCCAGGTAGTGAACGAGGGTTTTTCTACCCGTGAGGCCATTGAAGAGGCAAAACGCTGCCTCCACTGCAAGATTCCGCAGTGCAAGAAGGGATGCCCGATAGGCAACGACATACCTGATTTCGTACACGAACTCTCTATGGGTAACATGGGTGCGGCGATGAGCATCATCAATGCCAAGAGCAACCTGCCGGCCATCTGCGGCCGTGTATGCCCTCATGAGAAACAGTGTCAGGGCAACTGCGTGCTCGGAAAGAAAGGCAAACCGGTACAGATCGGCAAACTGGAGCAGTTTATTGCCGATTTTGATACCAAAATGAACCTTTCGCGCGAGATGTTGCCACAGAAAACACGTGGCCGTGTGGCAGTCATCGGTTCGGGTCCAGCGGGCTTGACCGTAGCCGGCGATCTGGCGCGTCAGGGCTTCAACGTCACCATTTTCGAGGGCCAGGCTGAGCCGGGAGGCGTGTTGATGTATGGTATTCCTGAGTATCGCTTGCCTAAGTCGGTAGTGCGCGATGAGGTGGCTAAGATTGCTGCCCTCGGCGTGCAGTTTATCACCAACTGCATGGTGGGCGAGAACAATGTAACCATCGACAGTCTGTTCCGTGCAGGCTACGACGCCATCTTTATGGGCACAGGTACCAGCGTGCCTCAGAACATGGACTCTACACCGGGCTCAAAGCTCCACGGTGTGAGCCAGAGTACATACTTTCTGCATAACGTGAATGCCTATAACGAAGGCGCTTTGACCCGCGACATGGTTCCGCTGCGCGACGGCGAGAAGGTGGGTGTCATTGGCGGCGGAAACGTGGCCATGGATGCTGCCCGTACTGCTATCCGTCTGGGTGCCGATGTTACCGTGCTGTATCGTAAGACCCAGGAAGAGATGCCTGCCATCCGGAGCGAATATGAAGATGCTGTGAAGGAAGGCGTGAAATTTGAGTGGAAAACTACCGTCGAGGCCTTTCTGAAGGGCAAAAACGGCCGTCTGGGAAGCTGTGTTCTGAACACTCCTGAGGGTGAAAGGGTAGAAAAATTCGACAGAATCTATCTCGCCATCGGTTCAAGACCAGCCAACCGTATCGTTTCTACCACTGCCGGAATCGAGGTGGATGAGAAGGGATATGTAAAAGTTGTTGAACGTCCGTTCGGTATGACCACCCGTCGCGGTGTGTTTGCCGGAGGTGATGTGGTACACCGTCCGCAGACTGTAGTCCTGGCAATGAAGGCTGCCAAGGAGGTGGCTCAGGGCATCGCTCAGTATGTAGATGCCATCAAGCTTCTTGAAGAGGCTAAGAGAATCGAGCAACGTGGAATAGTCGAATAATCAAATGAATTCAATAGAATTAAGTGAATTATTTCTGCAGTAACGGTACTGCTTTTACTGGGATTTGTCACTAGGCTCGGCAGATGTGCTGACTGCAGTCGGCAGACCTGCTGACTAGGCTCGGCAGAGCTGCTGAGCCTAGTGGTAATATCTGGGAAGCTATGTGTTTTGACTAAAAAGACTATATGCAAGAACTCTAAAAACTATATGCTTTTACTTATAAAAATATTTCTTAGTTTGAAAACACCATATCTTTCCTTTGAATGATGCTATATACCTTTGAATGATACTATATAAATAGACCAACTGTTATAGACGCTTAATTTTTTTACATTACTCTTTAAATGAACTTAAACTTCTTGGGGAATTTAATGAAGTATCAGATTTAATCATTACTTTTGTATCAGATTCATATTAAGAAGAAGTAATTTGTCTGGTACAAAGAAAAGATATAAATCAGAGAAAAAGCATGAAGCGTATCATATTGATTTTAACAGTATTGCTTGCCATGTTAGGGCAGGTAGCCTATGCGCAGAAAACGTGTGTCATCGCATCGGCAGAAAATCATGTGCCTATTCGTGAAGCACTTATTCATACCAATAACAATCATTGGGCAAGAACAGATTATCGGGGCTATTGGACGATGCGCTATCAGTTTGATTCAGCAACCGTATCGAAACCTGGTTTTATGAAGGCAACTATCCGGTACAAGGAACTGCCGGATACTCTGTTTCTCTTGCCGGATGCCAAACAATTAGGCGAAGTGACAGTTTGGGGCAAGAATCAGGAAGGCATCAAAAACATGGAAGAAGATATTCAGGAGAAGATAAACTCTTTGCCAACTTCATCTGCTGGCATCGGGTTTGATGCTTTCGGCTGGATGGATAAACAGGGTAAACGTGATAAGAAGCATCTGCAACAGGCTAAAAAGGTATTTGAAAAAATGGAACATAAGGATCCTGTGGTAGCTGCTTATGAAAAAGCAACGGGGAAAAAGTATGAATTGACTAATCCGTATGATGTCTCGGCTTTTAAGAAAGATCCTCCTTCTGAAATGGCTACAGAAGAGAAAAAAGCAACTTCTGATGCTGAATCAAAATCGAAAAAGAAGGAGAATCCTGAAAAATAAGCACAAGAGTAAACTGAAGAAATGAACTCGGGAAAGGCAGAGCGACAGCTATTTTAGCCGACGGGATAAAAAAAAGCATAAACAAGTTGGCTTTCTCGAAAAAAAGTCGTATCTTTGTAGCCAAAAATATAAAGAAAGAAAAATGTTTGAAAATTTAAGTGATAGACTGGAACGCTCGTTCAAAATCTTGAAGGGCGAGGGAAAAATTACAGAAATCAACGTGGCGGAAACCATGAAGGATGTGCGCCGTGCACTCCTCGACGCCGACGTAAACTATAAAGTGGCTAAGGAATTCACCAACAAGGTGAAGGAGAAAGCACTCGGCATGAATGTACTTACTGCCGTAAAGCCGGGACAGTTGATGATCAAGTTGGTGCACGATGAACTGGAAGAACTCATGGGCGGCGAAGAAGCCCCATTGAAACTCGAAAGTCATCCGGCCGTCATCCTCATGAGCGGTCTGCAGGGTTCGGGTAAGACTACCTTCAGTGGCAAACTTGCCAACATGCTCAAGATCAAGAAAGGCAAGAAGCCATTGCTCGTGGCCTGCGACGTTTACCGTCCGGCAGCTATCCAGCAGCTCCATGTAGTGGGTGAGCAGGTGGGTGTTCCGGTATACAGCGAGCCTGAGAACAAGGATGTGCTCAGTATCGCCGACCATGCCATCCAGCAGGCTAAGACTAACGGCAACGATGTGGTAATCGTCGATACAGCCGGACGTCTCGCCATTGATGAGCAGATGATGAACGAGATCAGCAATCTCAAGAATCATCTCCGTCCAGACGAAACCCTCTTCGTGGTTGACTCCATGACCGGTCAGGATGCCGTAAACACAGCCAAGGAATTCAACGACCGCCTCGACTTCAACGGCGTTGTTCTCACCAAACTCGATGGTGATACCCGCGGTGGTGCTGCCCTCAGTATCCGTACCGTGGTAACCAAGCCAATCAAGTTTATAGGTACCGGCGAGAAGATGGACGCCATTGACGTGTTCCACCCAGCTCGTATGGCAGACCGAATCCTCGGCATGGGTGACGTGGTATCTCTCGTAGAGCGCGCACAGGAGCAGTTCGACCTGGAAGAGGCCAAGAAACTGGAGAAGAAGATCAGAAAGAACCAGTTCGACTTCAACGATTTCTACAACCAGATCCAGCAGATCAAGAAGATGGGTAACATCAAGGATCTGGCAGCGATGATTCCGGGCGTGGGCAAGGCCATCCGCGACGTAGATATCCCAGAGGATGCATTCAAGGGCGTAGAGGCCATCATCCAGAGTATGACTCCTAAGGAGCGCACCAACCCAGCCATCCTCAACACATCACGCCGCCAGCGCATCGCTAAGGGTTCGGGCACCAACATTCAGGAGGTGAACAAACTCATCAAGCAGTTTGACCAGACCCGCAAGATGATGCAGATGATGACCGGCAACAAAATGGCGCAGATGATGAGCCGCATGAAGGGTATGCCAGGCATGCCTAAGATGCCGGGCATGTAAGAAAAGTATAAACGTTAAAATAAGAATAAAAATGCAGCTTATAGACGGAAAGGCGACGGCAGCCGCCATCAAGGAACAGATAGCCCAGGAGGTGGCACAGATTGTTGCCGACGGTGGCAAGCAGCCACACCTGGTAGCCGTGCTCGTAGGGCACGACGGAGGCAGCGAAACCTATGTGAAAAACAAGGTGCTGGCCTGCGAGAAGTGTGGATTCAAGTCGACCCTCATCCGTTATGAGGAGGATGTTACCGAAGAAGAGCTCCTGCGGTGTGTAGACAAGCTGAACCAGGATGATGATGTTGACGGATTCATCGTTCAGCTTCCTCTGCCTAAGCACATCGATGAGCAGAAGGTGACCATGGCAATAGATTACCGCAAGGATGTAGACGGATTCCACCCGGTAAACGTGGGCAGAATGTCGCTCGGCATGCCTTGTTTCATCTCTGCCACTCCGCTCGGTATCCTCACCCTGCTGCAGCATTACAATATTGAGACCAGTGGCAAGAAATGCGTCATTCTGGGCAGAAGCAACATCGTAGGCAAGCCAATGGCTCAGCTGATGATGCAGAAGCAGTATGGCGATGCTACCGTCACCGTATGCCACTCCCATTCCAAGAATTTGAAGAAAGAATGTCAGGAGGCAGATATCATCATCGCAGCCATAGGCCGTCCTGATTTCGTGACAGCCGATATGGTGAAGCCGGGAGCCGTAGTCATTGATGTGGGTACCACCCGCGTGCCTGATGCTACGAAGAAAAGTGGTTTCCGCCTGAACGGTGATGTGAAATTTGACGAGGTGGCAGAGAAGTGCTCCTTCATCACTCCTGTTCCGGGAGGCGTTGGTCCGATGACCATCTGTTCGCTGATGAAGAATACGCTGGCTGCCGGCAAGAAGGAATATTACAGCTAGAAAGAAGATAATTATTTCAGAAAGAAGCAGTGCTTAAGTCACTGCATACTTGATTTTTTATAACTCTCTAATTTGTAGGGGCAGGGTGCAGGGATGCACTCTGCCTTTTTATCAAGCCGAGAGAAAGAGTGTAAAATGAACAAACAATATTAATCTAAAAATATAGAAACATGATAAAACTAAAGTACATATTTGCATCAGCGCTGCTCGTGGCAGCTGCCAGTGCCAGTCAGGCTGTCAGCAGGCAGCAGATGCAGAAGCAAATAGACAAGGATGCCCCTGCATACACCATACAGGGCAAGGACTCCATCTGCCAGATATTCATCTATTCGCCAGCACCCAACCAGGGCTTGCATCTGGCTTATTTCACCGACGATGAGCGTTGGGTGGATGTAGGACAGCTCTGCGCCAGCGACTACGGTCCGTGGGGAGCTGAAAAGAAGATGTATAACCCCTTCGTGGTAAAAGCCAACGACGGCACATGGCGCGCACTCTGGAGCGTGAACCAGCATGCACCGCAGTTTGCCGTAGCCTATTCAGAAGACCTCATCACCTGGCGCCCGCAGGATTATCCCATCATCCGCGAAAAGGGCGTGAAGGATGTGGCTGCCTATCAGATGGATGACGGCAACTTTGACATCTATCTCAAGACATCCAAAGGCAAGCGATACGTACAGGCAAGCAACGATTTCCGTACCTTTAAGGAAGATACGCTGGAGGCTTCTGCCGATGAGATACTCTGGCAGCGCGACACCGCAACCATAGGCGGAAAACTCTTCCAGGGTTGCGATTTCGAGGTGCCGGCCGTGCATCTCAATTACATCCGTTCCTGGTTCCACGCCCTCTCTGAAGAGGCAAAACTCAACGCCCAGCCGATGCCGAAGACCGATGCCGACCTCGCAGCTTATGCCAAGGACAACCACATCGACCTGCCGAAAGATTCGGAAATCCCTGCCAACCTCAGCATCAATCCACAGAAATCCCACCGCATCTCCAACAAGCTGAAGGGTATCTTCTTCGAAGACATCAGCCGCGCTGCCGACGGAGGACTCTCTGCAGAAATGTTGCAGAACGGCGACTTTGAGTATAACAAGGAAGACCACCGCCACCAGTGGAACGCCACTACGGCATGGGTGGGGGTAGAGAAAGAGGGCATCGCCACCGAAAACGGGGTGAGCCAGAACAATCCCCATTACGCCGTTCTGGGCGCTACACCTATTTATAATATAGGTTGGGATGGCATCGCCATACGTCGCGGAGCTGCCGTTGAGGGCAAGGAGGGCAAGCATCAGCCAGCCATCTACGAGGTGAGCCTGCACGCCCGCAGCATCGATGCCAAGAAGAAAGACCTCACCCTGGCGCTCGTAAACCAGGAGGGATTGCCTGTATGCCAGACCAAGATCAAGGTGCAGGGCGCAGACTGGAAGGAATATAAGGCGCAGCTCATCGTGACCGATAAATATGAGGGGGAACTCGCCAGCGAAGCCACCACCAAGGAGGGCAAACTGGGCAAGAACATCCGGTTCGCCATCCTGCCTAAGGGCGAGCAGAAAGTGGCGGTAGATTTGGTAAGTCTCAAACCACAAGATACTTACAAGGGTCATGGACTGCGTAAAGACCTTGCCGAGGCCATTGCCGACCTGAAGCCTCGCTTCGTGCGCTTCCCGGGCGGCTGCATGCTCCACGGTCAGGGGCTCAAGAACATTTACCACTGGAAGGAGAGCGTGGGTCCGCAGAAAGATCGCAAGCCAGCCTACAACATCTGGGGATACCATCAGACCCGCCAGCTGGGTTTCTATGAGTATTTCCAGTGGTGCGAGGATATGGGAGCCGAGCCGCTGCCTGTATTGGCGGCAGGTGTTCCTTGTCAGAACTCTGTGGCAGATGAGCGCGGAGTGGCTGGTCAGCAGGGCGGAATCCCGATGAGCGAGATGCAACAGTATATTCAGGACGTGCTAGACCTGGTAGAATGGGCGAATGGCGACCCTGCCACCTCTAAGTGGGCTAAGATGAGAGCCGATGCGGGTCATCCGGCTCCGTTCAACCTCAAGATGATAGGCATCGGCAACGAAGACCTCATCTCTACCGATTTCGAGCAGCGCTATCTGATGATCTGCAAGGCAGTGAAGCAGAAGTATCCTCAGCTCGAGGTGGTAGGTACCGTAGGTCCGTTCCACTTCCCGTCTTCCGATTATATTGAGGGTTGGAAGATTGCTCGCGAAAACAAGCGCTGGATTGATGCCGTAGACGAGCATTATTATGAGCAGCCGGGCTGGTTCCTGAACCATCAGGATTATTACGATCATTACGACCGCAAGGCTCCTAAGGTTTATCTGGGCGAATATGCATCTCGCGGTACCAATGCGGTAGACAATGCGCTGGCTGAGGGCATCCACCTCTGCAATGTGGAGCGCAACGGCGATGTGGTAGAAATGACATCCTATGCTCCTCTCTTGTGTAAGGACGGATACAGCAACTGGCAGCCGGACATGATTTACTTTGATAATAATAATGTACGCGCGAGCGAGAGCTACAAGATGCAGAAGATGTTCGGTCAGCATGCCGGTGACCTCTACATCTCATCCGTGCTCAGTCTGCCTGAAGCGCTGAAGAAATATGTGGGCACCAGTGTGGTGAAGGATTCTAAATCGGGCAAAACCTGGCTTAAAGTGGTGAATGCCTTGCCTCGCACGCTGAAACTCTCGGTTTCTGGCTTGGGCAACAAGCAGGTAACCATCGCAGGCAGAAGCGCTCAGGTTTTCGAACTTTAGCTTTCTTCAGAAGATGTTTTCTGATAGAAACGGATAGAACCAATAATGGCTCAGATTATTCATTTTGAGTAAAATAGAATGGAGAAATAGGATATTAAAATGTTCTTTTTCTCCATTTTTTATGTTTTACAGCATAAAATATGGCCAAAAATTTGGTAGTTAATAATTTTTTTTATTATTTTGCACCCTGAAAATGAAGTTTTAAGTAATTTATATAAAATCAAATTTTAGAGAGAAAATGAAAAAGTTAGTATTAATGTTTGCTGCTGCCGTAATGGCAGTATCTGCATCTGCTCAGACTACACAGGAGAGCAAGTTCTTTGACAATTGGTATCTTGGTGTAAACGTTGGAGCTGCTACAAAGACTACTCACAATGCATGGTTCAAGAACGTAAATCCTTCAGTAGGTGTACGTCTCGGAAAGTGGTTTACTCCAGTTTGGGGTGCTGCTGTAGAGGCTGACCTCTATGCTCGTAACCGCAACCTGCCTTTTACACATAAGACTTTGGTTCGTGGTGCAAGCGGTAAGTTCATCGGTACTATCAATGCAACAAACCTCTTCTTGGGTTACAAGGGTGAGCCACGTAAATTCGAAATCATCCCATTGGCAGGCATCGGTGGTTACCACTCTTTCAACCTTCATAATGGCAACCTCAATGCCCTCACAGCTAACGCAGGTGTTGACTTCGCATTCAACCTTGGCGCAAACAAGGCTTGGCAGGTATATGTAGAGCCATCTATGAATTGGTTCCTTCACGACAACAAGAGTGCTTGCAATGGTTGCCAGTTTGATGTTAACAAGTCTGCTTTCCAGGTTAAGGTGGGTGTTAACTACAAGTTCAAGGGTTCTAACAACTCTCACAACTTCACTATCGTAACTCCACGCGACCAGAACGAGATTGATGGTTTGAATGGTCAGATCAACAACCTCCGCAACGACTTGAATAGCAAGGATTCTGAACTCGCAGCTAAGGACAAGCAGATCAAGGATCTCCAGAATGCGCTCAATGAGTGCCAGAAGGCTCCTAAGTATGTAAAGCCAGCTACTGCTACCAATTTGCAGCCAACAGTATTGTTTACTGTAGGTAAGTCAAAAGTAGAGCGTAGCCAGATGCCAAACATCGAGATGATTGCTCAGTATATGAAGAATCATCCAAATGCTAAGGTTGAAATTAAGGGTTATGCATCTCCAGAGGGTTCTAAGGAACTTAACCAGAAACTTTCTGAGGCTCGTGCCAATGCTGTAAAGAACATTCTCGTTAAGACTTACAAGATTAGCGCAAATCGTCTTCAGGCTAAGGGTATGGGTGCTACTGACAAGCTCTTCAAGCAGGTTGAGTTCAACCGTGTTGCTACATTCAATGATAACAATGCAGCTGAATAAAGAAATAAGTAGTTTCAGATATTTGGTCTTGTGACCAGGTCCTCCTAAACTTCGGTTTAGGAGGATTTTTTTTCTTCTTATCTTTCTTACATGTCTGGCCGCCTCGCTTTATACTTTTTCGTCAGGTAATCTTAATAAGATAAGAGTTCAGTGTGGTTAATAAGCTCTTTCTTGTTTTTTTGCACAAAATCAGCAGAAATGAGTATCTATCGTGATAAATTGTAAGCATTTTATTTGTTTTTCTAACAAAAAAACGAAGTTTTCTGAAATTTTATACGAAATTAGTTGGCTATTACATAAATTCTCTGTATCTTTGCAGGCAAATTATAACAAATGGGCTCGAAAGAGCCCTTTTAAGCAAGGAAATAAAAGAAAAAAAGATATGAAACATCCATTAAGAAGTAGCGTCTGCACTGAAGGCAGAAGAATGGCAGGTGCCCGAGCACTCTGGGTAGCTGCAGGTATGAAACACGAGCAGTTTGGTAAACCAATCATTGCTATCGTGAACAGCTTTACTCAGTTTGTGCCAGGTCATACCCATCTTCATGAAATCGGTCAGATCGTCAAGAAGGAAATCGAAGCTATGGGGTGCTACGCAGCCGAATTCAATACCATCGCCGTTGACGACGGTATCGCAATGGGACACGACGGAATGCTCTATTCCCTCCCAAGCCGTGACATCATTGCCGACTCTGTAGAATACATGGTCAATGCTCACAAGGCCGACGCCATGATCTGCATCTCAAACTGCGACAAGGTAACCCCAGGTATGCTCATGGCATCTATGCGACTGAACATTCCTACCGTGTTCTGCTCAGGTGGACCTATGGAAGCCGGACGCTGGAAGGGTGAGAACGCCGACTTGATTACAGCTATGATTAAGGGTGCTGATACAAGCGTTTCTGACGAGGAGATGACGCAGATTGAGCAGTGCGCCTGCCCAGGTTGCGGTAGCTGCTCAGGTATGTTTACCGCCAACTCAATGAACTCACTCACCGAGGCCATCGGTCTGAGTTTGCCAGGCAACGGAACCATTCTTGCTACCCACAAGAACCGCATCCAGCTCTTCAAAGATGCTGCACGCCAGATAGTTAAGAACGCTTATGCATATTATGAGGACGGCGACGAGAGCGTATTGCCACGCAATATAGCTACCCGCGACGCATTCCTCAACGCCATGACCCTGGACATCGCCATGGGCGGAAGCACCAACACCGTGCTCCACTTGCTGGCAGTAGCTCAGGAAGCTGGCGCAGACTTCAAGATGGAAGACATCGACCAGTTGAGCCGCAAGGTGCCTTGCCTCTGCAAGTTGAGCCCTAACACCCAGAAATACAGTGTACAGGAGTGCAACCGCGCAGGTGGTATCCTCGGTATCCTGAACGAGCTGAACAAGGGCGGTCTGATCAACGGCGCCGTAAAGCGTGTTGACGGCAAAACACTCGATGAGCAGATGAAGAAATACGACATTACCGGCACAGAGATTGATGCCGAGGCTGACAGAATCTACCATTCAGCACCGGGCAGAAAGTTCTCTACCCAGATGGGTAGTCAGGATGCTCAGTGGGAGAGTCTCGACACCGACCGCGCCGAGGGTTGTATCCGCGACCTCGAGCATGCCTACACCAAGGATGGCGGACTGGCAGTGCTCTTCGGCAACATCGCCCAGAACGGTTGCGTAGTAAAGACAGCCGGCGTAGACCCAGTGCTCTGGCATTTTGAGGGTCCAGCCGTATGCTTTGATTCTCAGGAAGATGCATGCGAAGGCATCCTCGGCGGAAAGGTTAACTCAGGCGACTGCGTAGTCATCACCCACGAGGGTCCGAAGGGTGGCCCTGGCATGCAGGAGATGCTCTACCCAACCTCTTACATCAAGAGCCGTCACCTGGGCAAGGAATGTGCCCTCATCACCGACGGCCGCTTCTCAGGCGGTACATCAGGCTTGAGCATCGGTCACATCAGCCCTGAGGCTGCAGCAGGTGGTAACATCGGCAAGATTAAGGATGGCGATATCATCGTCATTGATATCCCTAGCCGCTCCATCAATGTGAAGCTCTCTGACGAGGAACTCGCAGCACGTCCACAGCAGCCGCTGAAGCGCAACCGCGTGGTTAGCAAGGCACTGCGCGCTTATGCCCAGAGCGTAAGTTCGGCAGATAAGGGCGGTGTGAGAATCATCGACTAGTCTTCGAGAGTCTTTGAAAAGACAGTTTTTAGAGTCTTTGAGAAAAGAAAAGTTTTTGAATTATTCAGAATAATAACATATAAATGGCAAAAGAAGTAATAACAGGAGCCGAAGCACTGATGCGCTCCCTGAAAAACGAGGATGTTAAAACTATCTTCGGATATCCGGGCGGCAGCATCATGCCAGTGTTTGATGCACTGTACGGTTACACGAGAGGTGAAAAGAAGATGTTTGACCACATATTGGTACGTCACGAGCAGGCTGCTGCTCACGCTGCACAGGGTTATGCCCGAGTCAGCGGCGAAGTGGGCGTCGCTCTTGTCACTAGTGGTCCTGGAGCTACTAATACATTGACCGGCATCGCTGATGCCATGATGGATTCTACACCAATCGTAGTCATCGCCGGACAGGTAGGCGTAGGTGCCCTGGGTACCGATGCTTTCCAGGAGGTAGACCTCGTGGGTGTTACCCAGCCAATCTCCAAGTGGTCTTACCAGATACGCCGTGCCGAGGATGTGGCATGGGCTGTGAGCCGTGCTTTCTACATCGCCCGCAGCGGACGCCCGGGACCTGTGGTGCTCGACTTTACAAAGAATGCGCAGGTGGCTACATGCGAGTGGGAACCAGTGAAATGTGAGAAGGTTACATCTTACAACCCTTATCCTACGATAGATGAAAAGGCGGTGGCTGAAGCTGCCGAACTCATCAACAATGCCAAGAAACCATTCGCCCTCGTGGGTCATGGAGTAGAGCTTGGCGGTGCACATAATGAACTCATCGAATTCCTCGAGAAGGCAGATATCCCTGCCGGCAGAACCCTGCTCGGCCTTTCTGCCCTGCCTAGCAACCACCCGCTCAACATGGGTATGCTCGGCATGCACGGTTCTTATGCTACCAACATGAAGACCCAGGAGTGTGATGTGCTCATCGCCATCGGTATGCGTTTCAGCGACCGTATCACAGGCGTGCCTTCTAAGTATGCTCCTCAGGCAAAGATTATCCACCTGGACATTGACAAGGCTGAGATTGATAAGGTTATCAAGACCGATGTGGCTGTTGTGGGCGACTGCAAGCAGAGTCTGCCAGCCATTACCCGTCTGCTGAACAAGAATGTTCACCGCGAGTGGAGAGATTCCTTCGAGGAATACCGCCAGCAGGAACAGGAAAAGGTAATAGAGAAGGATATCCACCCTACAGAGGGACCGCTGCTCATGGGCGAGGTGACCAACGTGGTAACGGAAGCTACTCATAATGAGGCTGTTCTCGTAAACGACGTAGGTCAGAACCAGATGATCAGTAGCCGCTACTTCAAGTTTACCAAGAAGCTGAGCATCGTAACCAGTGGTGGCTTCGGAACCATGGGCTTCGGCCTTCCAGCAGCCATCGGTGCCACCTTCGGAGCTCCCGACCGCACCATCTGCTGTTTCTTCGGCGACGGCGGTTTCCAGATGAACATCCAGGAACTAGGCACCATCATGGAGCAGCAGGCACCGGTAAAGATGATTCTGCTGAACAACAACTATCTGGGCAACGTTCGCCAGTGGCAAGACCTGATGTTCGGCGGCCGTCACTCCTTCACCCACATGATGAATCCTCATTATGCAGAGATTGCCAAGGCCTACGGCATACCATACGATGTGGTAATAGACCGCAAGGACCTTCAGGCTAAGGTGGAGAAGATGATCAGCACCAAGGGTCCTTACCTGTTGGAGTGCGCCATCAAGGAGAATGAAGACATCGTTCCGATGACGCTGCCGGGCAAGAGTGTAGATGAGATGCAACTCGAGTTGAATTATTAAAAGCTTTCGGCTATATATAATAAGGTGTAAATTCCTTCATGAGGGAGCATCCTCCGAAAAGGAAAAACTCCGAAAAGTAACCGATTATTTTAAAATTTGGAAAAATGGAGAATAACAACGAAAAGAAATTATATACATTGCTTGTTTACTCAGAAAACATTGCCGGTATCCTGAATCAGATTACTGCCGTGTTTACTCGCAGACAGGTAAATATCGAGAGCTTGAATGTTTCGGCCAGCAGTATCAAGAATATACACAAGTATACCATCACGGTTTGGAGTGATGAAGAGCAGATTGAGAAAATCAACAAGGCAATAGAGAAGAAGATTGACGTGGTGAAGAGCGATTACTACTCTGACGACCAGATCTTCATCCATGAAGTGGCTCTCTTCAAGATTTCCACTCCGGTATTGCTCGAAAATCCAGAGGTTTCGCGCACCATCCGCAAGCATGATGCCCGCATGATGGAGGTGAATCCTACTTACAGCACCGTGCTCCTGGCAGGACTTACCGAAGACATCGCCGATCTCTTCCAGCAGCTCAACAGCTACAACTGCCTCCTTCAGTATACCCGAAGCGGCAGAATCGCTGTTACGAGAAGTTTTGACGAACCCATCTCTGATTATCTCAAGCAGAATTCAGAAGATTAGATTTTTTTCATATTTTGATGCCCTTTGTTCCCCTGGCTTCAAACTAGTGGAGCAGGGGGCTTTTTCGGTTTAAAACAACAAGACAAACAACAAGATAAAAGGACGAGACAGATATTATGGAACAGAAAATATTAGATAAGGTAGGGCGTTACGAATTCCTATCTGAGCCTTTCCACTGCGATTTCAGCAGCCACCTCTTTATGGGGCATCTCGGAAATCATCTGCTCAATGCTGCCGATTTTCACAGCAACGACCGCGGGTTCGGTATGAACTACCTCATGCCCCGACACAAGACATGGGTTCTCAGCCGACTGGCCATTGAGATGACAGAGATGCCGAAGTCTTACGACCGCTTTGTGGTAGAAACCTGGTGCGAGAGTGCCATGAAATATTTCACATCCCGAGATTTCAAAATCTGCGGCAAGACATCATCATCAGAAGAAGCCAAGGTTTACGGTTACGGCAAGAGCGTGTGGGCAATGATTGATACGGAGACCCGACAGCCTGTTGATATTTTTGAAATTCACGACGGACTCATCAAAGAATATATTGATTCGGAAAAACCTTGTCCTATCCAGGCAAGTTCGAGAGTGAAAATGGGCAAGGATGCCAAGCTGGTGAGAACCATTGACACCTATTATCATGATGTAGATGTTAACGGGCACATCAACTCGGTGAAATACATCGAACATATCCTCGACCTCTTTGATCTGGATTATTACAAAAATCACTTTTTGCAAAGATTTGAGATAGCTTATGTAGCAGAAAGTCACCAGGGAGACCAACTTCATTTCTATTTGGAAGAAACAAGTGAGGCAGAAAAAATGCAAGAATACTGCATAAAGATAACAAAAACCGGCAAAAATGACGTAAATGAGGTGGAAGTTGTAAGAAGTAAGGCTAAATTTATTAAAAATTGAAAGAAAAATTTGGTGGTTTCATTTTATTTGCTTACCTTTGCACTCAGAAAATAAGAATAAACCCAGAGCCGCCTTCTTGGATAGGGGGTGGACGGATCAAACAGGCTCTCTTTGGATAAGAATACAGCTCGCATCCGTATGGACAAGTATAACCCGCGGCTCCACAAACGGCAAGCCGCACAAAAAAAATAAAAATTATGGCAGAAATGAATTTCGGTGGCGTAATGGAAACTGTTGTCACCAGTCATGAATTTTCATTGGAGAAAGCACGTGAAGTATTGAAGAACGAAACTATCGCAGTTATCGGTTATGGTATCCAGGGTCCTGGTCAGGCTTGTAACCTTCGCGATAATGGTTTCAACGTCATCGTCGGACAGCGTCAGGGTAAGACCTACGAGAAGTGTCTGAAGGATGGTTGGGTTCCTGGTAAGACTCTGTTCTCTATCGAGGAAGCTGCTGAAAAAGGTACTATCATCTGTATGTTGCTTTCTGATGCCGGTCAGATTGCATGCTGGCCAAAGATTAAGCCACACCTCACAGCAGGTAAGACTTTGTATTATTCACATGGTTTCGCTATCAACTGGAGCGACCGCACAGGCGTTGTTCCACCAAAGGATATTGATGTAATCATGGTTGCTCCTAAGGGTTCTGGTACTTCTCTCCGCACTATGTTCTGCGAGGGTCGTGGTTTGAACTGCTCTTACGCTGTATACCAGGATGCATCTGGCAAGGCAGAGGAGAAGACTATTGCCTTCGGTATCGGTATCGGTGCCGGTTATTTGTTCAAGACAACATTCCAGCGTGAGGCTACTTCTGACCTCACAGGTGAGCGTGGCTCATTGATGGGTGCAATTGAGGGATTGTTGGAGGCACAGTATGACGTGCTCCGCGAGAATGGTCACTCACCATCTGAGGCTTTCAACGAGACTGTTGAGGAGCTCACACAGAGCCTTGGCCCTCTCTTCGGTGCTAAGGGTATGGATTGGATGTATGCTAACTGTTCAACAACAGCTCAGCGTGGTGCTCTTGACTGGGCTCCTCGTTTCCGTGAGGCTATCAAGCCTGTAATGGAGTGGTTGTACTACTCTGTAAAGACTGGTAACGAGGCTCAGATTTCTATCGACAAGAACTCTCAGGCTGATTACCGCGAGAAGTTGAACGCTGAACTCGAGGCTATGCGCAACAAGGAAATGTGGCAGGCTGGTGTTACAGTTCGTAAACTTCGCCCTGAGAATAACTAATTTTTTTCTCGTACATAATGTTGAAAAGGGAATGGCCCGAGAGGTGTCGTTCCCTTTTTTCTGTTTATAAGGGGCTTTAGTGATTTCATATGGGAGCGGGCTCATAAAGTATAACTTATGATACACCTTTCTGCTATTTCATTTATGGGTCATGAACGATTTTGTCTCCCTCGACATAAAACATATTCTCTGCAACCATTTCTTCAAGAACTGCAGCCATATCTTCTGAATCATATTTCAGTTGGTTTAGTTCTGTAATGTCATGTGGCTTTCCGTCTTTCAGCAAGTCTAGAATTTCTGATATAATAGTTTGCTTCTGGGGTATTTTGTGGTCTATGCAGACATCACATATCCCGCAATCGTCCTTCATTTTCGTTTTTTCGCCAAAATAACTCAGAAGCTGGCGCGAACGGCAGATGGTGTCGTTCTTGGCATAATTGATGATACTCTTGATGTGGGCAGTAAACTGTTTCTTGCGTACTTCCCATACCTCCTCAGGGATGATAACTCTGAAACCATCTTCCCTAGGACGCGTGTAGCTGATATAAGGTGTCTTGCGGCGGGGAATGAAGTCGATGATGTGGCGGGCACTCAGATTTTTCAGAATCATGTATACCTGCTGACGGTTTAGTTCGCTTACACGCTCTATCAGCGACTCATCAATGTAAACATAGTCGGTAAACAGACCGCCGTAATTACGCAGAAGCCCCGTAATAACAGACTCTTCCTTCTCCGAAACATTCTCTAGCAGATAGAGATCATTTCGGCTGATGTTAAATCTGATTCTTGCTTTTCCGTCAGGATTGTCCTCGTAGTGGATATAGCCTGAGCGCTCCAGAATGCGCAGAGCCGAGTCTACGCGAGTAGGGAAGTACTTGTAGGTGAAGCAGAACTTCTCTATCTCGAACATGAAAGTCTGTCCCATTCCGCTTCCAACTGCCACCTGGAAAAAGTAAGCAAGATGCTCGTATACGTCTTTGATGAATTCTTTGTCTGGGAAGGTTTCGTCTATGCGTTTCATGAGTTTGTTTTCATCACTCTGGTTGTAGAGCAGCACAGCATAAGCCTTTTCGCCGTCTCTTCCGCCTCTACCCGCCTCTTGAAAATAGGCTTCCAGTGAGTCTGGACAATCTATATGAATTACCATTCTCACATCTGACTTGTCTATTCCCATGCCGAAAGCATTGGTTGCTACCATTACCCTTATCTCGTCATTTTGCCAGTTTTTCTGTCGGATATCCTTCACGTCGGAATCCAGTCCGGCATGGTAAAATGTAGCAGAAATACCTTGTTTGTTCAGAAGTTCTGCCATCTCCTTGGTTCGTTTTCGGCTTCTCGCATAAATGATTGCCGAGCCTTGGGTACACTGCAGGATATGAACCATTTCGGTCAACTTGTCGTTGGTGGTGCGCACCACATAGGCAAGATTCTTGCGGGCAAAACTCATTTTAAATACGTTTTGCTTCTTGAAGTGAAGTTGGTTCTGGATATCTTCTACTACATCGGGAGTGGCCGTAGCTGTAAGAGCAAGGACTGGTACACCGGGCTTCATATCTCTTATTTTTGCAATTTCGAGATAAGACGGGCGGAAATCGTAACCCCACTGGCTGATGCAGTGAGCTTCATCTACCGTGATGAAACTCACCGGAATGTGGCGCAGTTTAGTTTGGAACAATTCTGAAGAAAGACGTTCTGGTGAAACATACAGAAACTTGATTTCACCGAAAATACAATTTTCCAATATTCGGAGAATCTCTTGGCGCGACAATCCTGTGTAGATGGCTTCAGCCAGGATGTTGCGGGCCTTGAGATGCTGAACCTGATCCTTCATCAGCGCAATGAGTGGAGTTACCACAATGCAGACGCCCTTTTGGGCAAGGGCTGGAACCTGGAAGGTGATGGATTTACCGCCACCTGTAGGCATAAGACCGAGGGTATCCTCACCTCGGGCTATACTCTCGATGATGTCTCGTTGTATGCCGCGAAAGTCAGGATACCCCCAATATGTACGTAGTATTTCTTGATATTTATCTGCCATTTTTTGAAACTTTTGCCCTTGCAGATTTCGATGCTTTTGCGTCCTGACGGATTTGCTCTACAAATCCGTGTAATCCGAGTAATCAGTGCCTAATCCATGCATAGGGCTAAGTACCTCATCCTTCGTTTGGACGGATGTCTTCTATCTGAAGTTGAACTTGGTTTTTCTTAAAAATATTCTCTTCTATGGTAAAGGCTATGTCGAAACTTCGCTTACTCTTGATGTAGCGGGCAGCTGCACTCTGACCGAAAGCGATGCCGTTTAAGACCGTGCTCGATTTTGAGTCTACCAGTTCCAACTTGATGTGTTCCTGTTCTCTGCCCACCACCTTGCTGGTACCATAATCATATACCCGGTTGGTGCAGAAAATAGGTTTCTGGTTACATGGACCGAAAGGAGAAAAGCGCTTCAAGTCGGCCTGCAGATGCTTGGTAATGTCTTTAAAGTCAATTTCAGCATCTATGTTGAGCATCGGTTCTGTCTGTTGAGGCGAAATATGCTCTTCTACATAATGCTGGAACCTGTCTCTGAACTCTCTAACCTTATCCCACTTCAAGGTAAGTCCGGCAGCATAGGTATGACCACCGAAATTGAGCAGGAGGTCGCGGCAACTCTTGATAGCTGAGTAGATGTCAAATCCCGTTACGCTACGTGCTGAACCTGTAGCCATATCACCATCCCGGGTCAGAACAATGGTAGGGCGGAAGTAGATTTCGGTGAGTCGGGAAGCAACAATGCCAATGACTCCCTTTTTCCAACCTTCATCATAGAGTACGATGCTGGAGTTGTGTTTCATGCTTTCCAGACGCGATACGATGCCGTTGGCTTCTTCAGTCATCTGCTTGTCTATATCTTTGCGCTGCTCATTGTACTCATTGATATGTCTGGCCATGCGCAGGGCTGAGGAATAGTCTCTTTCTACCAGCAGATCTACGCTCAGCTTGCCGTTCTCCATTCTGCCTGAAGCATTGATGCGGGGACCAATCTTGAACACAATATCGCTCATAGAGAGCTCGCGTCCGTTCAGTCCGCAGATGTCGATGATGGATTTCAGACCGATACTTGGGTTGGTATTCAGCAACTTAAGACCATGGAAGGCGAGTATTCTGTTCTCATCTACCACCGGCACAATGTCGGCAGCAATACTCACGGCGCAGAAGTCGAGCAGAGGAATGAGCCTGGAGAACGGAATGTTGTTGTTCTTGGCAAAAGCCTGCATAAACTTGAATCCTACACCGCATCCGCAGAGATGCTTGAATGGGAATGGATCGTCAGGACGCTTCGGATTGAGTATGGCCACAGCAGGTGGCATCACATCGTCAGGAACGTGATGGTCGCAGATGATGAAGTCTATTCCCAGACTCTTGGCATATTCTATCTCCTGAATAGCCTTGATTCCGCAGTCTAGAATAATAATAAGTTTTACACCAGTCTGATGGGCAAAATCTATTCCTTTCTTACTCACTCCGTAACCTTCGTCGTAGCGGTCGGGAATGTAGTAGTCGATGTTTGAATAGAATTGCTGCAAGAATTTGTACACCAGGGCAACGGCGGTGCATCCGTCTACGTCATAGTCTCCGTAAACAAGGATACGTTCCTTTCTACCCATAGCATCGTTCAGGCGGTCTACGGCAATATCCATGTCTTTCATCAGGAATGGATTGATGAGATCTGAGAGTTGTGGACGGAAGAACCGTTTGGCTGCAGACTCTGTCGTAATCTCGCGCTTGATGAGCAAATGGGCAAGAACTGGGCTCATATTTAGCTTGGCGCCTAATTCTTCAGCTGCTTTTTGCTGTTCAGGTGTTGGTGATTCGTAATTCCATTTAAAATGCATTTTAATTATTTTTTATTTCTGCCCCCAAAGTTACGAAAATAAAATGACAAAAGGAAATGTTTAGGGAGGAATTTTATTAAATTACCTAGAAATAAGTAAAAATAAGACTTGTTGGCAACCCAAAATAAGTGAATAAGAGATTTTCTTGGCAACAAAAAAGGCAGCAAACTCATCGGTTTGCTGCCCCTTGAATATTTTTGTTTAGGAGAATGTCCATAGAAAACCTATAGACTATAAACTTTTAACTATTAAAACTCTCCTAGATTCCGAGCTTCTTGCGGATGTCCTTAGGAAGGGCGTTCTTGTTAACCATGAAGTCCATAGTCTTGTAAGCTACGAAAGCCTTGGTCATGTACCAGGTTCCCTTGTAGTCACCATACTCGCCCCAAGAGTTCTTAACCATGTAGTACTCCTTGCCGTTCTGATCCTTAGCGATACCGTAGATGTGCATACCGTGGTCATCAGTTGTCTCCCAATTGTCGAATGCTTCCTGACGCATAGCCTGTGTAGGAACAATCTCAGGAGCATTTACGCCGAGAGAATCAAACTTCTCCTTCTTCTCGTCCTTAGAGAGCTTGAACCAATGGTCAGCATCTGTACCGGCCATAGAGCGAACCTTCTTTACGTCGTAAGCGATACCGAGACCCTTGCGAGTGAAACCATCTTCTGTTACGTCACCGCCCCAAGCTACTGTGTAACCGTTGTTTACAGCGTTGTCGATGATCTTGCAGATGTCTTCCATAGGAACGTTGTAACTCAAAGGCCAGCGCCAGTTATCCTGTACCTCAACAGCAAACTTGCTCCACATTGGGTGGTGGGTGTAGCTGGTAATGGTTACATAATCATCAAGATTCAAACCGAGGCTCTGGCAGAAGCTCTGTGGAGTATACTGCTTGCCCTCGTATGTAAACTTCTCAGGAGCCTTACCGATGTAAGAGTCGATAATGCCCTGAAGACCGCTCTTCCAGGCTGGAGAAAGCTTCTTAGCTGTGCTCTTTGCTACTGCCTCTACGTATGGAGTCATTACATTGAAGAACTCACCGAAGTTAGCCAAAGAGTCACCTGTCAATGAACCTGGTGCAGGCATGGCAGACTCAGGTACAATACCATAGTGCTGCAAAGCATAGAGTACATCGTAGGCGCTACCACCCTCAGAGAAGCTCACGTCGCCGTGCATTCTTACTGCCACTGTGGCGCGGTCCATATAAGTCTTGTTGGCTACGAACATTTCGCTGAGGTCGTAGGTCTTGCCTGTCTTCTTCAAGATTTCGCTCTCGAAGTAGCTGAGGGTAGAGTAAGCCCAGCACGTACCACTGCGGTTCTGGTCCTTGATGCTAGTGATAGGATTCTGCTTTACTACAGTAAATACAGGTTTGTTCTTTGCTACTTCTGCAGAGTCTGCAGCTTTCTTCGCATTTGCTCCTGTGGCTACCAAAGCCATCAAGGCTGCAACAATCATAGTTTTCTTCATGAATTCTTTTCTCTTTATATTAATGTTCTTGTTATATCTTCTCTCTGATTCCTTTTTCTGAAATGATTTCTCTTTCAGGAATTTTATTCCTTGTTGGCTGCCATGAACTCCTCAACATCTTTTGGATGATAAGGTATGCGGTCTTTGCCCAGGAATCTGCAACCATCTTTGGTGATGAGTACATCGTCCTCAATTCGGATACCACCGAAATCTTTATAGGTCTCAATCTTGTCGAAGTTGAGGAATTCTGCACAGTGACCGGATGTCTTCCAGTTGTCGATGAGGGCAGGGATGAAGTAAACTCCCGGCTCGTCGGTTACCACGAAACCTTCCTGCAGACGGCGACCCATACGCAGGCAGTTGGTACCGAATTGCTCCAGATTAGGGCGTACCTCTTCGTCGAAACCAACGTTAATCTGGTCGAGGTTCTCCATGTCGTGAACATCCATTCCCATCATGTGGCCCAAACCATGAGGCAGGAACATGGCGTGTGCTCCAGCCTTTACAGCCTCTTCTGTATCACCCTTTGCAAGTCCGAGTTCCTTCATGCGGTCGAAGAGCAGGCGGCAAACAGAGAAGTGTACGTCTGCCCATTTTACGCCTGGCTTGGCTACATCCAGTGCATGGTCGTGGCATTCTTCTACAATAGAGTAGATTTCCAACTGGCGCTGGCTGAACTTTCCGCTCACCGGCATGGTGCGGGTGTTGTCTGAACAGTAGTTGTTCATAGTTTCTGCACCTGCATCACAGAGTGCCAGTCTGCCTTCTTCCAGTACATTCATAGATGGATAACCATGCTGAATTTCACCGTGCTGACTGAAGATGGTTGGGAAACTGACCATGGCTCCGTAAGAGTGGGCAATGCCGCTTACCTGACCTGCAACATATTTTTCTGTCACACCCGGACGTACGAGCTTCATCGCTGTGGTATGCATCTTGTATCCGATGACAGCAGCACGCTCCAATTCCTCGATTTCTTCCTGGGTCTTAGTTGAACGCATCTTCACAACAGCCTTGATGAGGTCCATGCTGGCCTCTTCTTTCTGCTGGTTAGGATGGATGCCCAGAAGGTCGAATACCTGCAGCTTGATGTCGTAGCGGTAAGGTGGCAGGAAATGAATCTTGCGCTTCTTCGACATGGCGTCGTTGCAGATAGTCTTGAGTGTTTTCATAGGTGCTGAGTTGTGAACGCCTACCTGTGCTGCAAGATCATGAACACTGTCAACGCTTCCGTACCATACGATGTCTACGAGGTCGATGTCGTCGCCAATCAGGGTTTCAATATCGTTGTCTATATCTATCACACCTACCAGACCGTCGCGCTGCAATCCGAAATAATAGAGGAATGTCGAGTCCTGACGGAAAGGGTAATATCCGTTATTAGGGAAATTACATGGTGAATTGTTGTTTCCGAAAAGTATAATTACGCCGCTTTTCACAAGCTTCTTCAGCTCCTGTCTGCGGCTTATGTAAGTCTCTTTGCTGAACATATTTTTAGTATTTTACATTATTTTGCTTGCAAAGTTAGCAATTATTTCCCAAAAAATACGTATCTTTGCAAGCAAAATTGAATAAAACGCGTAAATTTATAAATAATTAATATAAAAACGGCTTTTTGCTAGACAAAATGTAAGAAAATTGTCTATGCTGCGAGCAAAATATAATTATTTTCAGAATTTTAAAAGCAGAGAGTGTGTTATGAAATTGAATTTGAAAACAACAGGTTTGGTTCTTGAGGGAGGAGGCATGCGAGGGGTCTTCACCAGTGGGGTACTGGATGCCTTCATGAAGCATGATGTTCATTTCCCTTATACGGTGGCAGTATCGGCTGGGGCATGTAATGGCATGTCGTATATGAGCCGCCAACCTCGGCGTGCCCGTATCTCTAACATCGATTATCTGGCCCGATACCAGTATATCGGTATTCGCCATCTGGTGACTCAGGGGTGTATCTTCGACCGCAAATTGCTCTACGATAAGTTTCCGAACCAGCTCTTGCCTTTCGATTTTGATACCTATTTTAAGTATGCCGATGGTTTCGAGATGGTTACTACCAATTGTCTTACGGGCAAGGCTATGTATCTTTCCGAGAATCATGACAGGCAGCGTGCACTGGATGTTGTGCGTGCTTCCAGCAGTTTGCCATATGTGAGCAAGATTGTGGAAGTGGATGGCATTCCGATGTTGGATGGTGGTATTGCGGACAGTATTCCGGTACAGCACGCCATTGACATGGGGTGGCAACACAATGTGGTTGTCCTGACTCGCAACAAAGGATGGCGTGATATGGGCAAAGACCATAAGATACCTTATTTATATAAGAACTATCCTCGCCTGCGTGTGGCTCTGAGTCACCGTCATCGGGCTTATAACGAACAGATCCAGCTTGTAGATGATCTGGAGGCTGCGGGTAAGATTACCTGTATCCGTCCAATCCGTCCGTTGGAAGTTGGCAGAATAGAGAAGGATACCGATAAACTGGAACGCCTCTACGAAGAAGGTTTCATGCTGGGTGAGGCTTTCTGCGAAAAATGCGTAGAAAAAGAATAATATTAATAAGGTGTAGTTGATAAATAAGGTGTAGAGTTTTAGTATATGGCTTGAGAATGAGTAGAACGGTGATTTTTAGGAACGGATTACACCGTGCCTAAAAACCACCGTTCTGGGTATGATAGTAATCAGCAATGATTTCTTCTTATTTCAGCAGGTCAGGGCGCAGGCGCTTGGTTCTTTCCATGGCCTGGTCGAATTCCCACTGGCGAATCTTGGCTTCGTTGCCACTGAGCAGAATCTCCGGAACCTTCCATCCCTTGTAGTCGGCAGGACGGGTGTAGATAGGGGCAGCAAGAATGTCGTCCTGGAAACAGTCGGAAAGTGCACTCTGTTCGTCGCTGATAACACCCGGAACCAGTCGGATGACGGCATCTGAGATGATGGCTGCGGCAAGTTCGCCACCCGTTAGCACATAATCACCTACACTGATTTCTCGGGTAATGAGATGGTCGCGCACACGCTGGTCAATACCCTTGTAGTGACCGCAGAGGATGATGAGGTTACCCTGCATCGACATTTCGTTGGCTATCTTCTGGTTGAAAGTTTCACCATCTGGCGAAACATAAATCACGTCATCATACTCGCGCTCTGCCTTCAGTGCAGCAATGCAGCGGTCTATTGGTTCACATTGCATCACCATGCCGGCACTTCCGCCGTATGGATAGTCGTCCACACGCTTCCATTTATCTAATGTGTAGTCACGCAGGTTGTGCAGATGAATCTCCGCTAGACCCTTCTTCTGCGCACGTGCTAGAATGGACTCATTGAAGAATCCCTCCAGCATCTCTGGTAATACTGTAATAATGTCTATTCTCATAACATCTGCAAAAATAATAAATAATGCGGAGAGCACCAAAAATTTTTGCTTTTTCTTTCATTTTAACTCCTCTTTTCTTCACTTTCTTTTCTTTTTTCTCTGTTTTCCTGCCTTTCTGTAGCCATTCTTGTCTTTTCATATCATAATCCTGCTTTTCCGGAGAAAGAGAGTGATTAACGTATAAATATGCAACAAAATTATCAAAAAACAGAAAAATCATATCAAAATGATAAATTTTCGATAAAACATGCTACTATTTGTAGAAAAAGTTGTATTTTTGCAAACAGAATAGCTCGAAAGAGTGTATAATTAATTAAAATTGTGAACAAGATGATATTGGACATTGAAATGCTGAGAAGCTTTTACGCTTCGTATTCGGAAAGTGTAGCCCAGGCTAAGGCTACGGTGAAACGACCTCTTACTTATGCCGAGAAGGTGCTCTTTGCACATCTTTTCGACTCAACACAGTTGCGACCATATAAAAGAGGTGTGGAATATGTTGACTTCCGACCTAATCGCGTGGCGATGCAGGATGCGACTGCGCAAATGGCACTCTTGCAGTTCATGAATGCGGGTAAGGACAAGGTGGCCGTACCTGCTTCCGTACATTGTGATCACTTGATTCGTGCCGATGTGGGCGCAACACAAGATCTTCCTGAGGCTTGCAAGACCAATAAGGAGGTTTACGACTTCCTGAAGTCTGTTTCTCAGAAATACCATATCGGTTTCTGGGGACCAGGTGCCGGAATCATCCATCAGGTAGTGCTCGAAAACTATGCATTCCCTGGAGGTATGATGGTGGGTACTGATTCTCATACTCCTAATGCCGGCGGTCTCGGCATGGTGGCAGTAGGTGTAGGTGGTGCTGATGCCGTAGATGTGTTGACCGGTCAGCCTTGGGAACTCAAGATGCCACGCCTCATCGGTGTGCATCTTACAGGCAAACTCTCTGGTTGGGCCACTCCTAAGGATGTGATTCTCGAAATCCTCGGCATTCTTACCGTAAAGGGCGGAACCAACGCCATCCTCGAATACTTCGGCGAGGGATTGGACAGCATCTCTACCACCGGCAAGGCCACCATCTGTAACATGGGAGCCGAATTGGGTGCCACATGCTCTATCTTCCCATTCGACCAGAATGCCAGCGAGTATCTCCGCAAGACAGGCCGTGAAGAAATTGCATCTCTCGCACAGATGAATGCAGCCGAACTCCGTGCTGATGATGAGGTGTTGGCAGATCCGTCTGCTTTCTACGACCAGATTGTTGAAATCGACCTTTCTAAGGTTGAACCTCATCTTAACGGTCCGTTCACTCCAGATGCAGCCACACCAATCTCTCACATGAAGGCAAAAGGTCCTGCCAACGATTATCCGATGGTAGTAGAAGTAGGATTGGTAGGTAGCTGTACCAACTCTTCTTATCAGGACTTGGCCCGTGCTGCCAGCATTGCCCGTCAGGCTTATGAGAAAGGTATTGAGGTAAAGGGACAGCTTATCATCAACCCGGGTTCAGAGCAGATTCGCTATACTGCCGAGCGTGATGGTATCCTTGATGATTTCAAGAAGATTGGAGCCCTCATCATGACCAATGCCTGCGGTCCTTGCATCGGACAGTGGAAGCGTCATACCGATGATAATTTGCGCAAGAATGCCATTGTTACCTCTTTCAACCGAAACTTCCGCCGCCGTGCTGATGGTAACCCTAATACGTTTGCCTTCATCGGCAGTCCAGAGCTCACCGTGGCTCTCACCATTGCGGGCCGTCTCGACTTCAATCCGGCTACAGATACCTTGCTGGATAAGGATGGCAACAGCGTGATGCTCGATGCGCCTACAGGTTTCACCTTCCCACCTAAGGGTTTTGCCGTAGAGGATAAGGGATTCATTGCCCCAAGCGAAGAAAATGCCAATGTAGAGGTAGTCATTGCGCCTGACAGCAACCGACTCCAGAAACTTGCTCCGTTTGCTCCATGGGATGGAAAAGACCTGACAGATATGCCGCTTCTTATTAAAACCGAGGGCAAATGTACCACCGACCACATCTCTATGGCGGGTCCTTGGCTGAAGTTCCGTGGACATTTGCAGAACATCTCCGACAATCTTTTAATGGGTGCCGTTAATGCCTTTAACGGTGAGAGCAATAAGGTGAAGAACCAGTTGGATGGTGCTTATGTCGAGGTTTCTACCGCTGCCAAGGCTTACAAGGCAAAAGGCATCAGCAGCATCGTGGTGGCAGAGGATAACTATGGTGAAGGTTCTTCCCGTGAGCATGCAGCTATGGAGCCTCGTTTCCTCAACGTGAAGGTGATTCTCGCCAAGAGTTTCGCCCGCATCCACGAAACCAACCTGAAGAAGCAGGGTATGCTTGCCCTCACATTCTGCAACAAGGATGATTATAATAAGGTGCAGGAGGACGACCGCATCTCTTTGACAGGTTTGAAGGAGTTTGCTCCAGGTTCTAAACTCACCGTCACCCTGAAGCACAAGGATGGTTCTGAGGATAGTTTCGAGGTTGAGCATACTTATAATGATACACAGATTGCATGGTTTAAGGCTGGTTCTGCATTGAACTTTGCAGCAAAGAAATAATAGTTGTAGCCATGCAGCTAAAAAAGTAACGGTTATGAATAAAGAATATTTAATATATAAATTAAGCGATGAGGTAAAAAACTCATGCAAGATTGATAAGGATGCATTCAAGAAGTTCAATGTGAAGCGTGGACTTCGTAATGAGGATGGCTCTGGTGTGTTGGTCGGACTGACCAATATCGGTAATGTAGTGGGTTATGAGCGCGATGCAGAAGGTAAGTTGACCCCTACAGAAGGTAAACTTTATTATCGTGGTTATGAACTTGATGACCTGGTAACTCCTCTCTTGAAGGAGAAGCGTTTCGGATTCGAGGAAGTAGCCTTCCTGCTGCTCTCGGGCCAGTTGCCTGATAAGGAGGAATTGGATGCTTTCAGAGAACTCCTGAACGATAATATGCCGCTTGATCATCGTACGATTACCCATATCATCGAGCTGGAAGGCAGCAACATCATGAACATCCTGGCCCGTTGTGTGCTTGAAATGTACACCTTCGATCCGAATCCGGATGACATCAGCCGTGACAATCTGATGCGCCAGAGCATAGAGTTGATTGCCAAGTTCCCAACCATCATCGCTTATGCATACAACATCTACCGTCACTCTGTTCAGGGTAGAAGTCTGCATATTCGTCATCCTCGTGAGAATCTCTCTATTGCTGAGAACTTTCTTTATATGATGAAGCATGAGAACTATTCCGAACTGGATGCCCGTATGCTCGACCTTCTCCTGATTATCCAGGCAGAACATGGTGGTGGTAACAACTCAACCTTTACAGTACGTGTAACATCTTCTACCCGTACAGATACTTACAGTTCTATTGCTGCTGGTATCGGTAGTTTAAAGGGTCCTTTGCATGGTGGTGCCAATATCAAGGTTATCAATATGTTCCACCACTTGAAAGAAGCTATCAAGGATTGGGGTAATGTAACAGAACTTGATACTTACCTTAAGCGAATGCTCAACAAGGAGGCTTATGACAAGACAGGTCTCATTTATGGTATCGGTCATGCGGTCTATACTTTGAGTGACCCACGTGCCGTTGAACTGAAGCGCCTAGCAGGTGAACTTGCCAAGGAAAAGGGTAGAGAAGACGAATATAATTTCCTGAAGTTGATAGAGCAGGAAGGTATCAAATGTCTGCAGGAACACCGTGGAGGCAGCAAGCCAGCGTGTGCAAATCTTGATTTCTACAGTGGCTTTATCTATGAAATGATTGGCTTGCCACAGGAAATCTATACACCTATTTTCGCCATGGCACGTATCGTGGGTTGGACAGCCCATCGTATTGAAGAACTCAATTTCGAAGGCCGTCGTATTATCCGTCCTGCATATAAGAATATTCTTGGCGAACTGGAGTATAAGCCACTTAATGAGAGATAAAATTCCTCTTTGTTATTATACAAGAAAGGCAATGCCCGTCGTTGGGTGTTGCCTTTTCCAGTCTATATACAAGCAGGCTATTGTCAAGTGATGCAGTGAAGTTTTTGTTTTGACCATTAGAATTAATATACGTTAAATATTCAAAGTAGTATGTTGTAATTTTGGAGAAATGAATAATTATTCTTATCTTTGTAGCCGAAAAGTATAAAGAAAAGTATAAGTATTGAAGTTTTAACCGTCTAGTTTTAAGACAAAACAGTAAATGGATTGCATGGAAAAAGAATTTGAAGATTACTGGAATAAGCACCAGAAAAGATTAATCTTGAATGCTCCAAAAGCACTACGCGATGAATATTTCGAATCAACCAAGCTTGACAGCCCGATAGATTGGGTCTGTTTTATCCTGCCTGTGGCTTTGGGCATTGGCCTCCAGCCAATTTTGGATATTCAGAGTGAGATTCTCTCTTGGGCAGTAGTATTGCTTATTGTGGTAGTTTGTTTTGCTGTGATGCAGCTGGTTAAGCCTATGTTGCAGAAAAAGAAATCTACCATACAAGTGGTCAAGAGCATTAAAGCTTTTTATTATGAAGTATACAAGAAAAATGGTTTAAAGAAATTAGAGCCTTGGAATTAGATTCCAAGGCTTTTTTGTTTATTGAAACCATTATATAATCATGAAATCACTCATCACATCATCCGATATGTAAAGACCTTCCCGAGTGAGGGAGAGCTTGCCGTTCTTTATTTTCATCAGTCCCCGGCTGATATGCGACTGGGCTTCCTGGAGCAGTCTGTCTGCCAGTTCTTTTCCGAATTCCTGCTCCATCTTCATGAGGTTTATTCCGTCGCTTGTTCGCAAGGCGGTTGTTATCAGATCGTTGTATCGGGTGAAAATATCTAGCTGTTCACTCTCAGAAGGCAGAATGCCATCGCCGATGCTTCGAATATAAGTCTGGATATTTTCGATATTCCAGCTGCGCTGCTTCCTATTGTAGGAGTGGGCGGCTGCTCCTATTCCGATATATGGTACCTCGTGCCAGTAACTGCTGTTGTGACGTGAACGGAAGCCCGGACGGGCAAAATTGCTGATTTCATAATGTTCGTAGCCTGCTCCAGTAAGCTGGTCTATCAGGGTTTCATACATCTTGCGACTGGTTTCTTCATCTATTTCGCTAATCTTTCCCTGTTTCAGCATATGGTAGAGGGGCGTTCCCTCTTCGTACATCAGACTGTAGGCAGATATGTGTTCCACATCCAGCTGTATGGCGTGCCTGATATCGCTCATCCATTGGGAAAGAGATTCTTCAGGGAATCCGAACATCAGGTCGATACTGATATTGCGGATGCCGATGTTACGGAGTCGGGTGACGGCTTCTTCTACCTCTCCGGCATTATGACGGCGATGCAGAAAGCGTAAACGCTCGTTACAGAAGGTCTGTGCCCCCATGCTGATGCGGTTGATGGGGAGTTTCTTCAGCGTTTCACAGAAATCGCCGGTTACATCGTCTGGATTGCATTCCATCGTGATCTCCATATTCTCTGCCAGCGTATAGTTTTTTCTGATAGCAGAGAAAATCTGGTTGAGTTGGGAGCCGTTGAGCTGACTCGGGGTTCCACCGCCCAGATAGATGGTTTCGATAGTTTCATTGCTTCCGAGAGCGGCTTTTGCCGGACGCATCTGCATCTCCCGGCAGAGAGCATCAGTGTAATCATCCCTTAACTTGAGGGAGGTGGTACTGTAAAAACCGCAGTAGATGCACCGGCTTTCACAAAAGGGGATATGTATGTATAGTCCTGCCATATTTCTGAACTTCTTTTTCTATATATAATAAGGTGTAAAGACAAAAACATGTCTAAACAAAGTGCAAAAGTACTAATATGTTTTAAAAAACAGAAGTTTTTTGCCCAAAACTTTTGGCAATGTGCGATTTTTTTTGTACTTTAGTAGCATGAAACAGAAAAACCGGTGGTTTGACTGTGGATTGCAACTAGCAAATTTAAGTATAACCCTTAAAAATCTATAAGCGTCATGAGAGTTTATCAGACAAATGAGATTAAAAACATTGCGCTGTTGGGCAGTGCGGGTAGCGGCAAGACTACACTTGCCGAGAGTATGTTATTTGAAGCAGGCGTTATCAAGCGTAAAGGCTCTGTAGAAGCGAAAAATACGGTGAGCGACTACTTCCCAGTTGAGTTGGAATACGGCTACTCTGTGTTCCCTACAGTTTTTCATGTAGAGTGGAACAACAAGAAGCTTAACATTATAGATTGCCCAGGTAGCGATGATTTCGTGGGAGGCGCCATTACTTCACTCAATGTTACCGATCAGGCAGTTATCCTTATTAATGGTCAGTATGGTCCAGAAGTAGGTACACAGAACAACTTCCGTTATACAGAGAAGTTGGGTAAACCTGTTATCTTCCTGGTAAACCAGCTCGACTCAGACAAGTGCGACTTTGATAATATCATAGCCACCATGAAGGACATTTACGGTTCTAAGTGTGTGCAGATACAATATCCTATCGAGACCGGTTCAGGCTTCAATGCTCTCATTGACGTCTTATTGATGAAAAAATATTCCTGGAAGCCTGAGGGCGGTGCTCCTATTATAGAAGATATTCCAGAAGAGGAAATGGAGAAAGCCATGGAACTTCATACGGCTCTTGTTGAGGCTGCAGCCGAGAACGATGAGGGACTGATGGAGAAGTTCTTCGAGAGCGAGAGTCTGACAGAAGATGAACTTCGCGAGGGCATCCGCAAGGGATTGGTTACCCGTAGCATCTTCCCTGTGTTCTGCGTTTGTGCAGGTAAGTCGATGGGCGTTCACCGCCTGATGGAGTTCCTGGGCAATGTGGTTCCTTTCGTAAGCGAGATGCCGAAACTGCATAATACACGCGGTGAGGAAATTACGCCAGACAGCAATGGTCCTGAGAGTGTTTACTTCTTCAAGACTGGTATGGAACCTCATATCGGTGAGGTTAGCTACTTCAAGGTGATGAGCGGCTCTATCAAGAATGGTGACGACCTGACTAATGCAGATCGTGGCTCCAAGGAGCGTATCGGACAGATTTATGCCTGTGCGGGTGCCAACCGTGTGCCTGTAGAGCAGTTGAATGCCGGTGATATCGGCTGTACCGTGAAGATGAAGGATGTGAAGACCGGCAATACCCTTAATGGTAAGGGAGCTGAGTGGCGTTTCGACTTCATTAAATATCCTAACCCTAAGTATTCACGTGCTATCAAGGCTGCCAATGTTCAGGATACTGAGAAGCTGATGGCTGCACTCCTGAAGATGCGTCAGGAAGACCCTACATGGATTGTAGACCAGAGCAAGGAATTGCGTCAGGTAATCGTAAGAGGTCAGGGTGAGTTCCATCTCCGCACGCTGAAGTGGCGTCTGGAAAACAACGAAAAACTCAATGTGACTTTCGAAGAGCCACGTATTCCTTATCGTGAGACTATTACCAAGAAGGCTCGTGCTGACTACCGCCATAAGAAACAGAGTGGTGGCTCTGGTCAGTTTGGTGAGGTGCATCTCATAGTTGAACCATACGCAGAAGGTATGCCTGATCCTACGTCATTTACCTTCAACGGTCAGGAGTTCAAGATGAATATCAAGAGCCGTGAAGAGGTTAGTTTGCCATGGGGTGGTAAACTGGTATTCCTCAACTCTGTGGTTGGTGGTGCCATTGATGCCCGCTTCATGCCAGCTATTCTGAAGGGTGTTATGGACTGTATGGAACATGGTCCGTTGACGGGCAGTTATGCACGTGATGTACGTGTCATCGTTTATGATGGTAAGATGCACCCAGTAGATAGTAATGAACTTTCGTTCATGCTTGCTGCCCGCCATGCGTTCAGCGATGCCTTCAAACAGGCTGGTCCGAAGATTCTGGAGCCTATCTATGATCTTGAGGTTTATGTGCCTGCTGATTTCATGGGTGATGTGATGAGTGATCTTCAGGGACGTCGTGCTCTCATTATGGGTATGGACAGCGAGGCTGGTTATCAGAAGCTGAGTGCCAAGATTCCTCTGAAGGAACTTGCCAGCTATTCCATCTCTCTGAGTTCATTGACAGGTGGACGTGCTTCATTCACTACCAAGTTTGCCAGCTACGAGTTGGTTCCTTCCGACATTCAGAGTAAGCTGATTGCGGATCATGAGGCAGAATTGGAGAAGGATGCTGAATAGCAATTGTTAGGTTAGAGAAAAATCTCTCTTATATAAATTAAAATTTTATGTTGATATGACCAATATGGGGAAGTGTGCATGTGATATGTATACTTCCTCTCTTTTTTTTATGGAAAACGAAAATATAGTTTTATATACGAAACTAAAAATACTGAAAAATGTTAAAAACTAGAAAGAGTAAATAATTAATTAACGATTTTAAGTTAACTGATTAAGAAATTTCTTATCTTTGCCCCCATGAAGAAGAAAACGATTTGGACCATAGCCATTATCATGGGCTTTTCGTTCCTTGCGCTGCTGTACTTGCAGCTCAGTTACATCCAGGAGATGGTAAACATGAAGAAGGAACAGTTTGACGAGTCGGTCAACAGAGCCCTGTATCAAGCTTCAAGAAATTTGGAGCTTAATGAAACTCTGCGCTATCTCGAAAAGAATGTCAACGAGACAGAACGTAAGGCCAATAAAGATAAGAACAAGGGAACGGCAGTTTATTCAACTTTCGAGCTGAAGACAAATGCCACACATCCTGGCAATATGCCGAAGGCGATGATACTGCGTAGCGATAAGAATTCGCTGACAGAAACACAGAAGTCGCTTCAGGAAATCGTGAAGAACCGCTATGTCTATCAGAAAGCGTTGCTGGATGAGGTGGTATATTCTATCCTTTATTCGGCATCAGACAAGCCGCTGAAGGAGAGAATCAACTTCAAGCAGCTCGATCAGGACCTCAAGGCTGAGATGATGAATAATGGTATCAACATACCTTATCATTTCACCGTGACTACCCAGGATGGACGAGAGGTTTACCGCTGTCCAGACTATACGGACGAGGGTGAGGAATACAGCTACTCACAGGTGCTCTTCCGCAATGACCCACAGTCGAAGATGGGTGTAGTAAGGGTGCATTTCCCGGATATGAACAGCTATATCTTCTCCAGTGTGCGCTTTATGATTCCTAGTGTCATCTTCACGCTGGTACTGCTGATTACCTTCATCTTTACCATTGTGGTTATCTTCAGACAAAAGAGATATACTGAGATAAAGAACGACTTCATCAATAATATGACCCACGAACTGAAGACGCCGATAGCCAGTATCAGTCTGGCAGCGCAGATGCTCAATGATACTTCGGTGGCAAAGAGTGAACAGATGCAGAAACATCTGGGTAACGTGATCAACGATGAATCGAAGCGTCTTCGTTTCCTGGTAGAAAAGGTATTGCAGATGAGTATGTTCGACCGCAAGAAGGCGGTGTTCAAGAAGAAAGAACTCGATCTGAACGAGATGGTTGAGAATATTGCCAATTCCTTCTCGCTCCGCGTTGAGCATACAGGTGGAAAGGTCTATACCGATATCGAGGCTATCGATTCGGGACTATATGTTGACGAGGTGCATTTCCAGAATGTCATCTTCAATCTGATGGACAATGCTGTGAAATACCGCAAGCCAGACGAGCCGCTTAACATTACGATGAAGACCTGGAATGATGAAGAGCATCTTTATCTCTCGATTACGGATACCGGTCTGGGTATGAAGAAGGAGAATCTGAAGAAGATATTCGACAAGTTCTACCGCGTACATACGGGCAATGTCCATGATGTGAAGGGATTCGGACTGGGACTGGCTTATGTCAAGAAGATAGTAGATCTTCATGATGGTGAAATTAAGGTAGATAGCGAATTGGGAAAGGGCACAACCTTTACCATCAAGTTGCCGGTGATTCACAGTTAAGACTTGAAGAAACAGAATAAAGAATTAAAAGAATATTAATAATTTTAAAGAATAAAGATATGGAAGAGAAAATTAAAATCTTGCTTTGCGAGGACGATGAAAATTTAGGTATGTTGCTTCGCGAATATTTGCAGGCAAAGGGATTTACCACAGTTCTGTGCCCTGATGGCGAGGTAGGTTATAAGGAATTCAATAAGAATAAGTTTGATATTGCAGTACTCGACGTGATGATGCCAAAGAAGGACGGCTTTACTCTGGCACAGGAAATTCGTCAGACCAATGCCGACCTCCCAATCATCTTCCTTACAGCCAAGACATTGAAGGAAGATATCCTTGAAGGTTTCAAGATTGGTGCTGATGATTATATCACCAAGCCATTCTCTATGGAAGAATTGGTATTCCGTGTAGAGGCTATTCTCCGCCGCGTACGTGGCAAGAAGAGCAAGGAGTCTACCATGTATCACATCGGTGACTTTACCTTCGATACACAGAAGCAGCTTCTTACCATTGGTGACAAGCAGACTAAACTTACCACCAAGGAGAATGAACTTCTTGCTTTGCTCTGTGCTCACTCTAATGAAATTCTGCAGCGCGATTTTGCTCTGAAGACCATCTGGATTGATGACAATTACTTCAATGCACGCTCAATGGATGTTTATATCACCAAACTCCGTAAGCATTTGAAGGATGATCCACAGATTGAAATCATCAATATCCATGGTAAGGGATACAAACTCATTGTTCCTAACGAGGATTAAATATTTCAGTAACAGGGAAAAGATTCCCAAAGATATAAAAAGGATAAGTCGATGACCGGCTTATCCTTTTTTTAATGAATATACAAATCCGGCAATTCCCGCCAGAATGAAAAAGAGGCCAGCGAAGAGTACGCTGTTTCCCTGAATGGAAAACGCAAAGCTGGCCACCATCAGCAGGACGCCTAAAACGATGAAAGCCATGCCCATAGATGGTAGGGTATGGAGCAGAGTAATCAGTTTCTTGTTCATTTTTGCCATATTCTTTACAATTTAGAGGTTGTTTTTATACTATTAACAATTATTTTGTGCAAAAGTACGAAAAATATTTGGTTAATTCAAGAAAAAGTCGTAATTTTGCACCGCAATTCGTGAAAAGGCTGTGTTTTCGCACACATTTTCCGGTTTGCATGAGAATTTTTATATTAATATTTAATCATTTAAAGTAGTATGAATCAATACGAAACCGTTTTCATTTTGACTCCCGTTTTGTCTGATGAACAGATGAAGGAAACGGTCGCTAAGTTCGAGAAGGTACTCACCGATAATGGTGCTGAGATTCTGAACAAAGAGGCTTGGGGTTTGAAGAAGTTGGCTTACAACATCGAGAAGAAGACATCAGGCTTCTACAGCTTGGTTGAGTTCAAGGCTGAGCCAACTGTTATCGCTAAGCTCGAAACAGCTTATCGCCGCGACGAGAAAGTAATTCGTTACATGACTGTTAAACTTGACAAGTATGCTGCCGCTTACGCAGAGAAGCGTCGTGCAAAGCTTGGTAAAAAAGAGGAGGCTTAATCATGGCAGATCAGAAATCAGAAATCCGTTATTTGACTGCTCCTTCTATCGACACAAAGAAGAAGAAGTATTGCCGTTTCAAGAAGAGCGGTATTAAGTACATCGACTACAAGGATCCAGAGTTCTTGAAGAAGTTCTTGAACGAGCAGGGTAAAATCCTTCCACGTCGTATCACAGGTACATCTTTGAAGTATCAGCGCCGTGTAGCACAGGCTGTAAAGCGTGCTCGCCAGATCGCTTTGCTTCCTTACGTAACCGATTTGATGAAGTAATTTAAGGAGGATAAAGAAGAATGGAAATTATTTTGAAGCAAGATATTATCGGTCTTGGATATAAGAACGATATCGTAAATGTAAAGAGTGGTTATGGTCGTAACTTCCTTATCCCTACAGGTAAGGCTGTTATCGCATCTCCATCTGCTAAGAAGCAGTTGGCTGAGGATTTGAAGCAGCAGGCTCACAAGCTTGAGGCTATCAAGGCTGAGGCTGTTAAGAAGGGCGAGGCTCTCGAGGGCATTGTTCTTACTATTGCTGCTAAGGTGAGCGCTACTGGTCAGCTCTATGGCTCAGTTAACGCTGCAACTGTTGCTGAGGAACTCGCTAAGAAGGGCATCGAGGTTGATCGCAAGATCATCACTATGAAGGATGCTAAGAAGGTTGGTGAGTACGAGGCTACTGTACACTACCACAAGGAGGTTGAGGTTAAGGTTCCAGTTAACGTTGTTGCTGAGAACGCTCCTGTTGCAGCTCCTGCTGCTGAGGAGGCTCCAGTTGAGGCACCTGCTGAGGCTGCAGTTGAGGAAGAGGCTCCAGCAGCTGAATAATCCTAGCTCAATCAATTTGTATGAAGTACGATATTTTTCGCACTGTAAAGCAAATTAATATAAAGATCCCTTTTGCCGAAAGGCATTAGGGATTTTTTTATGCCTGTTCCGCATTCAGAATGGAAAGTTTTTACCATTCTTGTAGTAATTTAGAATATATAACTTTATTTTTTAATATTCTCTGCTGATTCTCAGAATTTTATTGTACCTTTGCAGTCGAATTCAGAGAATTCATATTTATTACAGAATATTATTTATAAACTAAAAAATATAAGGATAAAATGAAAGCATTTGTTTTCCCTGGACAGGGTTCTCAGTTCGTAGGTATGGGTAAGGATCTCTACGATAACAACGCATTGGCAAAAGAACTTTTTGATAAGGCCGACGAGATTCTCGGCTTCAAGATTACTGATATCATGTTCGCCGGAACCGACGATCAGTTGAAGGAAACCAAGGTTACCCAGCCTGCTGTATTCCTTCATTCTGTTATCTCTGCTCTTTGCCTGGGTGAGGAGTTCAAGCCAGCTATGGTTGCAGGTCACTCTCTCGGTGAGTTCTCTGCATTGGTTGCTGCCGGTGCTATGGCTTTCGAGGATGGTTTGAAACTTGTTGCTGCCCGTGCCAACGCCATGCAGAAGGCTTGCGAGGCTAACCCTGGTACTATGGCTGCCATCATCGGTTTGCCAGATGAGAAGGTTGAGGAAATCTGCGCTGAGGTAAGCACAGAAGGCAACGTGGTAGTTGCTGCTAACTACAACTGCCCTGGTCAGCTCGTTATCTCTGGTAACGTAGATGCTATCAATGCTGCTTGCGAGAAATTGAAGGCTGCTGGTGCTAAGCGTGCATTGCCTTTGAAGGTTGGTGGTGCTTTCCACTCTCCATTGATGCAGCCAGCTAAGGATGAACTTCAGGCTGCTATCGAGAAGACTACATTCTCAGCTCCTAAGTGCCCGGTTTACCAGAATGTAGACGGTAAGCCTCATACTGATCCAGCTGAGATTCAGCAGAACCTCATCGCACAGCTTACAAGCTCTGTACGTTGGACTTCATCTGTACAGGCTATGATTGCTGATGGTGCTGATGACTTCACAGAGTGTGGTCCTGGCAAGGCATTGCAGGGTATGATTGGCCGCATCGACAAGAATGTTGCCGCTCATGGTATTGCTTAATCAACAATGACACTATTCAACGTTTTATCTTTTCAGCAAAGGCGTTGTTGGAAAGGTAAAACGTTTCATTTTTTTAGTAAAGCCGCTAAATGAAGGAAAAAGTTATTATATACCAGGTTCTCCCACGACTCTTCGGAAATCAGAATACAACCTGTAAGGAAAATGGTACCATCGAAGAGAATGGTTGCGGAAAGCTGAATAATTTCTCAGATGAAGTTCTGGCTCGCATCCACGATATGGGATTTACACATATTTGGTATACGGGTGTGATTCGTCATGCCACTCAGACAAACTACTCTTCTTATGGAATTCCTACTCAGCATGCAGAGGTAGTGAAGGGAAAAGCAGGTTCGCCATATGCTATTACCGACTACTATGATATCGATCCAGACTTGGCTGTGAATGTCAGTATGCGAATGAAAGAGTGGGAGCAGCTGATAGAGCGTACTCACAAGGCAGGTATGAAAGTAATCATGGATTTCGTTCCGAACCATGTAGCCCGAGAGTATCATTCCATTTGCAAACCAACAGGTGTACGGGATTTGGGAGAAGATGATGATCCGAACATGCACTTCTCTACTAGGAATAATTTCTATTATGCATGGGGCGATTTGGATTTGAATGAAATCCGTCGTTCCAAACCAGAGTTCAAGGCTTTTTCTGCGAAAGATGCCAAGATTTATGAACCTTATACCGAGAGCCCAGCCAGAGCTACAGGAAACGACCGGTTTGATAACCATCCTGGCTGTAACGACTGGTATGAGACCGTGAAGCTCAATTACGGTGTAGATTACTGTGATGCAGGAGGCAGAAGCTATCATTATGAACCAGTGCCAAACACATGGGGCAAGATGACAGATATCCTCCTCTTCTGGGCAAGCAAGGGTGTAGATGGCTTCCGCTGTGATATGGCAGAAATGGTGCCAACGGCCTTCTGGGCATACGCTACAGGAATATTGAAGGCGAAGTATCCTCATATCGTCGTTATCGGTGAGGTTTACGATCCTAACCAGTACCGCAACTTTGTAAAGGCTGGTTTCGATTATCTTTATGACAAAGTAGGAATGTATGATTGCCTGCGTGGCGTGGTTCGTGGTGAGCGTCCGGCAGCCAGTATCACTCACGAGTGGCAGGTAGTGGATGATATCCGCGATCACATGCTCTATTTCCTTGAGAATCATGATGAGCAGCGCATCGCCAGCGATTTCTTCTGTGGCTCAGCCATGAAGGCGATTCCTGCTGCAGCCATGAGTCTCTTCTTCCAGAAGAATCCTTTCATGCTTTACAGCGGTCAGGAATTCGGCGAGAAGGGAATGGATAAAGAAGGATTCAGCGGCACGGATGGCCGTACCACGATATTCGACTATTGGAGTCTGGAAACTTTGGCGCATGCCTATCAGGATTCATCTGACTCGGCATTGAGTCAGGAGCAGAAATATCTGGCAGCCACTTATCGTCAGCTTCTTCGCTTCGCCAATGAAGAGAAAGCCATCCGTGAGGGTGAGACCTTCGATTTGATGTATGTGAATCCGGGTTCTGAGAATTTCGATCCTCGTACCAATTTCGCCTTCCTTCGCAAGAAGGATGATGAAGCCATGCTCATCGTACTTAACTTTGCCCATGAGGCGCGCCAGTTGCAGGTTTGCATCCCTGGTCATGCTTTCGATTTCTTCCATATTGCTGAAGAGGAGGTGCTGGTAACAGAACTGTTCTCGGGTGGTAAGAAGAAGGTTGAATTGAAGAAGGATGGCGTGTTCCCGATATCAATGGATGCTAACGGAGTAAGAATCTATAAATTCAATGTCAAGATGGAGGAAAGTGATATCATATTGAATGAGCATCATAAGGAGGAGTTCCCTCCTGCTCATACGGCTGAGCATCTGCTCAATCAGTTGATGGTTCGCCTGTTTGGCTGCGATCGCAGCCGCAATGCACATATTGAGCGCAAGAAGAGTAAGATGACCTTCGTAGTCGATCACAAGCCTACACGTCAGGAGGAGAAGGAGATTGAGACGGAGATGAATCGTCTGATAGAGCTTGATATGCCTGTTACTTACGAGTTTGTGGATCGTGACCATATTCCGGCTAACGTCAAGTTAGACCGTCTGCCGGATGATGCGAGCGAGACCTTGCGTCTGGTTCGTATCGGTGATTATGATGTTTGTCCATGTATTGGCAAGCATGTCCGTTCTACAGCCCAGATTGGCAAGTTCGTATTGCTTGGTACCAATTGGGATGAGCATGCGCATTCTTTGCGTATCCGCTTCAAGATTGTTCAGTAAATAAAATAAGCAGCAATGGAGTAGTAGCCATTGCTGCTTTTTTCTTTTATAATTACTGCTTTCTTCTTTCCTTTTCTTTCGTGCACATAAAAGTTTTTTCTCGAAAAAAGTATCAAAGTCTCATTATTTGTGGCTAAAACCGATGTATATGATTGATATGTAATGGTTTATAAAAATGAGACTTTTCTGTTTATTTTACAAAGAAGTATCATAGAAGTATCATAAATTCAATAGAAGTATCATAAAATTCAGGTGAGTTGCTTGCAAAAAAGCCTTTTTTGAGGATTTATGTCTAGAAATACAGGCACAAAAACTAAGGTCTAGTATTTCAGTTTTATAGAATTGATAATGTCTACTATTTCCGTTTTATAAAATTGATAGTGTCTACCTTTCTAGTTTATAAAGTATGCCAATATTAACCAGGAATAAGATGGAAAACACAGACAACTGTAGTTAGGAATAAGCACATAGGTTGGTCTCTTAGTGCCCGTCACACGGGCACTAAGGGACCATGTGACGGGTATCGATAGACCAAGTGTTGGGTACTCATTGCCCGTACTGCGGGCATTGAATGCCCGTTTCATGGGGTGATTTTTGGGCACTATTTTTAGCAAGCAAATTGTAGTTTTTCTATATTTAGTTGACTATAATTTCGTGTTTTTTATGATGCATCATGGTGATTTAATGATACTTCTGTAAGCGGCTCCGCGTTTATACCATTGTAGACTTCTCATTTATTCGTACCTTTGC